>Ga0334882_1000304_pt1 | contig 83205 bp, 72 predicted proteins | sample GraSluR1_MG_5_FD_207226 | JGI IMG/M metagenome (GOLD analysis project Ga0334882, IMG submission 207226) | Sludge microbial communities from methane-producing bioreactor in Wageningen University, Netherlands - Granular Sludge_15_04-R1 | ecosystem: Engineered > Bioreactor > Anaerobic >... | reverse complement strand
CCCAAAACCGGCACCGCAACGTCCAAAACGCCAGAATTCCCCTTCGCAAGGACTTGCTTCAGGCAGACTCAACGCGCCTCAGGCGCATTCACCCTGCCAAAGGCGCATTTACTTTGTCCATTGACCATTAAAAAATGGGTAACCCCTCATGCCTCCCCCCCCCTTTCCGCAGGACCACCAAGATCCAGAATCTCCGCCCGGCCTTGAACGGGGCTGAAATCCCATTTCACGCCAAGACGCAAAGACGCCAAGATCGATCCACATTGGGAACCGATGGATCATGGGTTCTCATCCTCCTTTGCGTCTTCGCGTCTTGGCGCGAGTTGGCCTGCTCCCGGCTGTTCCCTTGTCCATTGGATATTGGACATTGAATATTGGATATTGAGTCTCCTCCCCGCCGCCTCGACCAGGTTTGAAATTCGAGTTCACGCCCCCTCTTCCCGCGATCAATCCGGGCGGTTGCCCCGGACCCGGTAGACTTCGACGGTGGTTCCCGGAATATAGTGCTGCACGTTCTCCGCCGTGCCGGTGTAGGTCGCCTGCCATTCCCAATCGGGCGTGGTCAGCGATCGGGTGCGTTCCACGTCATAGACGTAGCCCGGCTCGCCATAGAATCCAAAGGCGGGCGTCTCCGAATCCTGCGCCACTTCGAGCCGGGCCGGGCGCGGCGCGGCCGGGACCGAATAGAGCCATGTTTCGTTCCGGGCGGTGTGATCCTGATCCATCCCGCCGAACACAACGGCTTCCACGCTCGTGGTCGTTCGCGGCAGCACGGCCACAGCGGGCATCGTCGTGGGCCGCGGCATCTGCTCGACCCGCGTGGTGGTCGAGCCGCCATACGCCCTCCAACGCGGCCGGAATTCATACGTTTCCGTGTTGTGGTTGTAGTTCGTGTCGTAGCCGCCGAACGCCACGATCTTCTCCCGCCCTTCTTCCGCCGGCACCACGAAGGAGGAGGCATAGCCATTCAAGGGCGGCCCGTTGTCATCCCACGTCCACTCGTCGTCGGCGATGGAATACCCATAAACCCGCCCGCCGCCCGTGCCCGCGGCCACCACATCCGTGGTGCCGATCAAGTGGGAAAATCCGCCGGACCAGTTATGCGGCATCGAAACCACCTGCCGCCATTCGCCCGTGCCCCGGTGGGCAATCCAGACATCCTTCTGAACGCCCTCCGCGCTTTGCCCGCCGAAGAACATCACATCCCCGTTCGGCAGCGGCACCGCCGCATGGTGCGCCCGGGCCGTCATCCCCGTCGTGTCGCCGACATGGCGCCAGGGTTCGACGGCCGGCGGCGGAGCCGGATCGAACTCCCACAGGTCCGAGAGGAACGAGCCGCCCGCCGCGACGCCGCCCATGACGTACAGCCGGCCATTCATCCCCCAGGCCGCATGGTTCCGGCGCGGGGGTGGACGAACCGTCAAATCGTCCAACCTCCCCCACTCGTCGTCCCAATAGACATGCAGGTCGTTCCGCATCTCGAGCGTTTGGGTCAAGCCCCCGAACAGGTACACCTTGCCGTCGTCCAGCGCCGTCAGCGAATGGCCCATCCGTGCTTCGGGCGGATCGGCCGAAAACACCTCCCACCACTCGCCCGCGTTCGCCGCCGTCAACATTGCCAGGGCCACCACACCGATGGCAATCCATCCGGGCATTTTCATCGCACCGCCTCCTGTTGAAGCCTCCCTAAAACATGCCATGGCCTGCATGGGCGCACAAGGCCGTTTTGGATTAAAAATGGGTTAACCCTGATGCCTCCACCCCCTGTCCGCAGGACCGCCAATATCCCCGTCTCCGCTCGGGCCTCGACCGGGGCTGAAATCAATTCTCAGGTGGATGGACGTAGCGAACGGTGCGGAACCCGATCAAACTGGTGGCGGTGTTAGGGGGAAAACCCAAACGAGCTCCGACCCGGGCCCAAGAGGCTTCATAATGCCAATTTCCGCCGCGCACGATGCGCGACCCGTAATCGGAGCCGGGCAGCCAGTTCCAGCACCACTCCTGGACGTTGCCGGCTATGTCGTACAGCCCGTACCCGTTGGGCGCAAACGCATCGCCCGGATTCGTGAAGGGTGAGGGCTCTACCTCGTAATCCGGATGATAGTCCCGCGTCGGGCTCGTGTCGTAGGGAAGGTCAATAACGCTATAGTAATTGGCCCGGGCATGCTGAATGTCGTCGGTGTCCGCCCACGGAAAGCGGCGGCCCACGGCCCCGCCCCGGGCCGCGTAGTGCCGTTCCACGTCCGTCGGCAGCCGGAACCCCCGGGAAGTGGTTTTAAAGAATATCTCAGGAACCGTTCCGGTTTTATACACCTGGGTAAATCCCGCATCGGTGTAATAGACCGGATCGCCAGCAATCTGTTCGGTCCGCGCGTTGCACCACTTGACGGCATCATTCCAGCTAATGGTATGCACCGGGTGGTCCGCCTCCCGGCCATATCCGGGGTTGTCGAACTGATATCCGTGGTCAAGAGCCCATAGCATCGTGTTTTCCCACTGGGCCCGGGTCACGGCATACTGGTCCATGAAGAAGCTCAGCACCGTGAGGCTGTAGGCCCCGAAATCCGGGTCCGTCCCGGTGTTGGTCCCGCCGGGCACCAGCACCATGCCGACCGGCGCAGGCGGCACGGGGAGGGATAAGTTGATCCGGAAAAACATCTTCTCCACATCCATCGGGATATCCGTGTAGTAACCCCCTTCGCCCGACACATAAATATCGGTGGGCAGCGTCGCCCAATCTTCGTCGGCCAGATCCTCCACGGCCTGCACCTTGTATTCGACCGATCCGGAATGCTCCGGCCATTCGTTGAAGGTCAAGCGCCCCCCGGATTCGAGGCGGATTCGCCTGACCTCATCGGCCGGCGCGTGCAGCGCCAACGCCAGAAGAACCCCCACCCAACCGATCCATCTTGTTTTTGCCATGACGCCAGTCCTCCTTGAATCGCCATTCTCATGAACCACATCAGGATTCCGGGCTCGTCTCTCCCGGTACGCTTGAGTTTGCTGACTTCCGCCGGGACCGGCAAGAACTATTGATAAATAATTTCGCCAAATATTTTTGGCTCACCCCAGCTCGAAACTGGTCACCCCGTAGATGCGCGAGACGTCCAGTTCCGGCGTCCCGTTCATGTACATGCGGGCCGTGCCGAAGCATGGCTTCATCCCCAGCGATTCCACCAGCGCCACGCCATCCCGGTTCACTTCCGGAACATCCAGATAGACCGGCGCGCCCGGCTCCACGTCCACCAGCAAACCCCGCACCAACGCCCGGGCCACGTCGCCGCCGTCCGCGAACAGCGGTCCGATCTTCCAGCCCGACACGCACCGCCGCCGCATGCCCCAGCCCGCCAGCTCGCCGCGGACGAACACCATCCGCGCGACCGCTTCCGGCATCGCCAGCCACCGCGCAAGGAACGCCTCGCGCCGGCACGGGAACAAGCCCGCGTCAAAGGCCAACACGGCCGGCCACATCGCCGGCTCGAAGGGCTTCGCCGCGATCCCGTTGGCTTCCGGCAACGGCCCGCCCAGCCATTCGTAGCGCAGATTCCGATAGGCCAGTTTGAACCCCCACGTCTCATAGTTGGCCACCTTCGCGAACACACCGTCCTGCCCAATCACCCGCCCGTCGAGATACTCCAGCGCCCGCCGCCCCAGATCGATTCCCACCCGCCCGCCGCGATGCTCCGGCACCACCACGAAAAACCCGATGAACCCGAAATGCGCGTCGTACGCCACCGCCGACACGCACCCCGCGATCCGCCCCGCGTCGTCCACCGCCTTGAACCAGCCCGACGGATCGGCCGCGTAAAACACCGCCATGTCGTGGAGGCCCGGATTCCACCCCTCCCGCCGCGCCTGCTCCGCGCAGAAGTCCAAGTCTTCGATCTGCAGTTGGTCGATTCGCATCTTCATCGCGCCCTCGCTTTTCCGCATCATGCCGGTTTCCACTCCCCCGCGCAAGAACCCGGATGGCTTGTTCCTGTAATGTACCCTTGGCGTCTTCGCGTCTTGGCGTGAGCTTGCCTGCTCCAGGCCGCTCCCCTTGGAAATTGAATATTCCTTGTTGAATATTGAATATTGAGCCCCCCGGTTCTTCATGAAACACTTCCCCCATGCCCGCCGAGACCCCCATCTTCCACCGCTACGTCCGCGACGAGGCGCACTATTCGCAGGTCCTCCTCCGCGCGCGGGAGGTGGAGAAAACGCTCTGGATCGGCACGGCGGACCTCAAGGATGTCTTCGTGATGCGCGGGAAAACCGCCCGCCCGTTCCTCGGGGAGCTGGCCGACCTGATCCAGCGGGGCGTCAGCGTCCGCCTGATCCATGCCAAAGAGCCCGGGCCGAATTTCCGGAAGGATTTCGACCGCTACCCCGTCCTGGTCGAAGGCCTCGAGCGCGTGCTTTGCCCGCGCGTCCATTTTAAGCTGCTGATCTTCGACCTGCGCGAGGCCTACATCGGCTCCGCCAACCTCACCGGCGCGGGCATCGGCATGAAAAGCGACGGCAAACGCAACTTCGAGGCCGGTCTCTGGACCAACGACCCCGGGCTGATCGCCGCCGCCATCGCCCAGTTCGATTCCGTTTGGATCGGCGAGCCCTGCGACACCTGCCGCCGAAAGGCGCATTGCGGCGATGCCGTCCGCTAAAAAGGGGTCAGTCCGCCTATTTAGTGATTTTGCGCCTCAGTCTCCAAAGACGGCCATCCCTGGCTTGCTCCACCGCATGGATATAATCGGCCAAGTTCGAAGTGGATCCCATTTTAAGCCGGCGCGCAATCCATTCCGTTCGAACACTCGTCTTTTTGCGCAGATGCCATGCTATCGCCTTTTTTCGGTCATCGCTTTTTTTCAGTTCCGACAGTATGGCCTCGTCGAGACCACAGATGGCCAGATCTCTTTGGATGATGGTTTCCGCCTCGATCTCATCGTGAAGCCGAATTTCCTCCCCCATGAACGAGTCTCGCCGCTTGCCGTCCATGACCACGCCGATCGAATTCTGCACTTTCATGCGGAATTCCTCGGACCCGAAGGCCCAGCCTCGGCGGATGTTTCGCCACTGTTCATCGATGTTCTTTGGGTTTGCGCTATGTAGAATATCCAGAACCCGCCGATTCAAATAGCTGACATACCGGCGACGTCCAAATTCATCGTCCGAGAGGCCATAAGAGCCCAGCACCCGCCCTACTTTTAAAAACGAAGGGCGCTTTTCGGGGCGCACATAGGCGGGCGCACTGCTCCATTCGTAGTCGGCAATATTTCCCGACTCCAAGTCGAACGCCTGCGCCCGCGCCGGATTGAGGTGGACATAATCGGCAACCGTCTTGAAGTAATTTCCCTGATCGACAGGCAAGGCCTTATATCGCCCCTGGAACAAATGTCCGCAGACTTTGTGCCGGATATTGAACCGTTGCGTGTAGGTTCCTTGGAACCAGCGCATGCCATCAACCAAATTGGGCTCCGGCGTTTCCAGCAAAAGGTGGTAATGGTTTCCCATCAGCACATAGGCGTGAACGATCCAGCCGGTTCTTTCGGCAACCTCACCCAGCGTAAACAGGAACCGCTCGCAGTCCATGCCGTCCCAAAAGATCAATTCCTTCCGATTTCCGCGACACATCACATGATAGGTCGCACCCGCGAATTCAACCCTGGGTTTTCTGGCCATGCATCGCAGTCGAACATGAATCGTGGCAACATTCAATCAAAATAGCGAATTAGGCGGACTGACCCCTTTAAATGAATTGCACCGGCGGGGATGAATTATTTATTTTCGACAGATGTTCTCGAAGGCACGTGTTCTTAGCTTGTTGGCCAGGTTGGGATTGGCCTTGGGCATTCCACTGCTTTTGCTGGGCGCCGCGGAGTTGGTGCTTCGGTTCGCTGGCGGCGGCTTTCCAACCACCCTATGGGTGCCTGATCGCATCGGAGAACGCGCCGTCTGGCGTGAAAATGACTTTTACACCTATCGTTATTTCCCCCCGCCCATGGCGCGCGTCTCGTGCATCGCCCACGTGGACCGACCCAAGCCCGCAGACGCCGTGCGCATTGTGGTCTTGGGCGAGTCGGCCGCCTTGGGCGATCCCATGTCCGATTTCGGCCCGCCGCGTATGTTGCAATCGATTCTCCGGCACCGCTATCCCGGTCGCCGCATCGAAGTCATCAACGGCGCCATCACCGCCATCAACAGCCACGTCATTCGCGAAATCGCCCGCGAGTTGTCCGGCCTCGAACCAGATGCCGTTATCCTCTATATCGGCAACAACGAGGTCATCGGTCCCTATGGGCCGGGCACCGTCTTTTCCGGGTTCTTCTCCAACGACGCCTGGGTGCGGGCGTCGGTTTGGGCCAGCCGGTTCCGGCTTCTGCAACTGGCCCGCTTCGCCGCCTCCGTCGTTCTGGAAGGCCGGATGCGGACGGAGTTTGACGGTTTGGACATGTTCAGCCAGAATCCCGTCGCGGCGGATGATCCGCGGCTCAACATCGTCTACCGCCGGTTCGACCGCAATCTGCGAGCCATCGTGCGTTCCGTGCACCGGGCCCGCGCGCAGGCGGTCCTCTGCACCGTGGCCGTCAACCGGCGCGATTTCCCGCCCGTCCTTTCTCGGAACAACCCGGGCCTGACAGCCAAAGAACTGGAAACCTGGGAGGAGGCATTTCAGAAGGGCCGCACCGGGGTGGAGCAGGAGGATTGGGGCCGGGCCCTCACGCATTTCGAACGCGCGGCCGAACTGGATCCGGCGCACGCCGAACTGGCTTGGCTCACCGCCATGTGCGTGGACCAGGCGGGCCAGCCCGGCGCGGCGGACCGGCTCTACGACCTGGCTTGCGAGCAGGATGCCTTTCGTTTCCGCGCGGATGCCGCACTGAACCGCATCGTCAAGGAAATCGCGGCAAGTCAAACGGATCGGCTGGTCTTTGTGGATGTCGATGCGCACTTTCGCGGGGATTCAGCGCCATCCGATGCCGACCTGTTCATGGACCATGTCCACTTCACGCTGGAGGGGTCGTATGATCTCGCATGCCTTTGGGCGGATTCGCTGGAGACACTTGCGGCGTTCCAGGACCGGTTGCCGGCGCCTCCGCCCTCCTTTGACGAGGTGAAGGATCAACTGCTCATCACGCCATACATTGAAATGGATTTCTCCCGGCGAATTCTGACCCGCCACAGCCAGCCGCCCTTCACCAGCCAATGGGGCCATTCCAACCGCATGCAGCGTCTCCTGCAACGGCACGCCGAACTGGAGGCGGCGGCATGGGGCATGGATCTTGACGCCACGCGGCGTGCCTATGAGTTCCGCATGGCATCCTCCCCCGACGATCCGTTTCTGCCGCTGCATTGGGGACGGCAGTTGTTGGAAATGAACCGGACCCGCGAAGCGGAAGAGGTGGTGCGCCGGGCCATGCAACGCGCGCCCCACCGGATCAGCGTCCGCTTGCCGATGGCCCGACTCTTGGCCGCCACCGGACACCCGGACGACGCCGCCCAGGTGCTGCTGGCCGGCCGCCGCAAGCATGGCTATGCCGCCGCGGGCGGCACCTTCCAGATTGTGTCCACCCTGCTTTCCAACGGACAGACCGATGAAGCCCTGTCCTTTGCCCAATCGGTTCTGTTGCGAATCCGGCGGTTGGACTACCGCTGGCGGGTGCGGCGCGCGGTGGCGCAACTGCGCTATCTGGCCGAGCAGAAGACGACGGCCATGGATTTGATGAACCGGGGGCGGCTGCCCGATGCCATTCCGGTCTGGCAAAAACTAATGAAGATTCGCAATGACATGCCCGAACCGCTGTTCTGGCTGGGCGCCTGGCATACCCTTCGCCGGGAATTCCATTTTTCGGAACCCTTGCTGACCGCCGCCGGTCAACGCTGGAACCGGGCGCGCCACGCCTATCACCTCGGCCTGCTGCGGGCCGCCATGGGTCAAACCGAAGAAGCGCGCATCCAGTTGCGGATCGCCGCCGATTGGGCTCATGACGATCTCGAACTAGTTGGCAGCCTGGCCTGGGTGTTTCAGTTCCATCCCAACGAAGCCCTTCGCGATCCCGACCGCGCCCGGCCGCTTCTCCAACGGGCGCAAGAATCCGAACGAATTCCCTCCCTTCCTCCAAGGGGTTCGTGGTTGCTGCGGGAAAGCCGGTTGCCATAAGACCCCCATCCTATGACATGGCCGCAATCAGGCCCATCCCGCAAATGGCTGTGTATGACGGACCACAGCCATTCCATTCCCGAGCTCAGCGGATCGAGCGGACGGTGCGGAAGCCCAGCGCCTGATGGGCAAGGGTCGGGTTCTGCATGCCGCGAAAGGCGCAACGCTTGAAGGACGGATCCGTGTCCGTCAGGAAGATAAACGGAATCGGCTGCCAGCCGCCGCCGCGCACGATCCGGCCGGCAACGCCCGGCGGCGGCATGTAGATGTCGTGGCGGTTTTCGAACGGCTCGCCCATGGGATCCGGCAGGGAAGCCTCGGGCTTGCCGTACCAGTTCGTGCCCGCCCAGTCGTAACACCACTCGTACACGTTGCCCGCCATGTCGTAGAGCCCGTAGGCGTTGGCCATGTCCTGCGTGGCGCCCCAGTCCGCTCCGCGTTTCACATAGATCCAGGAATTCGTGGAGCCCGGCGAGAAGGTGATCTGCTGGTTGCCGTTGTAATAGCCCACCGGCGTGGTTCCGTAGGGTGGAAGGGACAGATGGGTCTTGTTGAACCACGGGTGCGCCGGGTGATGCGCCAGGCCGTCTTGTAAAAACCGGAAGTCCATGTAGTTCGCCTTCACCGGATCAATGCTCCACATGTAGTCGTTGGTCCCCTGCACGGAATCGTCCGGCCACGGGAAATGGGTGCCGGGCACGCCGCCGCGGGCCGCCTTCTCCCATTCGGCTTCGGTCGGCAGCCGGTAGCCGGAATTGGTCAGGGTCATGCTCCAGTTCGTCGGTCCGAAATCCACCGCCCGCGGCAGCCCCTCCATGTCGCTGCGGTAATTGCCGTAGGCCATCGCCCCGAACCAGGTCACGTTCAGCGCCGGGAAGTTCGTCCGTTCCATGTCGTGCAAGAAGAAGGATCCACCCGCATATCCCACATCCGCCCAGTTCCAGTTCACGTCGAACAGGCGGCGGGGCGTCCCCTCCGTGTTCATCACGCGGTGGTTCAGGTTGGTCAGAACATTGGTCACGCCGCCCGTCACGTTGGTCCAGACCACGTCCACCAGCGTCACCAGACCCTGATCGAGCGCCCAGTTGTAGACCTCCAGAAAGGGTTCGTAGGAGACCTCGAAGCGATCCATCAGAAACGGGCTCACCGGCACGGTATGCACCGGCAGCTCGCGCGGCCAGCCCTCGCCGGGCGGCGGCAGATGGCCGAAGGGATTGCCCATCGCAAAGTCGCCGGCGGGGATCAGCGCCATCGGATGGCGGGTCCGCGGAAACGCCGACGTCACCGCCGCCACCCGGAAAAAGGCGGCCGGGTTGGTGACATTCAGCCGGGCGGAGACCACCGCGCCGGTGGCCCATTCCATCCCCGCCGTCTGCCAGTCCGTCGCGGCGGAAAGCGTCGTCGCGAATTGCACCTCATAGACGGTGGCCGTCACCCCCGTCGCCTGCCATTCGATGCGACCGGGCGCAGACAGCCCCAGCACCTCCACTTCCGCGCGCACAGCCGAAACCATCCCCAGCAGGGCGCATCCCGCCCACAGCCCGCGGATCAAGGACAAAACCCGGATCCGAAAATGGTCGTTCCGTAATGACATGACGACAACCTAGCGCATTTTCCACGCTGTGGAAAACCGTTTTCCATGCCGTGGAAAAATCCCGCCGGAATTGTCCATGGCGTGGAACCCCCGGCTCCTCGCCCTGAAACCTCAAAGGCCCGAGGGGCGGGATTCGCAGGCCGGAGGCTTCGAGCGTGTTTGCTCGATTGTGTCCGCCTGAAGCGCCGCGTGACGGGCGGCAGCGGCATCCCCCCGGCGCTCCAGCACGCGGGCCAGGGTCCGCCAGACCGCCGGGGAGGTCGGCGCGGATTCCGTGGCCCGGGTGGCGAGAGCCAAGGCTTCATCATGACTCTCCGGGCGCGACAGCAACAGCAACGCCAGATTATTCAGAAAATGGGGACTGTCCGGACTGAGATCCAATCCGTAGCGGTACAGGGATTCCGCGCGCGAGGCATCTCCAAGCGTCTCCACCGTGCGGGCCAGTTGAATCACCACCCGCAGATCCCGCGGACGCAGACGGTGGGCCTCCGATAAATACGACTCCGCCTCATCCCAGCGTTGCGCAACAACCGCCCATTCTCCGCGGGCGGCCAGCAGGGCCGGGTCGGCGGGACTTTGCGCCAGGCCGGCTTCGAGATGCTGAAAGGCACGGTCGAGATCGCCCAGCCGCAGGCCCGCCCGCGCCGCATCGGCCCGGGCGTGCCGCAACATGGGGTTGGCATCGAGGGCCGCTTCGAGGACCTCTAGAGCCCCGGCGGCATCTCCCAGCGCCAGCAAATGCCCGCCCACAGAGGCATCCCGCAAGGGATCCTGCGGCCGCCACGACCGGGACGCGTCCCACTCATGCCGGACCCGCTCCGAATCCCAGGCCGCCCAGTCGGCTTGCAGGCGCTGGATCTCCGCCTCCAGGCCGGCGACCCGCTCGCCCGATCGCCATTGGCCTTCAAACAAGGGCCACCGGTAGAACTCCCGAATGGCCGTCAAGGCGAGAAATTCATCCCGGGGAGTGAAGACCAGCGAATCCACCAGCGTCTCGGATTCGTCTTTCCCGTGCCTCGACGCCGCCACCCAGCCGGCGTCCGCCACCGCATCGGCGATCCATCCCGCCACGGCGATGCGTCCGGCAAGCGTCAGATGCACATGCTCGTAAAACCAGCGGCGATCCTCACCGCCCCCGGGATCCTCCTCGTGCAACGCCCGGTCCACATCCACCAGCACCACGCGGCCTTTGCGCGATGCCCCGCCCAAACCGCGCAAGAGGTCGTTGATGCGGGTGTCGGCCCGAAAGCGGATGAGGTCCAGATCGCACGCGCGGCGATACCAGGTCCAGGCCGCCTCGATTTCGCCCGCTTGCGCCAGGTCAACCGCCCGGTGGTAGGCTGCCTCGGCCGAGCGAACCGCCTCCGGCGACGGCGGGGCGGCCGCAAGGACCGGTCCGGCCTCCGGCTCCGAGCGTAATGGAGGCCAGTCGTTCAGATTGACACCCATGGTGCAAACCACCACCCGGATGCCCCGGCCGGTCAATCCGCGAACCAGGCGGGTCATGTTGTCCTCGAAATGCCGGTACATGGCGGGCAGCCGTGGATCGTCAAAGGCGATTTCGATCCCATCGAACTCATCCAGGCCCCGCCACACCTCCGGATCCGAAACCCGCCGGTGCCAGCGCCGCAGCGCCCGATCCACCAAGCGGGCCAATCGCCATTCCCGCAATGCATCCTGCAGCCGCATCAGGCGCAGCGAACGGTGAAAATTCGACAAGACCGCCGCAGGGCCATTGGGGCCGATCACCTCGTTGTTTCCCGCATACAACACCACGATATCCGGTTCGAGGTGCCGGGCCGCCGCCATTCCAAGGCGCCGGATCTGATGCGAATTGATGCCGGTCATGGCCAGCGACACCACCCGGACCTGCACCCCCGGGGTTCGGCGGGCCAGCAAGGTTTCGAGCACCCGCGCCAGATTGAAATCCGGGATTGGGAAGCCTTCCGCGGCGGACTCGCCCAACACGACGATCCGAAGTTCGTTGTCTGTTTTGGCGGCGGGCACCCATATCGGCGGCAGCGTCGGTCCCGCTTCCCGGGGGAAAACCACCCGTCCGTACTCCGGATTCGTGGCCCACCATGTCCCGCCCTTGTGCTCCACGCGAATCAGGGGTTCAGAGCCGCCCCCCTGTTGTCTCAGTCCCCATTCGACCAACACCACCATCATCGGCGCCGACAACACCAATAGCAGCCGGAAGATCCACTCTTTGGCTGTACATACCCTTGTCGCCACTTCTGCACCTGTGACCGCCTATTTCCTCCGATTCCGGCGCGCCTGTCAATCGCGTTTCCGGCCAGTTGGCCACCTGGCCTTGGCATGCCCGGCAGGCGTGGCATGCCGCTCTGCGGCGTGCCCGATCCAGAGGCGCGGACCGGAGGTCCACGCCACGAAGCCACAAAAAAAGAGCGGCCCGAAGGCCGCTCTTTTTCTTCATCCTGAAACCAGGATTACTTGCGGATCTTGCGACGCAGGACCATCGCCAGCGCGCCGAGGCCCAACAGGCTCATCGTCGCGGGCTCGGGGATCGCCTGGGTCTCAAAGGCCGCGACGTAGTTGTTGCCGCCGTTGCTGTCCCACTGGGTCGTGTCGCCATCGCGCGTGGCGTTGAGCCAAATCGCAACGGTGTACTCGGTCGAGTAGTCCAAGCCGGCCGCGACGTTCACGCCCGTGATGTTTTCCCAGCGGTCGTTGTTGCCGGGGGAGTCCAGATAGGCCAACCCAATGTTGCCAGTGCCCACGGAAGCCGCGCCTTCGAAGACTTCATAGAACATGGTCACGGCCACGCCACTCGCCTGTTCCCAGGTCTGGGCCTGCGCACCGAGGGTCAGCGAGCCGACGATGCCGAAGTCGGCACTGTCAAACGCGCCGCCGGTCGCCCAGACATCACTGCCGGAAGCCTGATACCAGACGTCTTCCTCGACGTGATAGATGTAGCTGTCGCCCAGCCACTGCAGACTCTGGGCCATCGCCAAGCTGGCGAACATCGCGACCAACGCGAATACAAGTAACTTTTTCATACGAATGATCTCCGTGTGTTGTTTTATTTATTTAAACCTTAGTGTCAACCTCAAGCCGCAGCACCCACCACGACCGTGGCGCGGAGTAGATCAAATGGAGGCCCGCTTCGTCAAGGAATATTTTCGCTTTTTTTGATGCCCATATTCCGTGCTGTTCAGACGAAAGAAACATTATTTGGGCGGGTAGAACGATTGAACCAGCGGGGGCGCGTCGGCCCGTTCCCGATCCCATCCCGCCGGCCTCACGGCACCCGCCTACAACCGATCCGACGCGTGAAGGTTGAAGGCAGGCGGGGACATGGAATGACCCCACGAATGCCTTCGGCGGCCCACGGATGGGGGGAGGAGAGGTCAGAGGTCAGGAGACAGGAGTTTTGCAAGAGCCTTATTGAATCCTTGACTTGCATGCAGTGCATACGTATCGTGCATGCACGATGAAGAAAACGCAATATACCATTCGCAACATTTCCGAGCGGATGGATCAGCGCCTGCGTGAAACCGCCGCCCAGTACGGGAGCAGCCTGAACCAAACCGCACTGGATGCGCTTTCCCGCGGACTGAATCTGGAACACGATACCCAGATCCACCATGATCTGGATGATTTGATCGGCACGTGGATCGCCGACCCCGAATTCGACCGGGCGGTCGAAGCACTGAACCGCGTGGACAAGGAACTCTGGATGTGAATCTGGCCATCGATACCAACCGGTACCGCGATTTCTGCGCTGGGCATGCCGAGGCCGTCCGCCATTTCCAATCCGCCACCCGCATCTTGGTTCCGTTTCCGGTGTTGGCCGAGTTGCGCGCCGGATTTGCCTGCGGCAAACTCGCCATCCAAAACGAGCGTACGCTGAACATCTTTCTGAACCGCCCCCGCATCGCCATCCTCTTTGCCGACGAGCAGACCACTTTCCACTTTGCCCGATTGTTCGCCCAGTTGCGCGCACAAGGCACCCCCATCCCCATCCATGACCTGTGGATCGCCGCCCTGGTCCAACAGCATAATGTGATGCTGTACACCCGAGATCGCCACTTCGCCCACCTTCCCCAACTGCCCCTCGTGCCGTGAGCCTACCGCGATTGGCTGATCCAGATCACGCGGAAGCCTTCGAGGATCTGGCGGGCTTCTTCGAGATACAGCCGGGCCACCTCGTGGTTGTTCACCACCACCAGCAGGTCGTGGGACAGCACCGAGGTGTTGTACCAGTTGAAGGAGCCGTCCAGCACGATGTGCTCGTCGATGACGCACTGCTTGGAGTGGACCGGCGAATAGGGCACGGGGCGGTCGTGGACGCCATAGACCAGCGCGATGGGCAGCCCCGCCTCTTGCAGGCGCCGCACGGCCGGCAGCAGCGGGCGGTGCAGTTCGTCGTGCATGGACCGCTCGCGGGCCGGGTCGCCCTCCCAGGCCAGATGCCCGTTCAAGATCACGCGCACGTATACGCCGCGCCGCCAGGCCTGGATCAGGGCGTCGATCACGCTGTCGCCATGCTCGCCGCGCAGATCCCCGATCAGGAACAAGCACAGGTGGATGGAATGGCGCGCGCGGTGGATCTCCGCCAGGATGGCGTGGTGCGGGCGGTAGTAGCGGCCGTTGAGCATGGCGCTGCGGTTGAACGTGTAGAGCAGGTTGAACGGCGCGTAGGGATCGATGCCATAGCGCTGGATCACTCCGCCCCGGCAGGCCTGGAAGATGTTGTCGAGCAGGTTGCAGACCCCGCGCGAGCGAAACGTCATCCCCGACTCCCAGTTGCTGCCCCAGCGGTCGAAGGTGATGTTGAACGACCCCACGATGGCGTCCTCGTCGCCGAAGACGATGAATTTGTTGTGCATGTCCGTGGCGACTTCCGCCATCGGATCGCGGGTGGTGCAGACATCGCCCAGCAGCTCGATCCCCGAGCGCTTCAGCGCCAGGTAGTTGCCGCTGTTGGTCAGGGTCATTTTGCGCCAGTCCACGATGCATTGCACCGGAACGCCGCAACGGTGCGCATGGATCAGGTGCCGGATGAAATCGCCGTCGTCGATGCAGTCCACGCAGACCTTGATGCCGCACGGACGGCCCGGCTCGGTCTGCTGGCGCCAGATCATCGAGTCGATCAGGTCGTGGATGTAGCGCTTGGGATGGTAGGGATGCCACGCCTGGCCCTTGGTGAATTTCGGGACCACATTCAACGAGCCAAACTGATGGTTCATGTGATCCACGTCGCGCTGGAGCTGACCGGCATCCCGCTCGTGCGTGCGGTACGGGTTCGGAGTCGCCCACTGGCCGGTCACGTGCCGGCGCACCTCGCCCTCGTTCCAGAATTCGTGGCCGTCCATGAAAATGTACTCGTACTGCGACGGAATCGACCGGAACTGGTGGTGCAGGACGTAGGAGAACTTGACGCAGGTGACCCGCCCCTGGTGCATGGGCTGCGGATGGATGAAGATGTCGCGGGTGGCCCGGCGGTGCCGGTTCCATTCCACGTCGCATGGGTCCGTGTGCACCCCGTACTGCTCGAAGGTGCCGTCTTCGTGAAAGACCTTCAGGATGACCTTCACGTTCATGTCGATCCCCCAATCGACGCGGAAATGGATCCGGCCCCAGCGCAGGAAGAACAGCTCCTTGAATTCGTTGCGGCGCGGGTAGGCCGCACTCAGGTAGGCGTCGGTCGGCGCAGCGTACTGTTCGGCGTATTCCATGGAGCCCCCTTACCGTAATTCCAATTCGACCAGATAGCCCGTGTGATCGGACACCCGCCCGTAGCGCGCGGGCGTGAACAGTTCTTCCGCCCGGATCGCCCGCAGGCGCGAACCGACGTTGAGCCAGATGAAGTCGATGCGCCCATCGCCGGCCAGCCAGCGCGTCGAGTCGCCCCGGCGGTCCCGGAACACCCGCTGGAAGACCTCCGGCCGGGCGATCTTCAACACCTGCTCCTCCAAGGTGCCCGCATCCACAATATGCCGGAAGGCTTCGCTCTCCGCCGCGATGTTGAAGTCTCCGCAGACGAGGGTTCCGGCCAGCTCGGGCGTCTGGCGCCCCTCCACCCAGGCCAGCAGCCGCTCGAACTGCGGATAGAACCCGTCGCTGGGCCAACTCAAGTGCACGCTGAAGACATTGACCGCCCCGATGCCCGGCACCCGCACCTGGGCCATCACCACCTTGCGGGCGTGGATGTCGTAGGGATCGGTGCTGTCCGACACGTAGCCCGCGTCGACATAGGCAAAGGGATGACGGCTCAGGATGGCCACCCCCTCGCGGAAGCGGTCGAACCCCAGGTGCGACCAGTCCGTATGCAAGTGATAGGGGCGCGGCAGGTCGTCATTGATGATCCGTGCGGCATTCGACGCCCAGTCTCCCGCGCCGTCGTTCCAGTTCTCCCCGACCTCCTGCAGGCAGACCAGATCGATGCCCAATTCGCGGATGGCCCGGGCCACCTGGTCGAATTTGCTCAACTGGTCCTCCTCCTGCCAGGTGTGCAAGTTGAGCGTCAGCACCCGGAGGGGCCCGCGCTGGGCACGGTAGTTCAGGCCGCCGCGATTGTCCCAAACGGTTCCGCGGCGCGTGCGGCACTCCACGGCGAATTCGACGCGATACGCATGCCGCACCGGTATGCGCGCCGCCCAGACTTCCCAGCCATAGCGATTGGGGTTGCGCGCATTGCTGCCCACGCTGCGATCCCAGTGGTTGCGACGAAAGTAGGCCGGCGCCGCATGCCGGGTGATCCAGCCGTCGTCCGTCCAGTGGACGATCATCGCTTCCGGCCCCGCTTCCTGGCGAACGGCCACTTCCAATGGAATGGACACCTGCTCCGTTGGCAGGTCGGGTCGGAAGCCCACGACGCACACCTCCGCCGGGGTGAACACCCTCACGCCGGAATCCGCATCCGACTGGTAGTTGCGGCCCAGCCGGCTGTCCCAGTAGGGCTGGCCGTGAACCTCCAGGCAGGCCGCGAAGCGAATGTTGCCGGGAATGGACGATTCCTTGGTCAGCGGCACGGTCCATTCCGCCGTCCATGCCTCCCAGCCCTCCTCCAGCGCCCAGCCGAACTGCGCAGGGGTGGCCTGCCAGACGCCGTCTTCGCCACACCAGTGCACCGCCACCCGCTTGCCGAAGCCCAGATTGCGCACCCGCACCGCGAACGAGATCTCCTGGCAGGTCCCGTTCACCGTCCGCGACACGATGTTTTTTACATAGAGAAACTGAACCGGGTGCATGGCCGATTCTTCCTATTCCAAGTCCCGATCGAATTCAATCCCCCATTTTCGGCCCCGCACGCCCGTTTCACCCCACCCGCCCCCTCCCCTCGCAGCCCGACCTTCGCCCCCCTCCCCTCACGCCTGGCCACCCCCAGGGGGCCGCCAAGCCGAATCCGAAATTATCGGACTTAATTAACTGTGATGATTATAGAATTATGTGAAATCGTAATCAATCAATGCTGTGTTGCTGAATTGAACAAGAAAACATCGGAGTTAATTAAGTGTGATGTTTATGATTCGTAATAAGGATGGCTGGGAAAGTGAACAGGCGTGATGGGCCTACTCCAGGCCCCGGTCTTCGAGGTCTTCTTCTTCCAGGCCGAGGTAGTGGCCCAGTTCGTGGTAATAGGTGACGCGAACTTCTTCGCGGAACGCATCGGGAATTCCTTCGGCGACCTCCCAGATGTTATCTAGAAACAGAAGGATTTCGGGCGGCAGGGGGTCCGCCGATTCGACTTCGTCGGTCCGGGATGGGCCGACAAAGAGTCCCAGGAGGTCGGGTTCGAGGCCGTCATCCCGGACCATGGCGCGGGTGGGCCGGGGCAGCATGACCACGGGAATGTCGGCGGCGGGGCCGGAAATTTCCGGGGGAAGTTCGCGCTGCAGTGCGCGAACGGCCCGCCACGCCAGTTGTTCGCGCTCGGCCGCGTTCATAGAACCAGCATGCAATCGCCGTAGCTGTAGAACCGGTAGCGCTCGCGGATGGCTTCGCGATAGGCCTCCAGCACGAACTCGCGGCCGGCGAAGGCGCTGATCATCATGATCAGCGTGGAGCGGGGCAAGTGGAAGTTGGTGATGAGCGCATCGACCATGCAAAAGTCATAGGGGGGATGGATGAACAGGTCGGTGCGGCCATCACCGGCGCCAAAGCCACCGGGCCGGGCAGCGGCGCTTTCCAGGGTCCGCACGCTGGTGGTGCCCACCGCGATCACGCGCCCGCCCGCCTGGCGCGTGCCGCGGATTCGGGATGCGGCCTCTTCGGGAATGCGCCAGCGTTCGAAATCCATGCGGTGATCCTCCACGTCTTCGACGTCGACGGGCCGGAAGGTGCCGATGCCGACGTGCAGGGTCAGGGTGGCCATGCCGACCCCCTGGGAGGACAGGCGATCCAGCACCGCCGGGGTAAAATGGAGTCCGGCGGTGGGTGCCGCCACGGCGCCTGGATCGCGCGCGAAGATGGTCTGATAGCGGAGTTTGTCGGCGGCGCGGAGGTCGGCCGACGGATTCGGGCGGTGGATATAGGGCGGCAGAGGGGTCTGGCCAATGCGATCGAGGACTTCCAGCCAGGGCCGGTCGGACTCGATGCGGATGAGCACACGCCCCTTTTCGCCCTCCTCCAAGATCGTGACCACAGCCAGATCTTCGTCGAGCATGACCTGTTCGCCGACCGCGGGGCGACGGCGGGAACGCATCAGCGCCTCCCATATCCCGGGGGCGGTTTCTTCCAGGAGCAGAAACTCCACCTTGCCGCCGGTGCCGGCCCTGGTCTTGCGGCCAAACAGCCGGGCGGGAATCACGCGGGTGTCGTTGGCCACCAGCAGATCGCCGCGGTGCAGATACCCGGGCAGATCAACAAAGCGCCGGTGCTCCAGGGTCCGGGCGGCGCGGTGGAGCACCATCATCCGCGAGCCGTCGCGCGGCTCGGCCGGCGCCTGGGCGATTAGATCGGGGGGCAGGTCGTAGTCGAAGTCCGCAGCCTTCATCGGCGGACGAGCAGGCGGCGCTGGACCGCCATGACGACCGCGGCCAGGCCGAATCCCACGATGAGCAGGGACACCGCGATGCGGACGCCCTTGCCGGACGGCTTGGGCTGGTCCTCCTGCATGGATTCGTCGTCTTCGGGATCGTCTTCAACGCCCACGGGGGCGGGAACCGGCGGGGGGGACGGCCTGGGAACGGGCGGCGGCGGCGTGACCGCAACCGCGCGCTTGGCCTGGGGGAGATAGCGATTCACCAACTCCACCACTTTGTCGTCGCGGGTCTGACGAGCTTCGCTGCCGAGGATCACGACAATGACGCGGGCGCCATTGCGCTGGACCGTGGAGGCAATGGAATAGCCGGCATCGCGGAAAAAGCCGGTTTTGAGGCCATCGCAACCGGGCAGGGTCCGCAGCAGGCGGTTGCGGGTGTGCATCATGAAGAGCTTGGGTTCGGGCCGGAATTCCCGATCGGTGGTGGAGGTATAGCGCAGCACGTCCGGATGGGTATCGAGCAGCGCCTTGCAGAGAATGGCGAAGTCGCGCGCGGTGGTCATGTCGGGTCGGCGGTCTTTGGGTGGCAGGCCGTGGGGCGACTGAAAGCGGGTGATGGGCGACAGGCCCAGATCTCGCGCCTTCCGGTTCATGAGCTCCACAAACCCTTCGCGGCTGCCGCCCACATGGATGGCCAGGGCCATGGCGGCATCATTGGCGGAAGCGACGATCATGGCATAGAGCATGTCTTCGAGGGGGAAGGACTCGCGCGTATCCAAATACACCTGGGTGCCGCCCATCTCGGCGGCCTCGCGGGTGACGGCGACGGTTTCGTCCAGGCGGTGCACTCCGTCCCGGATGCGGTCGGATACGACAAAGAGCCCCATGAGCTTGAGCATGCTGGCTGGATAGCCCGGGCGGTCGGCGCCGTCCTCGAAAAGAACGGTGCCATCGGCGGCATCAATCACAATAGCGCCAATATAAGGGTTGCGGGATATCGTCTGGCCCGCGGCCAGGCACACCGACAACAGCGCGATCCATCCGGTCCACATCAGTGTTTTCATGCAGCAGTTGTAGCGGCCGCCCCGCCGAAAAGCAAGGCGGCACATCGACGGAACGCCACCTCTGCTTTCGACGAACCCGGCTCACCCGGAGGGTTCGCCCTACCCGAGCCCCCCCCCCTGCCGTGTGCGATCCATGCGAAGCAGCGCCCGGTGGTGGACAAAGGCAGGGAGCAAAAACGAAACAGGACGCCGCGGATGCGGCGTCCTGTTTCGAAAGCAACGGGTCGTGGCTTTACTTGGCCAGGGCCTTGACCAGTGCGGCGGCCTTGTCGGTCTGCTCCCAGGTGAAATACTTGAAGTTCTTGTCACCCCGCTTGCGGCCAAAATGGCCGTACTGGTTGGTCATGGAGTAGATGGGGCGGAGCAGGTTGAGCTGCTTGATAATTTCCGCGGGCTTGAGCCCGAAGACCTGGCGGACGGCTTGGGCGATCTTGTCGTCGCCCACGGTGCCGGTGCCGAAGGTGTCGACATGGACCGAAACGGGCTCGGGATAGCCGATGGCGTAGGCCAGTTGAACCTCGCAGCGCTTGGCGAGCTTGGCGGCGACGATGTTCTTGGCCACATAGCGCGCCATGTAGGTGGCGCTGCGGTCGACCTTGGAGGGATCCTTGCCGGAGAACGCGCCGCCGCCGTGACGGCCCATGCCGCCGTAGGTGTCGACGATGATCTTGCGCCCGGTGACGCCGCAGTCGCCCTGGGGTCCGCCGGTGACGAATCGCCCGGTGGGGTTGACGTGATAAACGGTGCGCCGGTCCAGCAGTTTGGCCGGCACGGACGTCTTGATGACCTTCTCGATGATTTCCTTGCGGATTTGCTTGTTGGAGACATTTGGAGCGTGCTGGGTGGAGACCACGATGGTATCGACGCGCACGGGCTTGCCGTCCTTGTCGTATTCGACCGAGACCTGGCTCTTGGAATCGGGGCGGACCCACGGCATCTCGCCGGCCTTGCGCAGATCGGTCAGCTTGCGCATGATGCGGTGGGCCAGCACGATGGGCAGGGGCATCAGTTCGGGGGTTTCATCGCAGGCAAACCCGAACATCATGCCCTGGTCGCCGGCGCCCTGTTCGGCGGTGGCCTTGCCTTCGGCCTTGCGGGCATCCACGCCCTGGGCGATGTCGGGCGACTGGCTTTCGATGGCGACGAGGACCGCGCAAATGTTGGCGTTAAAACCGGATTCCTGATGGTTGTAGCCGATGTCGATCACCGCTCGCCGGGCCACGTCGGCATAATTCACAATGGCCTTGGTGGTGATTTCGCCGGCGACGACCAGCATGCCGGTCTTGGCCAGGGTTTCGCAGGCGACGCGGCTCTTGGGATCCTTGGCCAGGCAAGCGTCGACAATGGCATCCGAAACGGCGTCGCACACCTTGTCGGGATGCCCTTCGGAGACGGATTCGGACGTGAACACGGTATTTTTCGACATGGAACTCTCCTTCTGGGGATTCAATTTGAGAAGCGGACTGTACTGGTTTATTCGGCCAATTCAAGCATATCCGGCGCGACCCGGCGAACCATGTCGCGGCAACGCTGGAGGATTTCAGCGCCGCTGGCCAGGCCGCGGGACTCCTCGGCGAGCTGGCGGGCCTCGGCATCGGGGGTGCGGCGAATGACCTCCTTGACGAGCGGCACCGCGCCGGGGCTGACGCTGAACTCGTCCACGCCAAGGCCGAGCAGCAGCGGAACAAAGAGGGGATTGGCGGCCATTTCGCCGCAAACGCCGGTCCAGATCCCATGGCGCTTTCCGGCGGCGACGGTCATGCGGATCAGTTCCAGCACCGCCGGATGGGCGGGTTCATAGAGATAGGCCACCCGCTCGTTCACCCGGTCGACCGCCAGGGTGTATTGCACCAGGTCGTTGGTGCCGATGCTGAAAAACTTGACCTTGGGGGCGAGCCGGTCGGCCGTCAGCGCCGCCGACGGGATTTCGATCATGACGCCCACGTCGATGTCCGGATTGAAGTCGGTCCCCTCGGCGCGCAGTTCGGCCTTGCAGTCTTCCAGCACCACCTGGGCCTGATCGAACTCGGTCACGCTGCTGATCATGGGATACATGATGCGCAACCGCGGATTGTGGACCGAAGCGCGCAGGATGGCGCGGAGCTGGGCCTTGAAGACCGAGGGGCGGCCCAGGCACAGGCGAATCGCCCGCCACCCCAGGAACGGGTTGGCTTCCGCCGTCGCCTTGGCCCCGGCCAGCAGTTTGTCGCCGCCGAGATCGAGGGTGCGAATGATCACCGGGTCGGGCATGATCTTCTGGGCCACTTCCGCATAGGCCCGGTATTGCTGCTCTTCGCTGGGATTGCCGGAATTGGCCAAAAAGAGGTATTCGCTGCGAAACAGGCCGATGCCCCGCGCGCCGCGCGCCCGCACCGCCGGCACATCCGAGGGCAATTCGATATTGGCCGACAGCTCAATGGGGCGGCCATCGGCCGTTGCGGCCGGCACATCGATCAACCCGTCCAGGCGCCGCTGAATCACGGCCCGGGTGCGGGCAATGCGGTCAAACTCCTCCTCGCAGCGCGAGGTGGGGTGAACGATCAACCGGCCCCGCACGCCATCGAGGACCACGCGGTCGCCGTCGGCGAGTTCGGAACAAATGCCGGAGAGCCCGACCACGGCCGGCAGGTCCATCGCCCGGGCCATGATGACGGTGTGCGAGGTCGGACTGCCCAGCTCTGTGACGAGTCCCAGCAGCTTGCGGCGGTCGAAGGCGGCGATGTCCGAGGGGGCGATGTCGTGGGCCACCAGGACCCGCGGCGACTCCAGGCCAGCGAGCAGGTCGCGCCCGCCGCCGGTCAGGTTGCGCACAATGCGGCGAGTGACGTCGCGAATGTCGGTCGCGCGCTCGCGCAGATAGTCGTCCTCCATCTGCATCAGGGTCTGGGCATAGCGCTCGGAAACGCCCGAGAGGACGGACTCGATGTTTTTGCGCCGGTTGCGGACCTCGTGATAAATCTCTTCAATGAAGGATGGATCATCGACCACCTGCAAGTGGGCCTCGAAGATGCCCGCGCTTTCGGCGCCCATGGCCTGGTTGACGCGCTGCTGGATTTCGCCGAGCTGGCGACGGGTTTCGATCAAGGCGGCTTCCAGGCGAATCATTTCGCGGGGCACCTCCTCGGCCGGGATGGCATATTCCGGCAAGGGCTCATCGGAGGCCTGGATGAGCAGCACCGGCCCGGCCACCACCCCCGGAGCGCCGCCGATTCCCTGGAACTCCTTCTCCCGGTGCGCCGGCTCGGCTGGCATCCTCAATCCTCGAAGAATTTCTGTTCGAACAGCTCCGCCAAGGCCTGGATGGCTTCGGCCGCATCGGGCCCCTTGGCCAGGATCCGCAGGCTGGCCCCGTGATTTCCCTCGATGGTCAGCAGGCCCATGATGCTCTTGGCATTCACCTTGACACCATTCTTTTCGAGCAGGATCTCGCTGGAAAAACGCGTCGCGGTTTTCACCAGCAAGGCGGCGGGGCGCGCATGGATGCCGTAGCGGTTTTGCACCACCACATCCCGCGCCCGCATGCCGGCATCTCCCGAGGCGGCTGTATGTTCCTGGCTCACTCGCATCAATCCTTCCGCGCCAGCATGGCCTTGAGGCGCTCGTCTAATTCGCGGGCGGAGTCGTGGCCCATTTGCTTCAGGCGCTGGTTGAGGGCCGCGACCTCCACCACGTTGGTCAAGTCACGTCCTGCCGCCACGGGCACCGTGACGAGAGGCACCTCCATGCCTAGCACATTGCGGCTGGCCGTGTCCAGTCCCGTGCGATCGATGTCTTCGTCATGGAGCGGCTTGCTCATGCGAATGATCATGTCCAGGCGCATGCTGCCGCGCATCGAGGACACGCCAAACAGCCGCGGCACGTGAATGATGCCCAAACCGCGGATTTCCATGTGTTCGCGCGTGATTTCGACCGCCGAGCCATGGATGATCCCGGTGCTGTCGCGGGTCAGGATGGTGGTATCGTCCGCCACGAGACTGTGTCCGCGCTTGATCAGCGCGAGGGCGATTTCGCTTTTCCCGATGCCCGGCTCGCCCTCGAGCAGCACGCCCACCCCATTGATTTCGACCATGGTGCCGGCCACCCGGATGCGCGGACTGGTCAGGTTCTGGAGCAGCACCGTCGCGGCATTCATGAAATGGCCCGTGACGAGCTGCGTGCGCATGACCGGTATGCGCAATTCGGCGGCGACCTTCCGGGCATAGGCCGGCATGTGGCGATTGCGCGAAAAGACCACCGCCGGCACGCCGCGAAAGATGCGGAAGCGGCGGAGCCGTTCCGCCGCGGGCAGACTGGCCAAGTAGGTGGTCTCCGCCAGCCCGAGCACCTGAACCCGCCGATAGGCGAAATAGCGCCGAAAACCCGCCAGGGCCAGGCCGGGGCGATTCAGGGCCACTTCGGAGATTTCGCGCCCGACGGCCTTCTCCTCGTTGGCCTCCCAATCCATCTGGAGCGATTCGCGCCCCGCGGCGAAAAAGTCGGCCACGGTGATCTGGGGGCTTTCGGCCGTCCTCCACATGGGGTTTCCTGACTTCCTGGGGCGGGGCCGGATTGCACCGGCCCCGCCGAGTTTTCCTAGACGTCCGGCACCGGTTCCACGTCCGTCAGGCGCTGGCGTTCGTGGTGGCGCTCGATCATTTTTTCGCGCAACTTGCGCAACTGCGTGTTCATCTTTTCGGTGGCCGCATCGATGGCCGCATACATGTCGTCGCTGGTTTCCTGGGCGACTTCGCGCAACTTGTCGCGTCCATGCACGATGACCTCCGCCGTGAAGCGGTATTTCTCATGGGAGAGGATCGCGTGGCAGTCCTCGACCCGTGGATAGGCGACCAACATCGAGCCCAGTCGGTCCTCCACATACTCTTTCAATCCTTCGTTCACCGTCACACTGCGTCCCGTGATTTGGATGTCCATGGGGGATCCTTTCGTTTTGGTGTTGCTGGTGGTTGTTTGCCCGTTGGCCGGTTCACATGCTGAATTCCTTGCCCAGGTATTTTTCGCGCGCCTGGGGGTCATGGATCAGGAACTCGCGGGTGCCCTGGGTGAGCACCTCTCCGGAATAGATGACATAGGCCCGGTCGACCACGGAAAGCGTTTCGCGCACGTTGTGGTCGGTGATCAGAATCCCCAGCCCGCGCTGCTTGAGATCGCGAATGATCTGCTGCACGTCATAGACCGCCAACGGATCCACGCCGCTGAACGGCTCATCCAGCAGGATCAGGCTGGGATCCGTCACCAAGGCGCGCGTGATTTCCAGCCGGCGCCGCTCCCCGCCGCTCAGGGTGTAGGCCTTCTGCTTGGCAAGATAGGAAATCTTGAGTTCTTCCAGCAGGTAGGCCAGGCGGCGGCGGCGCTCGCGCAATCCGATGGGCAGCGTTTCGAGAATGGCCATGACGTTCTCTTCCACGGTCAGGTTGCGAAAGATGCTGGGTTCCTGGGCCAGGTAGCCCAGCCCCATGCGCGCCCGGCGGAACATGGGCAGCCGCGTGATATCCCGTCCCTGGAAAAACACCCGCCCGCGGGTGGGGGCAATCAGCCCCGTGATCATGTAGAAACTGGTCGTCTTGCCCGCGCCATTGGGTCCCAGCAGGCCGACAATCTCTCCTTGGCGGACATTCATGTCCACGCCGTTGACGACCCGACGGCGACTATACTCCTTCACGAGCCCTCTGGTCTCGACCAACATGTCGGTTCCCGCGGGCTGGGTCACTGCCGGTACCTTTCCACAAAGGCAATATAGACCTCCCGAACAGGCATGGCAAGCGACAATCCCGAGCGATCCGACGTCATGCCGGGAGGTCCGGCCGGATGGCGAAAACAGGGGCTGGGCGGCCGGATCGACACGTTCACTGCGGTTTGAAGAAGGAATCGGCCCCTTCGGTTTCCTCGGAATAGATGACCAGCCGGGCCCGGGGGCGGCAGACCACGCGTTGCTGGTCGCGCCAGAAGGTGATCACATCGCCCTCCAGGATGTTGCGGCCCTGCATGACCTGGGGCGGTCCCCCGGCCAGAACGATCCGTCCCGAAATCACGTCATAAATGGCTTCGTCCGCCCGCGCGCGCTTGTCATCCTGCGTCATCAGGACCTTGCCCTCGGCCTTGATCGTCTGCGCACCGCCATCTTCCGTGAAAATGATCGTCAGCCGATCCGCCGTCATCTGCATGCGCGGATCGTTCACCTGGACATTGTTCTCGAACAGCGCAAACCGTTGGATGTAGTCGAACGTCAGCTTGTCGGACGTGATCACCGTCGCCTGTTCGGACGCCTCCAGCGAGCGACCGTCATCCTCGAGCGCCGCCTGCGCCGGCCGTCCGGCCAGCAGAAGAGCGGCCAGGGCCAATCCACGCCATTTTGCCATGTTGTTCATGCCTATTTCCTATTCCGGATCCGGTGGTTCCGGATCCGCCGGCGGCGAGGACCGCGGCTCCACCAGGCCCCGGTCCATCTGCGCATCCAGCACCACTTTTGCGTTACGGAAAATCTGGAACTGTTCGTTGTCGCCGTTCCAGGCAAACCCATCGCCGGTCACCACGGCGCCCCGGGCCACGATGCGAATATGCTCCTGGGAGGCCGCCCGGCGACGATTGGAATCATAGGCGCATCCGGGTGAAAACACGCGCGCCGTCACTTCGCCGTCGCTGAAGATTTCCAGCCGCAGGCCGGTCAGCTTGATGATCCCATCCTGGAGGAACGTGGCGGTCTCGCCAAAGAGCTGCTGCTTGAGTTGGCCGTCCTCATCATATTCCGGCAGGCGGAAGCCACTCACCGTCTGGCCTTCGATCTGCGCCCGCGCCACCGGGACCCACCCCAGCGCCAAGGCCAGCATCAGGAGGCGGCGCATTCGGCTACCGGCGGAACAGTTCATCGATCCTCCGGCACTGGCGCCACAGCGGGGCCAGGGACCCCAGGGGCAGCGCGTTGTCCTTGTCCGATTTCGCTTTGGGCGGATTCCGGTGCGTTTCCCAGAACAGGGCGTCGCAGCCGACGGCCACCGCCGCCCGCGACAGATAGGGCGCCCACTGGCCATCGCCCCCGGTGCCCTCCTCCCGCCCGCCCGGAAGCTGCACGCTATGGGTGGCATCAAACACCACCGGATAGCCAAACTGGCGCATGATCAGCAAACTACGGAAATCCGCCACCAGGTTGTTGTATCCGAAACTCACGCCGCGTTCCGTCAGCAGAATGTTCCGATTGCCCGTGCGTTCCACTTTTTCAATCACGTGGCGGATGTCCCACGGGGCGAGAAACTGGCCCTTCTTGATGTTCACCACCCGGCCGCTTTCGCCCAGGGCCAGCACCAGGTCCGTCTGGCGGCACAGGAAGGCCGGCAATTGAAGAATATCGGCCACTTCCGCCGCCGGCGTCACGTCCGACACCTGATGCACATCCACCAGGATCGGCACGTTGAATGTGGCCTTGATCGCCGCCAGGATGTCCAGCCCCTTGGCCAGGCCGGGACCGCGAAACGCCTTTGCGCTGGTCCGGTTGGCCTTGTCGTAGGAAGCCTTGAAGACGAGCGGAATGCGCTCCTTTCGGGCCAGCGCGGAGAGTCGCGCCGCCAAGTCGAAGGCCATGTCGCGGCTTTCGATCACGCAGGGCCCGGCCATCAACGCCAGCGGAGCGCCGCCGCCGAAGCGGACCCGGCCCGCTTTCACCGCCTTCACGGGCGCCTTGGGAAATGGATTCTTCGCCATGCGCATCAATCCCGGGCCAGATGGTCCTGCACATAGTCGCGGATGCCGTCTTCGAGGGAGGTAAACGGCTGGTCATACCCCGCGGCCCGCAGCTTGCCCATCTCCGCCTGCGTGAAATACTGGTACTTGTCCCGCAGCGATTCCGGCATCTCGATATACTCGATGCAGGGTTCCCGGCCCATCGCCGCAAACGTCGCCTGGGCCAGATCGTTCCACGACCGGGCCCGTCCCGTTCCGCAGTTGAACAGCCCGGAGGCCTTGTCGTTCTCGCCGCAGAACAGCGTCACATCCACGGCATCCTTCACATACACAAAGTCGCGCACCTGTTCGCCGTCGGCATAGTCCGGCCGGCAGGATTTGAACAGGCGGACCCGGCCCGTTTCGCGAATCTGGCCGAAGGCCTTGTGGACCACCGAGCGCATGTCGCCCTTGTGATCCTCCCCCGGCCCGTACACGTTGAAATACTTCAGGCCGGCCACCCGCCCCAGGATCCCGCTGCGCAGCGCCCAGAGGTCGAACAGGTGCTTGCTCATGCCGTACATGTTCAGGGGCATCAGGCCCGGGGTGGCCTCATCCGCGTCCGAATAGCCATGCGAGCCATCGCCATAGGTGGCGGCGCTCGAGGCATAGACAAACCGCGTCCCCCGCTCCAGGCACCACTCGCACAACTCCCGCGTATAGCGGGTGTTGTTGTCGAGCAGATAGTCGGCATCGGTCTCGGTGGTGCGGCTGCACGCCCCCAGGTGGTAGACGGTCTTGACCGGCGGAAGGCCGTTTGATCTCACCGCCTCGCGGAAACGCTCAATCGGCCAAATCTCCTCCACCACCAGCCCCCGCAGGTTTTTCCAGCGCTCGTCCGTGCCCAAATCGTCCACCATCAGGATGCGCTCCACGCCGCGGCGGTTCAATTCCGCCACGACGTTTCGGCCGATGAATCCGGCGCCGCCGGTCACCACGGTCCATGACTTGCGATCCATTCCCTATAGCCTTTCTAGGCCCCGAACCCTAGCACCCCCCCCTCCGCCTGTTCAATGAGAATCCACGGAACAACCAGACGGAGGGCTTGACGGCTGGCCATCCTGTTGTAGGGTGACGGGCGGTGGATGGCATACGACGAAGACCAAGTATCGGTTCGAGGTCCACGGTTCCGAGGCGTCAGGTCTAGCCGATGGCTGATATGCGGTTCTCCGCAGCGCCCCTGACCTCATTGTGCGATGCCATCCACCCTCTTTTCGTCCCCGATCAGTCGCGACTTCAGCATCGGGCCCAGTTCCTCGACATCCCCCGCCCCGACGATCAAGATCCAATCCCCCGCCTGCCACCGGGCCGACAGGCGTGCCGCGGCATCCTCCAGGCTTTCCGCCAACTCCACCGGTGCGTCCCCGTGGCGCCGAAAATGCTTCTGAAGGTCGGCCGATGACCCGCCGGCCAGCGGAGGCTCGCTGGCGGCATAGACCGGCAGGAGCACCACCTCATCCACGCCGTTGAACGCCGGCGGGAACTGGGGCCCCAATGCCTGGGTCCGCGTGTATCGGTGCGGTTGGAAAGCCGCCCGGATTCGCACGGCCCCCGCCTGGCGCGCCGCATCGATCAATGCGCGGATTTCCGAGGGATGGTGGGCGTAGTCCGCCACGATGCGGATTCCGTTTGCGGCGGCGACCACCTCAAAGCGCCGGCGCGGCAAACGAAACGTCGCCAGCGCCGCCGCGGCCGCCGCCCAGTCCACGCCGACCCGATCGCAGGCGGCCAGCGCCGTCAGCGCATTCAACACGTTGTGGCGTCCCGTCAACGGCAAGTCCACCTGCACCACGCGCCCCCCCGGCGCGCGAACCCGGAACCGCGTGCCGCCCCGACCTGGTTGGATGCCGTCGGCCCGGAAGTCGGCGCCCTCCCCACACCCCACCCCGATGCCGCCGACATCCCGGCCCAGCCGCGAGGCCACCGGATCTTCGGCGCCATACACCACGAAACCGGCCTGGCGCGCAAAGGTCCGGAAGCACTCCTCCATCGCCTCCTTTGCGGCGAAGTGTTCCATGTGGTCAAACTCCACGTTGGTGATCACCGCCATCTCCGGCGCATGGTGCGCCAGCGTTCCATCACTTTCATCCGCCTCGATCACCAGCCATTCACCCGCGCCGACCTCCGCCGGGGCCCCCGTGGGAGCCAACTCCCCGCCGATGCACCACGACGCCATCGTTCCGCACGAACGCAGCATGTGCGCCACCATGGAGGATGTCGTGGTTTTGCCATGCGTGCCCGCCACGGCAATCGTTCGCCACAGCTCGCCCACCACGGCCAGGGCCTGCCCGCGGCGAAACAGCGGGATGCCCCGGCGGACGGCTTCTTCGCGCTCCGGATGCCCCGGCGCCAGCGCCGGGCTGTAGACCGCCCAATCGGTGTCCGCCAAGTGTCCGCGGTCATGTCCCGTAACCACGGGAAGGCCACACGACCGCAGCCAGTCCAGGGTGCGCGGGGTGCCGGCATCGCACCCCGATACCCGCAAGCCCCGCGCCGACAACAGCCGGGCCAGGCCCGCCATGCCAATACCGCCCACCCCCATCAGGTGAACGCGGGATTCCGGCCGGGCAATCAGCCGGCGAAGGCCGCCCCGCCACGGCTCGGCGGGCGTCAGGCGGGGCGTGCGCATGCCTCCACCCGTGAGGCCAGCGCCTGGGTGCCGTCGGGCACGCCTTCCTTGCCCGCCAGTTCGCGCATTCGGTCCAGCCGTTCAGGCTTGCGCAGGGTTTGGGCCAGGTAGGCCTCCAGCCACTCGGGCGAAAGATCCGGCTCCGCCACCACGTCCGCGGTGCCACGCTTGGCCAGGGCCTGCGCGTTCGCGGTTTGGTGATCCCCCGCGGCATGCGGATAGGGAACAAAAAGCGCCGGCACCCCGAAAAAGGACAACTCCGCGCACGTGGACGCCCCCGCCCGGCAGATCGCCAGATCCGCCCCGTGATACAGCGGCGCCATGTATTTGGTGAACGCAATCACTTCGGCATCGATCCCCGCCGCCTGATAGGCGGCGCGGACCATCGCTTCGTCCGCGCGGCCGGTCAGATGGCAAATCGTCGGCGCCAGGTTTTTCTTTTTCAACCGTACCAGGGCGCCCACGACCACTTCGTTGAGGCGATGCGCCCCCATGCTGCCGCCCATCGCCAGCAACCGCACAGGGGCGGATGGGCTGGCGTCACGCGGCGGCAGGCCGCGGGCGGCGACCGTCAGTTCTTCGCGCAGCGGAATGCCCACCACGGAGAGATTCGGCACATGCAGATGGTAGCGCGTTTCCTCGAAGCCGGCCGCCACCGCCGCGGCCGACCGCGAGAACAGGCGCACCGCCCGGCCCGGGATCACATTGGCCTCGTGCAACACCATCGGCACGCCCAGCAGGCGCGCCGCGCTGCACGGTCCCACCGAGGCATACGACCCCATGGCCAGCAGCACATCGGGCCGATCCCGGCGCATCTGCGCTCGACAGCGGCCCACGGCGCGCAGCAGGGCCCACGTGGTTTGCAGCGACCGCCATGAAATGCCCGAAGGAAATCCGCGCGCCGGAATCTCCACCACGGGGCCATCCCAGTCCTTCAGGGCGGCGCGCTCCGTGTCCCGCCCCGTCAGCCAGAGCGTCACCTCGTGGCCGCGTCCGAGCAACGCATGCGCCGTCGCCAGCCCCGGAAAGACGTGTCCACCCGTTCCGCCACAGGCCACCGCCACCTTCATCGTGACTTCCTTCGCGCCGGGCTCCCGGACGGGGCGACCTGGTCCCGGCGGGTGGTCTCCATGGCGAGCAAATGTATTTTCCACTCCAGGCCCGAGGAAAAGCCCCCGAGCCCAGAGGCGGCCACCACGCGATGGCATGGAATGAACAGGGGGACCGGATTCGCTCCGCACGCGCCCCCTACCGCCCGGGCGGCGCGCGGAGACCCAATCCGTCGGGCCATCTCCGCATAGGTCCGGGTCTGCCCCCACGGGATGTGCTGCAATTCCCGCCACACCGCGCGCTGAAAACGCGAAGCCTGATCCCCTACCGCCGGGTGCACCGGCGGCGGCTTGCCGCGATGGCGGCCCTCCAGCGCCGCTCGCGCATGGTCCACCGCCGACCGCAGCCAACGCGGGGCGCGATCCGGCAGAACCGTGTTCAAAACGCGGAATCCTTGGCCCAGCCCCGGCGCCGGACGTGACGGCAATCCGCACGCCAGAACCCCCTCCGGCTTCGCGGCAATCGTGATCTTCCCCCAGGTCGTTTCCAGCACCCCGGTGCGGACATCCGCCGGCGCGCTCATGTCAGCATCTTGAACAGGATATATCCCAACAGCAGCACCATCCCGATCATGAACATCGCCCGCAGGCGATGGCTGCCGCGCTCGCGACGGGCTTCGCGCACGCGCCGGAGCCCCATGGAACCGATGTAGTTGCGGAACCGTTCATGTTCCGGCTCCAGCAACCGGTTCGCCACCGGCTGGCCGCCAATGGAGGGCCGGAGCAGATCCGTACGTTGCAGTCGCGGCATGACCACGCGCTTGACGTTGAGCCCCTCGGGGCCCGGAGCGAAATCCAGCGAGACCTCCTGGTCCGGCGCCATCGGCGCCTCCATCTCCAGAACGCCGACCGCGACGGGCGGCGGAACGGTTTCGGAAGAGGCTGCCCCATACCCCTGCCGTTGGGAAGAAGGCCGGTTGGATTCCAGCCAGGTCGCATCCGATTCCGGCAGGGGATCCGCCCAGCGCCGCACCTCCCGCATCCGTTCGCGCACGCGGCGTTTTTCACGCTCGATCTCGCGCAAGCGCCGGTCCAGGCTACTTCGTTTGCGGGCCAGGGCCATGGACTAGAAACTGAATTCCAGCAGCAACCAGGCCACAGCCAACACCGCCAGCAGGACCATCAACGGCAGGGTAAAGGCCAGTCCCGCCCGCAGCCAGTACCCGAATCCGCGGCCCCCCTCGCCCGATTCCGCCGGCGCGCCGTCAAAGCTCAGCGAACGCAGCGGCCCCGCCGAAGCGCCTCCCGCCGACGGCCGGACGGCATCGATCTTCGCCAACCCCTTGTTGTAGTCCGAGCGGATGTTCTCGATCAACACCAGCGCCTTGTTGAGCTCGTCAATCAGATGCTCGTCTTCCCACTCCTCTTCGTCCAGCGCCACCAGTTCTTCGAGGCGCTCGCGAAACAGCCGGCGGGTTTCATCCAGCAACTGCGACAGGCGCTCGGCCTGCAACCGCTCCTGCTCCATGCGTACCAGGCTTTCATTCAAGCGATCCTTCAGCTCCCGCCGTCCGGTATCGAAGGCTTCCTGCTTCTGGCGCATTTCCTCGAGCATGCGCCGCTCGCGCTCCAGTTCCTCCTGCCGCGCACGCAGGCGGTCCAGTTCCTGGGACTTGTCCACCATCTGCTCGGTCACCTCCTGCTTGTGACGCGCCAGATGCGTCAGCGTCAGGTCGCCGATCGGCCGGTTGGGAAGATCGCGCGAGGACGGAATATGGCCGTCGCGCGGCGCGGAACGCCCATCGTCCCCCAGCTTGATCTTCAATGCCGCTTCGCGTTCGCGAACGAGGTCTTCATCAAAAAAATCGGTGCCCATGCTGCTTGCTCCTGGTTTAGGTCGGGGGAATCGTCAAGGTGGTGCCGATGCGCAAATTGTTCGGGTTGCGAATCACATCCCGGTTGGCTTCAAAAATCCGGTTCCAGTGCGCCGGCGACCCGTAGTAGCGCTGGGCGATCGTGCCCAGCGTCTCGCCGGCCTGCACGACATGCGTGCGCGCAGCGGGTGCGGCCACGGGGGTCACTGTCGGGGATGCCGCCGGGCGCGCCGAGGCGGGCGGCGTGGAGGCCGGCGAACCGGCGGCGGCGCGCAGCGCGGCCACTTCGGTTTCCAGGTTGCGGATGCGGTTGTTGCGCGCCTCGAGATCGCGCCGCCATTCCGCGGGCGAGTCCGCGATGCCCTTGGCGATGGATACGCGGCAGTGGCGAATCAAATCTTCGACGGCTTCGCGCTGCTCCGAATCGGGCCGCAAGTCGAGATAGCGGCGGTAGTGGTAGATCGCCAGTTCGTAATCCTCGATGTAGTTGTCATACATCAGCGCCAGTTCGCGATGCGCCAGCGCCAGGTTCGGCCGCCGCTCCAGCGCCTTGAGACACCACTCGATCGCGCCATCGATATCCTGCACCTGTTTCGCCGCCAGCGCGCGGCGCAACTGACGATTGCGCGCATCGCGCGCATCCTGACGGGCCCCATTTTCCCCGCGCCCGCACCCCGCCAAAACCGCGGCGCACAACAAGATCGCCGCCGCACCCTTCCACCACCTCATCAACGCCCTGTTCATGTTCTGCACCCTAGCAAATCCCCAAGCGAAATCAAACCCATTACGAGCGGCCATTACGAGCGGCGCGACGAGTGTTTTTCGCGCAACATCGAACGGCCCGGGAGCATTATATACTATTTATAAATAGTATAATTGCGCAACCGCCTGCAAGACTCCGGTCAAAACGGCCAACCCGGTCGGGCCAAAGCCCGACCCACCCGATCACCGCGTGAATGGCCCCGTTCCGCGCGGGGCGGAGGGCGGCCTGTCCGCCGCGGGACCTCGGTGTCGTCTGGGTTTCTTATGGAAGGGGCCCTCCAAACACCAAAAACCGCCCCCGTTTCCGGGGGCGGTGGTGTCGCCGGGGGGCTTACTTGCCCAGGGCCGCCTGGGCGGCCGCCAGCCGGGCAATCGGCACCCGGTAGGGCGAGCAGCTGACGTAGTTCAAGCCGACCTTGCAGCAGAACTTCACGGAGGCCGGATCGCCGCCGTGTTCGCCGCAGATGCCGCACTTGAGGTCCGGGCGGGTGCTGCGGCCTTTCTTGACCGCCATTTCCACCAACTGGCCCACACCGGTGACATCCAGCGTCAGGAACGGATCGACCGGGAGGATCTTCTTGTCGAGGTAGTCCGGCAGGAACGATCCGATGTCGTCGCGGCTGAAGCCGAACGTCATCTGGGTCAGGTCGTTGGTCCCGAAGCTGAAGAACTCGGCGCTTTCGGCGACGGCGTCGGCCGTCAGGGCCGCGCGCGGGATTTCGATCATGGTGCCGACGAGGTACTTCACCTTGGACTTCTTGGCCTTGAGGACTTCTTCCGCGGTCTTGCGGATGACCTCGGCGCAATAGTCCAACTCGGCCTTGGTGCCGATCAGCGGGACCATGATTTCCGGCAGGACCTTGCGGCCGGTTTTGGCGACGTTGCAGGCCGCCTCCATGATGGCCCGGGTCTGCATGACGCAGAGTTCCGGATAGGTGATCGAAAGGCGGCAGCCGCGATGGCCCAGCATGGGGTTCATCTCGTGGAGCTTCTTCACCCGCGCGGTGACGACATCGACCGTCGTGCCCATCCGCTTGGCCATCTCGGTCTGGCCGGCCTTGTCCTGCGGCACGAACTCGTGCAGCGGCGGATCGATCAGGCGGATGGTCACGCCGTAGCCGTCCATGGCCTTGAAGATGCCTTCGAAGTCGCTGCGTTGCAGGGGCAGCAGCTTCGTCAGCGCCTTCTCGCGGGCCTGGAGGTTCTCGGCGAGAATGAACTCGCGAACCGCCCAGATGCGCTCGCCCTCGAAGAACATGTGCTCGGTGCGGCACAGGCCGATGCCTTCCGCGCCGAAGGCGCGGGCCGCCAGGGCGTCCTTCGGGCTGTCGGCGTTGGTGCGGACATTGATCTTGCGATACTTGTCGGCCCAGTCGCTGATCTGCTTGTACATCTGGTAGATGGGGTGCTTCTGCGCCTGCTTCTTGCCGCCGACGATCGCCGTCACCACGGGGCTGTCCTCGGTCGGAATCTGGCCGACATACACCAGGCCCGTCGTGCCGTTGAGGCTGATCCAGTCGCCTTCCTTCAGCGTGGTGCCGCCGGCGGAGATGGTCTTGGACTTGTAGTCGATGAGCAGTTCGCCGGCGCCGGCGATGCAGCACTTGCCCCAGCCGCGCGCCACGACCGCCGCGTGGGAGGTCATGCCGCCCGTGCTGGTCAGGATGCCCTGCGCCGCCCACATGCCGCCGACGTCCTCGGGGCTCGTTTCGTGACGGACCAGGATGACCCGTTCGGACGGATTGGCCTTGACCATGGTTTCGGCGGTATGCGCATCAAAGACGATCTTGCCCACGCCCGCGCCGGGACCGGCCGGCAGGCCCTTCGTCAGCGCCACGGCCTTCTTTTCCGCCGCCATGTCGAAGATCGGGAACAGCAATTGCTCCAGGTCCGAACCCGTGACGGTGGCGATCGCCTCGTCGGGCTTGAGGATTTTCTTCTGCGGCTTGCCGGTAAAGAAGTCCTTGCCGGTGGCCATTTCGACCGCCCAGCGGACGCCGGCGAGACCGGAGCGCTTGGCATTGCGCGTCTGGAGCATCCACAACACGCCCTGCTCGACCGTGAATTCGACGTCCTGCGGATACTTGTAGTGCTCCTCGAGCTTCTTCATAATCGCGCGGAGATCCTTGTGGGCCTTGGCCCAGATCGGACTCTTCTCTTTGGGCATCTCGTCGATGTGCTTCGGCGTGCGGATGCCGGCGACCACGTCTTCGCCCTGGGCGTTGACGAGGTATTCGCCCATCGGCTCTTCCGAACCCGTCGAGCCGTCGCGCGTGAAGGCCACGCCCGTGCCGGATTCGTCGCCCATGTTGCCGTAGACCATCGAACAGACGTTGACCGCCGTGCCCAGCAGTCCGGTCACCTTGTTGATCTGGCGGTACTTGATCGCGCGCTCGCCGTTCCAACTGCCGAACACCGCGTTCACGGAGGCGATCAACTGTTCGAACGGATCCTGCGGGAAGGGCTTCTTGACCTTCTTCAGGTAGACCTTCTTGTAGATCTCGCACAGCTCCTTGAGCTGGTCGGCGGTCAGGTCGGTGTCTTCCTTGGCGCCATACTTCTTCTTCAAGGCAATCATCTCGACCTCAAAGTCATGGTGATCGAGGCCGGTCGTGGGGCCCATCACCACGTTGCCAAACATGTCGATGAAGCGGCGATAGCAGTCCCAGCCCGTGCGGGCGTTGCCGGTGCTCTCGATGAAGCCCAGAACGGACTTGTCGTTGAGGCCGAGGTTGAGGACGGTGTCCATCATGCCCGGCATGGAAATCGCGGCGCCCGAGCGGACCGACACCAGCAGCGGGTTCTTGGGATCGCCCAGCTTCTTCTTCATCTTGGTCTCCAGCTTCTTGAGCTGGGCCTTGAGCTGCGCCAGCATCCCTTCGGGATACTGGTTGTTATGCGAGGAATAATAGGCGCAGGCTTCAGTCGAAACCGTGAAGCCCGGCGGCACCGGCAGTCCGGCGTTGGCCATCTCGGCCAGATTGGCGCCCTTTCCGCCCAGGATCGCCTTCATCGAGGCGTCGCCTTCGGTGTTCTCTCTCCCGAAGCCATAAAAATAGACATACTTCTTTGCCATGTTCATCTCCGTTTGATGGCCCTTCCGGACCCTTTGTTCTTAAAGCAACGCCACGCGGTGACGGCGTGGCAAAACTCGCGGGAGTCTCCCCCGTTTCCCCCCAGTTTGTCAAGCACAGGCCGAGAAAAACGTTTAACCCGGACCCTTCTGCGCACTCCGCGGGCCGGATCAGTAGGTATACCCGATAAAGAAGCTGAACCGGCCGCTATCCGACGTCACATCGTCGGTATTGATCGGCCAGGCGTAGTCCAACTGGATGGGGAATCCGGGGAAATCGAAGCGGACCCCGATGCCGTAGCCGTCGTTGAAGACGCCGTCGCCGACGGCCTCATCCTCGCCGGCGACCTTCTCATAGAGGTCCTGCCAGACGATGCCGGCATCGTAGAACACGGCAAAGCGGACCTTTTCAAACAATGGCAGGGTGTATTCCACGGTGGCATGGGCTGCTGAGCGGCCGCCCAGCGCCTCGTTGTTTTCGTCCTTCGGCCCCAGCCTGCGGTACTTGATGGCCCGGACGCTGCGCGGCCCGCCCAGGAACAGGCGGTCGAAGATCGGTACGCTGTCGGAATCGCCATACTCCTGGACCATCGAGGTCCACCCGCGCAGGTTGAGCACGTGGTCGAACCACAGCGGGAAGAACTGGGAACCGCGCAGGCTGAACTGATAGGTGTCGGTCTCCCCGCCGAAGGGCCCGCCGGCCAGCGTGGCCGAGGCCGATCCGCGGAACCCGCGCGTGGGCAGGAACGGGTGGTTGCGGGTGTCGCGAATGAGTTCCAGGCTGCCAAAGCTCTTGAGGCGCTCGACGGCCTCGCGCTGGATCCGTTCGCTGGCGTTGGTCGACACGTTGCGGATATCGATGTCCTCGAGGCCATAGATCAGATTGACGCGATTGAACGCGCCCACTGGCCGGCCCAGGGTCAGGTTGCCGCCTAGCGTGACCTGCTCCCAGGCGCTGCTGTAATAGCGGGCATCCCGCCGGTACAGGTCCAGCCCCAGCGACAGCCGTCGGTTTAGGAACCACGGCTCGATCAGCGACAGTTCCAGATCCGTTCGCTTGGAGCCGGCCTGCGCGCGCAACCGCAGCCGCTGGCCGCCGCCGGTCATCCGCGGCCAGCCAAACAGGTCGAAATTGCTCTGGATCAGCTCCACATAGCCGATCACGTTGTCGATGCTGGAAAGTCCGGCCCCCAGCGACAACTGGCCGGTGCGCTGCTCTTCCACATCGAAAACCAGGTTGAAGCGATTCGAAACCGCCGTCGATTCGGGATACGCATTGACGAAGGAGAAGTAGCCCAGGTTTTTCAGTCGGCTCTCGCTGCTGCGAATGCGCACCTCGTTGAAGACATCGCCGGGGGCCACGCCGATTTCCCGGCGGATCACCTTGTCTTTCGTCTGCGCGTTGCCGCGGATGTCGATGTTCTGGATATGGGAGAGCATGCCCTCGCGAACCTCGTAGACCACCGATGCGGAAGCGGACTCGATATCGAGTTCCACGCGCGGCTCCACCCCGGTACGGATATAGCCGCGGGACCCGTAGAAGTCGCGCAGGTTTTGAGCGCTGCGGCGAATGCCCTCCATGGCGGCCGGCCGGTCGGACGCGGCCACCACCCCGCGCTCCAGGTCCGCCACCGGGAACACCTCGACCCCGTTGATCCGCCACTCGGACAGGCGGTACAGAGGGCCCGGATTCACGGCAAACGTCACATCGATCTTGCGCCGGCCCACGTAGGTGAACACCGGCTCACCGACGGTCGCCGCCAGGAATCCCCGGTCGAGGAACACCTTCCGCACGGCCTCGCGGTCGATCATCAGGCTGCCGGGATCGTAGAGGCCATCGTTGTTGATCCACGACAGCCACGAGGACTGCCGCTGGGTCATGGCCTTCAGCAACTCCTTGCGCGCGACCATCGGCGGCTTGCGCAACCGCGGAAGCCGCGGCGGGCGCGGCAGGCCCTCGAAATGTATCCGGCGCACGAAAGCCCGCCGTCCTTCCTTGACCTGGATGTCGACATCCACGGACTCCGGACTGTCTTCCACCGGCTTCAAGGTCCAGGTCAGCCGGGCATCGGGATAAAAATCCTTGCGATAGGTTTCGCGAACGGTTTGGGCGCGTTCGCCGAGCAGCGCCTGGTCCACGAGGTCGCCGGAACCGATTTCGAGCAGGTTGCGGACCTTGCGGTTGCCCAGGCGGTCGGCGCCGGTGATGCGCAGCGACCGGATGCGCGGGCGTCCGGCCACCCGATAGATCAGGATGGCGCTGCCGTCCGGCGCCGTTTCCACGCGCACTTCCGCATACGAAAACACGCCGGCGCGCTGGATCGCGCGGATATCTTCCGACAAGGCCATGCGATCCAGTTCCAAGCCCTCGCGGGAATGGATCTGCGCCCGGACCTGCTCCGCGCTGACCGGTACATCGTCCACGGGGACCACGCGGATCTCGCGAATCGTCGTCGCCGACGTCGCGGCCGCGGCCCACAGCCAGGCCGCCACGGCCCAGAGGCCCAGGCGCTTCCCCTTCATCAACCATCCGCTCATTCCGCCTCCGCATCCATCTGTTCGATCCGGTTGCCAAACCGGGTGTAGCGCTCTTCAAAGTCCAGCCGCACTTCGCCCACGGGCCCGTTGCGGTGCTTGGCAATGTCCACGATCGCCAGCCGCAGGTCGTCCGCGTCTTTGTCGTTCTTGTAGCGGCACGGCCGACGCAGCAGCATCACCACATCCGCATCCTGTTCGATCGCGCCCGAGTCGCGCAAATCGGACAGCTTGGGCACCGCGCTCTTGGAGTCGCGCGTTTCGGGCGCCCGGCTCAACTGGCTCAGCACCAGCACCGGCACCTTCAGCTCCTTGGCCATGCCCTTCAGGGCCTGTGAAATCGCGGCCGTCTCGCGCTGGCGCCCCTCCTGCGCGAATTTGGAATAGTTCATCAACTGCAAATAGTCCACCACGATGAATTCGATCCCGTACTTGCGCTTGAGCCGCCGCGCGCGGGCGCGCAGATCCATGGCCTCCAGCCCGGCGGTGTCGTCGACATAGATCGGCGCGCCGCGCAACAGGTCCGCCGCCGCCATCAGCTTGCCGTGTTCTTCCTTGCCCACCCGGCCGGTCGACAGTTCCTGGCTGGACACCCCCGCATGGCAGCAGATCATTCGCCGCACCAGCGATTCCGCCGACATTTCCAGGCTGAACACCGCCACCGGCACCGGCTCCTGGCCGCGCGCGCCCAGCGCAACATGTTCGGCCATGTTCAGCGCCAGCGAGGTCTTGCCCATCGACGGCCGCGCCGCCAGCACGATCAGATCGCTGCGCTGCAACCCCAGCAGTTTCTTGTCGATGTCGACAAAGCCCGTCGACAGCCCCGTGATGCCCTTCTTCTCGGAGATGAGCTTCTCGACTTCCTTCATCTCCAGGCTGACCAAGTCGCCCCACGAGCGCTCGACGCCGAGGCGCTGCTCGCTCAGAGAAAAAAAGGATTCCTCGGCCACGCCCAGGACGGACTCGGCCTCCATTTCGGCCTGGTAGCACTCTTCGGTGACCGACCGGGCCGCGGTGATGATTCGCCGCAGCAGGTGGTTGTCGTAGACGATCTGGATGTAGTAGTCGGCGTGGGCGGTGGTGGGCGTGCCTTCGATCAGGCGTCCCAGTTCCTCTTCTCCGCCCAGGACCTGCAGTTGGCCCGTTTCGCGCAGGCGGTCGGCCACCGTGACCAGGTCCACCGGCTTGCGGTTGCCGTAGAGCTCCAGCATCGTGGCATAGAGGTCCTGGTGGGCCTGCACATAGAAGGACTCCGGCGAAATCTGCCGCTCGACGCACAGGTCGAGGACTCGGCCGGCCTCTTGCAGGGCGCAGCCCAGCACGGCCCGCTCGGCGTCTTCGCTGTGCGGGGGGACCCGGTCGCCGGGCCGGACTGGCGATCGGCCAGCCGCTGCCGCCTGTGCCGCCCCGGCCATTCGCCCGCTCCCGTTCCTATGCTTCCGCCGCCGCCGCGGTCTTTTCGGCCACGACCTTCACCTTCAGCGTGCCGCGCACCTCGGGGTGCAGGTGCAGCTCGGCTTCGTGCTCGCCCAGCGCCTTGAACGGCTCGTGCATCGCCAGTTGCTTCTTCTGCAGCGGGATGCCTTCTTCGGCCAGTTTCGCCAGCACGTCGGCCGCGCCCACCGAACCAAACAGCCGCCCTTCGGCGTTCGCCTTGACCGAGCAGGTCACCACGAGGCCTTCGAGCTTCTTCAGCAGCGCCTTGGCCGTTTCCTTTTCCTCGGCGCGGCGCACTTCGGCTTCGGCGCGCTTTTTCTCGATCAACCGCTTGGTGCCGGGACTCATCGTCACCGCCCGTTTCTGGGGGAACAAAAAGTTGCGCGCATAGCCCGCCCGCACCCGGCACGTGTCGCCGGAGCGTCCCAGATCGGCGACATCGTCCAGCAGGATTACTTCCATCATTTTGCCCATGGCTCGTTTGCCTTTCCGCCGCCTAGGGCAGCAATCCCATGACCCGCGCCCGGCGGATCGCCCGCTTGACCTGCCGCTGCTGCTTCGCGTTGGTTCCCGTCAGCCGCCCGGGCAGGATCTTGCCCCGCTCGGTCATGAACTTGCGCAGGAATTCATAGTCCCGGTAGTCGACCTCCTGGTCGGCCTTCAACATGCGGACGCGCTTGCGCGCCACCTCGTCGGCATTCGTTTTCCGGGGAGTCCGTTTTCGTTTTGGCTTCATCATAGTGCTTGCTACTCCATGTTAAAAGGGAATGTCTTCGTCATCGGTCGACTTGGCCAGGGGTTCGTCGAATCCGCCCGGGTCGGCGACGGCCGATCCGCCGGCCGACGGCGGGGCGTCGCGCACGGCGCCATCGCGGCGCGGCCCGCTGAGGAACTGGACCCGGTCGGCGCGCACTTTCAGGCGCGAGCGCTTCTGGCCCGTCTCCTTGTCGTCCCAGGAATCCAGTTGCAGGCGGCCTTCCACGCAAATCGGCGACCCCTTGGTGAGGTACTGGGCGCAGTTTTCCGCCTGGCGGTCCCACACATCCACGTCCAGGAACACCGTGCGCTCAACGCGCTCGCCGCTCTTGTTCTGGAACGATTCGCTCACCGCCATGCGCAGCGTCACCACCGCGGTCCCCGAGGGAATCCGCCGCAGCTCGGGATCGTGCGTCAGGTTGCCGATCAGGAGGACCTTATTCAGCGAGGCCATCGGGCTCTCCTTTCGGCGGGGCCGGCGGCGCCGGCGGCGCCACGACGACCTGGACGCGGAAGACGTCCGTGTTCAGCTTCAAGCGGGCCTGCAGCGGCGCCACCTTTTCGCCGTCCAGCGCAAAGGCCATCAGCGCATAGTGGCCGCTCTGCTGCTTCTGCATCGGCCGGGCGAACTCGCGCTTGCCCAGACGCGTGCAGCTCGAGACCGCTCCGCCCAGTTTTTCAATCTCCACGCGCACCGCATCCACCGCGGCATCCCAGTCCGTTTCCTTCAGGCTCTCCCGAAAGATGATCATCGCCTCGTATTTGTTCACCTCATTCTCCTGCGTTGTATCGATTCATCGCGCTGTCGACGCCGTGCACCAGCACGTGTTCCAGGGCCTCGGCCGCGCGCACCGACGTCGCCGTCAACTGCTCGCGCTCCTCCGCGCCCATCCGCTCCAGCACGTGATCCTTCAAATTCGTTCCCTGTTTCTGTTCTCCCACTCCGACGCGCAACCGCACAAAGGCCTCGCTGCCGAGATGCTCGATCACCGACTTCAGTCCGTTGTGGCCCCCGGCGCCGCCTTTGGCCCGGATTCTCAACGTACCCGGGGGCAGATTGACGTCATCGGTCACCACAATCAAGTCTTTTGCTTCCAGGCCGGCCGGCCGCATCAACCCGGGCAGGACCGTCCCGCTTCGGTTCATGTAGGTCAGCGGCTTCACCAGCAGCAGGTGGCCCGCGCCTTCCAGCGCCGCTTTCGCGCTCTGGACCGGGCGCCGCCAGGAGCGTCGAAACCGCACCCCGCGGCGGGCGGCAAACTCGTCGAGCACCGCCCAGCCGGCATTGTGCCGGGTTTGCGCGTACGTTCGACCGGGATTGCCGAGCCCCAGCACCAGTTTCATGCCCGGTTCACGCCTCCTGCCCGATTCATGCGGCTACTTCTTCTCCGCTTCGGCCTTCTCGCCTTCCTCTTCCTTCTTGGCGCTCAAGACTTCCGGCTCGGCCTCGCCCTCGGCCGTCGCGGCCACCGGCTCCACCTCCAGGCGCGGCGCCGCCACCGCCACGACCGTCTGATCCGGCTCGTCGAGCACCTTGAACGTCGAGGCGTCGACGGCGACATCGCTCACGCGCAGGGTCTGGCCCACGTGCAGTTCGCTCACATCCAGTTCCAGCTCCTCGATGGCGTCGCCGGGCAGGCACTCCAGCGTCAGCGTGCGCAACACATGCTCGAGCATGCCGCCCTGGTTGGAGACCCCGAAGGGAATCCCCATCAACTTCACGGGCACCTCGATCTGGATCGCGCGGGTCATCGAGACCTCGTAGAAATCCACGTGAATCACCCGCCCGGTGATCGGATGATGCTGCAACGCCTTCAACATCACTTTGATGGGCTTGTCCTGCCCCTCGACCGCCAGGTCCAGGATCATGTTTTCGCTGCGGTGGCTGCGCAGCATCATCACGAAGTCATGCTCGTTGAGCTGGATGTCCAACCCCGGCCGGCCTTCGCCATAGATCACCGCCGGGAACTGGCCCGTGCGGCGCAGCCGGCCCGACGCCGCGCTGCCTTTTGCCGTGCGCACTTTCGCGCTTAATTTCGTCTCTTTCATTGCATTCTCCCTTGGTGAATCTCAAATAGCTTCGACACCGATTCATCCCCGTAGATCCGCTTGATGGCATCGCCCAGCAAATCCGCCACCGACAGCACCGTCAGCGGGAACCCGTCCCAGCTCTGCTGGGGCAGGCTGTCCGTGGTCACCAGCTCTTCGATCGGCGATTCTTGCAGCCGCCGGATTCCCAGCTCGGTGATCGGGCAATGGCTCACGGCCGCCCGCACCGACTTGGCCCCGTGGGCCTTGGCCATCTTGGCCGCCGCGCAAAGCGTTCCGGCCGTCGTGGTGATGTCGTCGGTCAGGATGCAGTCCTTCCCTTCCACGTTGCCCACCAGTTCCAGCGCTTCCACCTCGGTCGCGCTCGTCCGGTGCTTGCCCGCCAGGGCCAGTCCGGCATTCAGCAGTTGGGAATAGGAATAGGCCATCTTCAGGCCGCCCGGATCGGGGGCCACCACCACGCGGTTCTCCGGCGGCAGCTTCTCGCGCAGATAGCGCACCAGCAGGGGCGCCGCATACAAATGATCCACCGGAATGTCGAAAAACCCCTGGATCTGCGGCGAGTGCAAGTCGATCGTCAAGACCCGGTCCACTCCGGCCGCCACCAGCAGGTTCGCCACCAGCTTGGCGGAAATCGGCACCCGCGAGCGGTCCTTGCGGTCCTGCCGCGCATAGGCGAAAAACGGCATCACCGCCGTGATGCGCTTGGCCGAGGCCCGGCGCGCCGCGTCGGTCATGACCAGCAACTCCATCAGGTATTCATTCGGCGAAATCCCCGTCGGCTGGATGATGAAGACATCCCGCCCCCGCACCGTCTCTTCGTACGTCACGCAAATCTCGCCGTCGGGATACCGTGTCACGCTGGCGGCGCTCAAGCCCACGCCAACCCGCGCCGCGATCTTTTCCGCCAGCGGCCGGTTTGCATTGCCTGCAAATAATTTGATGTGATCTTGCATGTCCTTCATTCTCTCATCCGCTGGTCGCCGGCCATCTGGTTGCCCGACAAGGACTCGAACCTTGACTCTGGCCTCCAAAGGGCCGTGTGCTGCCATTACACCATCGGGCATGATGGCTCGTCGATGTGGCATCCCGCAATCGCGCAACGGCAATCCTTCCGAGGCGCCGCGCCCGACCGTGACAAAGAACCGGATTCAAAAACCCGCGCACCCTACCCCCCGCCCCCCGCCCCGTCAATCCCCAAAAAGAAATCCTAAAGGCAATGCCCCAGGCAAGCGATCCCAGCTACCGATGAACACGATTCCACGGATTCGATCCAAAACCCTTCGTTTGGATCCGTGCCATCCATTTTGTGCGTTGCCGCCTTTCCGCTTTGCCGTGGGTTTCCCCATCACTCCACGGCGATTTGGATGCGGTCGCTGAGGCCGCGGGGGGTGGCGCAAACGATCTGGTGGGTGCCGGGTTCCAGGGGCCAGAACAGGGGCTGGCCGGAGCGGGACTGCCCCACGGGGCGATCGTTGACGAACCAATGCAACGTCTCGTTGGCGCGGTCGGTGGCGGCGTCGAGCGCCAGGCGCTGCCAGGTGGTTTCGTCATCGGGCATCTGGCGGAAGACGCTGCCGCGCGCAGGCGACAGGATGCGCAGGGAGGCGGACGGGGTTTCTTCGGCCGGCGCGGCGCGGCGGTTGAAGAAGGCGGCGACAGCCGTGGGCCAGACGGGTTCCGGGCCGTGGCGGTGCACCGGGCAGGGATCGTGGCGCGACACCCGCGCAATGGCCCAGTCCTCCGTGCGGTGGGCGCAATGCGGTCCGGGCACGCAGCCGCTGGCGAGGCAGGCCTCGCGCGGCACGATGCCCGGCGGCCGGGCGAAAGCGGGGCCGACGTTGCCGGGATAGAGCCGGCGGGCGAGATCCCAGGCGACGGGTGTCGCCGCCAGCCGACCCACCAGCCCATCGGAGGCGGTGCCGTCGGCGTTGCCCACCCAAACGCCAATCACCACGTCGGGATTCCAGGCCACGGTCCAGGCATCGCGCAACCCCGCGGAGGTGCCGGTCTTCCAGGCCATGACGGGCAGGCGCACGTCGGCGGCATGCCCGGTGGCATCCATGGCGCGTTCGTCGCCGGAGAGGATGTCGCCGACCAGCCAGGCGGCTTCGGGCGAGAACACCGGACGGGTGGAAGGCGGCGCGGCGGATTCGACAAAGCGCAACGGCGCCCAATCGCCCCGGCGCGCCAGCGCGGCATAGGCGTTGGCGAGTTCGAGCAGGCGCACCTCCGCGCCGCCCAGCACCAACCCGATGCCATAATGATCGGGGGTCCGGTCGAGAGTCGTCAGCCCCAGGTCGCGCAGGGTGGCAAGGAGGCGTTCCTGTCCAACGCGGCGGTGAATCTCGATCGCGGGCAGGTTCAGGGAGAGGACCAGGGCCTCGCGTGTGCCGACCAGTCCGCGGAAATCGAGCGAGAAGTTGCGCGGATCAAAGTCGCGGAAGCGCAGGGGTACGTCGGCCAACTGGGTGGCGGGCGTGACGAGGCCGCGGTCCATGGCCAGGGCGTAGGCGAAGGGCTTGAGGGTGGAACCGGCGGCGCGCGGGGCAATGGCGCCGTTGACCTGCCCGGCCCGCGGATCGGCGTAGTCGGGGGATCCAACGAGCGCGCGCACCGCTCCCGTGGCCACTTCGATCACCACGACCGCCCCGCCGTTGGCGGCGAGGCTGCCCAGCCGGCGGCGGAGGGTTTCTTCGGCCAGGCTCTGGAGGCCGGAATCCAGCGTGGTCCGCACCGCGCCGCCGGCGGAGGGCGGTGCAGGCACGCCGACCAGATCGCAGAAGTGCGGGGCGCGGAAGGGATAGACCCCGGGGCGCGGATCGAGGGGCTGGGCCAGCGCGTCGCGCCGCTGGCGGGCGGTGATGAATCCGCAGGCTTCCATGCGGTCGAGCACGTAGGCCTGGCGGCGCTTGGCGCGTTCGGGATGACGGTCGGGACGCAGGCGCGAGGGCGACTGCGGCAGGCCGGCCAGCAGCGCGGCTTCGGCCAGGCTCAGCTCGGCGGCATTTCTGCCAAAATAGCGCTGGGCGGCCGCCTCGATGCCCACGATGTTGCCGCCAAAGGGGGCGCGATCGAGATAGTGCGCCAGGATGTGGCGCTTGTCGTAGCGGCGTTCCATTTGAAAGGCGCGGAAGGCTTCGATGGCTTTCGTGGACAGGGTGCGGCGGCGCGGTTGGGCCATGCGGATGACCTGGGTCGAGAGGGTCGAGGCCCCGGAAATGCGGCGGCCATGGAGCAGGTTCTGGCCGACGGCGCGCAGCAAGGCCAGCGGGTCCACGCCGGCGTGATCCCAGAAGCGGCGGTCCTCGGCGGCGACCAGCGCCTGGACGATCCAGTCCTCGGGATCCGGCACGTAGCCGGGGCGGCAGTCGAATCCCCCCGCGCCCAGACGCACCCGTAACGGCTCGCCATGCCGATCGGCCAGCACCACGGATACGGGCAGATGCGCCAGCGCCTCGTCGGGAAATGGCACCCAGCGCAGCGCCGCCCAGAACGCCCCGGGGAGAAGAACCAGCAGGAGGAAGAGCAGAATGGGGATGCGAAGCCGCGGCGGCACGGGGGCGTCCCGGCTCCATCGGGCGAATGTCCATCCGAAACCATCCGGAGCGTCCCACTTCCATCGGGTTTTGGAGACCCGACGCCCTCGTCGGGTGGTTTTCAATCCATCACCATCCGGCACGGGGGCGTCCCGGCTCCAGTCCAACGGCTCGTTCACGGCACCACGCGCACTTCTCCGCCGGCGCCGACCCCGCGGATTTCGGGCTGGTACATGCCGGAGACGACGACCGGCGGCAGGGCGAAGACGCCGGGCGTGACCGCCCGCACCGCGTAGTGATAGACGGTCTTCTCGGACAGATGGCCGGTGAATATCAGCATGCGGTCGTCGCGCGCGTCGCGATAGCGGTCGTTTTCCTCGCGCCGCTGCAGCCAGGTGACCTGCTGCGAGGCGGCGAGATTCGGATTCTCGATCTCCAGCCCCGCCGGCAGGAGGTCTTCGATGACCAGGTGGTCGAGGGCCCCGCCGCGCGGGTCCACGCTCAACCGCACCACGAACATCTCCCCCTGCGACAGGCGGGCGGGATCCGCGGAATTCCCGGCCAAATCCAACAACTCGCGTTCGATGGCGACGCCCCGGGCTGACGGCTCTTCGGGCGTGAGCGCAACGCCTTCGTGGCGGACCCATAGATAGAGCCTTCCGGGGCCGTCGTTGCGAACCGTGACCGGGCCCCCCTCGCCGGGACCCAGCGACCAGGTCACGTCGTTGGTGCCGGAAAACGACTGCGTACGCCCGTTGGGCAGGACGAGTTCGCCGGCCACGGGCTGTTCTTCGTCGGGGAGTCGGCTGGCCAGCTTGCCGAAGGCGAGCAGCGCCATGGCGTTGTCCTGCGTATTGCCCCAATGCCCGTCGCGCTGCCGATCTCGCAACGTCTGGGCCAATTGCACCACGGCGGGATTCTCCGGCTCGATGTCGAGCCAGGCGGCAAGCAGCAGTGCGGCATCGCGAATATCGCTGTCCAGCAGTTGGCTGGGCTGGCGTTCGCGCGGCGGCGGCGGGGCCAGGGTTTCGAGCAGGTCAACCGCCTGGCGCGGTTCGCCGGCGATCAGCAGCGCGGAGGCGACATGCACGCGCGCAGCAGGATTCAGGCGGTCGGACTGCTCGCGCAGGCGCGCCGCCCAGCCGGCATCGGGCCGCCCCGCCAGGGCGAGAATGTGGCAGAGGTAGGCGCGGAGCTGCATTTCGCGGGTCCAGTCCTGTTCGGAGGTGTCGGGCGAGATGGAACGGTCGAGGCGTCCGCGCGCCCAGCCGAGCGCGGCATCGAGGGGCCCGGCGGGCACATCGAATCCGGCGGCGCCGGCTTCGACCAGGAAATGCAGCGCATAGGCCGAGACCTCTTCGCCGGTGCCCGTCGAGAACGGCCACAGCGCAAAGCCGCCGCCTTCCTGCTGCATCGAGAACACGCGCGAGATCGCCGCGGGAACCCACGCCGAGATCTCGCCGATGGCCTGCTCCGACGGCAAAAGCCGCCCGACCCACTCGCCGGCGAAGAGCAGCGGAAACGCGCCGGATACGGTCTGTTCGAGGCAGCCGTAGGGATAGTGAACCACGTAGTCGAGCGCGCGTCCCATCTGCACGGAGGGCATGGGGGAGAGTCCGCCCGAGACCATCAACGCTTCGGGCAGCCAGCCGGCCGGAGCGTCAAAGGTGGCTCTTTCGCCGGGAGCCAGGACGCGCAGCGCGGTTTCCACGCGCAATCCCGCCGCCGGACGCACCGCCAGTTCGATGGTTTCGCGATAGGTCTCTTCGCCGGCCACGACTTCGATGGTGCACAACGCCTTGCCGGGGCCAGGACCGGCCGTCAGCGGCAGGGCTACTTGGACGGATTGCCCGGCGGCAATCTCCACCCGTGTCTCGGCGACTTCGGCGCGCAGCGGGCCGCCGCAGGTGGCACGCACGATTGCCGAGAGCGTCTCCCCGCTGCCGTTATGGAGGGGAATGGCCGCTTCGGCCTGGTCGCCGATCGCCAGGAACCGCGGCAGGGCGGGCTGCACCACCAGATCGCGCTTCACCGTAACGGGCATGGAGGCCGAGCCCGTCTGGCGGTCGTTGTAGGCCACCGCCATCAGGCGCAGTTCGCCGCTGAACTCGGGCACATCCAAATGGAAGGCGGCCCGCCCGTTTTCATCCAGCGGCAGGGAGGCCGCCCAGAGCGCAACCGGCTTGAAGCGGTTCGCCTTGATGGGGTTCAACCGGCCGCGCATCATGCCCTCGCCATCGCCGCCGGGCGCGGGCGCGCTTTCGAGCAATTCCTCGACAATCGGCATCAGCTCGGCATAGAGATCGAAGGCGCTGACGCCCAGCGCGCGGCGGGCGGCAAAGATCCGCATCGGGTCCGGGGTCGGGAAGCCGGTCAACAGGCAGATGCCTTCGTCCACGGCCATCACCGTGACCCGACCGGCGGCGGGCGAGCCGTCGGCGTGGCGGACACGGACCGTGCCGGCCAGCGGCGACTGCGGACGAATGCGGGTGGGCGCATCCAGCGCGACCTGCACGACGGTTTCGGGGCGGTCCACCGGCAGGGCGATGGCGCCAATGGCTCGGTGCGCGCTCCAGACCGCCGCGGCCCGAGCCGGACGGATCATCGTCAGCGTGCACCACGCGTTGGGGAAGTACGATTCCTCCACCGCAATGTCGAGCTCGGCGGTGTTTTTTTCGAGCGTGACGACTCGCGCCTCGCGCACGCGGTCGGTTTCGATCGTCAGCAACGCCTGGCCGGCGAAGGGCGCGCGCACCTGCAGGCGGGCCGTGTCGCCCGGACGGTAGCGGTCGCGGTCCCAGGCCAATTCGACCACGCCGGGTTTCTCGCGGCTCCACGCCGCCCAGGAGGGGTCGGTCGAGGCCGCATGGAACGATAGCCGCGTCGCCGCGCCCGAAGCGGGGTCCGCCGCCAGCAGCATGTAGTCGCCGGGGCCATCCACCGTGAATTCCCAATCCATCGGCTCCCCGCCGGCCGCCAGCGTATCACTGCGCAGTTCGATCACCTCGCGCTCGGACACCCATTCGTAGCGACCGCGGTGATTCTGGCGCAGCACGGAATTCCACGCCACCCGCGACAGGGTCAACACCAGGGGTTTCCCCGTGGCGACGGGTTCGCCGTCGGGCGCGACCTGCACCACCGCGACGCGCTGCGTTTCGCCCACGCGCACCGCCCCGTTCCACGAGGGCTTCATCCCCACGTAAAACGGATAGGGATCGATCAGCGCCGAGCCATAGGCCGACATGCTGCGGCCACTGGCTTCCACCACCGTGGCGCGCAGGAGCACCTTCAGCGCCGCCGGCGGCCGCCAGGCCTTGCGCGTATCCACGTCAAACTGCCCCGCCCCGTCCGCATCCAGCCGTCCGGCGCCCACCTGGACATCGATCGGCTCAAAGCTCTTTTCGGCATCGCCGAAACGCCAGCCTCGCCAGCGGGCCGGGGCGAAGGGCTCGGGCGTGAACGTCGCGCCCGCGTTGACCCGCAGACCGCTGGCGGGGCCGCCGAAGAGATGCGCGCCGCGCACCCGGAACAGGAGGACGTCGCCCGCGCGGAAGCGGCCCTCGGGCGGATCCACATCGGCGCGGATTTGCGGCGGCACGAAGTCTTCCATGGAGACCCTCGTCCGGCCCAGCACCGTATGGGTGCCCGGCATGGCCAGTTCCAATTCATAGCGACCCGTCGGCAGGTATTCGGGCAGCACGACCTCGGTCGTCGCGGAGCCGGCTTCATCCAGTTCCACGGGGATGTCGCGGAATATCCGGCCATCGGGGCGGCGCACGCGCAACAGCCCCGGGAAGGGCGGCGGCGCCTGCATCTGGTCGTTGCGCGCGATCGCCTGGACAAACACGGTCTCCCCGGGGCGGTACACGCCGCGCTCGGTGAAGACCGCTGCCTCGATCCGGCCCTCGTCCAGATAGGGCACGCCCTCGAGTCCTTCGCCCTGGTGCACGCGCGTGCGGTCCAAATCAATGTAGGTCCAATCGCCGGCGGACTCGGCCAACACAAGGAACGGCTCCTCCCCCTTGGGCAACGCGAGCCGGGCGAGACCGTGTTCGTCGGTTTCGCCGCGCGCCAGCACCTGGTTGTTGTTTGCGAAAACCGTGAGGACGGCGCCGGCGACCGGTTCGGCCGTCCCCAATTCGTTCACCCATGCCAACAGGCCGGCGGCATCCACCCGCGCCGCCAGTCCGAGATCCGAGACCACCAGCAGCCGGCTGTCGCCCGAGGCCTTCTCGCCCCCCACCTCCAGCCAATAGACCCCGCGCGGATCGCCGTCTGTCAGCGAGCGCAAAGCCACCGTGGCCGGCGTCGGCGAGCCATCCGGCATCCGCTTCAGCGCGTTGGTTTGCGCGCGGCCGGTTCCGGTCAGATAGGCCGTGGCTCCGCCCCAGTAGCTCAGGCGGCCCGACTCGCGCAGCGCCAGATGCACCAGATTGTTGGGCATCACCGGGCTCAGGCGCGCCTCGTAACGCTCCAGCCCCGCGGTCAGCACCGGCACGGCCAACGCGCCTCCGGGCGCCAGGTAGCGCCCGGGTGAATCCAGGCGCACCGCCCTCCCGCGCGGCGGAAAATGAACCGTCCGGGTCGCATCCTGCGGCAGGCTGGACCCGTTCGCCGCCGGCAAGCCCTCTTTGAACGTGACGGTATAGATTCCCCCCGGCTGGAAGTCCCCGTTCAAGCGCACGCCATCCCACCGCCAGCGATGCGTCGGCGCCACCGTGAACGACACCTCCGGCTCGATCGTAATATAATCCGCCGCCTTGGACAGGTCCGCCGCGGCATTGAAGTCGGCAATCAGCGAGGGCGGATCGAACGAGGGACTTTCCGCCTCGACCCGTCGCAGCAGGATATTCATCTGCATCGCCAGCGAACCGGTCTCGGTCTTGTCCGTGACCCGCGACTCCCCCGCCGAGGGCATGCCCGCGGCAAGCGCGTATTCCAGTTTGTCCGACCGCACCGACTCCGTGCGGACCAGCAGGGTGTTGGGACCGGCCGCGCCCATGAGCCGGTAGTCCACCTTTCCCTGCCCCGGCGCCGACAGTTTCAGATGGCGCGTCAACTGCTCGCGGTCCGGCCGGTCGCTGAACGTCAGGCGCAGCACCAGTTCGCGCTCCGGCGAGACATCCACCTGCTCCATCCGGCGCAGGCGCAGCACGCGATCGTACACCTGTTCCTCCCCGCCCGCGGCAGACGCCTCGGCGGTCGCGATGGGGCGCGGCGGCAAATGCGACGTCCAGCGCCAGACGCCGTAGGCGTTCACCAGCAGGAACGCCACGGCCAGCGCGAACCAGTGCCTCGCGGTGATTTTCTCCACATCCGGCGCCAGTTCCGCGGTCGCGCCCAGGGCCACTTCCGCCGCGGCTTCCGCGAACGTTTCCGGCGGATCCATCTCCGCCAGGATGCGCTCGGCGACATGCAACCCCTCCTCGCCCTTTTCCCGCGCGCGGTTCATCGCCTCGGCGATGTGGTCGCGCAGCCCGGACACCACCTCCTGCCGCACGGCCGCCGGCTTGTGCGCCAACCGTTGCTCCACCTCGCGCAGGTACGCCTCGACCCGCTGCTCCACCTCACGGCTCCACTTCATGTGTTATGCTTCCTTCCCCGTTCCGGATTTCAACTCATCCAGCGCCTTCGTCAACATCGGCCAATACGCGTTCATCTCCGCCAGGCGCACCTTGCCCCGCGGCGTCAGCGAAAAATAGCGGCGCGGCGGCCCCGCGTCCGACGGCTTGTCGCGCGATTTCAGGCAGCCCTCCTCGCGCAACCGTCCCAGGATCGGATAGACCGTGCTCTCCGAAACCGACAAGTCCTCGATCCGCTTCAGGGCCTGCACGATCTCATAGCCGTAGCTCTCCCCCCGGCGCAGCACCAGCAGCACGCAGTACTCCAGCAGCCCCTTGCGCAACTGGGTGATCCAGCCCTCGATCATGAACTACTCCGCATCATGTATTACGCAATACAGAATAGTTCCCGGGCCGTCAAGCCCGTTTTATGAAGGTCGGGGTCAGGCATTAAGATTTAAGATTTCAAATCTTAAATCTTAATGCCTGACCCCAGTTGGCGGGCGAAGGCGGGGAGGCGGGGGTCGCGGGCGCCCATGAGGAGGAGGGTATCGCCGGGGCGGGCCTCGGCGGACAGGGTAGCGGTCAGCTCGTCGAATCCGGGGGCGGGGGTCGCGGCCACGCCGAGAGCCTTCAGCCGTGCCACGAGCGCCTCCGAACCGATCGAGCGGTCGGCGGTGCCGCCGGCGTCGAAGACGGGCAAAATCCAGAGCCGGTCGTCCGGCCGGCACACCGAAGCGAACGCCTCGGCCAGGGGGTCGAGCATCGCGCGCAGGGGGCCAAAGCCATGCGGACGCCATACGCCCAGCACGCGGCGATAGGGTTCCGCCACCGCCGTCCAGGCCGCGGCGATTTTTGCCGGATTGTGGGCGTAGTCGTCAAATACGCGCACCGGCCCGCCGACGTCCACCCGTTCCAGGCGGCGCTGGATGCCCCCGAATCGCGACAGGGCATCGGCGATCTTTTCGGGTGCATGGCCCATCCGCGCGCAAAGTTCCGCCGCCAAGACGGCGTTGAGCGCGTTGTGCCGACCCGGCTGCCGCAGAGTCAATTCCACGCCGCGCCACGACACGCACACGCCTTGGGGCATTTGCCTCGGCCGGGCCGCGACTTCATGAATCTCGGCCGAAATCGAACCCAGAACCGCCCCCACCCCCGCGCCGCAGACCAGGCCCCTCTTCACCTGGCGCGCGTAGGCGCGAAACAGGTCCTGCACTTCCGCCAGCGTAAAATGATCCTGCGAGATGTTGGTCAAAATGGACCACTCCGGATGGAAATTCAGCAGCGAGCGATCGCTTTCGTCCACCTCGATCACCCACGGGGCGTTTTCTCCGCCAAGGCGCACGTTGCCGACCTGCGCCGCGCCGGCCCAATCGACCAGCGCGCCGCCGTTGATCACCGTCGGATCCGCCCCCAGTTGCTCGAGCATCCAGCCGAGCATGCCGGCGGTGGTGGTCTTTCCGGCCGTACCGGCCACCGCCAGGATCGTTTGATCCCGCGCCATTTCCGCCAGCATTTCCGCCCGGTGCTTCACGGGGACGCCCTGCTTCCGCGCCGCGATGGAATCCGGATTGTCCTCTTCGATCGCGGTGCTGTAGACCACGGCTTCGGCACGGGCATCGATCGCCCGGCCATCCTGGGGCACGATCTCGACGCCCGCTGCGCGCAGCACATGAAAGATGGGAAGAGACGGGTCTTGATCGAAGAAGCGGTCCGATCCCGTCACGCGCTCGTGGGTCCAGCGCAGCGCCTGCGCAAGGGCGCTCATGCCGACGCCGGCCACCCCCGTGACGTGAACATGCCCGCCCATGGCGTTTCTCACGCCCTGGCGTCGAGCGGATTGCCCTGCGGCCAGATGAAGACCCGCGCCGAGAGCCCGCCGCCTTCCTCCACCTGCAAGTGCGCGCCGCGCACGGTGCCCTTCAGGTGGCCGCCCTCGCGGACCGACACCAGCCCCGTCGATTCGATATCCGCCTCCAGCGTGCCGAGCAGTTCCAAATGGTGCACCTGCAGCTTGTACTTGAAACGCATGTCCTTGCCCGCCGCGATACGCAGGTTGCGCATCGTGAGCTGGCGCGGATGCGGCTGGGCCTGACCGCCCAGCTCCAGCCACTGGTTGCACTCGATGCTGGAGCGATCGTCCATGTCGCCTTCGAGGATCACGTTGCCGGCGAGAATGCGCGCACCCTCCAGCCGCCCAGTCGGCCGGATGATGACGCTTCCTCCCGTCTTGATCTCCTCGGACCATGGGCCATCGATCACGTAATCGCCCATGTCGATTTTCTCGCGGCACTTGGAGCAATAGATGGTGCGCGTGGTGCCGGAGAGCTGGAACTCGTAGCCGCAGGCAAAGCAGCGGATCGTGCGCTTCGTGGGCTGGATCGTCTTGACGATATGCGGGCTGTCGGCGGGTTTGGCTGCGGGCGGCGGACGCGACGACCGGTCTTCCGCCGGACGCACCCCGCCAGGCTTCGGCAGGAGGCCCTCCTGCTGAACCTGCGCGAGCCCGCGCACGACGGAGAATCCGTCCATCACTTTGGTCTTTTTGGCCACGCCGCAATCCTTTGCTTCACCTCAACCGGGCTCCGCCATCGGGGGCGGGACGGACCGGTGGAGCAAACCGAATCCTGATGGCTTAGCGCTGCTGCCCGCCGGACGCCGGAGGCGGCACGGGCTGGGCGTTGGGATTGACCTCGGAGCGGCCGACAAACGTCACGCCATCCTCGACCGACAGGCGCTTGGCCTTGATGTCGCCGTTGACGGTGGCCGTCGACTTCATCTCGATCTTGTCCTTGGCCAGGATGTTGCCGTTGATCTTGCCTTCGATGGTGACCGAGGTCGCCGTCACGTTGCCTTTGACCTGTGCGTTCTTGCCGAGGGTGGCATTGCCGCCGCACGACAACTCGCCTTCCAACTTGCCGTCGAGTCGGATCGACCCGTTGCATTTGACCGTGCCGATGATTTCGACATCCGCACCAATGACCGATTCTTGAAGTTCACTGCTCATGGGCTGAATCTCCTGGGTGGTTGTTTTCTTTTCGGGCGAGTATGCCTTGCCGCCGCCCGTCGGACAAGCGCCTCTTGCCTCCCCTCCCCGCAACCGCTATCCTGCGCCCATGAATCCGAACTCCGGCGCGACGGTCTTCTGCCTCCGATGGACTCCGGGGCCGGCCCGCCCGCCGGCGGCACGCCGATCCCTCCCCGCCCGTTCAACCGGCTCGTCGCCGCCGCGTGGCCGGGAATCCGGGTAAACCGTTTGACACCCTTGACGGAGCGCTATACGTTGCCCACCATGGCGTTTGTTTCAACATCCGAAACCCGGCCGAATGGGGATACCCGCCCGCCCCCGATCGGCATCTTTTCGCCTTCGCTTTTCCCGCCGTTCCATATCGCCCTGGAAGAACACCTGCGCCAATCCGTGCGCGCCCCCGACCACCACGACTTTTTCCTGTGCAGCCGCAACGGGCCATCCGTCATCGTGGGGCGTAACCAGGATGCCCTGGCCGAAGTCAGTCCACAGGCCCGTCAAACGGGCGTGAACGTCTACCGCCGCACCAGCGGCGGAGGTGCCGTGTATCACGATGAGGGCAACCTGAACTGGAGTTGGATCGTCGCCGGCGGACTCCCCGACCGCGAGCGCCTGCTCTCGACCATTCTGCGCATACTCCGGGATCTAGGCATCGACGCCCAGTCCGGTCCGCGTTCCGGCCTCTATGTGGACGGCCGGAAAATCGGCGGCACGGCGGCCGCCGCCGGAAACGGCGTTCTGCTGTTTCATGGCACCTTGCTGATTTCCACGGATCTTGATCAGCTTCAATCCAGCCTGGCCGCCCACACCCCGACCTATGCCATTCACGACGCCGCCACCCGCAAGGGCGTCCCATCGGTGCCGTCCCGCCAGCTCACCACCCTGGCACACCTGCACCCGGGTCTGGATGTGACTACCCTTCAAACCTCGCTGTTCACCGCCATCGTCCAGGACGGCGTCCCGCGGCCGCCCGGCCATGTTGCCGATCTGGACGTGGTGACCGCCCTGGCCGACGAATACAGCCGTAACTCCTGGATTTTCCATCGCCAGCCCCCAACCCGGACCCTGAGAGGTACATCATGAAAGACCAAGACCCCCTGCGGGCCTTCCGCGCCCTGCTCGACTCCGTTCGCGTCGGCCTCCTCAGCACCGTCAGCGCAGACGGCTATCCGCATTCGCGCTGGATGACCGCCGCCACCCTGCCGCGCGTCCAGAACGGCCTGTTCTGCGTCTCGACCGCCGGATCGCCCAAGGTCAGCGAAATCGAGGCCTGCGACAAGGTCCAATGGACCTTCCAATCGCTTGCCCTCGACGAAATCGTCTGCATCTGCGGGCGGGCGATCGTCTTGAGCACCCCCGGCCTCAAGGCCGAAGTCCTCGAGGCGCTCGGCCCCAACCTCACCAACTTCTGGCGTGTCAACCCCGACCCCGCCAAGCTTGTCGTCATCGAAACGGTCATCGAAAAGGTCCGCCTCTTCCGTCCCATGGAACGCCTCAACGTGCAGACGGAGGTCCAGCCATGAGCGAGTGGAATGCCGAACTGCTTTGGAAGCTCCGGGCCGACATGGTCCTGATGCGGGTTTTCGAGGAAAAGGCCGGCCAGATGTACGGCCTGCGGAAAATCGGCGGCTTCTGCCACCTCTACAATGGCCAGGAGGCCATCGCCGCCGGCTTCGCCAGCGTCATGGATTATGCCAAGGATTATGTCCTCACCGGCTACCGCGACCATGGCCATGCCCTCGCCGCCGGCATGGAGCCCAAGGCCATCATGGCCGAGCTCTATGGCAAGGTCACCGGCTGCTCGCGCGGAAAAGGCGGCTCCATGCACATGTTCGATGCTCAACGCCATTTCCTTGGCGGCAACGGCATCGTCGGCGCCCAGATCCCCGTCGCCGCCGGCGTCGCCTTCGCCCAAAAGTACCGCAAGACCGGCGGCGCCACCGTCGTCTACTTCGGCGACGGCGCCATCCACCAGGGTGCCTTCCACGAGGCCATGAACCTCGCCAAGATCTGGAAGCTCCCCCTCGTCTCCGTCTGCGAAAACAACCAATGGGGCATGGGCACAAGCTGGAAGCGCGTCTCCTCCGTCGACGACTTTTCCATCATGGCGACCGCCTACGGCATGCGCGGCGAACTGGTCGACGGCATGGATGTCCTCGAAGTCCGCGACGCCGCCCTGCGCGCGCTGGCCGAGGCCCGCGAAGGCCACCCCGTCCTGATCGAGGCTCGCACCTACCGCTACAAGGGCCACTCCATGAGCGACCCCCAGAAGTACCGCACCCGCGACGAGGTGGACGAATACAAGAAGCAGGACCCCATCCTGATCCTCGAGACCCGCATGAAGGAGGAAAAGCTCTGGGACAACGCCAAGGCCGAAGCCCAGGACCGCGCCGCCGAAGAGGCCACCAAGGAGGCCGTGGAATTCGCCGAGAATTCCGCCGAACCCGCCCTGCACACCCTGTATGAAGACATCTACGCCGGGGAGCCGTTCTTCATGGCCCCGTCCGGACAACCCGTTTGACAAGGAGTCGCCACCATGTCGCAGCTGAGTTATCGAGACGCCCTCAACCGGGCCCTGGACGAAGAATTGGCCCGGGACGATGCCGTCGTCCTCATGGGCGAGGAAGTCGCCGAATACGACGGCGCCTACAAGGTCTCCCGCGGACTTCTCGGCAAGTACGGCCCCGAGCGAATCCTCGACACCCCCATCACCGAACTGGGGTTCACCGGCCTCGGCGTCGGTGCCGCCATGGTCGGCCTCAAGCCGGTCGTCGAATGGATGACCCACAACTTCGCGCTGCTGGCCCTCGACCAGGTCGTTAACGAGGCCGCCAAGACCCGCCACATGTCCGGCGGACAGTTCAACGTCCCCATCGTCTTCCGCGGCCCCAACGGTCCCGCCGAATTCCTCTCCAGCCAGCACTCGCAGGCGCTCGCCAGCTACTGGGTCCACGTGCCCGGCATCAAGGTCGTCGCCCCTGCCTTCCCCGCAGACGCCTATGGCCTGCTCAAGAGCGCCATCCGCGATCCCGACCCCGTCGTCGTCCTCGAAGCGGAAATGCTCTACGGCTTCAAGGGCGAAGTGCCCGACGAGGAGTTTCTCGTCCCCATCGGCAAGGCGGCCATCCTCCGGCCGGGCGAGAACATCACGCTCATTTCCTTTAGCAAGCCCGTCCACCTGCTGCTGCAGGCGGCCGCCGAACTTGCCAAAGAAGGCATCGAAGCCGAAGTGATCGATCTGCGCAGCCTGCGCCCGCTCGACGAGGACACCCTCATGGCCAGCGTCGCCCGCACCGGCCGCGCCGTCGTCGTCGACGAGTCCTGGCCCGCCGCGAGCGTCGGTTCCTACGTCGCCCACCGCATCGCCACCGAATGCTTCGACCTCCTCGATGCCCCGGTCGAGTTCGTCTCGAGCGAAGACGTCCCCATGCCCTACAACCACGCGCTGGAACTCGCCGTCCAGCCCAGCGTGCAGAAAATCGTGAACGCCGCCAAGAAAGCCCTCTATCTGGAGAACCCCCATGGCTGAGCCCATTCTCATGACCGCCCTGTCCCCCACCATGACCGAGGGGACCATCGCCCAGTGGCTCGCCCAGGAGGGCCAGGCCCTCAAGTCCGGCGACGCCCTCTGCGAGGTCGAAACCGACAAGGCCACCATGACCTACGAGTCGCCCGCCTCCGGCACGCTCCTGAAAATCATCCTTCAGGCCGGCTCCGCCGCCGCCGTCGGCCAGCTCATCGCCGTCATCGGCAAGCCCGGCGACAACTGGGAAGACATCGCCGCCCAGGCCAAGAGCGCCACCGCCCCGGCTCCGGCTCCCGCCGCTCCCGCCGAGACAGCTAAACCCTCGCCCGCGCCTGCTCCCGCAAAAGCCGCGCCGGTTTCGGCTCCGCCGCCTCCCCCGGCACCCGTACCGGTGGCATCACCGCAAAGCGCGCCCCAATTGGCGCCCGGCGTCCCGCGCTCCTCGCCGCTCGCCCGCAAGCGCGCCAAGGAAAAGGGCATCGATCTCCGCGCCATCCGCGGCACCGGCCCCGGCGGACGCATCACGGTCCGCGACGTCGAAAACGCCCACGCCGCCCCCGCCCCGGTTCCCGCCGCCCGGCCCGCCACCCCTGCGGCCAAGGGCAAGCCACCCGTTGCCGGCGCCGCCGTCAAGGGGTTGCGCGGCGACCGCGTGTCGCTCTCCAAGATGCGCGCCATCATCGCCTCCCGCCTCAGCGAAAGCTATGCCCAGGCCCCGCACTACTTCGTGCGCATCGCCATCGACATGGAACGCCTCTTCGCCCTGCGCAAGGACATGAACCAGGGCCGCGAGCAGTCCCTCTCGCTCAATGCGTTCCTCCTCAAGCTGGTCGCGGCGGCCCTCGAACGCCATCCGGTCATCAACGCCAGTTGGCAGGGCGATGCCATCCAGTATCTGCCCTCCGCCGACATCGGCCTCGCCGTGGCCATCGAGGGTGGACTCATCACCCCCGTCGTCCGCGCCTGCGAAACCAAGGGCATCGAGGCCATCGACGCCGAACTCGGCGCGCTGATCGCCAAGGCCCGCTCCGGCACCCTCGTCCCCGAGGAATACACCGGCGCCAGCTTCACCATCAGCAACCTCGGGGCCTACGGCGTCGAGGAGTTCACCGCGATCATCAATCCGCCCGGCTCGGCCATCCTCGCCCTCGGCGCCGTGGCCGAGGAGTCCGTCGTGCGCGACGGCGCCGTCGTCCCGCGCCGCATCCTGCACGCCACCCTGTCCTCCGACCACCGCGTCATCGATGGCGCCCAGGCCGCCGCCTTCCTGGCCGACCTCCGCGCTTTCATTGAAGAACCCGCCCGCGCTTTGCTATAAGAGGACGCATGACCACCGAAACCGTGTACGATCTCGCGATTCTCGGCGCCGGCCCCGGTGGCTATGTCGCCGCCATCCGCGCCGCCCAGCTCGGCCTCAAGGCCTGCATCGTCGAAAAAGACAAGCCCGGAGGCGTCTGCCTCAATTGGGGGTGCATCCCCAGCAAGGCCCTGATCCACCAGGCCGACCTGCTCCACGGCATTCCGCATCTGCAGAACCTCGGCATCGCCGTCGACACCGCCAACCTCGATTTCGCCAAGGCCCACAAGAAAAGCCGCCTCGCCGCGGATCGCCTCTCCAAGGGCGTCCAGTTCCTGCTCAAGAAAAACGCCATCGACGTCATCCCCGGCGAAGGTCGCCTCGCTTCGCCCACCGAGCTCGTCGTCAACGGCGAACAACGCATCAAGGCCCGCGCCATCCTGCTCGCCACCGGCAGCCGCCCCCGCGAACTCCCCGGGCTGGCCTTCGACGAAACCACCGTCCTCTCCAGCACCGGCGCCCTGAATCTGAAGAAGCTCCCGAAAAACATCGCCATCCTCGGCGGCGGCGCCATCGGCATGGAAATGGGCTACGTCTGGAATGCTTTCGGCGCCAACGTCACCATCATCGAAGCCCTCGACCGCATCCTGCCCCTCGAGGACGCCGAAGTCGCCGCCCTCGTCCGCAAGATTTTTGAAAAACGCGGTGTCAAATTCATCACCGGCGCCTTCGCCTCCGCCGGCTCCCGCGGCCCCAAAGGCCTCGGCCTCGACCTCAAGCCCGCCAAGGAAGGCAACCCCGGAATCCCCTCGCGGGTCGATGCCGATGCGGTTCTCGTCGCCGTCGGCCGCGTCCCCAACACCGCCGGGCTCGGCCTGGAGGAAATCGGCATCGCGCTGGAACGCGGATTCGTGCCCGTCGGCGACTACTGCGAAACCGCCGCCAAGGGCGTCTACGCCATCGGCGACATCACCCCGACCCCCCAGTTGGCCCATGTCGCCAGCAAAGAGGGCGAACTCGCCATCGAACACATCGCCTCGGTTTTGAAAGGACATCCCGCGCCCCGCGAACGCCGCGTGGATCCGTCCCTGATCCCCTCCGCGGTCTACTGCGATCCCGAAATCGCCAGCTTCGGCCTGCTGGAAGAAAAGGCCAAGGCTCAGGACATCCCGCACAAGGTCTTCAGCTTCCCCTACCGCGGCATCGGCAAGGCCGTCGCCACCGAAAAATCCGAAGGCTTCGTCAAGATTGTCGCCACCCCCGACGGCGGCGAAATCCTCGGCGCCGCCATCGTCGGCGAACGCGCCACCGACCTGATCCACGAGCCCCTCCTCGCCCGCGCCGCGGAACTCACCGTCGCGGACATCGCCGACCTCATCCACGCCCACCCCACCGTGGCCGAAGGCGTCATGGAAGCCGCCCGCGGCCTCCTCGGCCGCGCCGTGCACGTATAGCTGACGGCAAATCCCGGATCCCAGACCCGCACGACCTTTTCATTCGTGCGATTCGCTCAATCCGGAATGGCCTCTTCCGAGTTTTCCACAGCATGGAAAAAGGTTCGGAGGTTTTTCCACAGCATGGAATCCGGCGGCTGCCGGGCCACGCCGTGGAAAACCGGCGACCGAGACTGGGTCAGCCTCCCCGGGCCCGCCAGTACCAGGCGGCGCAGGCGGCCAGGATGGGCAGCGCCACAACCGTCTGCCAGAAGCGTTGCGGCAACCGGCGGAGCCGGCGGCGGCTGCCCCCCGCCTTTTCCTGAAGCGCGGTCAGCAGCATCACCTTGGCCATGCCGTTCACCCAGAGAAACATCAGCATGGGCAGCACGGCGGCCATCCGCCCTCCCCAGGGCACTTCCGCCGGCAACGCGTATTCATACAGTCCGTAAAGCGCCAGGCCCGCCACCGGCAGGTACAGGTTCCATGACCACCACCGCTGGCGGAACCGGAGCGGCCAGGCCGACAACACCACGCACAGCGCCATCCCCCAAAAACCCGCCTGCAAGACCATCTCCCTCATCGGCTGCCCGCTGCCCTTCGTCTACTGCACCAGATAAATCAGCTTCTTGTTCTCGCCATTGCGCTCGACGTCGATCACGACCGCACCCAGGCGATCCTGCACGAACTCCCCAATAAAATACTCCGCTCGGCGCTGGCTGGTCATGCGCATGGAATTGACCTTGCGAATGACGTCCCCATCCTGGAATCCCACTTGCTCGTAGAATTCCTTTTCGCCGCCTTCCATGTCCAACCGGTAGCCTGCGACCCGCCCCTCTTCGTCGCGATCCGCCTTCATCGCCAGAAACAGCGACGCCAAGCGTTCCGGGTTGTCCATCATCTCCTGGTAGTAGTCCAGCACCGCCTGCCGGTTGAATTCCCAGCGCAACTCGCCCACTCGATGGCCGAAGCGGTTGGTTTCCAGCACGGTTGGCCCCGGATCCGCCGACGCCATCGCCCCGGACGGCGCGCGTCCCGACAGCGTGCTCGCCGCCAGTTCCAGGGTCTCTTCGCGGCTTCCATCCGAAAGCACCACATGGTCGCGCTCCACCCGCACCACCCGAACGTCGCCGATGCGCTCGTCCTCGGTTGCCAGAAACTGCGCCTTGGTCTCCAGGTCATCCAGAATGGCGCAGCGGTTCTCGCCGCCGCTTCGTTCGGGTCCCGACAGGATCAGGAAGACGCCCGCCAGCCGATAGCGCGCCGCCAGCGCCCCCGCCGCCGGGGCCGGCGCCACCGGATCGCCCGAACGAAAGATCCGCCACAGATCGCCGCCCAGCGAAGGCGCGCGATAGGTCTCGAACTCCGCCACCGCCGCGGGCCGCGCCGCGCGTTCCGGACGCGCCCCCAGCATCGACAGGGTCAGCCCCAACGCCAGCAGCGCCGCCAGCGCCAGCAGCGCCAGCGTCGCGATTCTCTTGCCTTGCCTGGACGTCAACGCCATGTCTTTCCTTCGTCTTGATGTCATCTGACAGCCGGGGCCCCGGACGTGTAAGCCGGATTCTGTCATCCGCCGAAGCGGACCCGGTCATTTGTCTGTGCGGTCAACCCGGAGCCGCCGCGCATCGCTGCGCATCGGAACGGGCCGCCCCTGCAGCTCCCTATTTGACCTTGCTCCAGGCGGGGTTTGCCTTGCACGGGACCTCTCGGCCTCCGCACGGTGGTCTCTTACACCGCCGTTTCACCCTTACCCGGACGGCCTTTCGGCGCGCCCAGGCGGTTTGGTTTCTGTGGCACTTTCCTTTCCCTTCGTTTGCCAAAGGGATTCCGCACCTCCCGGCGCGGACGCCCTGCCCTGTGGAGTCCGGACTTTCCTCCAGCGGACGCGCTTGCGCGCCCCGCCAGCGACCGGCGCCCGGAACCCCGGCTGTCAAAGATCATCGTCCCGCGGGGGACCGTCTCACGAACCAAAATACAGCATGCGGCCGCAAAAGTCGCATAGCGTCAGCGTGTCGGCCTTGCGCGAATCCACCACCTGCGCCGGCGCCAGCTTCATGTGGCAGCTCCCGCACGTGCCATGCTCCACCAGCGCAATCGCCGAATCGAGCCGCTTGGCGAAAATGCGTTCGTAGCGCGACCGCCAGGTCGGATCAATTTCCGCCGCCAGCGCCTTGCGCTCGGCTTCCTTCGCCGCCAACTCGCCGTCCAGCCCCCGGCTGCGTTCCTCGAATGCCTTGAGCTCCTCGCCAACCCGGACCTGCTCCTTGTCCAGCGACTCGTGGCGGGTTTTGACTTCGGCGCCCGCCGACTCGACGGCTTCCATCGCCTCCAGCTCCTGGTCCTCCATCTTGCGGACCCCCGACTGGGCCGTGGCGATCTCTTTCTCCAGCGCCTTGTAGCCGTCGTTGCTCTTGATCTGCAACTGCTGGTCGCGAAACTTCCGGATGTGCCCCCGCGCCGCTTCAATCTCCCCCTCCAGATGCTTGATCCGCGCCTTCGCCTCCAGCAGCCGGTGCTCGGCCTGCGCCAAGCCCTCGCGGTGGACGTTCAGGCGCGATTCAATCTGCTGCCGCCGCAAGGGGATGTCTGCTATCTCCTTCCGGAGGCGCTGGATGTCCTGATCGCATGCCTGCAAAATCACTAATTGCTCGATCGCCTTCGCCACTCGTATCCCTCGCCTTCCCGATTTGCACTCCATGAAAGAACTGTCCCGGTCTATATACCCCTGCGCGCGCCGCTTGACAAGCCTTGTTCATATTTCGCCATTGACGCCACCTCCCGCCCACCCTATAGTCCCCCGCTTTGATCGGACCTACCCCCATTCGGAGACTCAACATGAACGCGACGTATCTGGAAAAAGCCAAGGAACGGATGCCCAATATCCCGTTGCTGGTCAATGTCGTATCGAAACGCGTTCGCCAACTCAACTCCGGCCAGCGCCCCTTGATCAAGCCCGATACCCTGGACATGGACCACCTCGACCTGGCCCTCAAGGAAATCGCCGAAGGCAAGCTCTCCGCCGAACTCGGCCCCCTGCCCTCCCAGAAGGCGGAAATCGGCGACTCGCTGCTCGCGCTCTGACCGGCGCCCCCTGCGCCATTTCCATGACCGCCCGGGAAGAGACCGGCAAGGGCACGCTCGCCACCAACCGCAAGGCGCGCCACGAGTATTCCATCCTCGACTCCTGGGAGGCCGGCCTCGCCCTGACCGGCGGCGAAGTCAAAAGCTGCCGCGCCGGAAACGCCAGCCTCGCCGAAGCCTATGCCGCCTTCGACCGGCTGGAACTCTATCTCTACGCCATGCGCATCCAGCCCTATGGTCCCGCCGTGTCCGGCTTCAACACCGATCCCCCCGACCGCCCCCGCAAGGTTCTCATGCACCGACGCGAACTCGACCGCCTCGCCGCCACCCTGCAACTCAAGGGCCTCACCCTCGTTCCCCTCAAGCTCTACCTGACCCGCGGCCGGATCAAAATCCAGCTCGGCCTCGGCAAAGGCAAACTCCTCCACGATAAACGCGAAACCCTTCGCCGCAAAACCGCCGACCGAGAAACCTCCCGCGAAATCCAAAGCGCCAAATCCCGTTAACCCCGCCACTCCCCCATTCCATTCCCCCAACATGCCCGCCATTTCCTGCTCCCTGTCCTCCTTGTCCTCCGACTTGTCCGACGAAGCCTCGGCGGAGTCGGAAGCCTCGGCGAAGGAGGATGCCCCCTGTCTCCTGACCTCTGACCTCTCACTTCCCCCCCCCCCCCCCCCCAGGAAACCCCCCCCCCCCCAAGAAACGCCCTCCCCTCGAACTCACCGTCCGCACCGAAAAAATCGTCCATGGCGGACAAGCCCTCGCCCGCGACGATCGATTTGTGCTGTTTGTCGACGACGCCCTGCCCGATGAAACCGTCCGGGCGCACGTCTACAAGAAAAAGAAGAATTTCGCCTTCGCCCGTGCGGTCGACATCATCGACCCCTCCCCCGACCGGGTGGCGTCCGACTGCCTGTTGGCCAGCGACTGCGGCGGCTGCACCTTCCGGCATGCCGCCTACTCCGCCCAACTGCGCTACAAGAAAGCCATCGTGGCCGAAGCCCTCCACGACATCCCGGGGGCCGCGGAACGATTGCGCGACGTGGTTCCCGCCGACGCCATCAACGACTACCGCAACAAAATGGTCTTCAGCTTTGGCACCACCCTCGATGGCCAGCTCGTCCTCGGACTCCATCGGCGCGGCAGCTTCATTCATATCCTCCCCGCCGACTCGTGCCGGCTCCAATCCGAAGCCTCCCGCGAAATCGTCCGCCGCGTCGTGGCCCTCGCCAACGAGCTGGGCATCCCCGCCTTCCACGAAATCAAAAAGACCCACGGACTGCGCACCCTGACCATCCGCGAGGCCCGCAACACCGGCCAGCGCATGGTCGAACTGCTCTCCACCCTGCCCGATGATGAGTTGGCCGCGCGGCTCGTCCGCGATCTCGACGACTTGGCGGACACCCTCTCCTTTGCCCTTTGCACCAATCTGCACGGCCCCCCGCGCGCCGAACAGCGCGCCGTCCTCAAGGGCCCCGGTTTCATCGAGGAAGTCCTCAACGGCCTGCGCTTCCGCATCGGTCCCGACACCTTTTTCCAGAGCAACACCGCCCAGGCCGAGCGCCTCTTCGCCCGCGCCCGCGAACTCGCGACCCGAGATCGCCGCCCCCGAACCGCCTTGGATCTGTACGCCGGCACGGGCCCCGTGGCCCTTCACCTCGCCGCCGTGGCCGATCGCGTCATCGGAGTCGAGGCGTTTCCCCCATCCGTCGAAGCCGCTCGCGAAAACCTGAACCTGAACCACATCGCCAACGTCGACATGCTCGCGGCCGATGTCAACGAGAAGGCCCCCCCCGGCCTGCCGGACCGGGTCGATCTGGTGGCCGTCGATCCGCCGCGCCCCGGCCTTTCCGCCGAGGCCGTCGACTGGATCAACCGCCTGAACCCCGACACCCTCCTCTACATCTCCTGCAACCCCTCCACCCTCGCCCGGGACCTCCACCGATTCCTCGAAGCCGCCCCCTGGCGCCTCGAAGCTCTCGAACCCTTCGACCTGTTCCCCCATACCGCCCACATCGAAACCCTCGCCCTGCTCCAACGCCACGCCCCCGGCACCTGAGCCCACCCATCAGAACGGACTCGAGGCCGTGGACGCCCTCCTGCGCGTGTCTATCGGCCACCCGTTCGTGCCCACGAGCAACACTTCGTGATCCTTGCCTGCACGCCAGACACGGATGGCGCTCCAATCCCTCTCAGGCACCCGCCCGCCCGGGGCGGCTACCTGAGGAGTTACTATATACTATTTATAAATAGTATAATCCCCCGGAACCCGTTTCTCGCCGTTCCCGGGGGCCCATGGTCCTGGATGAATCCATCCGGCGATTCCGTGCCGCGGGCATCGGGGCCGCCCAGTCGGGATCCGCTCGTTCTTGCGCAATGCGGTCGCCTTCGCTAGGGTGGCGTCCATGACATTGGACCTGACGGCGCTCGAACTCCGAATTCTCGGGGCACTGATCGAAAAGCAGATCACCACCCCGGAGTACTACCCGCTGACGCTGAATGCGCTCGTGGCGGCCTGCAATCAGAAGAACAACCGCAATCCCGTGATGCAGCTGACCGCCGATGAAGTCGCGCGCGCCCTGGCCACGCTTCAATACGACCGCCAACTCGTCGGCACCTATTCCAGCGCCGGATCGCGGGCGGTCAAGTATACCCACCGCCTGACGGAGACCATCGGCGTGGACTCCCCCGAAGGGGCCATCCTGTGCGAACTGATGCTGCGCGGGCCGCAAACCCCCGGGGAACTGCGCGGACGGGCGGCCCGCATGCACCCCTTCGCCTCACCCGCCGAGGTCAAGATCGCCCTCGACAGCCTGATGGCCCGCCAGCCCGACCCGTATGTGGCGGAACTGCCCCGGCAACCCGGCTGCAAGGAAAACCGCTTTGCCCACTGTTTCGGCGACACGCCCATCCAGGATCCAGGGGCCCCGCCAGACAGCGCCCCGCCGCCGCCCGGTCCGGCCGCCACCGACACCCCTCCGCAAGATGAGACTCGCCTCCAGGCGCTCGAAGAACGCATCGCCCGCCTCGAGGCCCGCCTCGAGGCCTGGGCAGAAAGGGCGTCCGGTTGATCCGGAGCCCCCCGGCCGCGCCCCTCAACGCCCAGCCGGCCGACAGGCGATGATGCAGGTTCTTCGGTACAATGATTTGGATGTGGCGGGCCTGACCGCCCACGTGGATCGCGCCGAATCGTTCCTGGCCGCGGGCGACTTCCGCGCCGCCGATGTCAAAAAACTCAAGGGCACGCCGTTTTATCGCGCCCGGCTCAACGATGCCGACCGCCTGTTGTTTCGCTACGCCAAGATCGGCGGCCAGCAATTCCTTCTGCTCCTGGAGGTGATTCGCAACCACGCCTATGCCTCTTCGCGCTTTCTCAACGGTGCCGCCGTGGACGAAGGCAAGATCGAGAGCATTGACACCCCGGCGGATATCGAACCGGAGACGTCCGCCCCGATGGTCTACGTCAACCCCAACCTTCGCCACTTCCACTTTTTGGATCGGATCTTGTCGTTCGACGACACCCAATCGCTCGTATTCACGCTCAAACCGCCCCTGATCCTCGTGGGTTCGGCCGGCAGCGGCAAGACGGTCCTCACCCTGGAAAAACTCAAACACCTCTCGGGCGACGTGCTCTATGTCACCCTGTCGCCCTTCCTCGCGGAGAATGCCCGCAATCTCTACTATTCGCAAGGGTACGAGAACGAACACCAGAACGTGGATTTCCTGTCGTTTGGCGAATTGCTGGAGAGCATTTCCGTGCCGCCGGGACGGGCGGTGACCTTTCGCGACTTCGCGGCCCGATTCGCCCGCGGCGACTTGCCGGCCGCCCTGCGCGATCCCCACAAGCTCTATGAGGAAATCCACGGCGTCCTGACCGGCTCCTGCGTCGACCGGCCGTATCTGTCTCGCGAAGACTATCTCTCCCTCGGGGTTCGCCAGTCGATTTTTCTCGGCGAAGACCGCCCCGCGGTCTATTCGCTCTTCGAAAAATACCTCCGCTTTTTGCGCGAGGAGAACCTCTACAACCCCAATGTCGTCGCCCACGACTATCTCAACCGCGTCGACGCCTCGTATGATTTCCTTGTGGCCGACGAAGTCCAGGATCTCACCAACGTCCAACTCGACCTCGCCCTCCGCGCTCTCCGCCACCCCTCCCATTTCATTCTCTGCGGCGATGCCAACCAGATCGTCCATCCCAACTTCTTCTCCTGGGCGCACGTCAAATCCTTCTTCCACGAACGCCGCGCCGCCGGCCGCGGCGAAATCATGCGCGTCCTGGACGCCAACTATCGCAACTCCCCGGACGTGGTTGGCCTGGCCAACCGCCTGCTGCTCATCAAGAATTCCCGCTTTGGCTCCATCGACCGCGAGAGCAACTACCTGGTCCGGGCGGTCAATTCCCAGGCCGGCCTGGTCGAATTGTTCGCCGACAGCGAGCCCTTGCGGCGCGAACTCAACGACAAGACCCGCCGCTCCGCGCGCACCGCCGTGATCGTCATGCGCGAGGAGGACAAGGCCGACGCCCGCCGCCAGTTCCAGACCCCCCTGGTCTTCTCCATCCAGGAAGCCAAGGGACTGGAATACGAAAGCGTGATTTTGCTCAACTTTGTCTCCGCCAACCGCAAGGAGTTCGAGGCGATTGTCGACGGCGTGACCGAACAGGACCTGGACGCAAGCCGGCTGGAATACGCCCGCGCCAAGGATAAAACCGACAAGTCCCTCGACGCCTACAAGTTTTTCATCAACTCCCTGTATGTCGCGATGACCCGGGCGGTGAAAAACCTCCACCTGATCGAGCGCGATCCGGGACACCGGATGTTCTCTCTGCTGGGACTTCGAGAACGCAAGGAGGCCAGCAAGGCCCGGGCGGAAACCTCCACCCACGAAGAATGGCAGCAGGAAGCCCATCGCCTCGAGAAGCAGGGCAAAACCGACCAGGCCGACGCCATCCGCCGCACCATCCTGGCCCAGAAAGAAGTCCCCTGGCGCGTCCTGACCCCCGTGACCCTCGATGAACTCAAGGCGGAAGCCCTCGACCCCAACCACTTCAACCGCCAGGCCAAGCTGCAACTCCTGGAATATGCCGTGGTCAACAACTGCCCGCCGCTGCTCGACGACCTGTTGCGGCTGGATTTCAAGCCCGCGGCCGATGCCTCCCAGCGCCTCAACTCCATCAAGACCAAGTATTATTCCGCCTACCTGTCCGGGAATCTCCGCGATATTCGCAAACAGATCGAAACCTATGGCGTGGATTTCCGCAATCCCCTGAACCAGACGCCGCTGATGATCGCCGCCCATTTCGGCCGGGAGGATCTCGCCGCCTGGCTGATGGAAAACGGCGCCAACCCGCGGCTGACCGACAACTGGGGCTGCGCGCCCGTGCAAATCGCCCTGCTGGAGGCCTACCGCTCCAAGGAGTATGCCCGCCGCCACATTGGCCGCCTGTATGGGTTGCTCGCCCCGCCCTCCATCAAGCTTCGGGCCGGCGGACGCATGATCAAGCTAGATGCCAAGCGAATGGAATACTTTCTGTACCTGTCCATGACGGCCACCTTGCAGGACATCCTGCGCGTCAAGATCTACCGTTCCCTCGCCGCGTTCCAGACCGGCGACTTCGTGGACGAACTGCGCGATTTTCCCGACCACGTCATTCCGCCCCACCGCAAAGCCCGCCGCCACCTCAGCGCCGTGCTGGCCCGGAATGAAATCCATCGCCAGGACCCCTACAACCGCCATCTCTTCGTCCGCGTCTATCGCGGCTACTACATCCTCAATCCCGCGCTCGATGTCGAAATCGACGGCCAGTGGGTCAACGTCTACGACTTGATCCACATCGACGAACTCGCCAAGGAAGATGGCGACCCGCAACTGAAGAACTTTACCCGCTACATCCAGACCCTCCGCCAGGAATTGTCCGGAGGATGAATCCCACTGGCGCCCTCCAGCCGGAACGCGGCGGCACGCTTGTCCTGCGGTCCTTCCGCCATGGGATCATGCGCCTGGCCGCGGGCCTCGCGTTCGTCACGGCCAGCCTGCTCCTGCCGGCCACGCCGGCCGGCGCTCGCGAGGTGCGCATCGCCACCTACAACATCGAGGGCGGCACCGGGGTTATCGGCAGCGACAAGTATGAGGCGATCTTTGCCATCCTCGAGCGCATCGATGCGGATATCATCTGCTTCCAGGAACTCCGGACCACCACCTATGCCGAATGGCTCGCCCTTGCCCAGGACCTGGGCTATCCCTTTGCGGCCATGGGCGGCAACGGGCCGTTCTCGGGCCACCTCTACAACGGCTACTTCAGCCGCTTCCCCATCATGGAAACCCGCGACGTCGTGTCGCCGCCCGGTGCCGTCGAGCTGAGCCGCTTCCCGTTTCGCGCCGTCGTGGACGTCCCCGATGCACAACATCCGCTGGTCCTTTGGACGATGCACCACAAGGTCGGCAGTGACAGCGCCGACAAGTTCCGCCGCGCCATCGAAGCACACCGCATCGCGCAGGACATGGAAACCTACCTGGCGGCGAATCCCGCCCACGCCGAATATGTCCTGGCCGGCGACATGAACGATGACACCCGGTTCCCCCAAACGCCTCTGCAGTTCAACGCCATCCCCATCACCCAGGCCATGCCCGCCTCGTTTGTGCTGGGCGACGACATCCCGTTTCCCGTCCCCTATGCTATCTTCCCGACCGACCACTACTCCGGCGCAGGCCAGGGGCTCGTCCACATGCCCGCGTTCTGGGAAGGCACCGAAACGCCGATCACCCGCCCCGCCGCATCTCGCAAGATCGACTACGTCTTCCTCAGTCCCGCCCTCGCCGAAAGCCCCCACGGCGCACCCCGCAGCGAAGTCTATTACACCGAGACCGACATGGGCGGCGGGCTTCCGAAGGCGGGAGCCCCCTTGCCGTTCGATCTGAGCCTGACGGCATCCGACCATCTGCCCATTTTCGTGGATGTCCACATGGCCCCGTTCGACTCCGTCATGCCCACGACCGGCCTGGATATCTCGGGCGAGTTCGGAGGGCCGTTCGACCCCATCACCGCCATCTACGTGGTCACCAACAAAAGCAGCCTGCCCGCCAGCTACTCGGTTTCGACCGGCCACGCATGGATTTCCGCCTCGCCGGCGGATTGGGCGCTGCAACCCGGCGGAAGCATCGAAGTGGAAGTGGTCATCCATACCCATGGCCTCGCGGCTGGCCTCCACTCCTCCTCGGTTGTCTTTTCCAACCAGACGACCGGATGGAGTGGGGAACGCTGCGTGCGGGCGACCATCGGCGGCATGACGGCCAAGGGCGTCCCCATGGATTGGTACGCCAGATTCGGGCTGGAACCCGCACTCGGCGAAACCTGGGACGATCTCGACGACAAGCCATCGGCCGCGGGCGCCCCCAACTGGACCCAGTACCTGGCCGGACTCGACCCGACGGACCCAGCCGCCGTATTCGAGATTCGGGCCGTGAACAGGGATCCCGGCATGGCGGCGACGGTCCAATGGCTCGGCGGCACAAACGGCCCGGCCCGCGACTACATCCTGGAGTCTGCGCCCGCACCCGGAGGCCCCTGGACCGCCGCAGGCTCGGTACCACGCCAACCCGGGCTCCATGCCTGGACCGACGAGTTCTCCGACGGCGAAAGACGCTTCTACCGAGTGTTGGCGGCGCCATCGCACGCCCCGTCCAATCGACATCCCCCGAACAAGCCCAATCAGCGGCGCGTCCACAATCGAAAGCCCAAACCGGCATCACCAGCATTCCCATGAAGTCAACCAACCACACATCCGGCACAATATCCCTCCATCAAACTCCGGGTGATGTGGCCTAACGGATCATCGCGAATGGCGTACACCTTCACTTGGATCGCCGACGGTGCCCAGCCGCGCATCCTCTTCCTTGAACCCATCTCTTTCCGCATCACGGGCAACCGTTCAGGCAACGAAGTCAGCTCTTCTGCCGTTTTTGCCGCCGCATCCAACCAGGTCCATCGCCACCGATCCATTCTGCCACCGATCCATTCTTGCCATGATGCCTGTCGGATGCCATCCTTCTCCGCGGAGGGTATGGCATGAGACTATGGCTGTTTCTGACTCTATTCATCGGGGTCTTCACCTGCCAGGCACAAAAGAGTGCGGCATTGATAGAGCATACCGTTCCTGCGGATGAGGCCAGCATCATGGCCCAAACGCTGGATCTTGAGTGCCCCCGCGATTCCGTCATCGAGGTCGCCCCACATACGTGCTGGCCCTACATGTCATTTCTGGTGGACCCTTCAGAAACAGAGCGTATCGCCAGGATCAAAGAGCACATCCGCTGCAATCTGAATCGGGACATGGAAAACGTCGGGGGGCTGATTGACCAACTGCTTGAAAAGAACCGTGAGCCCTACCACATCCCCCTGTCCGATCCTGCGGACAGGGCATACACATTCAGCAAAGAAGATGCCAAACCCGACCCGCCTGATGACTATTTCGAAACCAAAAGGTTCAACTCGCCCTGGGATCTGCTGGACCCTCCGAAGCCCGCCTACGATATGTACTTGGGAATATCGCGCCCGGCAATCGACCCGGACACCGGGCGCATCCTGATCTATGTAGTCCGCTCCGCAGACGGGCAAGCCAAGGGTGACGTCATGCTGTTGGAGTCGAACCAAGGCCAACTTGAACAGGTCACGCGCGGCACGATCTTGCATTGACAGCGGAGACCGTACGGCCGCCCGCGGCTTTTTCACCGCCAGCCGGAAGAAGCCTGTATTTGAGGTCGGAAGGTCAGTCTTCCCTTCCGGCCCGGTTATGTTCAAGGCCTAAGCTCCACGACCGTCGCGCCCCAACCGCCCATCGCTCCTTGCGCCAGGCTGAACGATTCCACCTCCGGTGTCCGCCGCAGGATGGCATGCACCCGTTCGCGCAACTGCCCCGTCCCCTTGCCGTGGACGATCCGGACCTGCCGGATGCCCCGCTGGCGGCACTCCTCCAAGTAGTCAGGCACCAGATCGCCCACCTCGGCCGGCTTGAACAGGTGAAGGTCGAGCGTGCCGTCGATGGGCCACTCGTGGGGATCTGGGTTGGGCGCGTTGGGGGACATGGCTTCTGCTACGTACGACCAGCCGTCGATGGCCACGGCCAGAATTGAGCCGACATTATGGCGCTTCCGCCTTATTTCAAGGGGGTTTCGGGATGGTGTGCCTGGCGGGGGTCGAACCCACAACCTTTAGCTCCGGAGGCTAACGCTCTGTCCAATTGAGCTACAGGCACGCCGGTCGATATCTGCGGGGACAGTACGGAGCGCCGGACCGGCCCGCAAGCGAAAAGTCACTCTGGGCGTCAGCGGTTTTTGAACAGGAGGTAAAAGCCAATGGCCTGGCAGCCGAGGACGGGGATCCACGGGATCATGTCCGGGCGCCATTGCGGGCGGTCCACCATGGCGTCGGAGATAATGATGAACAGGTAAAACAGGAAGAACAGCACCAGGGCCATGCCGATGCCAATGGAGGATTCCTTGCGATGGGATCGGATGCCGAGAGGGATCGCGATCAGCGTGAAGGAAAAACAGGAAAGCGCGAGAGCCAGGCGCTGATTGGCATCGACGGCCATTTTGGCGCGTTGGCGCGGGATGTCCTGTTCCTGGATTTCCGGGAAGGCCTGCCGCAGATTGCGGATCGTGTAGACGAGTTCCGCAAAGGTCATATCGGAAGGTTTTTTGTTGATCTTCCCCCGGGAAAGCATCTGGCGCAGATCAAGCGTCACCGGATAGGTGGCGGCCGTGCCGGTGCGGGTCTTGGCCGGTCCGCTGCCCTCGCTGCGGTCGTATTCGGTCATTTCCACGTCGTGCAGCATGATGTTCATGATCCGGGTCTCGGCATCGAACGAAACGGTGCCCGACCGGGCCTGGACTTCGGCCCGGGTACCGCCCTCCCCGCTCTGGTGAAGAATGATGTCCTCGAGATAATTGCGGGACTTCTTGCCGACATAGACCCGGACGCCCGGAAAATCGCTGACAAAGCGGCCTTCGTCGAGCAGGGCCAGGGGATCTTCCTCGCCGAGTTCGCTGCGCATCTGCCGCCGCACCCAGTGGCTGCGGGGCGACAGCTCGGCATTGAGGTAGAGGCAAACGCCGGAGAGCAGGACCGAGCAGAAGAGGATCGGCGCGGCGAGTTGCCACAGGCTGACGCCGCAGGATTTCATGGCGATGATTTCCCCGTCAGCGGACAGGCGCCCGAAGTGCAGCAGCACGGTGGTCAGCACGCTCATGGGAATCACGAAGGAGAGAGTGAAGGGGATGTTGAGGGCAAAGATTTTCATGATCAGCAGCCCGGAGATGCCGCGGGCCATGTAGTCGATGGCCTGGACGACCGCGCCGAGGTACATCACAAAGGTCAAGACCGAGAGGGTGAGCAGGAAGCTCTTGATGAAGTCCCAGAGCAGGTAGCGGTTGACGATGCGGATCATGCCGGAGAGCCTCTTCGCCGCCGCGCCGCCTCCACGGTATTGCGCAGGAGCATGGCGATGGTCATCGGCCCCACTCCGCCCGGGACGGGCGTGATGGCGGAGGCCACCAGCCGGAGGGCCTCATAATCGGCATCGCCCACGAGCCGGTAGCCGGAGGTCCTGGAGGCATCGGGCACACGATTGACCCCGACATCAATGACGACCGCGCCGGGGCGGACCATGTCGGCCGTCAGGGTGTTGGGCCGTCCGGCCGCGACCACGACGATATCGGCCTGGCGCGTGTGGCGGGCCAGGTCCGTGGTGCGGGTGTGGCACAGGGTCACGGTGGCATCCACCCCTTTTTGCGACAGCAGAATGGACAGGGGACGGCCCACGATGGGGCTGCGGCCCAGGAGGGTGACGGCGGCCCCGCCAAGCGGCACCTGGGCCCGGCGCAGAATTTCCAGCACCCCGGCCGGGGTGCAGGGGACAAACGCCGGCAGGCCGAGCACCATCCGGCCCACGCTGACGGGGTGAAAGCCGTCGACATCCTTGGCGGGATCGATGGCCTCGATCACCTCGCGCTCGATGGAGGAGTCGGGAAGCGGGAGCTGGACGAGAAGGCCATCGATGGCGTCATCCCGGTTGAGTTTGGCCACCGCGGCCAGGATGTCGGCCCGGTCCGCCGTGGCCGGCAGCGTGAGCTCGAGCGAATGGATGCCCGCATCGGCGCACGCCTTTTCCTTGGCGGTGACATAGGAGCGCGAGGCCGGATTATCGCCCACGAGCACCACCCCGAGACCCGGAACGATGCCGGCCGAGTCCCGCAGGATGGACACATCGGCGGCGATCTCGGCCCGGATTTCCGCCGCGAGTGTTTTTCCGTCGAGAAGGCGCGCACTCATGCCGGGCGCCTGGCTAGAAGCGGTAACGGACGCCCAGGTGCAGGGTGGTATCCCCGAACCACTCCGCGCGGGCCGCGAACGACAGGTTATCGAGCAGCCACAATTCGACCCCGCCCACGATGCCGACGGCATCCTGCTCCTCGAATTCATACCGGAAGGAATTGCGCATCCACGTACCGGAGACCACCGAATAGGCCGGCCCCAGGGTTAGTTGCAGGCTGTTCCACTCCGACATGAAGAAGTTGCGGAACGTGCGCGCGAACGAGAGGTGATAGCTCAGGGGGAGGGTGACCATGGTCTCGGACCATTTCAGTTCCCCGAAGGCGTCGTCCTCCCGGGTGGTGCGGTAGGCGTACTGAACCTCGACGGGGATGGTAAAGCGCCAGGCGGTGACCTGATCGCCTTGATGCATCTGCCAGAGATTGATCTTGGCCCCGACCACGCCGGCGGCCCAGGCCGAGAGGTAGTCCATCGAGCCGACCACCCGGGCTTCCGCGGCGCCCACCCGTCCATACACCTGCATCCACGGCATGACCCAGAGCCCCAGGCCGACATCCACCAGGTTGGCGCGCAGGTGGCGCTCGCTGCCTTCGAGGTCGATGCCCCGGGAGATGCGCGCATAGCCCAGCCCGGCTTCCCAGCGCGAGGCGTCGGGAAGGGTCACCAGGGCCACGGGGGCGCTGCGGTCTTCCTGAATATTCCGCTGCCCACGGGCTGCCGGCGCGCTCGCCAGCAGCAGCAGCATTGTCCACGCCATCCATGTCTTCATGTCAGGTTCCTTGCTCGGGCGATGCGGCTTCCGGCGCGGGCTCCGCGCCCTCGCCGGCGGCGGCATCGGCCGTATCGTCGCCCCCGGGCTCCACCGGGGTGGCGCTCATCACCATATCGTCATCGGAGAGATTGATCAACTTCACGCCTTGGGCGGAACGCCCGGTGACCCGGACGCCATTCACGGGCACCCGGATCATGGTGCCGTTGCGGGTCACGATCATCATCGCGTCCTCCTCGTGGACGCCGAAGGCGGTGACCAGATTGCCGGTCTTGGGGGTCAGTTCGTTGGCGATCAGTCCCCGGCCGCCGCGTCTCTGCACGCGATATTCGCTGAACGGGGTGCGTTTGCCGTAGCCGTTTTCGGTGACCGTGAGCAGCATGGCATTCGGTTGGATGACCTCCACCCCCTCCACCACGTCGCCCGCGCCGAGGGCGATGCCGCGCACGCCGCCGGTGGCGCGGCCCATCGGGCGCGCATCCGTCTCGCGGAAGCGAATCCCCATGCCGAGGCGGGTCACCAGCAGGATGTCGTCCTCGCCGCTGGTCAACTCCACCCCGATCAGTCGGTCGCCCTCGTCGATCCGGATCGCGATGATCCCCGCCGAACGGACATTCTGATAGGCATCGAGGTCGGTCTTCTTGACCGTTCCTTTCTCCGTGGCGAAGAACAGGTGCTTGTCCGGGTCGAAGCCGCGCACCGGGATGAGGGCGGCGATCTTTTCGGTTCCGCTGATATTCAGCAAGTTGACCAGCGCCTTCCCGCGCGAGGTGCGCGGCCCCTCGGGGATCTCATAGGCCTTCTTGAAATACATGCGCCCCTGTTCGGTGAAGAACAGCATCCAGTCGTGGGCGGAGCAGTTGAACACATGCTCGACATAGTCGTCGTCCTTGGTATCCATGCCGGCGATGCCCTTGCCGCCACGCTTCTGCTCGCGATAGAGACTGATGGGAGTGCGCTTGAGATAGCCGGCGTGCGACAGGGAAATGACGCATTCCTCGTCGGCCACGAGATCCTCCATGTTGATCTCGCCCTCTTCGGCCACGATCTCGGTCCGGCGGGGGTCGGCATACGCGTCGCGCATCTCGGCCAGGTCCGTCTTCATCACGCTGTAGAGCTTGGCGTCATCCGCGAGCAGCTCCTGGAGATAGGCGATGCGGTCCTGCAGGGCCTGGGACTCCGCCTCGATCTTGCCGCGCTCCAGTCCGGTCAACTGATAGAGGCGCATCTCGAGAATGGCATTGGCCTGCAGTTCGGTGAAGCCGAAGCGGCCGATCAACTGCACCCGCGCCTCGTCGCGATGGCTGGAGGCCCGGATGATCCGGACCACCTCGTCGAGATTGTCCAGCGCGACCAGCAACCCTTCGAGGATGTGGGCGCGCGCCTGGGCCTCGCGCAGCTCGAAGGTGGTCCGGCGCGTCAGCACCTCGAAGCGATGCTCGATGAAGCACGACATCAGCTCCTTGAGGTTCATGACCTTGGGCCGGCCGTGGTCGATCGCCAGCAGGATGGCCCCGTAGGTCGTCGCCAACTGCGTCTGCTTGTAGAGATTGTTCAACACCACCTGTCCGATGGCGCCGCGCTTGAGCTCCACCACCACGCGGATGCCATCCTTGTCGGATTCATCCCGCAGGTCGCTGATGCCGTCGATCTTCTTCTCATGCACCAGGTCGGCGATCTTTTCGATGAGCGTCGCCTTGTTCACGGCATAGGGGATTTCGGTGATGAGGATCCGCTCGCGGTCGGCCTTCCACTCCTCCACCTCCGCCTTGCCGCGCACCTTGAGATGCCCCCGCCCGGTTTCATACATGGCGCGGATGGGCGACAGGCCGCACAGCGTGGCCCCGGTCGGGAAGTCCGGCCCCTTCACGAACTCCATCAGGTTCGCCACCGTCGCGTCGGGGTGGTCGATCAGGTAGATGATGCCGTCGATGACCTCGCCCGCGTTGTGCGGGGGGATGTTCGTGGCCATGCCGACGGCGATGCCCGTCGAGCCGTTGATCAGCAGATTGGGCAGCCGCGCCGGCAGGACCTTCGGTTCCTGCAGCTTTTCGTCGTAGTTCGGCTGCATGTCGACGGTGTCCTTGTCGATGTCCGCCAGCAGCTCCTCGGCCGCCCTCTTCAGGCGGCACTCGGTATAGCGGTAGGCCGCCGCGGGGTCGCCGTCGATGCTTCCAAAGTTGCCCTGCCCGTCGATCAGCAGGCAGCGCGTGGAAAAGTCCTGCGCCATGCGCACGAGGGTGTCGTAGACCGCCGCATCGCCGTGCGGATGGTATTTGCCGATGACATCGCCGACCACACGCGCGCACTTGATGTAGGGCCGGCTATGGATGTAGCCGCCTTCGCGCATCGCGAACAGGATGCGCCGGTTGCCCGGCTTGAGGCCGTCGCGCGCATCCGGCAGCGCCCGGCCCACGATCACCGACATCGAATAGTCGATGTAGGCCCGCTGCATCTCCTCCTCGATATTGATCGGTTCGATGCGGTCGGTCACATTCTGCGGCGCCACCACCGCGGGGAGGGCTTCGCCGGCGGTTTCGCCACCGGTCTCGTTGTTCACGTCATCGCTCATCGGTCTGTCTTTCGTTCAACGTATCTTCCTTCTCCAGTGAAAACTCCGCCGGCACCGGATCGTACTGGGGGGCAGCCGTTCGCTTGCCCATGAAAAGCGTTTCATGCAAAAACCGGTCGTACTGCTCAGAAACCATACGCGGCGGCGGAGGGAGGGGCTTGTCCCAGATGGGAAACTCAAGATCATCCAGAGTGCTCATGCCAGTTCCCGCAGCAGGTTAAGCCATTTGTGGTTGGCGAATTTCAGGCAAAGGTCTTCAAATTCCTTGGCGTGGACATCCACCCCGTTGTTGGCAATCAACGACAGGATGTCGCCCAGGTCCTTGCCTCGCTTGGACGATTGGCTGACGGAAAATAGTTTCATCGAAAGCAAATGGTTCAAGCTGGGCACCTGAACCCGAACACCAGAAACCTCCGTTTCGACGGAAGCTTCCTTCAACTGGGTGAATGTGCTGTGATTCAAGTAAATGAAATCCACGACGCGCCGCCCTGGTTTGTGGTATCGGGCAAACAGATCGGGATTCTCGTTCATGACGGAATAGCCCAGACGCGTCAGAATCGCGGCCGCCAACTCCTTGTTGGCTTTCTGGCAAGCAAAGTCAATGTCGCCCGTTGCGCGTTCCACGTGGTGGGCCAGCAGCGAAAGCCCTCCGACCAGCAGAAAGGGCAATCCGCCATCGCGCAGGGCGGAGACCACCTCGGCAAATTCGACATGAATCATGTTGGGGGCTGAATTCATGAATGGCGCTTCCGTTCGGGCGTCCTCAAACATCCAGGTTGCGCACGTTGAGGGCGTTTTCCTCGATGAAAGCGCGGCGGGGTTCGACCTCGTCGCCCATCAGGATGGTGAAGATCTGGTCGGCGCGCACGGCGTCGTCGAGGTTCACCTGCAGCAGCTTGCGCTTGGTGGGCTCCAGGGTGGTCTCCCACAACTGTTCGGGATTCATTTCGCCCAATCCTTTGTAGCGCTGGATGGCCAGGCCGCGCCGGCCCGTTTCGCGCACCAGGCCCAGCAGGTCGCCCAGCGCATGCAGGGCCACCTTCCGTCCGTCCACTTCGGCCTGGAAGATCGGTGTTTCGCTGCGCAGCAGCGTCTCGATGCCGAACCCGTGGGCCTGCAGTTGGGCCACCTGTTTCACCAGGCCCGGGGCCAGGTGCAGCTCGTTCCAGGTGAACTGCGCGGGGTCCAGCGGCCCCATCCGGGACTCCGCCTCTTCGCGGATCCGGCGCATCTCCTCATCCGTGAACGCCAGATGCACCTCGGCCTCGGACAAGTCGGCGCCCGGCGGCACCACGCGCACCCGGAACAGGGGCAGGCGGTTGTTCACCGCATCGTAGCGCCGCATGTACGTGTCGAAATCAATCCCCTTGCGCGCCATGGCGCCGGTCACATGCTCAACCTCTTCCAGGATCTTGAGCACTTCGGCCATCTCGCCATCTTCCAGCAGCGGGGTCCCGTCGAGTTTCAGCAGGCGGACATCCTCGATTCCCATCTCGATCAGCACCTGCGTGAGGTGGCGGTCGTTGTCGATGTAGCGCTCCTGCTTCTTGCGCCGGATCTTGTAGAGCGGCGGCTGCGCAATGTAGACGAAGCCCCTCTCGATCAACTGCGGCATCTGCCGGTAGAAGAACGTCAGCAGCAGCGTCCGGATGTGCGAGCCGTCCACATCGGCATCGGTCATGATGATGATTTTGTGGTAGCGCGCCTTGTCCACATCGAACTCGTCGCGGCCGATCCCCGCGCCGATCGCGGTGATCATCGTCCGGATTTCCTGATTGCCGAGCATCCGGTCCAGGCGGGCCTTTTCGACATTGAGGATCTTGCCGCGCAGCGGCAGAATAGCCTGGAATCGCCGGTCGCGCCCCTGCTTGGCCGAACCGCCGGCCGAATCGCCTTCCACCAGGAAGAGCTCGCACAGCGTCGCATCGCGCTCGGAGCAATCCGCCAGCTTGCCGGGGAGCGATCCCGAATCCAGCGCGCCCTTTCGTCGGGTCAGGTCGCGCGCCTTGCGGGCGGCCTCGCGGGCCCGGGCGGCCAGCACGCCCTTCTCCACGACCTTGCGCGCCACGGCCGGGTTTTCCTCGAACTCCGTGGCCAGCATCTCATTGACGATGGAGGACACGATGCCCTCGACCTCGCTGTTGCCCAGCTTCGTTTTCGTCTGCCCTTCGAACTGCGGATCGGGCACCTTCACGCTCACGACGGCCACGAGCCCCTCGCGGATGTCGTCGCCCGACATCGAGTCTTCTTCCTTGAGCAGTTTGTTGGCCCGCCCGTAGGCATTGACCACGCGCGTCAGGGCGCCGCGGAACCCGCTCAGGTGCGTGCCACCCTCGATGGTGTTGATGTTGTTGGCGTAGGTCAGGACCGATTCGGCATAGGTGTCGTTGTACTGCATCGCGATCTCCACCGCGACGCCGTCGTGCTCCTTCTCGAAATAGATCACCTCGGGATGCAAGGCCACCTTGTTGGTGTTCAGGTGCTGGACAAACTCCTTGATGCCCCCGTCATAGCGGAACGTTTCCTCGCGCATCGAGCCATCCTGCCGCTCCTGGCGGAACAGGATCTCAATGCCCTTGTTCAGAAAGGCCAGTTCGCGCAGCCGCGCCGCCAGGATGTCCCACGAATATTCCAGGGTGCTGAAGATCTGGTCGTCGGGGTACCACGTCACCTTGGTGCCGCGGTCGGCGCACGATCCGATCACCTCCAGCGGCGAGGTAGTCACGCCCCGCTCGAAGCGCATACGGTGGATTTTTCCTTCGCGGCGGACCTCCACCTCCATCCATTCGCTCAGGGCGTTCACGCAACTCACGCCCACCCCGTGCAGGCCGCCCGACACCTTGTAGCTGCCGTGGTCGAACTTTCCGCCCGCGTGCAGCATCGTCAGGGCGACCTCCACCGCCGGCTTTTTCAGCTTGGGGTGCAGGTCCACGGGGATCCCGCGTCCGTTGTCGGAGACGGAGATGGAGCCGTCGGCCTCCAGTTGCACTTCGATCCGCGTGCAGTGGCCGGCCAGGGCCTCGTCGATGGCGTTGTCCACCACTTCGTACACGCAGTGGTGCAGTCCGCGCTGAGACGTGTCGCCGATGTACATCGCCGGGCGCTTGCGCACCGCCTCCAGGCCTTCCAGCACCTGGATTTTGGAGCCGTCGTAGGCCTCCGGCTCCCGCTTCGGGGGGCCGGGGATTTCTTCTTTTGGGATATCGTCTGACATGGCTTTTCTCTTTACAATTAATTAAGGGAGAATATGAAATTCGGTCCCTGAATACAAGGACCATTGTGGCCCTTCCGGCCCGGGCAACACGCCCTTTCTTCCTGCTTCTGATTCTTCATCCGTGGGCCGCCGCAGGCATCCGTGGGGAGATCCGGTTCGTTGAAGAATCGCGTCCGGCCTCCCTCCGCATCCGGCGCATGCCAGTTCCGCGGCAGGGGGGGGGGGGGGGGGGCG
>Ga0334882_1000303_pt1 | contig 83246 bp, 61 predicted proteins | sample GraSluR1_MG_5_FD_207226 | JGI IMG/M metagenome (GOLD analysis project Ga0334882, IMG submission 207226) | Sludge microbial communities from methane-producing bioreactor in Wageningen University, Netherlands - Granular Sludge_15_04-R1 | ecosystem: Engineered > Bioreactor > Anaerobic >... | reverse complement strand
GATGGCGGTAACTAATAGTAAGATGCTTGCCGTGATGTAGTTTCCGGTTTTCATTTTCAGCTCCTTTCTTTTCAAATGAGTCCCTTTTGCCTTCCACCATGAGAGACGAGGCTTATGCGCGGTCTATTTCAAAAATGCAAAAATATTTTGACAAAATTGTCATGTTGTTTTACCGGCCGATTGGACGGCTAATTAGCAGTTGTGGGTAAGAATTTGATCGTCCATCGACGGCTACCGTCGTAGGGATAAAGTGTATGATTTAATGCGATAACAGTACATGCCCTTTTTGTGGCGGTTCGGAGATAACAGAAAACATTACCCTTTGGCAGGATTATTGGAAAGGCGAAAGGAAAACTGCTTGAGCATGCCAGGTTTGTTTCTCGCACGCATCCAAACGTTTCCAGAGCTGCCTGTTGCCGAGAATCGAAAAATGCTGTAAAATGTAACTGTGTATTGATCTGACTCCGCAGAGCTCTTGTGTTGATATTGCGGATCACGATCTCAGGAAGAGAAACCGTGGGGGGGAGACGGCATTCACAAGTACACCGTGCTCGGCAGCTCCTGACCGGCTGCTTCGCAAAGAAGCGTCAACTGATTAACGTTTGCTGTTTCGCGTTTTCGTAGCACAGAGCACAAGATTGACTAAGAATTGAGGTGGCAGTATGCAGATAAATGTAGAGACATCTCAGGACGACCTGATTCAAAGATGCAGAGTATGCGAGCATTGCATTTTCGAGGAAATCCTTTCTCCGGAGCAACGAAAGGTAAAGGTTCTGAATCACAAAATCCCTCCTTATCATGTGCACAGGATTACAATAGAGCAAATCTGCGGAAGGCATTACGATGAAGTCTGCCACATGAAATACGCCGCTATGAGGGCGTTGTGCGATGACCGCACTGCAATGCAAATGGGTGTCATTAAACATTTCGTGTGGGACCTCGGAAAAGCAAGAAGAAGACGAGTTGATTTCAGCGAGGCGTGTTTGGACTGGACCAAGGAGCAGGATCTGGGAAGGGGGCTGGAGGAGAGCTACGCGAAACGTTTCGGAGAGGTATGGAAGCGGGGAATTAGGGAAATAGGAAGCAATGGAATGGTCATTAAGAACCAGATCCTGACGGCCGACCAGATCTATGAAATTGTCATGGCAAAACCCCAAACCTATGAGAGTGCTTTGGTGCTTCTGGAATTGTTAATAAGGGAGCACAATGAAAGAGATGCTCTGTAGTTGATATGTGGCGATAAGAAGAATTTGCAGGCATTTGGATGGACTTTGCAAAATACCGGCAAACACCAACAGCCATACCTCCTTGGCCAGTTCATGTAGCATACGCCCTGTGGCAGTCGGCTTCAGGTGCGTCAGAAGCCTCCTCTTTCTGACATGAGCAAATTGTCCGACAGAAAAATTGCTACATAAGTGTTTCAGTTACAATGTCTTACAGGATTTATCCGCGGCGATATAGATTTTTATTTGACTTTGTATAGTTTGTGTTACATACTATGCATAGAAAGTCATGGTTAACTAATTAACGTATGGAGGTTATTGCGATGAAGTTCGAACGTGAGCTGTTGAAGGGGGTCGCCCCGGTAGTTGTGTTGGAAATCCTTTCGCGCGGGCGGATGTACGGCTATGAGCTGAGCGAGGCGGTTGAGCAGCGGAGCGGCAATGTGCTGTCGCTGGGTCGGGGCACTCTTTATCCGCTCCTGTACAACCTGGAGGCCAAGGGGCTGGTCGCCGCGGAGTGGGACGAGAACGAGAGCAAGCGGCGGCGGCGTTATTATTCGATCACGAGCAGGGGCAAGGACGAGTTGGCGCGGCAGAAGGAGCAGTGGTTGACGCTCCAGCAGGGCGTGGCGATGGTATTCGGTATTATGACTCCAGGGCTGAGTCCGGCGTAGTCCATTCGTTCCGAAGCGCAACCAAACTGAAAGGGCCGCCGTTTATTCTGACCACTAAGTAAGGCGAAATACACAATCGAGCGGACAGGAGCTTACGATGGAAGAAAAGGTTCAGATTTTGCCGGGCTGTGCACAGGCGTTCATTGAGCAGGTCATACGAAAGATGGGATATCGCCGCAAGATACGTCTGGAAGTGCGGCGCGAGTTGACGGATCATTTCCTTGACGTCCTGGCCGATGTCGAAGACGCCGCCGACAGAGACCGCATCGCCGCCGAGCACGTCGCCGCCTTCGGCGACGCCGCCATCCTCGGTCGTCTCCTCCGCCGCGCCAAAAAACGCTGCCGACCGTGGTGGCGGACCGCAATGGTTCGCCTGTTTCAGACAGCGGCGGCGATGGTCGGCTTGTTCATTCTCTATCTCGCCTGGTTCTTCAGCGGCCGACCCGTCATTACAACCAACTACATTGAACAATTCAATGGGATGGTCAAACCGGCCGTCAACGCCGACCTGAACGCCGACCCGTTTTATCGAAAGGCATTCGAGGCTTACGTCAAGTCGGATGAGCACATCGCGCCGGGTCCCACGTCCATGTCATCGCTGGAGCCCGACGAAAAGGAGTCGATACGGAGGTGGCTGGAGGACAACGAGTCGGCTTTGGAGTCGGCGATGGCGGGCTCCAGGCAGCCTCATTACTGGCCGGTCTACAAGGCCAGCGGCGACACAACCGAGATGTTGGCGGTACTCTTGCCGCACCTGAGCGATCATCGGAACATAGCCTGGGCGATGCTGTGGAAGGGTCGCATGGCCGCGGCCGAGGGAAATACCGATGAAGCAATCGAATGGTCTTCCGCGGCATGGCGCTTGGGCAGGCATCTCACCGGCGACAGAACGCTCATCGAGCAGCTCGTTGCCTTTGCGATCGCATCAGGGACGGCGCAGTCGGTGCGGCAGGCGCTGGCAGAGAACGAATTCGACGACTATGTTCTGCGGCGGATGCAGGAGGCATTTGCCGGACAGATTGCGGAAGATTCGTTCATCGTCAGCTTCGAAGGCGAAAAGATGTTTATGTATGATGAGATACAGCGAAGCTTTACAACCCGACGCATCGGTAAGAGTCATCTGTATATTCGCCGGATGGGGCATATTGCGCCGCTGCTCGGCAATACGGAACAAACAGCGTGGCCGAAAATGGCCCTGCGGATACTATTCACTCATCCGTCCAAAGAAGAAACCCTCAAATCGGTCGAAGAGTTCTATGCGTCGATGGACAGGCTGCGAATGCTCGCGCCGCACCAGCAGAAGTCCGCACCGCCGCAAGACGCTGCAAGGATCGAAGAACTGAAACGCCACAACTTGTTCCTCGACCTGCTTGCCCCGGCGCTGGAAAAAGTCGTCGTGATCGGCTACAGGGTCAAGGCGGACGCGGAGGCAATGCTTACGGTCATCGGATTGCTGAGATACGAGCGGCAAAACGGCCAATTCCCGGGGAGCCTTCATGCGGCCAAGGAGGCTGGATGCCTGGCTTTTGTGCCGATGGACCCCTATACCGACGAGCCGCTTATCTATCGCAGGACCGACACCGGCTTCACGCTATACAGCACTGGCGCCAACGGTGTCGACAACGGCGGCAAGGTCGAATTTACCGACAGAGGCAACCTCCGATTCTGGGCCGAGCAGGACGGCGACACCGTCTTCTGGCCGGTATACAGTACTCCCTTCAGACTGCCGCTATAGTCTTTCGATCATCGCCCGAGGCGATACTCGTACATCGTTTCGCCGATCTCTCGCGCGGCGGCAACGATCTCCGGGTACGGCGTGTCGCACACGTCGATGAAGCCGATCTGGTAGTTTTCACCGTCGCCCCGGCCGGTCGTGGCCTGGTCTTTGTACTGAAACCAGTGCGTGCCCACGATATACGGATTGCGCAGCGCCCCCCGCACATAATCGGCGTACTTGTCGGCACGGTCCTGCTGGCTGCTGGTCTTCACGAGACCGGTATGGAACATCCCGCGATCCAGCGCGCCGAAGTGAAACTCCCCAATGATGATCGGCGCATCGATGCCGCCCGGCAGCTTCTGATCGGCGACGCTGTGGCTGTAACGGTTATAGCAGACAATATCACAGTGCTTCGCCGCAGCCCGCGCCGCCCGATCGTTCACCCAGGCAAAACGGCAGCCCATGTACAACTGATTCGGCGCCTGTCGCCTTATCTCGTCGCGGATCGTCTCGAAGTACTTCTCGGCGATTTGCGTATAAAACGCCTTGAGGTCATCACCGGCCTTCTGCTTGTCCGGCGTTTCGCGCGTTTCCAGCAGCGCCCCCCATGACCGATGCCCCGTGCCCCAGACGCCATTGAGCTTGTCGATGCTGTCATACTTCGCCTTGAGGTACTCTACGAAAGCCCTCTTCGCCGCCTGATCACTCGGACTCCGCAGAGCGCCCACCGCCAGCGACGTCTCATCACCCCATCCCAACTCGTTGTGCACGAAGTACCCGATGCACCACGGATCATTCAGCGACCGTCCTCTCTCTCGCTCCAGCGATGCCCTCAGATTGCTCCGGAAGCCCTCATCGAACGGATCAGGAAACTTGCCCCAGTACCCCTCCGAGCCTTCGATCTGCTTTGCGCCGAAGCTGATATTCGCCGTGTACGGAGTCTTGCGCATATTGTAAATTGCCGCGTCGGACCAGTTGGCAATCGTATTCATGCCCCAGCTTCTGAGCCGCTCGTGTGTAATAGCCGCAAAGGCGTCCGACCAGTCCGGCCCGTACTTGCGCAAAAAATTCGCCCGGCTAAAGCACCATGTGCGATACGGCGAGCGCGTGTTGTAGTACCCGTGCGGCGCCCAGCTTCCGCGCCCGTAAAACTTCGCAAACTCCGAATCCTCACCTGGCAGATCGCGGAAGTAATGCTCCCTGTCGGTGATCGGCGTGTCGTTGGCCGCCCGCACGCAGTCGACTCCGTGCGACCAGAACAGCCGCCCCTCCGGGTCCACGAGCCACCACTTGTCGGCGTGCTTCTCCACGCGGAAGAAGCCTGTCGCCTTCAGTTTGGGTCCCGCCTCCCATCCGCCGTACCGGTTTCGACCGTCCGGACCGGGATGAGCCGCCAGGTCCTTCAGTTCCGCTTCGTGATTAGCCTTCAATTCCGCGATCGAGTGCGTCTTGCCCGGCCAGTCGTCGTGTATGAACTGCCCGAACTCGTCGATCATCGGAAACAGCTTGTCGGCGTCGATATGCTTGACACTTCCGGCCGCCTTGACGCCGGTGATCTCAAACAGGTGTTCCGACCGCGGTCGCGTAACGAAGAACAGCAACTGCGTGACATTTGCCGGGTCCAGCTTGTCCGTCGCCTTGGGCCAGCCGCGCATCCCGATAATCTCCACGGGTTTGGAGAGCACCCACGGCGTGGGATAAAGCCGCACCAGCAGCGTCCCGGACGCACCCGCAGCAAGCGTCAGCGACTCGGTTACGCAGTTATTCGTGCCGTCGGCGCCGGGATTATCCACGCGGCAGCTTACCGTAATGCTCTGGCCGCCCACGTTGCGAAGTTCCGCCGTCAGGAACTCGTATCGCTCCAGATCCCATTTGCCCCGCGGCGCCTTCAGCGTAATGCCCGGCCACGTCTTTTCCGTGCCCGTCCTTACACGCAGTGCGCCCTGCGACAGAATCGCCGACGCATCCGTAGTCTGAACGCTCTGAGCGTCGAACCCCGGACTGAAGTCAAATAACACCTCCTCGCCGGCCGCCGGCGAAACATGCAACGCACTTACGATTGCGGCAAGGACGATAGCTGAAAACAAACGCACTTTTCTAAACATCACAAGCAGCCTCCAACAAAACCAAAACGATCACTCAAACCATTCATCTTCCGGATCAAACGCCGGAATCGACGTATTGATGACCTTCATCCTGCCCACCGCGCGGTGCCGGCAGCCCGGCCTGATCATCACCACCGTCATGGGCTCAACCGCAACAGCCTCCCCGTCAAGCTCGATACACCCGCTGCCTTCGATTATCAGGTAGATCTCCGTCAGTCTCTTATGGTAGTGAACCCGCGAATCGGCCGATATTTCGACAAGATGAACCGTCGCCGTCCCGTCCGCCTCACCAACGAACGCACGCCGAGTACTGCCGCAAGGACAGCCCACCGGTTCAATGTCGCAGAAACGCGCTATCGCAAAGTTCGCCACCGCTAATCCTCCTCGACAAAGACGTTCCGACACACCCACGAAACCAGCCACACAAGCGCCGCCGGAAACAACAGCCATGCCAACTCGTCCGCCATCGCCTGCTGCCCGAGGGGGCTGAATATCCCGCGCCCGAACGGCGCCGCCTGAAGCGGACGCCACCCGAAGAAATACCGCTCGTTGCTGAACGGCGACAGAAAAGCCACGCCCAGACCCCCGTTGGTCAGCGCATCAATAACCCCGTGCCCGGCGGTAATAACAAAAAAGTAAAGCACCAGTAAAGAACGCCTGCCCTCGAAGACCCTGCTCTTTCGGAAGAAAACGAATACCACAAAAACGCTCACCAGCAGTGCAAAGAAAGGAGAATGAAACAAGCCCCGGTGCCCCAGCATGTGCTCGTAAGGTATTCCCGCGCGCATACCTAATGTATCAATGTCGGGAACCGCCGCGCAGGCAGCCGACGCGAGCACAAATGCACCGGTCGCCTTCCCTCCCGCCGCAGTCTTCGCCGCGACAGCACCTAATACAGCATGTGTGAGCATCGTTGCCATTGCGGTTGCCCTCTCGGTGTCAAGTCGACTCGTCTTCGAACACCGCTTCCAGAATCTCAGCAGCGCCTCGTACAAACTCCGTGCATGCATCGAATGCCCGTGCCTCAGCCGCCCGCCCGCGAGCTTCGGGCGTGCTCAGGTCGAACCCCAGCAAGTCGCGGCAGTTGAGCGAGCCCGCCTGCTCGTGGAACATCTGCATCGCGCGGCGGACCAGTTCGTAAGTCCTGACCTTTGCGGCTTTGTCCGGCTCGGCTGCGGCGTACTTCAGGCCGATCACCATAAATGCGCCGCTGATTGCTCCGCAGATGCCGCCGGAAAGTCCCATGCCGCCGCCGAATCCCGACGCAACCTTCAGCGCGTCGGCTTCAGTCATGCCCAGCGAGGGAGCATAAGCGGCAAGCACGGCCTGGGAGCAGTTGTAACCGCTATCGAAGAGTTCCACCGCGCGTTCAACATGATTCATCGGCTGCCTCGAACATAGCACCTAAGACAGAGTCGGTCTGTTTCATCCGCCGCGCATTATAGCCCCTTCCTGCCAGTCTGTAAACATGCCAGGCATTCTACCCGTTGCGGCCGATATCCGCCCGTATGCGGCGACTTGGCGCCTTTCGGCAATAAAGTCTTTCGTTGTAGCGTTCTCTGGGGTACACTCAGGCGCGATCGATCTTCAACTTTGCGGAGGTTCAGGATAATGGAGCAGACGCCCAAGAGAGAACTGACACTGTTCGACTCGACCTGTCTCATCGTCGGCATCATCATCGGCGCGGGCATCTACGAAACCGCCCCGGATATCGCCCGGAGCGTACAGCACTGGTGGGGGCTGGGGCTCTTGTGGGCGGCCGGCGGAGCGCTTTCGCTGATCGGGGCGCTTTGCTACGCGGAACTGGCGACCGCCTATCCCTGGGCCGGCGGCGACTTCGTCTACCTCAGCCGAGCCTACGGCCGATGGGCCGGTTTCCTTTTTGGATGGATACAGCTTGTCATCGTCAGGCCCGGCGACATAGCTCTCATGGCCTTCATCTTTGCCAGATACGCCCGCCAGCTTTACGATCCTATGGCCGGTGCAACGGGCATGAGCGGGCACCTCACGCATTTGGCATACGCAGCCGTCGCCGTCCTCGTCCTGACCGTCATCAATATAGCAGGCGTCCGGCAGGGCAAATGGACACAGAACATTCTCACGGTCGTCAAGACGATCGGACTTGCGGCGATAATCGCCGTCGGGCTGTTCGTTCCTGCGGGCGCACCGCCGCAGGCCGATTCGCCCGGCTGGACGCCAACCCTCAGCGTCGCCATGATCATGGTCCTCTTCACGTTCGGCGGCTGGAACGAGATGGCCTTCGTCGCCGCCGAAGTCAAGGACGCCCGGCGTAACATCCTGCGCGCACTGGTGCTCGGCACGGTGGCGGTGCTGGTCCTCTACCTGCTCGCCAACGCATCGTTCCTTCGATCGTTGGGTCACGAGAGCATGGGTCGTTCAAGTGCAGTTGGCGTCGATACGATTCGCGGCCTCTTTGGCGAACAAGGCGCAAGGATCATCGCGGTTATCATCTGCATCTCTGCGCTGGGCGCCATCAACGGCCTGATATTCGCCGGTGCGAGGATCTCTTATGCGGTCGGACAGGAACACCGGGTTTTTGGACTCCTCGGCAAATGGCACGGACGGCGAGGCGCTCCCGTGCCTGCGCTTGTGGTGCAGGCGGTTATCGCGCTGACGGTGATCGTGGCGTTCGGATCATTCGCGCGGACGATCCTTTACACCGCCGCGGCTGTTTACTGTTTCTACCTGGCCACGAGCATTTCGGTAATCGTGCTTCGGCACAAGGAACCGCACGTGGAAAGGCCTTTCAAGGTTACAGGCTACCCGTTCACGCCGCTGATCTTCGCGGGCGTCTGTGCGTTCCTCGTCTATGGAGGCGCTGTCTACAAACCGTGGGAGACTGCCATCTGCCTCGGTCTTGTGGCCTTTGGTGTGCCCGTCTATCTGCTCACGAAGCGCCTGATGCCGCCCCGTCAGTCGCAATAACCGTCCGGGTGATTGATGTGCCATACCCACGCGGTCTCGACGATCTTTGTCAAATCCGCTAACGCAGGCGCCCAGCCCAACTCTCGCTGCGCCTTCGATGCATCAGCCGTAAGCACCGGCGGATCGCCCGGTCGGCGGGCGTCCTCGATAACTGCGAAGTCTCTCTCCGAAACCCGCCGTACCGTTTCGATAACCTCACGCACCGAATAACCCGCCCCGTTGCCGAGGTTGTACACGAGTTCGCTCGCCTCATCCAGTTTGTCCAGCGCCAGCAGGTGAGCTTCGCAAAGGTCCTCCACGTGGATGTAGTCCCGCACGCACGTTCCGTCGGCCGTAGGATAATCCGTCCCGTAGATGCGTATCGCGTTGCGTTTGCCCATCGCCGCCTGGATTATCAGCGGTATCAGGTGCGACTCGGGCCGATGGTCCTCGCCCAATGTCCCGTCGCGCCCCGCCCCGCATGCATTGAAATAGCGAAGCGCAGCGTACCGAAGCCGACCAGCCGCCCGCAGCCAATGACACAATCTCTCCACCGCCCACTTGCTGTCTCCGTAAGGGTTGATCGGCGACTTGGCGACCTCCTCCTTGATGGGGATCGTCTCCGGCATCCCGTAAACAGCCGCCGTGCTGCTGAAGACAAACTTGTCCACTCCAGCATCAGACATCGCTCGAAGAAGCGTGTGCGTGTTGCAAAGGTTGTTCTGGTAGTACCGCAGCGGATCCGCCACCGACTCGCCGACCTCGATAAACGCCGCGAAGTGCATCACCGCTTCGATTGAGTAATCCCGAAGCGTCCTGATCAGCAGATGATAATCACCAAGGTCCCCCCGAACAAATGCCGCATCGCCGACCGCCGCCCTGTGCCCTTTGGAAAGATTGTCGAAAACCACCGGCTCGTGCCCGGCGTCTTGGAGAGCCGCCGTCATATTGCTGCCGATGTACCCCGCTCCGCCGCAAACCAGTACCTTCATTGCAGCCTCAGCTCCTGGAGCCGATTCGCTGCTGGATTCGTTCCAGTATCCGCGCCGCCAATGCGTCGTCCGGACTGATCTCGATCCATTCCATCCTTGCCGCCTGGTCGGGATTCAACCGAAGTTCCTGCAAGCGGGCGGAACTCGTCGTAAACATTGCCGACGCCCGCGACATGGTGATCTCGTCGTTCTCGGGCAGCGAAAGCCGCCGGACTCTGACGGCGCAATCGACTCGGAGGCCGCCGTCAGCTTCGGATACGTTTACTTCGGCTGTCCGCTGGATGCTGTGGATGTTGGACTGTGCGCCCTGATAGGCCGAGGCGTTGTCGCTTCGCCACAACTCGAAGAACTGCCCGCCGCGCAAGGGTCGGGTCTTCAGGTAGCCGGCATCGGCATCGGCCTTTTCTATCGTAAAATGCATGTCCGCCAGGACGTCTTCAGCGACCGACACTACCTGCGCCTTGTTGAGATTTGAAATGAGCAGCGGCTGCGGGTCGACCGCCTGCTGACGAGCACATCCTGAAACAGCCGCCAGTACTCCCAGCACCGCCAAATACCGCCATAAAAGGTTCTGCATGATTTCACCTGCCTGTGAATTAATCGCTTCCTGCGGGTGATTATAGCGGGTCGCCGCTGCGCGACAAGAGGCAAGTTGCGTTTTTGCGTTTGGCGGGTCGGTTAAAGGAGCCGAGCTTCGGCAGCCGATAGTGTGCAGGGCGGGTTTAACCCCGTTTGCGAGAAAATATCGATGCCCTCGACACAATTGCAGACATTGCGAAGCAGATTAGGATCATCGCCGTTGAGCCGTGCGATAGATCGGTTCCTCAGCTATATGGAGCTGGAGGCGGGGCTTTCGGGCAACACTGTCCTGGCATACGGGCGCGACCTGCTGGTGTTTGCGGAGTTTTGCCGGTCGGAGGGGGTTGTCGACCTGCGTGACGTCGATCCGCGGGTGGTGTACCGGTATCTGCGACATCTCAGCAGCCTTTCGAAGGCTGAGGCCTCGATCAACCGTGCGCTGGTGGCGGTTAAGATGCTGCTGCGGTTCGGGATGCTGGAAGGGCTGGTCAAGGACGACTTCACGGCGACGCTGGAAGGGCCCAAACTCTGGCAGCGGCTTCCATCGGTGGCGAGCAAGGACCAGGTTTTTCGGCTGCTGGATGCCCCGGCGCCGGAGGATCCGTATTACCGGCGCGACAAGGCGATCCTGGAGATGCTGTACGCGACTGGGTGCCGGGCGAGCGAGGTGGCGGGTCTGAAGGTGTCGTGCCTGAATCTTTCGATCGGCTATCTGCGGTGCTTCGGCAAGGGCAACAAGGAGCGGATTATCCCCATCGGGTCGGTTGCCATCGATATGACCAGGGCATATCTTGCCGAACTTCGCCCGCAGCTTGCCAAGCCGGTCAGCGGGGACTGGCTGTTTTTGTCGCGGACGGGGCGGCGGCTGGACAGGGTGGATATCTGGAGGCTTGTGAAGAGGTATGCGCTGCGGGCGGGGATGCCGGCCGGGTTGACGGTGCATACGCTGAGGCATTGCTTTGCGACGCACATGCTGTCCGGCGGGGCGGATTTGCGGAGTCTTCAGGAGATGTTGGGGCACGTAAGTATTGCTACGACACAGATTTACACGCACGTCGACCAGGACAGGCTAAAGAGCATCCATAAGCAGTTTCATCCTCGGGCGTGAGGATTAGCGGAGTTGGATTGTCGCCTTGCGAACCGAAAAGGCGTCCTGGCCTGAAAAGATCAGGTATACCGATTTGCCGTATTCGCTGATCCATTTTGTTGGGATAGTTGCGGATTCGCCGGGTCCGGTGTCCCATTTTTCAGTATAGAATGCGGTTGTCCAGGGTCCCCAGGGTTGGGGGGCGTCGTAGATTGCGAAGCCGCCTTCGAAGCGTGTGTCGGGGCGTTGTGGGGTGAAGTCGGGGTTTGTGGGGAGGACTTGCCACCAGAGGTATCGCTTGAGGGGTGCGTTGTAAGAGACGGAGGAGCGGTAGCAGGCGCCTTTGTGGGTGAAGACTGGGCCGCGCAGGCTGATGTCGCCGGACCAGACCGGTTGACCTTGGTCGTCGAGGCGGGTGAAGAATTCGTATGCGTTTCGCTGGGTGATCCTGTCTTTGGGGACGCGGGCGAGGTTCATGTGGTCGGAGGGGACATACGCGCTGTCGCTGTCAAACGAGTAGACATAGACATAGTTGTCGCGTGCGCCCTCGTAGTCTCTGCCGAAGTTGAGAAACGTGGGGCAGCCGAAGCCCTCAGCAAAGCGCCAGTCGGACCATTGCCATGTCTTGCCGTGATCGGCGGACCAGGCTAACTGCGAGTTTGCGGCGTTGCGAACGAGCATATAGAGGATGCCGTCGACGCAGAGCATGCCGCTTGCTTTCTTGCCGCGGTCGCCGTCGCCGATCTGCTCGCCGGTTTGGGAGCGGATGTTGACGCCGTTGAAGGATTTGGGGCTGCCGGTTATGCGGCAGAGTCCGAGGCTTAGCTTCTTTTCGACTTTGGGTTCGAAGCCCCAGCCGTCACCGTAGGCGGTGTAGAGTGCGTCGTCGTCTGCCCAGGTGATGGGCCAGTTGTCGCTTCCGTGGGCTTTGCGGATGATGGTGTCGATGGGGGCCCAGACGATGTTCTCAATAACCGGACTTGGCGGATACGGCGGCTGTTTGGCATCGGCTACGGCTGCGGCGATGGGCTGGAGGAATGGTTCGAGGACTGCGTAGTGGGCGTCGCCGGGTTTGCGCGGCCATGACTTGCCTGCGCGAGCGACAACGATGTCGAGCGTGGGCATTACCACGATGAGGCTGTCATACAGCCCCCATGACCAGTAAGTGTCTGTGGGTACGTCCTTTATGGCGCCGTCGGCGTTGTTCCACCATAGCAGGCCGTAATGGCTGGAAGGCGTGCCCATGTCCTGCGATTCCGGTGCGGTGGGCAGGCCGGCGATGCCGGGGACGGTGGCACGGGCCATGTCGACGAAGGATTCGGGGATGAGCTGCTTGCCGTCCCAGCGGCCCTTATTGAGGTAGAGCAGGCCGATGCGGGCCATTGCGTCGACGTTAGCGTGGATGCCTGCGCCGAACTCGCGGCGCATGATGCCTTGGATTTGGGGGTCGCGGTAGGCGTTTCTTCGCCATGTGAGGTCTTTTGGGGTGATGCCAATGGGGGCGAAGATGCGGTGGAACATCAGGTCGTTGAGGTCTTTCTGGTAGATGAGGGTGAGGCATTCGGCGAGCCAGTTGGGTCCTGCGTCGGAATAGAGCCATTTTGTGCCGGGTTGGAAGAGGATTTTGCCGAAGCCGCCGGGCTTTTCGAAACCTGCGGTCTGGGTGGCGAGGTGGAGGATGGTGATCTGGTCGATCCAGCCGGTCCGAGCGTTGGTTTGCGGCGGTAAACCCAGTGTCGGGTGGTACTTAGAGGCCTGGTCGTCAAGGGCGATGCGGTTGTCGGCGAGGGCGAGGCCGAGGGCTGTAATACCGATGGATTTGGTTGTGGATTTGAGGTCGTATCGCTGTTTTTCGTCGCCCCATGCCATTACGAGCTTTCCGCGGCGTATTATGTACCCGGATCCGGCGCCAGTGAGGGCGTATTGGCGGGCCTGGGTGAGGGCGGCGGGGTTCATGCCGACGGTTTGTGGGGGTGCGTACTGCCAGGCGAAGGCGGCGGCGGGCATTAGCAGCAAGAGGGCGGAAGCGGCGGCGGGGAATGGGTTTGAATGGGTTTGTTTTTGGGGGTGGGGGGCTTTGGTACTGGCGGTCATTAAGCTAAGTCCTTAATTTACAGGCACTTAAAATATTAAGCAACTGTTAAGATTGGCTTTGTTTTTCAAAACGCGGGTGTCTGTGCCCGCGGCTGACCGCGAAACTGCGCAATGATGCGGGGTTGCGGTCAACAGTGGTATAGACGCTTTTGGGACGGCTTGTATTTTTCATATCAACTCCTCCGTCTTAGTTTGTTTTATTTATAATATAGCATAGATTTGGTAATTGTCAAACGTATTTTTGATTTTATGGCACAATGTTGAGGCAGGGGGAGTTAACACGGGCAGGATGCCCTCGCCACGGGTGGGATTTGGGGCGGTTTTGGAGTTGACTAAGTTTCGGGGCGTGGATTATAGTGTTTGCGGCGATGGGGTCCGCCTTTAACCGCCGTGGTTTTCTACCTCGGATGATGACTCCTGTCCGGTTCTGTTTTGCTCGTCCGGTGTATCCCCGGCGTGGGGGTGCAGTGTTTGACGGGCTTCGGATGGGCTTTTTTTGGGAGTCGTTATGGCGGTCAGTATCGCTGAAATCATCGTTTTAAGTCTCATTGCGGACTGGTTTTTCCGACGTCTGCGGATTCCCGGGCTGATCGGCATGCTGCTGGTGGGGGTTGCGTTCGGGCCCTACGTGCTGGGTTATCTCGATCCCGATTTATTAGCGATAGGGCCGGACCTGCGGCTGATCGCACTGATTGTCATCCTGCTGCGGGCAGGTTTCGAGCTGAGCCGTGAGGTACTGCACCGCGTGGGTGGCAAGGCACTGCTGCTGGCGTTTGTTCCGGCGGTTGTCGAAGGGGCGGCGATTACCGTGCTTGGGCCAATGCTTCTGGGGCTGAGTTTGATGGAGTCGGCGATCTTAGGGTCGGTGCTGGCGGCGGTGTCGCCGGCGGTCGTGGTGCCGATGATGATTCGGTTCATGCAGCAGCGCAAAGGGGCGGAAAAGGGGATCCCGACGATGGTCCTTGCGGCGGCGTCGGTGGACGACGTTTTTGTGATCGTCGTTTACAGCGTTCTGACGGGCCTCTACACCGGCCAGCAGGTAAATATCGCCTGGAAACTGGCGAGCATTCCATTATCGATCATCCTGGGGGTCGCCGTGGGACTGGGCGTTGGGCTGGTACTGTACCGGCTTTTCGAGCGGTTTGACCCGCGGGCGACCAAGCGCGTGCTCGTGGTGATTGCCGTTTCCGTCCTGCTGGTTCGGGTCGAGCACTGGCTGGAGGCGTGGGTGCCATTCGCTGCGCTTGTTTCGGCGATGGCGATCGGGTTTGTGATACTCGAGAAGCGCGAGCACATGGCGCATGAGATCTCATCGAAGTTAGGCAAGATCTGGGTGTTCGCTGAGATCATCCTGTTTTCGATGGTGGGTGCACAGGTGAACGTGTCGGTGGCGTGGAAGGCGGGTCTTGCGGGGGCGGGTCTGATCGGGCTCGGGCTGATCGCACGGGGGGCGGGTACGCTGCTTTGCCTTGTCCGCAGCGAATTGAACATGGGCGAGCGTATCTTCGTGGCGGTCTCTTACACGCCGAAGGCGACGGTGCAGGCGGCGATAGGCGCTGCGCCGCTGATGGCGATGCGTGCGGCGGGGATGGACACGGGGCCGGGTGAGATCATTCTGGCGGTGGCGGTGCTGAGCATCATGCTGACGGCGCCGGCGGGGGCGTGGGCGATTGCGGCGTTGGGCGATCGCGTGCTTGAGGTTGCGCCGGAGTCGGTTCACGATGCTTATGACGCGGCGTTCGAGAGCGGGCCTGACGAGGACAACTCGTAATTATTTGGCTTATTCGGGGATTGGGTCGGTTCGTTTGACGGGATTGCCTTCCCACGTGGCTTCGTCGGCGTCTTTGTCGTAGGTTAGTATTCGGTGTGCGCTGCCGGGTGCGGGTGGTCTGTCGATTTTGGGGAGCCATTTTCTGTGCTGCTGGATGATGGAGGCGAATGCGGGGTCGGGTGCAAGGTTGGTGTATTCGTGGGGGTCGTTATTGTGGTCGTATAGTTCTTCGCTGCCGTCGGCGTAGCGGATGTATCGGTAGCGTTCGCTGCGTATGCCGTGGCTGCCCTGGTTATGGGTTGTGATTGCGGGACGCCGGCGCGGGGCGTCGGGGTCGCGGAGCTGGGGGAGAAGGCTTTGGCCTTCGAGGTCCTGGCGTGGGGTGAGAGCGCAGAGTTCGACGAGCGTGGGGTAGATGTCGAGCAGTTCGGCGGGTCGGGTGCATCGCCGGGCGGGTTTGACGCCGGGGCCTGCGAAGATGAGGGGGACACGTGTGCTGCGTTCCCAGAGGGTGTTCTTTCCGGTGATGCCTTTTTCGCCGAGGTGGTAGCCGTGGTCGCCCCAGAGGACGACGACGGTGTTTTCGGCGTGGCCGGAGGCTTCGAGGGCGTCGAGCAGGCGGCCGATCTGGGCGTCGACGAAACTGGTGCAGGCGAGGTAGGAGCGGACGAGGTTGCGCCACTGGTTGTTTTCTTTGACCCATCGGAGGCGGGGTTCGGGCAGGTTCCAGTGGAGGTACCATGAGAAGCGGGGGGTGTCGTCGCGGTCGTCGCCGCGGACGGGGGGCAGTACGGAGTCGTCGTCGGGGTACAGGTCGAACCATTTTTGCGTGGCGTAGCAGGGGACGTGGGGGAGGAAGAATCCGGCGGCGAGGAAGAAGGGCTGGTCTTTTGGCATGTCATGGAGCCGGTCGACGGCCCATGAGGCGACCTTGTAGTCCTGCTTGTCTTCGTCGCGATGGGGGAAGACGCCCCAGTCCATGAGCGGGTGGTTGCCCATTGGTGTGGGGGGGATGAGCTTGTTTTCGGGTTTGACGCCGATGCCGCCGGGGGGGCCCCAGACGTCGAATTCGGCGGCTCGCTGTTCGGGGCCTCCGACTCCGGAGTGATATATCTTGCCGGTGGTGAAGGTTCGGTAGCCGTGGGCCTTGAAGTGCTGGGGGAGGGTGACTCGGTTCCGCCATTCGGGGAGGGCGCGGAACCAGGGTGCGAGTCCGTAGACGCCTGTTGTTGTGGGGCGGAGGCCGAGCATGAGGCTTGTGCGGGAGGGGTTGCAGAGGGGGCTTTGGACGTGGGCGTTGAGGAAGGTGGTTCCGCGTGCGGCGAGTCGGTCGATGTTGGGGGTTTTGGCCATTGGGTGGCCGCCGAGTGGACCGACCCAGTCGTTCTGGTCGTCGATGGCGATGAAGAGGACGTTGGGTTTGCCGGCGGCGGGGCGATCCTGGGAGCGTGCGGCTGGGGTGAGGAGGCCGGCGGTAAGGGCGCCGCCGGCGGCTCGGAGGAATGCTCTTCTGTTCATCATTTGTCGCTCCTTGCTGTAAGCGGTTTACGGGGGATCGCGATATGCGAGTCGCGGCAGGCTTGACGCGCGATCCTTTTATGGAGACATTCAGGTTTTTTCCAGTATACAGCGGGAGGCGCCATTATTCAAGGCGTGCAACCCGCTGACTTGCGGGGCCTGGTGCGTGCGGCAAGGGCGGGCAAGTTGTAATAGACGCAATGTCAACGTGTCGGCGAGGGGCGTTGATAGGCCGGCAACTCCACGAAAGTGCGCTCACCGTGGTCTTTTATGGGTTCGTCGGTGCGGTCGATTCTGTTCCAGCGGACGACGTTGGCCTTGTTGGGGTTGCGGCTTCCCGCTCTGCCGCGGGCGGATCCGTCGAGAATTGCTACGCCGACCTGGGCGCCGTCGATGTAGTTGTTCTCCACGACGTTGAAGGAACCGTTCCAGATGTTGAGGGCGCTGTGTTCGGCGGGGTTTGACCATCCATGGCCGGCGTTGGGGCCAGCAATCCAGTTCCAGTAGGCGTGGGTCTGGTTGGGACTTCCGAACTCGCCCGGGTTCCAGACCTGATTTCTCACCAGGCGATTGCCGATGATGAGCGGATTGCCGGTGTATTTGGGGGTCCATGTCAGGCCGGCCAGGTGGATGCCGCCGCTGCGGACGAGGCGGTGGTTGTAGAGATAGTTGTGGGCGAGGAGTGCAAACTCGCCATGATTGTCCTCATGGACGACGGCGTTGAGCCAGACGGACGTTACGCCGCCTTCGTCGGCTTCGTTGCCGGCCATGACGTTGTCGATTGCCGATCCATAGACGAACGTATAGACGCCTCTTCCCTGGGAGACGGAGTTGTTGAGGATGAGGTTGTGACTCGTGGCGGTGAGGACGGCGACTTGGCTGGTTTCATCCGGGTCGACGTGCCAGCGCTCTGCGAGCTTGAGGGTGTTATCTTCGTTTGCCGTTATTGTGCGGTACTGTCCGAATCCTCGGCCGGACATGACAAAGGCGTAGAGGTACTCATTGGCCCGAATCTCGCTCAACCTGGTAAGCAGGGCGGCGGGTATATCCGGCAGGGCGAGCGTGTCGTGCTTTCCGAGGCCGGGGCCTGTGTAGAGTGCTTTGCCGTACTCGGACATGAAGACCTCCGAACCGTTTGCGACGCCGCGCGTGCCGATGGCCTTGTTCTCGGCGATGCAGTTGCGCCACATTCCGCCCTGGCTGGTGAATGCGCGATGACCATAGGCCATGACGTTGTTTTCGAAGACCGAGTCGGAGATCGCCCGCAGGAAGACGTTGTCGTGGTAGTTGTGGGGGAAGGTTTCGAAGTAGTTGCCGATGATCTTTGCGTGCCTGTGCCGGCGGCCGTAGCCTTCCATCTGGAGGGTCTGGGGCGCGACGATGCGCGAACGGTGCAGGACGAAGTTGGAGGAAGACGAGTTGACATAGATGCCGAAATCCGGGTTTTCCCATGCGGCGGCGGCAGGGTCCCGCAGGAAGGCGTGCGTGTTCTCGACGGTGACGCGTTTGATGAAAACGTCTCTTGCGACGTCGGCTGCCTGGACCAGGACGTTGATGTCGACGCCGGGGCCGGCGATGACGCTGAGGTCCTGCAGGCCGGAGCGGTCATTGAGCCGGAGCATGGGTTTGAGTTGTTTGGCGCGGCGGGTGTGGGCGAACGGGGAGAGGGGCGAGACGGACAGGATGGTCGAGGTCTGGCCGCTGCCGGCGAGGACTACGCCGGGGGCGACGTTCACCGTGTCATCGATGGCGTATGTTCCGGGGGGAATCAGGACAATGCCGCCGTTTGCCTGTTGGGCTTCGGCGATAGCGGCGTGGATAGGCTTGCAGTCGCTGGTGAGGCCGTCGGCGGCGGCATCTTCGACTCGAAACACGCGGGGGCGGGGCAGGGTTACCGCGGGCGTGGCGTTGCTGGATTCGTCGATGCGGCCCATCTGCCGGATGAGATCGCGCTGGGCAGCGATCTCAATTGACAGGGGGTTGCTCCAGCCGTGGATACCGCCGGAGAGGTTGTGGAGCCAAACCTGGTATTCTCCGGCGGGGACGTCGTGCGGGACGCGGAAGTTGAGTTCGTGCTGCTTGACGTTGGCGTGTGTCTGCCAGTATCGGAGCAGAGGCTGGGCCCAGTATGGCTCCTGCGTTTGGCGATTCTTCATGGCGATCAGGCGCGCGGGGGGATTGTGTTCATGGCCCAGGAGATTCATGCCGAAGACGCGGGCCCTCTCGCCCGGCATGAGTTGACGGTCCGCGCTGAACCATAGGCGAGGGGCATTGACGCGGAAGGGCTCGGAGGTGCCGGCGTCGGTCTGTACCCAGAGGATGGTGGGGACCGGGTTTTCGCTCCATGCGGGACTGCCGTCGCTCGATGTGCCGGTCTGCTGCACCATGAGCACCTGCGGGTCGCCCGTGTCGGCGAGCACACGTGCGCGGACGGCGCGGGGATGGGGCTCCTTCGGCATGGCTGGAAGGGAGGGCAAGTCTTTGGCTATGGCCTTGAGGCTGTTCAGTTCGTCCTGGGATTTGTGGATGCTGCGTCCGTCGACGACCGGCTGCCAGAGCCAGACTGTGGCATCGGAGGCCAGGTTTTCGCCGAAGACGATGAGTGTTCCGCCCTGATCGGTCGCTTCGGAAACCATGCTGATTTCCGGTCGGTGAGGCGGGTCCGAGGATAATGCCGACGGGCAGATTGCAGACGCGAACAACGCGCAGAGGGCAAGGGGCGGCACTGCACCGATACGCAAAGATCCGATTTTTGTCATTGTGGCTGTCTCCAAAGGCGGTTATTCATTTTGGCGGCAGGAAGGAATAGAGCAGGCCAAGGTGTGACTTGTCTGAATGCATGTCAGTCCAGGTAGAACACGTGCAGGTCGTTGCCTGTCACTTTGAACGTTCGGGGTCCGCGCGGCGTTGTGATTGTGACATCGTTTTGATCGGTGAAGCCGCAGTAGACGTTGTGGTAGATGGCGGCGGCGCCGTCTGCGCCTTCGGTGTAGAGGCAGATCGGCTTTTTTGCTACGTACATTGCGACGATGTTCGCCTGGCCGGGGTTGGCGAGGTTGTAACGGCTCAGTTGGGCAGTGCCGAGGGCGCCTTCTTTCGGGGCATTCGAATCGGGGTATCCGGGCTGCGGTTTGCCACCGTTCAGGCTGTATGAAAACGACGCGTATTCGATTGTCTTGCTGGTGCGGTCGCTGACGGCGGTGATCTGTCCGACGAGCCAGGCGCCGGAGAAGGCGCCCGATTCTCCCATGTGGGGATTGCTCGGGAACTGGCCTTTGGGCGAGTGAACCCGTCGGGGATGTGAGGGATCTTCGGGGTTGTAATCGACACGCTTGCCGCCGGTGGGCTGCCACTGCGTTTTGCCTGCGCCGGCGGCCCAGGAATCGCCGAAGGCGTGGGGGTCCTGCACGAGCCGGATGCTGGAATGCCAGAGGACGTAGTCGTTGGCGAGCAGGAGCGCCCAGAAGGACTCATTGAGCATCATGTGAAACGGCCATGCGACTTCGACCTGGCGGATGATGTCTCCGTTGGGGAAACGGAGGCGGGATTTTGTGCCGGAGCGGTACATGTTGCTGTTGACGCCTTCGGCGTTGGACCAGCCGAACTTCAGGACGCGACGGTCGGGGGCGGCCATGAACTTGCGCTCGAAGTTGTAGATTTCGTTGTAGATGCGGATAGCTTCGGGGGACACCGCATAGCTGTCGAGGTAGCCGCCCTGGAGCCAGTTGCGGTAGTTGACGGCGCCGGCGGAGAAGTATCGCGACTCATCTCGCCATGCACCGTCGCGGTACTGTCTGCGGGCCATTTGCGGGTCGGCAAGCCCCTGGGCCATGTGGTCGGCGTTGAAGCCCCAGAGGAAGCTGACGCTGTTGTCGTAGCCTTCGAGCGCGCCGAAGTAGTCGTCATAGAGGCGAGTCTGGTCTGGGGAGGTTACGCCCAGTTCTTTTTCCATTCGGCGGTAGATGCCTTCGAGGACCAGCTGTGCTCGCTCGGCGTGGTCCTTTATGCCTCGGACGCCGAAGTTCTCGTCCATTTCGGCGGAGGTGATGAAGTCGCGATCCATCGGGTGGTCGGCGATGAGCCATTCGTTGGAGGCGAGATTGCCGGAGTGGTCCAGGGCCTGCTTGGTCTTCCACTTTTTGTGGGCGGGGACGAGGTCCAGTTCGCCGTAGCAGTACTGGATGTGCGTTACTTTTCGGTAGATTTGTTCGAGCGGAATGTCCCAGAGGAGTCGCGTGATGCCGAATCCTTTGCCGGGAGGCAGTTTGAGGTCGTGGGGGAGGACCTGGTAGTGCGGCAGCCATGAGACTCGCTGGAGGTCGTAAGGCAGCTTGACCGGGCGGACGCCTTTTGTCGGGGCGGCCGGGGCGGGCGAGGTCAGAGGCACTACCGAGATATTGACGTAATCAAGCTGGGCAGAGTTGGCCCGGTAGGTGTCGGGGTTGCACGTGAGATTCCACGGATTAGCGAACACTTCGTCGTAGTCGGCGGCCTTGAGCCACTGGACGGCGAAACCGTAGTTGCCGGTGGGCAGCAGGAGGCCTTCGGTGGTCAGGGCTTTTTGTTCGGCCGGCAGGAGGCGCCTGTGGGCGTGATCGTAGATAAACGGCCGGCATAAGTTGACTCCGTTAAAGGAGCGTTTCGCAGGCGGCATCAGCATTTTGATTTTGCCGTCGGATGTGATCTCGAAAGTCACATCCTCCGTGGGAATCCACTCGTACAGGCGGCCATTTATCGCCTTGCTGTAGACACCGGGATTGGCGAACGCGAACTCAGCCGGCGTGTCGGCGACAGATCGTTGGGCGGCTGCCAAGACCAGCCCGGTCAGTAAGAAACCGATGGGCAGCAGTGACCGACGACAAGCGATTCGGGTAGCAAACATACATTTCGTGTTCACGAGTTCTCCTGATACAGATTCATGGCACTTTGCAGAGGCGGTCAATCGGTCTTTGTGAGCAGTGCGGCCCAGTGGCCTGCTGCGGGGGCTTTGAGTTCGATTTTTCGGCTGCCGTTTACGGGTTGAGGGTCATGCCATTTGCTTTGGGCTATGTCGAGCCATTGGACGGTGAAGCGTCCGGGGTGGCTGGTAAGGTCGAGGTCGACGGCGCCGCCGTCGGGGAAGTAGAGGGCGTACTGTTTGCCTTCGATATGTGTCAGATAGGCTTCGTTGGGTTGGCGGTTGGAGAGGAGGGTGCTTTGGGCGTCGGGTTTGGCGTTGAAGATGTCGAATCTTGCCAGGAGCATTCTGGCGCTTTTGATGTGTGCTTTGGCGGTGTCGCTGAGGCCGAGGCCGGAGTCGGGACGGTGGAATCGTGCAGAGGCGGCGCCGCCGATGATGTGGCGCCAGAGGCGTTCGAGGCCGTCGCGGTTTGTGCCGTAGCGGCCGGTGTCGGCACCGTAGGTCTTGACGGTGTTGATGGGGCGCGGGCGGGCGGCGAGATAGGTGCGGACCCATTGGAAGTTGTCCCAGTGGGTCTGGCCTTTCTGGTGGTTATTTTGTGAGACGTCGGCGAAGTCGTAGAGGTCGGGATTGTCGAAGGTTCGGCGGTGCTGGGGGGCCTTGAGGTCCCATGCGTCCCACATTTCGGTGGTGTGGACTGTTTTGCCTGCCTGGGCGGCGCGTTTTTTGATGTGGGCGGCCCAGAAGGCGCCCCATGCTTCTTCGCCGGAGGTTTCGTTGTCCATGCAGTAGAGGACGTGGTCGTATTTGAGCGCGTGGGAGAGCATCTTGTCGACGAAGCGCTGCTGGTACTTGAAGACGAGGGTGTTGTTTCGCTGTTTGGGGGTGGTGAAGAAGAATGGCTGGCGGTTTGCGCCTGGGTGGTCGGGGTATTCGGGTGCGAAGCCGGACTGCTCGTAGGTGTAGTTGACGTTGTTTTTGGGGTTGTATGGGTGCGGGGGCCAGTTGCGCGTGGAGTAGTCGAAGCGGTCCCAGACTTCAATCTGGACGATGATTTCTCGCTCGGCGGTCCATCGGAGCATGTTTTCGAAGCGGTTCCAGTATTCTTCGTTCCACTGGTCGAGGTCGTATTTGCCATCGGGGAGCTGCTTGAAGGGGTAGACTTCGAAGTCGTGGTCCTTGCGGTCGCTCATGGTGTTTCGGATGTAGTTTGCGCCGACGGCGACCATTTCGTCGAGGTGCTCTTTGAGGTCTGGGATCTGGAAGAGGCTGTCGTCCTTGCTGCCGCCGATGAGCATGACGGGCTTGCCCTTGTGCTGCCAGTACGAGGGGTTTTTGGAGCAGGGTTTGATTGCGTTCTGGTCGGGGGCTGCGGCAGAATGCGTCCAGACAGCGGCCAGCGTAAGTGCGGCGATTGCGATGTGGTTAGTAAGCATGTTCGGGTCTCCTTTCAAAAGTCTACATGTTATTGAGCCCGCAAGAGTGCTGCGGCATCAGGGATTTGGTTTGTTGTCCTGGTGATGTGCGGGCGCCGCGGCGAGTAGGTCGTTAAGGTAATCGGCGAGCCGGCTGCTTATGCCGGGCTTCTGGCTGATGAAGGTCTGCTGGTATTGGCGCTGGCCTTTGATCCAGCGTGCTCCTTTTTCCACGTCGAATTCCAGCCAGCCGTGCCCCTGGTCGACGAGGAAATCACCGAGTCCATTGACGGCATAGAAGGCGGCGATGAGGTCCCAACTTGGGCGCTGACCGTCGAGGGTCTTTTTTTCGTAGCTCCAGAGCCAGTCGCGGTAGGCGGTTCGCACTATGCTGCCGGGGGGAGCGTGCTTCAAGCCCTTGCCGGTAAGGACATCGTCGCCGGCATCGACATAGAATGCGGGCGCGGGGAAATTGTCGACGAGATGTTTGGTGTAGGGAGCGGTATTGTTGAAGTAGAAATTCCAGTCCTTGCGGAAGTGGCCTTCCTTGTTGTTGGCGCCCAGCGCGCCGAGTGCGACCCATTTTTTGATCTTTGCCTGGATGAGTTTGCGGCCGCTGAGGGGGGATGCGGCGTCCGGCGCGGAGACAAGCAGGTCGTGGAGGCCTTTGGTGTGGCCGACGGTGAGGTAAACGACGCTTTTGTCATTCTGTGCGGCGAGCAGCCTGCGGTTGAGCGAGGTCATCTCTTCGGCGTCGCTGTTGCGGATAATTGTGTTGCCGTAGGCGGCGGTGTCCTTTGCAAGTTTTTCGGCGGTCATCTTGTCGACGGGGTCGCCGACTTTGTCGTCGTGGGCGGCGCCTACGGGGATGTCGGGCCTGCCATAGTAGACGTTGATCGCCTGGACGACGCCGGCGCCGTAGGGAACCTTGCCGGAACTGTAGATGCAGCCGATGATCTCGGCGAGGCCTCGGTCGGCATAGACGTGCAGGACGGCCAGTGCGCCGGCGTCATCGCAGTCGGAGCCCATGTCGGTATCGAAGATGATGCGGACGGGTTCGGCGGATGCGGGCGATTGCAGGACCTCGCATGAGAAACAGACGGCCGTGACGAGAACGAGTGTGCTAAAGAATCTGTTCATCGATGTTACCTTCCAAGAGCATTTCATAAAACGATTGTTTCTGTTCACCTGGCAAAAAGATCAGGGTCTGTCAGGACGCGGAAAAATTCGCGTCGACATTCCTCGAGGTCCGTCAGATTTTTGGGGATGTCAAGTGCGTCGCCTGTTTCACCGTCGCCGATTTCGACGAAATCAGTTGCCGGGCCGCGCCATACGGCTTTGCGGACTTTGGCGCCTTTCCAGCATTTGGGGCTGTATAGCCAGACGAGCGGGGCACCGTCGCCAAGCTGGTTGGCGCGTCCGAGATCCGTCCGGATGAATCGCTTCATGTCCTGAGTGAATGGATTGTCGGGCAAGACGTCGAAGTGGGGGGCGGTGAAGACGGAGTCTTTGTCCCAGAAGGAGCGCGTGGCCCACTCGACGAGGGGAGCTCTTTTGGCGACTATGTAAGTGCTCCAGCCGTCCTTGCCATTGTAGCCGTAATAGCTGACTGTCAGTCCGAAGACCACGATGTTGGGCGCGATATCGGGATCGGTGAGGAGGGCGTTTGCGACGGTAGTCAATGCACCGCCGACGACGATCAGGAGCGGTCGATCAGGCGCGGCCTTTCGCGCCTCTGCCACGATCAGCCTGCTGCCCGGGGTGGGATGCGCGACAGTGTCTTCGATGAGGCCGCTGGCGGGGCGCTGCAGGACGCGGTCGGAACCGAGCGTCAGATCGGGAATATTTCGCAGGCCGCTGTCGCGGGCGAATTTGAGCGCCTTTTTGGCGTCGTCCACGCATTGCTGCATTTTGTACTGATAACCCTTCTGCCAGTCCCACATATCAAGCGTGACAATATTGCCTCGAAGATCGGCTTTGCCGAGGCTCGCCTGGGACCAGAGATAGTTGTTGTCGAACACATCGAACCACCAGTCGTTGTCGTAGATGATCGGGTTCCGCGGTCCGACGTTCTTCAGCATAACGCCTTGATCGGTGATCTTATGTTGCGGCACTATGCCGAAGGCGCTAAATGAGATCAGGGCGCTTAGCATAATGGTCGGCAGCGACTTTCGCGGGATACGGTTGAAACTCATAATCAAACCCTTCAATTCATTTGCGGGCGCCGGGGGCGGGGTACTTTTTCGAGGCGTCGTCGAGGACGAGGACCCAGTCGAGCATCTCGCCTTTGTCGGGCGGCTGGAACCGGCGCTGGCCTTTGTTGGGGTATTGGCCGATTTCCGTCGCCTGGCCGTTTCGCGGGTTGTACCACCATGCCTTGACATTGGGGCCGCTGATGACGTCCATGCGGACGGCGAATGCGCGGCTGACGGGGGCGTAGACCATTGCGTACGAGCCGCTGGCGTCGCGGGTGGCGACGAAGCGGTAGCGACCGGCGCCTGGTACGGCTGTTGGGACGACAAGGCCCGTGGGCGTGTCGCCGCCGGGAGTGGACAGGGCTGGCTCGCCGTTTGGCGAAGTGGCGGTCGTGCGGAACCGGACCTCGTAAGCGTCGCCCTTCTGGCCGAGGGTGAAGTTGCGGGCGGTCATGTCTTTCGAAAGGGTGACGATGCGCGCGGGGCCGGCCTGGACGGTGTTGTCTGGCCTGATCCAGGCCTCGATGGTGATGGATCGCGAGTGCTTAACGGCATTGATCAGTTTTGTCGCGGGTGCTTGCGAGGCGATCAGCGCAGGCTTCGCCAGGCGAAGCCCGCCGCCTCCGCCTCGCCAGTTGACATTGGACGCGTTGGAGATCTGCAGATTGAGCGGTTCGCCGACACCGGATGTGTCTTTGACGATCCGGCCGCCGCCTTCGCGGAATTCGTAGAGGGCTATCGGGCTGCCCGCGATCTTTTCGGGACCGGTTGCGAAGGAGCGGGCTATTTCGGGGGCATCAAGGGCACGTGCGTGCAGAGCAACACGATACAACTCGCCGAGCCACGGGCGATCCTCCGTCAGCTCGTTGCCCATTGCAAGGCGAAAGCCGTCGTCCCAGTTGGAGAGATCGCCGCCGACATTTCCGGATGAGACCTCATCGCCGTTGATGCAGAGTGCGGCCTTGCCTGTCTGGTCGCGGGTATAGACGACGTGGGTGAGTTTGGTGTCGACGAGGGTTTTGCGGGCGGTTGGGGGCTGGGCGCCATCGGAGGTGTGGGCGACGATGATCGAGTCGTCGGGGATGCGTGTGAGGAAGGGTCGTGACTCAATGAGGCGGCGGCCGAACTGCATCTGCATTGCCCCGGGCTGTTCGATTGCGTCGTACCAGGGCATGAGGGGGTTGTTGACGGGAGCGCGACCGGGCTGCCACATCTGCCAGACCGAGTGATGGCCGTAGGTGTGGCCGAAGGCGCCGGTGAAGAGGTTCCAGTAGAGCGGTCGGCGGACGTCGGAGGCGATGGAGTGGCCGAGGTCTTTGGGTCTGAACGAGACGGGGTGATCTTCATAGATCGGCTCGCCGTCGAGCATGGGTTTGATCGGGGTGCGGTCGTAGTCGACTTTGGTGTTGTGGAAGCCTTCGTTGAATTTGGCATTGTGGCCGTTCTGGCGCATGTTGAAATCGAGCCAGTCTTCGTTGTGGAAGTACTGCGCGGAGCCGGCGCCGCCGCTTGGGTGGAAGCTGATGAGGTGTCGGCCGTCGTCGCCTTTGCGGATGCCGCGTGCCATCGCGCGGATGATCTGCGCGTGGTCGTCGTTTTCGACTGGTCGGTCGCCGCCGAGTATCCAGATGATGTTCGGTGCGTCTTTGTATCGTCGGCCGAGCCAGAGACCGTAGGCCTCGGCGTTTTGCGGCGTGAAGATCACGGGGCCGACGCCCCATTTTTTGTTCCACTTGTCGCCCCACGTGGGCAGCATGGCGATGTACATGCCGAGCGCTTCGGCCTTTTTGACGATGTAGTCGACGTGGTCCCAGTAGTCGTTGCCGGCGCCGTCCTTGACGTCGGGCCTGGTCGGGTCATCATCGATGAGCGGCCTGTGCCCGTATGGGTTGGGCGCGTGCAGGCCGTCAAGTTCGGCAAGGGCGACCGCCTGGATGACGGTGTAGCCGTTGGCGGCCCGGTTGGCGAGGTAGCGGTCGGCCTCTTCGCGGTTGAGGCGGTGGAACAGCTCCCATGCGGTATCGCCCAGCCAGAAGAACGGCGAGTCGTCACTGGTTACGAGGAATCGCTGGTTTTGGCTGATTTTGAGTCGAGGCGTGTCAGCAGGCGCCGCGGCTGTTGCGAGGAGCGCTGCAATGATCAATGGCATCCAGATGAATTTCGGCTTCATTGGCTTTACCGCACGGGGCGGCTTGCTTGTTACAACCATCACGCTGTCTCCTTTTTGTTCATCGCCCTTGAAAGGGTACGCAAGCATTTGCTGCTGCGCCATTATGCGACCTTTAGCATAAAACGCTACCGGCTCTATCCGAGACGAGGCGGGTCGGATCAGCTCTTTGATAAGATCAGCACTGCCCAATGGCCCTTGCCGGGGGTATTCAGTTCCAGTGTACCACCGCCTTCGACGGACTGCAAGTCCTGCCAGGCGCCGCGGTTGATGTCCAGCCATCGGATTTGCAGATTCCCTCTGGTCTCGGAGACGTCCAGTGTCACGTGTCCGCCGTCGGGGAAATAGACGGCGTATTGTTTGCCCGGTTCGGCGAGGCAGTAGGCTTCGTTCGGCGATCTGTCGCTGAGCAGGTCGTTCCGCGGCTCGGTCTTGACGATTTCGAGGGCGTCGGCGATTTTGCGCATTGAGGCAATTATCGATTGTGCGCGCGGGCTGAGGCCCAGGCCGAAGTCGGTGGCGGCCTCATGGGCGTCCCGGTCCTCCCGGGGATGAGGCCGGTGGAAGCGCACGCTTGCACCGCCGGCGAAGACAATGCGGCAGAAGCGCGCCACCGACTCTTCCTCGCCGTGTCGCGCCGCGCCATAGTTCTTGTTGTTGTTGATGGGGCGGGGCTGCCTGGCAAGGCGTTGGCGAACGTACAGGATGTTGTCGTAGTGCTTCTGGCCGAGACCGGCCCACGCGTTGTTCTGCGAGATGTCCACGAACGCGTATAACTCCGGGCGATCGAAGATGTATGTGTGGTCCTTGCTCCGGACGTCCTCGCTCCTGCGCATGTCGGTGACGCAGACCTCAACGCCCGACTCCCGGGCCCGCCGGCGTACGTAACTTGCCCAATAATCCCCCCACTCGACGCGCTCGCCCGTCTCGTTGTTCATGCAGTAGAGCACGTGCGGACAGGCCACAGAATATGACAGCAGCTTGTCCACGAAGGCCTGCTGATAGCGCAGCACGAGTTCGTTGTTGGCCAGTTCAGGGACGCTGCGGAAGAACGCGTGCTCGGTCGGCTCGCTGCGAGGTGCGTATGTGACCCGGGCGGGCAGGCCGGATTCGGCAGCGGTATAGGTGATGTTGTTGGCGGGGTTGAAGGGGTGCTTCGACCAGCCGCCCAGCGACTGGTGATCTTCGTAATGGTCCCAGGTGGCCCATATCTCGATCTGGACTATGATGTCGCGTTCATGGGTCATGCGCAGAAAGTTCTCGAATCGCCGCCAGTACTCGTCATTGAATCGGTCGAGGTCAAACTTGCCGTCGACCTGCTGATAGGCGAAGACATTACCGACGTTGCGGTGGCTCATCACGTTGCGAAGGTAGTTGCCGCCGACCGACTTGAGCAGATCGAGATGGCGCTCAAGGCCGATCGGGTGGTTGAAGAGATTGTCCTGCCACGAGCCGCCCAGCAGCAGGACGGGTTTGCCGTTGTACTGCCAGTAATAGGGATTGACCGAATACGCCCGGATTCGATTGGCCTCATCGGACACGACTTCGGCTCTCAGCGTGGACATTGCCGTTCCGAGCAAGATTGCCATTGCGATACAGGCCTTTTTGTTTTTTGCATTCATCAGGCTGTCTCCTTGGATTGGGGTTATGGCTCGATGCCGAAGAATGTCTGGCAGGGCAGGACCGACACCCAACTCGGGCTGAAGGAACCGGAGCCGATCCAGTAATCGAAGACTCCGGCTGCCGAGGCCCATTGCAGCGGCCAGCCGATTTCATTGCTCGTCAGGACAAAACCGAAGCGCAGGCGGCCCGCCGCTGGATCGAACAGTTTGAGTTCGTCCCGGGGGATCGCCATTTCATAAACGGTCAGTTGGGCTGTTTCGTCGCGCTCGATCCGCACCTGGGCGCCCGGCACCGGACCGACGCCGGGCACCGCGGCGGTCTGGTAGGCGGTGCGCCGCGAGGTGTCCGCCCCCCACTGCCGGATCAGCTTTGGCCCTGTTGTCGAGGTGTGGACTGCGTACTGATAATCGGTGTCGTAGAAGTGCCCTTTCCACGCCCAGGGATCGTCCATTTGTCTGCCCCAGCCGGGAACCCTGTCGCGAAAGCCGAAGGCGAAAAAGAACACGTCGCCGCAGTTGCGGATGTGTTCGAGGCCTTCAGGTTCGCCCATACGGTAAGGCAGGGTGACAACTTCATTTCGACCTCGTCGCGTAACCGGTTGACCCGCACGGCACATCAGTTGCGGCTCCCTCACGGCGGCGGCGACATAGACGTTCCGTTCGTCGTACGCCGTCCAGACGCGCAGTACGACACGTCCGCCGTCGCCGGTTTCGGCCTTGACGCGGCCGGGATTGAGTAAGGCCTGGGTTGGATCGATTTTGCCGTCCGACTGGGCGCTGTCCATGAACACCGGCAGCGAGTCCGCCCAGTCGTCAAGTTTGCCGTCGACGCTGATGGATCTTTTTGCAAAGCGTGCGACGGCTACTTGCTGCCGATGGGTCAAGTCGCCCGCGTCGGTCTGCAACTCGAAGCTCACGTCGTAGCGCGCCTGGACGGGCAGGGAACCGGCGGGCCATTCCACCGCGACCTCCCCCAACTTACCGGCCGCGAGGGTGAAGGTGACGGATCGCCGTGCGCCGTCGGCATGTCGGATAAGCGTCAAGGTTCCGGCGATGCTACGGTTGAGCTGGTTTTCGACGCGCACCCCCAGGCGCTGTGCTTCACCGGCCGGCTGAAGCAGCGACAAAGCGGAAACGTTCACCGGCGTCAGGCCGGTCATCCGCCCCTGCGCCAGACGCTCGCGGAAGGTGACCACGTCAAGCTCCTCGGTGGTAAACCAGACGACCCTTTCGCCGAAGGGCACGGTTAATGTTCCATCGCGACGAGGAATCTCACGTCCCACCATATCGAAAGCGCGTATGTCGCCCGGATCGAGCAGCGTCAGGGCGCCTTCGGTGTCCTGACGGCGGGCGCTCGGACCGGTGTGACCCCAGACCACGGCGACCTTGACTGTATCATCGCGGCGTTCTTCCGGAACAGGCACCGTCCAGCGGCTGGCCAGTTCGGCGGCCCGCGGCAGTTTGCGCACGGCGTCGGTGACGTGACGCGGGTTGGCGAAGACCGCGCCCCACAGGAGCGGCTGGTGCGGCCAGATGTCCGCGACCACCGGGCGATCTTCGAGAAAATGCGTCATGACGGCGAAAGTGGTGTTTGCGCGGGTGTTGTTTTCGTGAAAACCGAAGCCCCACTGAGCATTGCCCTGGAATGCCCCGGCAAGGGCGGACCGCACGAAGTACTGGATAAGCTTGTATGCGTCGACTTCATCGCCGGCGGCGCTGCCCGCCTCGGTCATGTAGTAATACGGCAGGCCCATGCGCCGTGTGACCACCGCACCTTGACCGAGGGAACGACCCTGGCCGCTGTCGCGAAACGTGGGATCATGGACGCCGGAGTAAGGGTGATGCGAGGTGCCCTGCAGCAGGTCCTGCCACGATTCGGGGTATGGTTCGATGTGGTCCTCGACGAACATAGAACTGTTGCCCGCGATGATGCGCATAGCGGGGTTTACCGACAGCGCCATCCGGCACCACTGGCGCTGGAACTGGCGATATACCGACGGCTCGGCGGCCCAAGTCCAGCCGTAGATCCAGGGCTCGTTCCAGAACTCCCAGGTTGTTATGAGCGGATAACGTCGAACGATGGTCTCCCACGTGTCGACGAACTCGCGTACATCGCGGGGCGGTCCGTGCATGTCCGTCCGGCGGGCCAGGTCAGATCGCATCCGCTCGCCGAAATGATAGCCGACGATGGGCAGTATCCATGTGTCGTGGTCCACGCATTCCTGCCACGCCCGATCCATGCCGCTCAAATCCAGGCGACACGCACCGTCCGGCCGCTCGGGTATCTCCGCACGTACAGGATTCAGGTGCGTCCGCTGCACCTTCATACCGATGGCCTGCAGAAATCGCAACTGCAAGCCCGTCCGAATGCTCGATGTGTTCGAGGCGAAAAACGAATCCGGCCGCACACCGCGATGGTGCGGCGGAATAATCCCGAGACCGGTCGAGGCCTCGAATGTCTCGCCGGCGTGTCGGCACGTGGCGAATACCTGGTAAAATCCCTGTTCCGCCCGAAACTCAAACGTATGCGTCGCCGCGGCGCCCGCAGAAGGCACAGCGATTCGCACCTCTTCATGCCACTCGATGGGTTTTTTGAATATGTCGCGGGCGCTCAACGCCACGACGATTTCGCCTCCATCAGGAGCAAGCCCCGACGCTCGCAGTGTTATGCGGACTGGTCCGGCCGATCCCTCGACAGCACACGGGTACATCCGGTAAATGCCGTCAAGCGGAACGAGCTCAAGCCGGATCCGCGGCTCTGCTGCAAATACACCGGCCGACAGAAAGGCTGCCGTGAATAACATAGATAGAACTGCTGGTTTTCGATTCTGTGCCACTCGGCCTCCCAAATCCTTGCTCACTTTGTTGCCTTTCTGTCCGGCTTCAGCCGGAGATTGCAGGTTATGGTTCACGTCGCGGCGCCAGGTGGATAATACAGTGGTTCCATTGGCCGGCGATGTCCAGTTTCAGTCCCGTTGCGTCCGCTACTGCCTGGGACCGTGCCAGTTCACGCCCGCTCGCAGGGTCGATCCACCGGACGAGCCACTTGCCGGACGACAGATTCAGGCTGATGCTGCCGCCTTCCGTTGCTCCGATCAACTGCACGACGCAATGCCCGGCTGGTTCTGCCAGGACGTTGGCGCCGGCGCCGACGGGCAGACCGGCGACGAGATCGGGTGATGGATGCATGCGCCAGAACGGCGCCTGCGCGATGAAGCGCCCCAGCCGCCCGACGGCTTCGTGCTGGAAGCGGCTGACCGATTCGGGATGATTGCCGGCGAGGCGGTGAAATCTCGCCGTCGCGGCGCCGCCGACAAACCGGCCCCACAGGACCATGTCGCCGCCGTCCGGCCCGCGCGTGTAGTCCTTGGAGACGACCAGCGGGCGCCGCGTGCCCGCCTCAGCCATTGCCCGGCGATATTCGGCTATGCGCCTGCCGCCGCCGAGCGCCTGATCTTGTGCACTGCGAAACTCGTGACCGCTGACGCCCTGCGCGACGTCCACGTAGTCGTATAGCGGGTCGGTGCACAGCGTCAGCGGGTTGAAGGCGTGCTCGCATTCGCCGCCTCCGTCCTTGCGGTTGGTCGAGGGCATCTCGCCGATCATTATGCCCGAAGGCGCCCGCTGCCTGACGTACTCGGCCCAGAACCGGCTCCACTCCATGTGGGCACGGCTTTCGTTGGCGATGCTGAGCATGATGTTGGGGTAGTCCGAGGCGATGGCGAGCAGGCGGTCTACATAGTGTTTCTGCAGGTCCAGCACCGTCTCGTTATTGCGACGGGATGGAATGGTGCTGTAGAACGGCGCATTGCAGACGGTGGTTGTCGCCGGCAGAATATCTTCATCGTAGTTGACGTTATTGCGCGGATTGAACGGGTGGGCGTTCCATCCGGCCCCCGCGCCGGGATCGTACGCGCCGCCCGGTCCCCGTGTCACGGACCAGTCGTCCCAGACCTCAAGCGAGACGACGATCCGCCGCTTGAGCGCCGCCGCCAGATACTCGCGCAGCCGCTTCTCCCACGCCGGCTCGAATCGCTTCAGATCGTAACGACCGTCTGCAAGCTTCGCCCACGGCTGGAGCACCTCCTTGACGGGTCCGTCGTGCATGTGGTTCATGGGGTCATACGGAAGGCACCGGACAAAACCGCAGACGTGCGGGCTGCCGATCTCGTCGATCACGGCCGCAAGCCGATCCATCTGTGCTTCGAAGTCCACCTCCCCGGGCCGGCTGATGGGCGTCCAACTGTGATACCCCGTTGCCCCTAACGGAAAAACCGGAGTATGGCCCCAGGCCAGGTAATGCGGGTTTTTCGGACATGGCCCAACGCGATCCGCAACAGCCGCCGACCGCACCAGCACCGCCCAGTGCCCCTTGCCGGGTGCGTTCAATTCCAGAATCCCACCGCCCTGGGCCCGCTGCTTCGGACGCCACTCGCTGCGGGTGATATCAAGCCAGCTAACCTCCAGCGCCTCCTTGACGGCGGAGACATCCAGCCTGACTGCGCCGCCGTCAGGGAAATAGACGGCATACTGCCTGCCCGGTTCGGCGAGACAATACGCCTCGTTGGGCGACCGATCGCCGAGGAGGTCGTTGTTCGGCTCGCACGCAAAGACGTTCATCGCATCCGTCAGCATACGGGCGCTTCGCAGCACAGCCTGGGCGCGCGGGCTCAGACCCAGGCCGTACTCGCTTGTTTTTTCGTGGTCGCCGGTCCCTTCGAGGGGATGCGGCCGGTGGAAGCGGGCGCCGGCGCCGCCGGCAAAGATAATCCGAAACATGCGAGCCACGGACTCTTCGTCGCCGTCCCGATTGTAGATTTTTGTCGTGTTGATCGGTCGCGGACGGCCCCCGATGTGCCGCCGCACATGAACGATGCGGTCGTAGTGGATCTGGCCGGACTGCCAACTGTTCTGTGAAACGTCAAGAAAGTTGAAGCGATCGGGATTGTCATAGATGTGATGATGGTCCGAGTGACTTATATCCCAGTTGTTGCGCATGTCGGTAAGGAAAACCACCCGACCGGCCTCGCGGGCACGCCCAAGGATGTGCTCGGCCCAATAATCGCCGAATTCCAGTTCTTGCGAGCTTTCGTTCTGAATGCAGTAGAGCACGTGGCCGTACTTGAGCGAGACAGACAGCAGCTTGTCCACGTAGGCACGCTGGTATCGCAGCACCAGTTCGTTGTTTTTCAATGCGGGCACTGCGGTGAAGAACGGATGCCCGCGGCCCGGTGTCGACGTGATAGCGGTCGGCAGCCGCGATTCTTCCGGCGACCATGTGCTGTTGTTGGCCGGGTTGAACGGATGCTTCGACCAGCCGCCGTAAGACTGGTGATCAGCGGAAAGGTCGTGCCGATCGAAAATTTCTATCTGCACAAATATGTCCCGCGCGTGCGTCATTCGCAGGAAATCCTCCAGCCGCCTCCAATATTCCTCATTCCACCGGTCCAGGTCAAACTTGCCGTCCACCCGCTCATAGGCGAACACGTTTCCCTCGTTGCGATGACTCATCACGTTGCGCACGTAATTGCCGCCGACTGACTTGAGCAGATCGAGATGCCGCTCCAGACCGATCGGATGGTTGAACAGGTTGTCCTGCCATGACCCGCCCAGCAGCAGCACCGGCTTGCCCTTGTACTGCCAGTAATACGGATTCTCGGAATACGGCCGAATGCGCTCACCACCGCCCTGCGACGCCGTGGCGCTGCCCGGAAACATCACCGTCGCCGACAAGACGACCACTCCAATACGAAACACACAATTGTTCGCAATCGACATGCTATTACCTTTCATGGAGATAATTATCACTCAGCACGGATCAGAACTGCCCAGTGTCCTTTTGCGGGGGCTTTCAATTGCAGCGTTTTGGTGGTGCGGACCACCAGCGGTTCCTGCCATCTGCTTCGGCTGACGTCCAGCCAGCGGACTTGCAGCGGACCTTCGGTCTGAGAGACATCGAGACTGACCGTGCCGCCGTCGGGGAAGTAGACGACATACTGCCTGCCCGGTTCGGCGAGACAATACGCCTCATTTGCCGACCGCTCACTGAGAAGGTCATTGTTCGGTTCGCACGCAAAGACGTTCATAGCGTCCGTCAGCATCCGCATGCTCCTGATGTGTGCCTGGGCGGCTTCGCTGAGGCCCAGGCCGCTTTGGGGTCGATGAAACCGGCTCGACGCCGAGCCGCCGATGATGTTCCGCCAGAACTTCTCCTGTGCATTCTGCGTATTGCCCGTCCAGGCCCCGCCGGTGTCGGCGCCATAAATCTTTGTGTTGTTGATCGGCCGCGGGCGCGAACTGAGCCGCTGATAGATGTGTTGCAGGTTGGCCCAATTCTCCTCCGCATCGATTATCGCGCTGTTCTGCGACGCCTCGAAAAAGCTGTACACGTCCGGCCGATTCAGCGATGCAAGATGCTGCACGTTTCTCAAATCCGGCGTCCAGTACATCTCCCCCGCCTCGATACCGCGACCCGCCGCCAGTGCCCGCTTGCGCAGATAACCCGCCCAATACCACCCCCACTCCGGGGGATACTGAGGATGAATCTCGTTGCTGATGCAGTAGAGCACGTTGTCGAAACGCAGACTGTACGAAAGCAGCTTGTCCACGAACCGCTGCTGATGCGCCAGCAAGAGCCGGTCATGGTTCAGCGCCGGCACGCTCAAAAAGAAGTCGTGCGGCTCACCGTGCGACGTGTTCCTGCCGTACCCTGGTCGAGAATAGGACGCCTTAAGCCGCGTATTCTCGTGCGTATAGGTAACGTTATTCGCCGGGTTCCACGGATTCGCCGTCCACGTATCGGCGTGCATGTCCCACATGTCCCACAGCTCGATCTGCACGATGATGTCCCGCTGGCGCGTCAGCTCAAGAAACGTCTCAAACCGCCGCCAGTACTCGTCGTCCCACTGTCCCAGGTCGTACTTGCCGTCGTCGAGTTTCTTGAACGGCTGCGCATCGCCGGCGTCGCGGCTGCTCATCGTATTGCGGACGCAGTTGCCGCCGACCGAGTGCAGCAGGTCCAGGTGCTCTTTGAGATTAGCGATCTGAAAAAGGTTGTCCTCCACCGAGCCGCCTATCAGCAGCACCGGTTTGCCCTTGTACTGCCAGTATCGCGGGTTCTTCTCATACACCGAAATGCCCGCCGCCTGCACCGCCGCGGCGGCGATTATCAACGCGTACAGCGTTCGCTTCATGAGTGTCCTTTCAGTTGAGGATGTCCGATGCCGCAGGGCGGCGGACTGATCAGTTGTCGAACCGCCTGACATAATCCAGGAATGCCTTCGCCGTGCGGTCGAGATTCTCGATGCTCCCGCCGCCGTCGAGCACCTCGCACATCTCATAGGCGATGTACCCCTGGTAGCCGATCTCGCGAAGCGTCCCGATGAAGGTCTCGTAATCAACAATGCCCTTGCCCATCGGCACCGCGCGGACAAGCTTCTCCCGCGGCAGGTAGTTCGTCAGCGTCGGTTCGTATGAATAGCGCGGCAGGTACACATAATCCGCCGCGATAGTAAGCGCAATGTACGGCTTCATCTTGCCAATCGCCTCCTTAATCTCGAGCGCATTCAGACCCTGAAGTGTCGGCGCCCACGCATCAAACCCCGCCTTAACGTTCGGCAGGTCCACCTCCTTCAGCAGCCACAGCATCGCATCGTGGTGAATCGCGATGTCGTGATGGTTCTGCACGGCCAATGTAACTCCGTACTTCGCCGCCTCCCTGCCCGCCAGCTTGAGACCCTCGGCGACCATTGCATACTGCCTGTCAAACGGTACGCCGGGTCGCTCGTAGCCCGTGAACACCCGCACCATGTCCGTCCCCAGGTCGCGCGCCAGCTTGGCGACCTCTCCCACGTAAGCAGCCTGAATCTCCACGTTGGGAATGCCCGGCTTGTCGACGCCTGCGGTGAAATCCGTATACCCGGCAAGGCACACCAGCTTAAGCCCCAGGTCCTCGATCCGCTTCTTCAGCGCCCGCCGCGCCGCCGCGTCATAGTCCAGCGGCGACACATGCGGCCGCTTCGCCATCAGGATCACCCCGTCATAGCCAAGCTGCCTGGCCTTTACCAGAAACTCATCCACACCAAGAGCCGCCTGCCCCCGCCAGAACCCCGCATAACTCACCGAATGAAGACACGTCTTGACCTTAAAATCCGCCGAATTGCCGGTCGGAACCGCCTGGCCCCGGACCGCACCAACTGCCGACAGAACGATAAGAACCGGAAGAATACAGGACTTGAACATGCTTTCTCCTTTCGTCATCGCAAGGAACCGCTCCTCATTTATCCAAAACATTGTACCCGAAGCCAGCACAATTTCAAGAGTGCCGTCGTTGCCGGCCGCGACCCTTGTGCCCGCCCCCGAAATCGCCGATACAAAAAGTGTTTTTCGCAATCCGCGGGTCCGCCGGGGCTTGCAAAACAGCGACGGGCGACGTATAAGACCGGCATGGCAAAAGACATCCAAAAACGAATTCACGAACTCCGCGACGAGATTCGCCGGCACGACAGGCTATACTACGTCGACAACGCCCCCGAAATCAGCGACCGTGAATACGACGAGCTGTTCGCCGAGTTGAAGGACCTCGAAGCCCAACACCCCGAATTCGCCAGCGGCGACTCCCCTACCCAGCGCGTCGGCGGCGAGCCGCTCGATGCCTTCACCACGGTCCGCCACGCCGTGCCAATGCTCAGCATCGACAACACATACGACCCCGATGAACTCCGAGCCTTCGACAAGCGCATCGCCAAAGGCCTCGACGGCCAACCCTATGATTATGTCGTCGAACTCAAGATCGACGGCCTGGCGATCAATCTCCGCTACGAACACGGCACACTCGCCCAGGCCGCCACACGGGGCGACGGTACTAAGGGCGACGACGTAACCGCCAACATCCGCACCATCCGCGCAATCCCGCTCAAGCTCCAGGACCACGACCGCATCCCCGACATCATCGAGGTCCGCGGCGAGGTCTACATGCCCAAGGCCTCATTCGCCGCGCTCAACAAGGCACGCGATGAAAAGGGCGAACCGCCGTTCGCCAACCCGCGTAACGCCGCCGCCGGCTCGCTCAAGCTGCTCGATCCGCGGATCACAGCCAAACGCAGCCTCGCCTTCTTCGCCTACTCCGTCGGCCAGTGCAGCAAACGCCTCGCCGACGAACATTATCTGGTCCTCTGCCGGCTGCGCGACCTCGGACTGCCCGTCAACCCCAACAACCGCAAGGCCCGCGACATCGACGAAGTCATCGATATATGCAACGGCTGGCAGGACAGAAAGACGGAGCTCGACTACCAGATCGACGGCATGGTCATCAAGGTCAACCGCCTCGACCAGCACGACGTACTCGGCATGACCGGCCGAGCGCCGCGATGGTGCATCTCATACAAGTTCGCCGCCGAACAGGCCGAGACCACCGTCGAATCCATCGAGGTACAGGTCGGCAAGACCGGCGCCCTCACCCCCGTCGCCAACCTCACCCCCGTCCTGCTGGCCGGCACGACCGTCAAACGGGCCACCCTCCACAACTTCGACGAGGTCCGCCGCCTCGACGTCCGCCCGGGCGACACCGTTACCATCGAAAAGGCCGGCGAGATAATACCACAGGTCGTCAAGGTAACCGGCGCCACATCCGCCAAACGCCAACCCCCCGTCTCCATACCCGAAACCTGCCCCGTCTGCGGCGAACGCGTCCAGGTCAATGTGAACAAGAGAAAAGGTCCCGAAGGCGTCGAGCGCGACTACACCACCGTTACCTGCACCAACCCCGAATGCATCGGCACACTCAAGCAGCGTCTCGAATATTTCGTCGGTCGCGGCCAGATGGACATCGAAGGCGTCGGACCCGCCCTCATCGAGCAGCTCGTCGACAGCAGCCTTGTCCTCAGCTTCGCCGACCTGTACAACCTGCGCTTCGAACAGCTCGTCCAGCTCGAACGCATGGCCGACAAGAGCGCCGCCAACATCCTCCAGGGCATTGAAGAGAGCAAGACGCGGGACCTCTGGCGCTTCATCGCCGCTCTGGGCATCCGCAACGTCGGCGGCCAGTCGGCAATGATCCTCGCCAACGAGTTCGGCTCCCTCGAAAGACTCATGAACGCCTCCGTCGAGGACCTCGAAGCTATCGACCAGATCGGTCCCGTCATGGCGCAGAGCATCCGCGACTACTTTCAGGACCCGCAGAATCGCGCCGTCATCGACGCGGCGCTGGCTGCCGGTGTCGCCCCGACGCCGCCAAAAAAGAAAAAGAGCCGCGCCCTCGCCGGAAAAACCATCGTTGTTACCGGCTCTCTTGAGCACTTCACGCGCGAACAGATCAAAGAGGCCATCGCCGACAATGGCGGCAAGGCGGCCTCCAGCGTCAGCAAGAAAACCGACTACGTCCTCGCCGGCGAAAACGCCGGAAGTAAACTCGAAAAGGCCAAAGATTTAGGCGTCGAAATAATCGACGAACAGCAGTTCATGGAGATGACGGGCGGGTAGGCACGCGGCACGAAACAAACCGCGACAATACTTCCCGCTGATCGTCGCACCGGCAACGGTATACGAAAGAATGGAAAACGCTGAATACATGCAGGCCGCCCTCGACCTTGCCGCCAAAGGCATCGGCGCCGTCGAACCAAACCCCGCCGTCGGCTGCATCATCGTAAAAGACAACACAATCATCGGCAGTGGCTATCATGAACACTTCGGCGGCCCCCACGCCGAGATCAACGCACTTGCCGACTGCCGCAAAAACGCCGCCGATCCGGCCGGTGCGACCATGTTCGTTACTCTTGAGCCCTGCTGCCACGTAGGCAAAACCGGTCCCTGCACCGAGGCGCTAATCGCCGCCCGCATCGCCCGCGTCGTCATCGCCGCCGCCGACCCGTTCCACGAAGTCGCAGGCAAAGGCATCGGGCGCCTCCGCGAAGCCGGCATCGCCGTCGAGCTGGGCCTCTGTGCCGAACAGGCCCGCCTGCTCAACGCACCGTTCTACAAATACGCAACAACCCAGCGCCCCTGGGTCATCGCCAAATGGGCACAGTCCGCCGACGCCTTCCTCTCATCGCAAACCCATCGCTGGATATCCTGCCCCGCCAGCCGCCGCGACGTCCACGACCTCCGCCGCCGCTGCCAGGCCATCCTCGTCGGCGTCCAAACGGCTGTCGCCGACGACCCCCTGCTGACGGTCCGCGTGCCCGACCTTCAATGGAAACGCCAGCCGCTGAGAATCATACTGGACAGCAATCTGCGAATCACCGATGACAGAAAGGTGCTCGATACCTCCGAGGCGAAAACGCTAATTGTCATAACCGGCAGCACGCTCCGGCGGCACGCCCGGCGCGTCGCCGAACTTGCGGCGCGGGGCGTCGAAATACTGGCGGTCCCGGAACGCAAAGGTCGCTGCGACGCGGAGCGCCTCCTGATCGAACTGGGTCGGCGCGGCATCGAGCAGCTGCTCGTCGAGGGCGGCCCGACCGTGTTGACCGACTTCCTGCGGCGGGACCTCGTCGACGAAGTACGGATATATCTCGCCCCGGCCGAACTGTCGCGCCAGGGTGTCGTAAAGGCCACTGTGCCCATGAAGCAGATCGTCGCTTGCCCTCAGCGGCTTATAAATGCACAAATAAAGGACCTTGACTGCGACCGCTGCATCGCCGGGCTCCTGCATGAGCCCCCCCAATGACGGCGCAGGAACATAACATGATCGAACAGGCGAAACAAAACCAGACGCCAGCGCAGACGCCCATCGTCACGCCGCCTTTGCGCCGCAATATGATACTCGGCAAGTATCGCCTCGTGCGGCGCATCGGCAGGGGCGGCTACTGCGAGGTCTGGAAGGCCCGCGACCGAATCGAGGGGATCTGGGTGGCGCTGAAGATACCCCAGCCCGACCCTTCGGGCAAACGCGACAACCAGACCATGCTCCGCGAAGTCCGCCTTGTCGCCAGACTCCGCCACCCGCACATCATGCCCGTCAAGAACGCCGAGATTATCGAAGGCTATGCCGTCATGGCCACCGAACTTTCCGTCCGCACGCTCGACGACTGCTCGCGCCCCATGAGCTTTCGACGCATAGTCAATATCGCCGGCCAGGTCCTCGAAGGACTCGCCTGCGCACACAGCCAGAAGCTCGTCCATTGCGACGTAACGCCCGGCAATATCTTTCTCTTCCCCAACGGCAGAGCCGCCATCGGCGACTTCGGCATAGGCCTCAAGATCGAAGGCCGCATGGAAACCGTCGACGACTTCGGCACGCCCGGCTACGTCGCCCCGGAGCAGGCCTACGGGCGACCTACCTACCGAAGCGACTGCTTCTCCGTCGGCATCGTCCTCTACGAGTTCATAACCGGCATCGTCCCGCGCTGGCCGTTCACCTGGCCATACCGAGGTCACGAACGACTCCGAAAAAACACCGGAGCAGACTTCGTCAAGTTTATGAAAAAGGCGCTCGCCGTCAACCCCAACGCCCGCTTCGCCAATGCCTCGGAGATGCTTGCCGCCATGCGAGCCGCAATACCGCGCGCCGTCCAGGCCAGTGGCGCCGCGTCCGTGCCCGCACAGTCGGCCCAGGACTGGCGACAGCTTCGCCGCGAGGCTTTTCTCAAACGCTACCGCAAGGTCCTGCCTGACATCTTCACCTGCTCAGCCTGTGGGGAGCCCGTCTCCGAGCGCATGCAGATCTGCCCGTGGTGCGGCACTACGCGAAACCGCTACGATGACCGGACGCGCTTTACACACGTTTGCAGCCGCTGCCGCAAGGGAATATCTCCCGCATGGAGCTACTGTCCGTGGTGCTATGGACCGGGCTACCTCCCTCAGCCCGATAGCAACGGACCGGCGCTGTCATGGCATGACAACTGCCGACACTGCGGCGGCAAGCTCATGCGCTTCATGCGCTACTGTCCCTGGTGCCGCCGAAAAGTCCGCAAGGCATGGGCAGCCTTCCCGTTCCCCGAAACGTGCGCCGCCTGCGGATGGTCCGTCGACAGCGATTACTGGAATTACTGCCCCTGGTGCACAAAACGCCTCATCGACTAAGGAGCCTTGGCGATCATCGATCCCCAAATCGATACATCCCGAATAGACGTACAACTCGAACAGGCGCTCTCCATATCGCCGGCGTTCCGCTGGGCCGCCATGTCCGACGTCGGCAGAGTCCGCCGCGCCAATGAGGATGCCTGCCGCGTCGAGCCCGAAATCGGCCTCTTCGTCGTCTCCGACGGCATGGGAGGCCACGCCGGAGGCCGACTCGCCTCCACGATCGTTACCGAAGACCTCCCCGTCATGATTGAAAACAAGCTCCACACGCTCCGCGCCGCCGCTCCGCGAGCCGTTAGACGCGTCTTCAAGGCCACCGTCGCCGAACAAAGCCGACAACTTCGACTCGAAGCCCTCGGCGGCGAGCACGGCTACACGGAAATGGGCGCAACCGTAATAGTGCTGCTCATCAAAGACGCCCGCGCCTACATCGCCAATCTCGGCGACAGCCGTATCTACCGCCTGCGAAACGGAAAACTCCGCCAGCTAACGCGCGACCACTCCGTCGTCTCCGAACTGCTCGAAACCGGCGCCATCGACCTCCACGAAGCCGCCGACCACGAAGCACAAGGCCAGATCACGCGCTACCTCGGCATGGATCACAAAGCCGCTGTGCCCCACGTCAAGACCTTCGCCCTTCGCAAGGCCGACCGTCTGCTCCTCTGCACCGACGGCCTCACCGACATGCTCGGCGATCGCGCCGTGCGGGATATACTCATGAGTGTCGACCGGCCCGACGAAGCCTGCCGCGACCTCATCGACGCAGCCAACGCCGCCGGCGGGCACGACAATATCACCGCCGTCGTCATAGACTACACCAGGGCCGACCCTCGCGTCGCCGCTAACCGAACTTGCGTTTCATCACCGCCACGACCACAACCGACAAAGCAATCGCCCCCCCCAGCACCTGCGCAAGCCGCAGCGCCAGCCGATCCACCACCGCCTGCGCCGCCGTCCGGCTCGCATTGACCGCCTCCTCCATGTTCTTCTGCAATTGCGCCACCGAATCGGACTTCATAAGGCTGTCCATATCCGCCATCGCCAGACGAATCTCCTGGGCGGCGTTCCGGACCTCGATCGCGGCCGCTTCAACCTCTTGGGGTCTGATCGGAACACTGTCCTCAGGACGCGAAGCTGCATATCCGCGCCATGCCTCTATCGTCTCCGTCGTCGCCCCCGCCGCCGACTGCCAGCTCTGAGCCGTCGAACTCAGTGCCGCCCCCGTTTCCGTAAGAGCCTCCGACGCCGCCTCCAGGGCTTTCAGTGTCTCTATCGCCGCCTCATGCTTTTCATCCATCTCCTCCAGCAGCGCCGTCAGCTCCTTGCGAACCTCCGCCGGAAGCGTCTCCACCTGCTCCACGAATCGCCGGCTCTGCTCGGCGAACTCATCCATACTCTTCAGCGCCGACTTGGTCATCCCGCTGTTCTCGAGATCGTAAAGGAAAAGAAGCATCTGCCACCGCATCGATTCCGGCGTCGCTGCCAGCAGCTCGTTGAAACGGTTGGCAGTATCGGTGAATCGATGAATCGCATACGCCGTGTTGTCCATACCCTCCATCGCCCGAAACGGCGCAAGCGGAACGCTCAACACCTGCTCGAACGGATTAGGACGACCGGGATGCGACTCCGTCACGTATACCAGCAGATTCCCGAACGTACCCTGCACCGGATTGGCCTTGGCGAAGTTGTGGACGAGCTTGTGCGCCTCCTCGAAGGTCTTCGCCGGCAGGTAATTCGCCGCGATCCGCTCGGCCTCCGCTTCGTTCCGCTTCGCCGCCGCCAACATCTGACCCGCCGCCGCGCCGTACAGCGCCGCACCGTCGCCCTGCTCGAAATAATACGACAGACGAACGCAAAGCTCCCAGCTCTCTATCAGGCACACCAGCGGGTCGGGATTGTCCATCAGCGTACGAACAGCCTGGATCAGCCGAGTCTTGAGATGAACGTTGAGCTGCTTGTAGCGAACGTCCGCCTGACCGTGCTCGACGCGATCCGCCGTGTCGCGCATCACCGCGATGAGCGAATCCTCGAACGCGTTCAGCTCCGCCCGCAGGTCCTCCCGGCTCGCGACGCGAGTCGAACGGATCGACCGCGGAAGCTCTCTGCCGTTGGGTGCCGTCGTGCATCCCGACACTGCAAGAACCGCCCCGCAAAACGCCGCCAAAATGCGATGTATTAATCTGTAGCGTATCACCATAAAAACCCCTTTCACCAGCCTCTACACTATCAAAAAAACACCGCCCTGAAAAGCAAAAACCTTGCCGCGTCTGGACCTCGGAATCCGGCACGCCCCAGGCCCGATAACCTCGCAACCGCCGCGCAAGACCCGCTCACTCCAGCATCTTCTTGCTCCGAAGGATATGATGATAATGCTGCGCAAAACGGTGAGCCTCGTCCCGCACGTACTGCAGCAGCTTTCGCGCCTCAGCATTGGCCGGCAGCCGCGCGGGCCTGGTCGACCCGTGAATGAATATCTCCTCCTGCCGTTTGGCTATCGACGCCAGCGCCGGCAGCGGCGCGCCCATCGCCGCAAAAGCCTCCTCCGCCGCGTGAAGGTGCCCTAATCCCCCGTCGATCAGCACCACTTCCGGCCACAACTCCTCACCCGCCATCGCCCGCTTGTACCGCCGCGTCACCACCTCGCGAATGCACGCATAATCGTCCACCCCCTCCACCGTCCTGATCCTGAACCGCCGATACCCGCTCTTGAACGGCCGCCCGTCGATGAACTGCACCATCGACCCCACCGTCTCCTGCCCGCCGATATGCGCAATGTCGAACCCCTCGATGATCCGCACCGGTGTCTCCAGCCCAAGAAGCTTCTGCAGCTTCAGCAGCGCCTCCGTCGGATCCGCCGCGAAAACCTCCGGCTGCACGTTGCCCTCCACCGTACCCCGCTCGTCCAATCGCTCGATCAGCCGTATCCGGTCGCGGTACTTCGCCGCCTCCTCATAATCCCGCGCCTCCGCCGCCGCCTCCATCTGCCGCCGCAGCTCCCGCAGCACCGTCGATCGCTTCGACTGCAAAAACTTTATCACGTCGTTGACGATCTTGCGATACTCCGCCCGCCCGATCCGCGCCCCGCACGGCGCCGTGCACTGGTTGATATTGTAAAGAATGCACGGCCGAAAGAACCGCCGCTTCTCGTCCTCCTCGCGTATGTCCAGATTGCACGTGCGAAACTTGTATATCTTCTGCAAGACCACCATCGCCGCCCGCAAATCGTGCGCACCCGTGAACGGCCCGAAAAGCCGGCTCCGCTCGCTCTTCGGATTCCGAGTGATATACACCCCCGGAAACTGCTCCCTCGTCGTGATCTCCAGGTATGGAAACGTCTTGCTGTCCACCAGCGCCACATTATACGCCGGCCGAATATCCTTGATCAGCCGCGCCTCCTGAAGGATCGCGTCCACCTCACTCTTCGTCTCCAGGTAATCAACCGCCTCCACCTTCTCCACCATCTCCACAATCCGCGCCCCGCGGCTGGACATCAGGTCCGCGCTCGGCTGAAAATAACTCGCCGCCCGGCTCCGCAGGTTCTTCGCCTTGCCGATATACAGCACCACGTCCTGCTGGCCTTTCATAAAGTACAGACCGGGCCCCGTCGGAAAACCCTTGATCGACTCCCGTATCGCTTCCAGCCTCGCTTTGTCGTCTCTGTCCGTCATATCCATCATTCTATCGGCGCTTCGCCCCCATTGCGACTTGCATTTCCCCCCAAACCGACCTACACTCTACGCCAGTATTGTCTTTGGTGTTTACAGGGAGCCGCCATGGCCGACCGCATCGAGCTTAGACTCGACGATAGAATCCTGTTCATCGGCGACAGCATCACCGACGCCGGCCGACGCGAAGTCGGCGCAGACAAGCTCGGCGCCGGCTACGTCTTCTTCGCCGCCAACCTCATCCTCGCCCGCAACCCCCACCTCGACCTCACAATCCTCAACAGGGGCGTCTCCGGCGACACCACACGCTCCCTCAAGTGGCGATGGGAACGAGACTGCATAGCCCACAACCCCGACGTGCTCAGCCTCATGATCGGCGTCAACGACGTCTGGTATCGCCACGACGACCCGGCACTGGCCATAAAAGGTGTCGACCTCGACGAATACTGGGACAACTGCCGGTACATGCTCGAAAAGGCCCGCACCCAGTGCGACAGCCGAATCATACTCATGGAGCCCTTCATGTTCTGCCGCGACCCCGAAAACCCCATGCTCGCCGACCTCCGCGGCTACATCCGGACAACCAGCCTCCTCGCCGCCGAATTCGACGCAGTCCTCGTCCCCCTCCAGAAGCATATCGACCGGCGGATCCTGACTATCCCCCCCGCCAAATGGTCCGACGATATGATCCACCCCCACACCTGGGCCCACGCATGGATCGCCGAACAATGGCTCGCCGCCGCCGGCCTGTGAGTTCGCCCGATGCTCATCTCTTGGCGGCGGCCCTCTGCCTGACTGCTCTGCGACCCGGACGATCCGCCTGCCGCAGCTCCCTCCTCAGCCGCCGTATCTCCGCCTTCTGAAGTTCCTCAATAGTCTGCCCCTGCTCGCGAATCAGCTCCATCGCCGCCTTGTACCCCAGCGGATCGAACCCCGCGCTCGCCTCCGCATGGTTGCGGCTAACCTCCGCCGCCCCATCCATGATCTTCGCCACGATCCGCTCCAGCACGCCCCCCGCTCGCTCAACCGCCTCCGCCGCCTGCCGAACCTCCCCGGCAACCCGCGCAGCGTCGCCAAGGCTCGACCAGTCAAAACCCTTGCCGCCCGATCCGCCCGTCGAAGCCGACTGCCCCCACGCCATACCTCCGCACATAACCACCGCCGCCGCAAACACAACCCGCCGCATAACCGAACCTCCAAAAAAATCACCGCACGCCATGCGCGTGCATTCCGCTAAAGTCCATACTTCCTCTTCGCCGCCTCAACCTCCAACACCATCTCCTCACGAAAAAACTTGTCCCGTCCGAACCGCATCCCGTTTATGCGATACATCCCGCAAGCCATCGGATGCACCTCACCACGCATGCATTCCCGATATGCCTTCCACGCCGCGCTCTGATACCTGTCTGCGTAGTACCGGGGCATGCGCCGCTCATCCGTAAAGTCTATCAAAAACCGAACGCCGTTGCTATCCTTATGCTGTTCCAGCACGGCAAGTATCCGCCGCCGGCCGCGCCTCGGAGAAAACAGCACCTCGCACTCGGCGTCCTCGAACCTCCGCGTATACACGAAGTTGCGGAACACCTCCGGATCGATCAGCCAGAAAAGCTCAACTTGCGCCCTCCGGCAGACCTCTATCTTGTGCTCAATATACTCAGGCTCTATTATCCGCTGAAACTCAATCGCCTGCCGCGTCCTGGCGTTATATGCGTCGAACCGAAGCCCCGAATCGAAAAAGTGTTCGATTTGCCACCCGTCGCCTAACCCCTGGTACCGCATAAGCCAGTCATAATGCCACTGCGTCATTCCCCGCGAGTATTCACATTCGCTCCCCTCGCGATGCGCCCAGTGATGAACGACAAGCGACCCGCACTTGGCGATCAGTTCCCCCCGGCAATGAGGACAAACCGCCCCAATCCCCCGCGCAGCCCGAACGGACCGCCCGTCAAGTGTCTGCCCGTATATCATCCTGCATCAATCCCGCACATGCCGTTCCAAAACCCCTCCGTCACTCATTCATCAATGCTTCTGATAACAGCCTTGATCGCCGCCTTGTTCGGCCACGCGTCGCTTCCCGGCGACCCGTCGATCAGTCTGCCGTATATCGCCGCAACGCCGCGACTCGCCCACCGGCCAATCTCCTTCACAATTTCATCGTCCGAGTGCATGTCTTTCTGCCGCCACGCGCCGTCGCGCCGCCGAAAGCGGTCCTCGCTCATCATAGGCCTGTCCGCCACCGCCGCAAGCCCCGCCTCAATCGCAGCGTCGCTGGTCATCGTCGACCAGTGCTCCCAGCCTGCATACTGCTCGCTGCCCCGCCGAAGTGTATTCCACCGAATGCCCCGCGCCAGGTACTCGCCTTTGTTCGCGGGCTCCGGGTCGTGACCCTGCCCGATATTGCTGTCCGAATAGCGGTGCCCGATCCAGTGATGCCAGCCGCCAAGCTGAGGCACAAGGTCATCCAGCCACCATTTGATCTTCGTCTCGTCGGCCCAGAACTCAACGTCCCAGCCGATCCCCATCGACCACCCCGGAACCGGCCCCAACCGCGCCGCGATGTAACGGTTGATCCGCCTGCTCTGCTCGCCGTCGTATCCGCCCGGAAGGCGCCCGAAGTCCCCGCCCGGGCCCTTGCCCCACATCCAGATATGAAGCCACCCCCCCCGATCCGACCACTCCGCCGCCGCCGCTTCAAGGGCCTCAAACGTCCGCACGTCCGGCGCAGCCGGCGCGTCGCTAAGACTGCCGCTGGATCCGCTCTCGAACCATCCCCGCCCGATCGTGCTGATATGACCGCCGTTGAACCCATGGTTGTCGTTGAACTCCGCCGCGAAGGCTCGCATCGCGCCGTGATCGTCGAACCACCGCTGCACATCAGGCATCATAATCAGTATCGGCGTGCACTTGGCCAACTCCCCGCCGGGCCCCCTCTGATACGCCCAGGCCGTCGGTTCGCCCGCCCGCTGCCCGCTCCAGCCGATCCGCTTCGGATTGCTCGACGCCCTCACCTCCACCGCAAACTCCAGCCCGTCAAGAGCCGCCGCAGACGACGTCGTCCTGCCCGTCCACCGCCCCGGCAGCGACCCCCCGAAGCGATACACATACCTATCCCCCGACCCGCTGTACCACACAAGGCTCCTCCGCCGAACCTCGCCGCCCTCGTGCGTCCACACGCACGTACCTTCAACGTCCCACTTGCCAATCCCCGCAGCCGCCCCAGGAGCCTCTACCGAAAAATCAACCCACCGGTAAAGCTCGACCTCCTTCGACACCAGTCGAGCCTTCTTCAGGTAAAGCACCGCATCCGACGCGAAAGGCGCCTTAAACTGCCTGCGACCGCCTGACGCCTCGATGTGGCCTCGCTCCGCGATCTTTCCCTTGGCCGGATCAAACCATTCAATTTCATAAGCGCCCGGCTCAAGTTCAACGGCGAAAGCCTCGTTCTTCGCCGGCTGATACACAATGTACGCGCTGCCCGGATCCGCAAGGCAGTACCCCGTCGACGCCAACTCGTTGCGCGGCGCCATCGCTGCCAGGTTCACGCGCTCCGCCAGCCGCCGAGTGTGCCCAAGCGCCGCCCGAAGCGGCCCCCACCCCTTGTCCTCCCCGAGAACAACACCGCGATAAGGGTCCATGAAAATCGGGTTGTGACCACGCAGAAAACTCTTCCAAACCCATGCCGCATTGCCTCCAACGCCCCAGATGTGGTCGGTATCCAGCAAACTCACCTTCTTTTCGTTCCATGCCGGCGGATCCTCCGCAAACCCGTCGGCTCGTCCCGGCGACACCCAGTCCGCCCCGCTTTGGAGCATACTCGCCAGCCGCTCCGCACCGTGTCCCGTATTGCCCACCGGATGCTGCTTGGGCTTGGTTTGCTGGTGCTCGCCAATCGTCTCGATCACCCACCGGTTCCACTCCTTTTCGCCGCCCTCGTTGAGAACTTCGTAAAGCACGTTGTCAAGATCATTGAGCGTATCCACCACCTTGCAAATGTAAGCCGCCTGCAGCCTGTTCACTTCCGAATTGCCCAGCTTGTGCACGCGCCCGCTCAGCGCATCGGCCCCTTCAACCCTCGCCCCGTTGATATTGTTGGCCGGATTGAAAGGATGAGTTCGCCACGCCCAGCCGTCCTCGGTTCCGCGCCGCCGATTCCCGTGATACAGACCCCACCCCTCGAACAGCATCACGCCAACGTATATACCGCGCCCTTGAGCCGCCTCCACTCGCGACCGCAGCCGCTCAAAATACTCGGCATTGAACTTTGTCAGATCAAACTTCGGCTTGCCGTCCAGCGCATTGCCCGGACCGGTTCGTGCCCAAGGCAGCGGCGCGGCGTTGTGTATGAAATCCTTGCCCAGCCGGCCGTTGGCCCGCGTGTCCCACGTCGTCGAGTCCCACGCCCACAGCCGAATAAAATTGTGGTGGTGCCGTTCGAGAAAGTCCAGGTAGCCGCCAAAATCGAAAGCCTCCGGCGGATCACTCCGTCCCATGTCAACAAGATTGTCCCACGTGTGCGCGCCGGTAAGGTAAACCGCCCTCAATGACCCGTCCGCGCCCTGCGTCCCGTCCGTGAAGTAACGCCCATTCTCCGGGTGAACCCGAAGCGGACCTCTCGCGGGTCCCGCCGCCGCTTGCCCCGGCGCCAAGAACCCCATCAACGCACAAATCCAGACACAAAGCACCACTCTCGAACACTCCATAATACTTGCCTCCATATATCTCATGCACATCGCATACATTGGCTTTCCTTTTCGTTTGTCTGCTGAAGCTCGCTCGACCATGCTGCATCCTCAATGGCCTATCGCGCCGAGGTTATGTCCCGGATGCGACGCAATTGCTCCGACCCGCTCAGGTAGAGGTCGTTGCCGACAAACGTCGGCCAGCCCACAGGATCGATCCTGCCGACCACAGTGACCCTGCCATCCTGCGGATCGATGCGAACCAGCACATCCCGAAGGTACGTCCAGACAAACCCGTCTGGACCATGCACCATTGTATTATACTCGTAAGAAGGATCCACCCAGTGAGGCCAGTAATCATCCACCGATACGCTCAACGGAAGATCGTTTGAAAACACAATCTCCCCCGTTTGCGCGTCAACGCCGTACAGAACGCTGCTGCGGCGGTCCTGAGGATTGGACGTCAGACCTAACAATCGCCCGCGAGGCGCCTCGATTATCAGGCCGGTGGTTCGTCCTTTCGCCACTGGAACGATCTCACGCACGATCCTCCGCTCCTTCACGTCATAAATGAACAACTTCGCTTCCGCCGGTGCGCGGTCCTCATTCAACTCATCGGCCGCCCTGATCGTGCTGATAGCGATCAGCCCCCCGTCCAGCGCCGAAGTGATCCACTGCACGGCATAGCCGCTCAGCGGCTTCCAGAAGCCGTCCATTTCTCCGCTCTCCGGCTCGTACCAGCCAAAGCCGCCGCCCCTGTAATGACGCAATCCGAACCCGCCGAAGTATATCCTCCCGTCTGCGCCGACAGCCGAACTGTGCATCAGTCCCACACGGGTTGTCCGGTCGAACTCGCCGAGGTAACGCGAATTGCTCCGCGCGTCAGACTGGTTGAAAGCCGCCCGGCCCGGAGGTCCGCCCTTGCTCAGCGTCCATTCACGCGCGGGATCGTAAACGAACAGTTTGCCCCCCGGATAGCCGCTGGAATAAAGCTTGCCCCCGAAAACGACCTGCGTATACGGCGCCAGTCCCGGACGAGGACCCATAATCGTCGTCTCGTCCGTCCGAGGCTCGAACACGAACACCCCGGCGTAATCGTCGCCGGTCCCGTATATCCGACCGTCCGGCAGCACCGTCATAGGGTTGATGCGGTGCGCATAGCTCTCGACCCCTTCCAAGCGTATGGCCTTCCAGCCCCGCTCCTCTGGTCTTCCCCCCGCGGGAACTCTGCCGTAAGTCTTCGCGTCTTCCTGTGACCGATGCCACAGGACCGCGTTCCCGTCCGGGTCGGGATCGATCTGCTCGAAATAAACCTCAGGCCTGGCCCCCGCCTTGTCCCACGGCGAGGCCCGCCTGGCCCACGGAGGCGTATTGTTCACCTTCGCAAGCGCCTCCCCTCTGTAAAGCCAGTACTCCTTGTTTGCTCCGCCCTCCTGCGGAACGCGAGCATAAGCCCCCGGGAAACTCTCGATGATATCCATCACGCGTTCCGTCGGCGACTCCAGCAGAACCTTCTCCTCCCCCGTCGCAAGGTCCACCGCCACCAGGTACCACGCCGGAATCATCCCGCTTGCAATATATGCGTGGGTATCGTCGACCCCCATCACATAGCGGCTCCACGCCCCGTTGGGATGCCTCGGTCCCACCGCCCCGAAATCCTTTACCACCTTGCCCGACTGCGGATCATAGGCATACAACCCAACCCTGTCGCCGCGCGTGCCCGTACCGTATAGCCTTCCGTCGGGACCCGCCGCCAGCGGCCGAACCTCCCCCCCGAGTCCTGCAACGATCTCGCCGCGCTCTTCGACCGTGTTCGTTTCAGGGTCGTAAACAAACATGTGCATGTTCCAGGTCCGCCGCGATGGCGTGGCAATGTAGTACTTCCCGTCGAATCCCAGTGCCCGCCCCGACAGATAGAACTGGAAACCGTCCGGCAAACGCTGCTTCTTCACCTGCCCGCTGCCAAGATCGATCGCGTACAGCCACGTCGGCCCGTAGTATTCCTTGAAATAGATCTGAAGAACGTCCCACGCAGCGCCGTCCATATTGGGAACCATCCACCGTTCCCACACGTTCACCCCGCGGGCAGGCGTCCCTAACGGTTCTGTCCGCAGCATCGGCGCCCGCTCCAGCGCCTCCTTCAAATCCGGCTCTGCCGCGCCCGCCGACGCCGCCGCGCCGATCAGCCACAATGACATCACCAGTATAGCATTCATCTTTGCCATTTCCCGTCCTCTCAGTTGTGGCTGTCGGCTTTCGCTCGCGGCGGCTGCCACGCATCCGGCGGCTCTATCGGCCGCCCATGCCGGTGATACGCCCACCCCTCCCAATCCTCACGCAAACGCTCCGATGTGAGTCCAGGGTCGAACGCCAGCGCCCCCATATCAGCCGCCTTGCCATCCGCCCGCCGACGACCCCAGAAGTCCGCGGCAGGCGCATGCTCCGCCGAGCCCCTCCCGATCGCCGGGCTCCCGTCACGCAGCCAGAACGCCCCCTTGCCCGCATCCACGAACCGCGGCTCGCCCGTCAGTCCGTTGGGTCCTTGCCGCTTCGACGCCGGTACACACAGATTGTAATCCACCAGCACGTTCCGCGTGTTGTCATCAAACGAAAACACGTCCGACCCCCGCGACACTAAGATATTATTAACCACGGTCTCCCCGCCCCCGTTCCATATCGTCAGCGGCTCATCCTCCACGACCGTATTGTTGACGATAACATTCCCACCCCCGCCCCGCGGACACGCCACGATAATCCCGCGCCTCCGAACCTGCCCGTGCACCACATTGTTCACAATCCGCGCGCCCTTGATCGAAGGGTACAGGTGCAGCCCGTAACTGGCGTTGTGCCGGATCACGTTGCCGCTGACAAGAAGCCCCTCCCCGCTCGCATAGATGCCGTGATCGAACTGGACATGCCCGCCGTTGAACTCGATCAGGTTGTTTTCGATCACCCCGCCCTTCCTGTTGTGCATGGCGATCCCCATCGCCTTGTTGCTGTGCACCCAGCAGTTCCGCACCGCGTTGTTGTCGCCGTTCATCTTCACGCCGTCGTACCGCCCCCCCATCACCTCGAACCCGTCGATCACCACCCAGTCGCACCCGTCCCCATTGCTTATAACGTGGTATTCCGCCCCGACGATCACCGCCTTCCACTTAACCTCCGACCGGATCACCGTCGGCCGCTCCGCCGTCCCCGCAAAACCCTTTGCAATCTGGATCGGCCCCCGGTATGTCCCCGGCTTTACAACAATAGTCTGACCGCCACCCACCTGGCTCAGCGCATGCTCCACCGACGGCCAGGGCGCCGCCCGGCTCCCGTCGTGCTCAACCTTGCCGTCCGTCCCCACATAGTAGGTCCCCGCGCTCGCCCAACATGCCGCCAAACAGACCAACGCTGTCATCGCCCATCCTGCACGCATCATTCTCTCCTTCTTCAAAACCCATCAGCAGCATGACCGTCCAGGCACGGTCGCCAACCCAATACTATCACTTCGCGGCCCCGACGGCAACAAAACGTACCGGATGCAGCAGATCCGACATTGTGCGACAGCTTAATAATACGGATAAAAGAAAATCCTGTAAATCCTCAAAAGGCTCGCGCCTAATGCGCAATAATTCGAAAAAATGGCCGTGTTTGGCGCGCATTGAGCAAAAAAATGAGAAAAAGTGCAATCTGCGCACGGCTTTTTTAGCCCACTTTCCCAAAAATGCGCTAAAATACGCACTGACGAATACCTTTGAGCAATGAAATGACAGCAAAACAGCAGAAAACAGCCTCATTAACCGCCGGATCGATGTCTTTTGCCGCCCATTTGGCCATCTTCATCGCCGCTTTTCTGCTCTTCCAGGTCCAGCCCATGACTGCAAGATTCATACTGCCCGATTTCGGCGGCAGTCCCGACGTCTGGACCGCCTGTATGCTGTTTTTTCAACTCTTATTGCTGTTTGGATACGCCTGGGCCCACTTTTTGGCCACCAGAATAACCCCCCGCGCCCAGGCCGCCGTACACGTCTTCCTCGTGGCCGCCGCCGTAGCCGCTCTCCCCATAACACCAGAACCCGCAAACACTTACGAACTATCACCTGTCTTCAGAATCCTCATGACGCTTACCAGGTCCGTAGGCCTGCCTTTCTTCGTCTTGGCCGCCACCAGCCCCCTCATCCAGGCATGGTTCAGCCGAACCGTAACCGCCTCACCATACAGGCTTTACGCACTTTCCAACACTGGCAGTCTCCTCGCCCTCATCAGCTATCCCTTCGTTTTGGAACCCCTCCTTTCCCGCCACGAACAGGCACGACTCTGGGGGTGGTCTCTCATGGCCTTTGCCATCATAAGTGTCGCTGCATCAATACTTTACGCTGTGTCGTCGCGCCGCCCATTGCCCGCCGCCGCACACTCACCCGACCCCCAGACGACCGCGCCAAACCCAAAAAAACGCCTGCTCTGGCTCCTCCTGCCAGCGGGCGCCTCCACCGTCCTGCTCGCCGTCACCAACAAAATCTCCCAGGATATCACCGTAGTGCCCCTTTTCTGGGTCCTGCCGCTGGCTGTTTACCTCCTGACGTTCATCCTCTGCTTCGATCACGCCCGCTGGTACGTCAGAAACGTCTATGTCACCGCCTTTGTCCTTGCTTTTATCGGACTCGTCACCGTGACCGCCCTCACCGCCCAGGTTCCCGCCTGGGCCTACATCGCCGTCCATGGAATCGCCCTTTTTGCCTGCTGCATGGTCTTCCACGGCGAACTTTATCGCCTGCGCCCACCCGCTGCCCATTTGACCGCCTACTACCTGGCAATTGCCACCGGAGGCGCCTTGGGCGGCGTTTTCGTGGTTATTATCGCCCCTTTGGTCTTCAGCACCTATTTTGAACTCTATGCGGGTCTTTTGGGCTGCTGTCTGTACATCCTGCTTACACAGCCCAATACAGCCCGTCCGAGACGACTGGTGTGGACCTGCCTGATTTTCGCCGCCGGCGCGGCTGGTTTTACGCTGCAGCGAAGCCCCCAGGGGCTTCAGGGCAGGGCTCTTGCCCGCAGCCGCAACTTCTTTGGCATCCTGACCGTCTGGGAGAAGAAAGACGACCGGGGGCGAATATACCGTCTAATGCAGCATGGCGAAACCAATCATGGCTTGCAGTTTCTGCAGAACCCCGATCGCAGCCGGCCTACCGCCTATTACGGTCCACACAGCGGGGTCGGTCTGGCCATTGAGACACTCCCGGAAGACATCGAGCGAAACATAGGTTTCATCGGTCTGGGAGTGGGCACAGTCGCCGCATACGGACGACCGGGCGACCGCTTCACTTTTTACGAGATCAACCCCGAGGTGGAGCGTCTTGCGCGGAGTTACTTCACCTATCTGGACGATTCCAGGGCCCAGGTCGACGTTATCCTCGGCGATGCCCGCCTGTCGCTGGCCAGGGAAGAGGCTCGTGAGTTCGACCTGCTGGTGCTGGACGCCTTTACCGGAGACGCAGTACCGGTTCACCTGCTGACCGCGGAAGCCTTCGAGATATACCTGAGGCACCTCAAATCGGGCTCTCATGCGGTGCTGGCCCTGCATATATCCAGTAATCATGTCGATCTGCCGTCAGTAGTTCGGCGGTTGGGTGAGTGCTATGACCTGCACGCGGCCTGGATAGAAACGCATCAGGATGAATTCCTCGGAACGCTGGATTCCGACTGGATACTGCTGGCAAGAGATCCTGCATTCCTCAAAAACCCAATAATCAAGTCGGCGATCACTCCTTTTGAGCCATTGTGCCGAAGGGTTCCGCTTTGGACGGACGACCACACAAACCTGCTCCGCGTCCTCAAGTAGGGGCGGGTTGCAGGTATTGATTCCTGTCGCCGGATGATGTATGGTTGAACCATGCGAAGTCTTACAGGCATACCGAACTGTTGTATTGCTCGTTTTGTTTGCAGCGTGGTCCTGGTCCTGGCATTCACCTGTCAAGGCGGGGAGCAGGTACAATACATTCCGGGCAGCCGGTATTACGGGCGCAACGAGTATATCGAATATACGGCGGGCAATGCGCCGGTGATATTAACGGCTCCTCACGGCGGGGGTTTGACCCCGTCTGAGATCCCCGATCGTACATGGGGAACCATGGCGACCGACAGGAACACCGCGGCGCTGGCATACAGCTTTGTCGAAGCATTTCACAAGATAACCGGGCTGTATCCTCACGTGGTGCTGTGCCATCTGAAGCGGACGAAATTCGACGCCAATCGCGATATCGGAGAGGCGGCACAGGGCAATCCCTGGGCGGAGCAGGCCTGGCGGGAATGGCACGGCTTCATCGATATAGCCAAGGAAACGGCCGTTCGACATTTCGGCGGCGCTTTGTATATGGATCTGCACGGCCATGCCCACGCAATGCAGCGGCTCGAACTGGGCTACAATATCGGTTCATCGACGCTGGCATTGAGCGACGAGGAGATAGGACGTTTCAAAGATCGCTCAAGCCTGCGCTGGCTGGCTACTAAGGCCGAAGCCGATTTCGGCGAGATGCTTCGCGGCGAGGCGAGTTTCGGGGCACTTATGGAGGCCAGGGGTTTTGCCTCGGTGCCGAGCCCGCAATACCCTCACCCCGATGGGAAACCTTATTTTTCGGGCGGCTACAACACGCGGCGGCATACTTCGCAAGATGTAGGCCGAGTGAGCGGTTTTCAGATTGAGTGCAATTTCAGGGGAGTGCGGGATACCAGTGAGAACCGGACCCGCGCGGCTGCGGCGTTTGCGGAATCGGCAGTCATCTATATGGCGAGGCACTTCAGAATCGATCTGACGCTTGCGCAGGTCGATCAATCTGAACAGGATGTCGTTTGCGAAGATGCGGATCTGGCGGCGGCAGGGAAAGATTGAGTCGAAATGGGGCGGCAAAGCGCAGGTATTCTGCTGTATCGGTTTGTCGTCGGCGGGCCGGAGGTCTTGCTGGTTCATCCCGGAGGACCGTTTTGGTCGCGGAAGGACGCAAATGCGTGGTCCATGCCAAAGGGCGAGTTCTCTGAAGGAGAAGACGCGCTTGAGGCGGCCAAGCGGGAGTTTCTCGAAGAGACGGGGGTCGCCGTTGACGGCGAGTTTATTTGGCTGGGGACTGCCAGGCAAGCGGGGGGCAAGACGGTGCATGCCTGGGCGCTTCAAGGTGACCTCGACGCTTCGTCTGTGGCGAGCAACACTTTTTCGATGGAGTGGCCGCCCAGGTCGGGGCGACAGCAGGAATTCCCGGAGGTCGATCGTGCCGCGTGGTTTGTGCCCGATGCGGCGATAGAGAAGATCAACAAAGGTCAGTCGGTGTTCATACAGAGGCTGCTGCAAGCGATTGGCTATGCCTGATTCGGTGTATTCTGAGGCAAGGGGTCGGCTCAGAGGCCCAAACGCAGAGGGTGGTTTGGATCGAACATGCGGGTCGAACGGATTGGGGAGATCTTGCGGCCTGGAACTATCCGTAATCCGTAAGCCTCTGTCATTTAGGAGGTTAAGTGCGTGTTGCCCGTTTTCAAATAGTTGTTGGCCGGATCGGCTTATTTTGCCTCTAAAAAGCCTGATTGGTATTAGCAAAACTAATGCTAACATCAGGCTGTGCGACAGATGTTCGTTTTGGGATGTTTTACGGCAGGAAACAACAAAGCAGATAAGTGCTTTGAAATAAAAGCTTTAGGGTTGAGAGAAGGCTTGGTCATGGGCAATTGATGACGTACAAAGCGGTTTCTGCTTGACTGTAAACGGGCTTTCGTGGTACATTATCGGCCTATGGCTACAACTCAAGCGAAGACCAAGAAACGCCCCGCAGCCGGGACGAAAGTGAAATCCGCGTCGGTAGAGAAGATCCGTCAAAAGGCGGCTTTTCGTACCTACGATCAGGCTATGCGATACCTGTTCGACCGGACGGACTATGAACGGCAAAGCAGGCTTCGGTACAATGTAACCACATTTAATCTGGATAGGATGCAGGCTCTTTTGAAGGCTCTTGGCAACCCGCACAAGAAACTCAAGACAGTTCACATCGCCGGTACAAAGGGCAAGGGGTCTACAGCGACGATGCTTGCCCGGATGTTGGAGGCCAACGGGTACAAGACGGGTCTTTACACGTCGCCGCACGTTACGACACTGCACGAGCGGATAGCGGTGAACGGTGGAATGATAACCGAGCGTCAGATGCTGCGTCTTATCAATCGCGTGCATGGGCCGGTTGAGAAACTTGCGGCGGGCGGCGACGCACCAACGTTCTTCGAGATAATGACTGCGATGGCGTTCATGCATTTCGGCGATCAGAAGGTCGATTTTGCAGTTGTCGAGACAGGTCTTGGCGGTCGTCTGGACAGCACCAATGTTATCGAGCCGGCGGTTGTAGGGATAACATCGATCAGCATCGACCACCAAAATCTTCTGGGCAACACTATAGATTGTATCGCCAAGGAAAAGGCGGGTGTCATAAAGGCCGGGGTGCCTGTGGTTACGGTGCCGCAAGACCCAAAGGCGATGCGCATCCTGAAAAAGGAGGCGGCGGCGATGAAGGCCCAGTTGAGTGTGACCGGCCGCGACATCGATTTTTCGTATCGGTTTGAGTCGTCGCGCGAGTACGGGCCGCATACCCGCGTGTGCGTCACGACTCCGACGAGCCGATTCGAGCACCTGCGTGTGCCTCTTCCGGGCGAGCACCAGGCGATCAATTGCGGACTTGCGCTTGCGATGCTGGACAAACTCAAGGGGCAAGGATATGCGATCGACGATGAAAAGGCCATGGCGGGTCTGAGCGGCACGACGATGGTCGGGCGGATGGAGGTGATCTGCAACGATCCGCGGATTATCGTGGATACGGCGCACAATGCAGCCAGCATAAAGGCGCTGATTTCAGCGATCGGACAGCACGTTCCGTACGATTCGATGATCATCATATTCGGCTGCAACAGTGACAAGGACGTGCGGGGTATGCTGATGCAGCTTCAGTATGGGGCCGACAAGGTGATCTTTACGCGGAGCAACTCGCCAAAGGCGGTGCTGCCACAGGACCTCGCTGAAATGTACACTGAAATCTGCGGCAAGATGTGCCAGACGGCGGTTACAATCAGCGAGGCGGTGCGAACCGCCCGAAGTGCGATTTCGCGAGAGGACCTGATTTGCGTTACGGGCAGTTTCTATCTGGTGGGGCAAGCGAAGGAACAGCTTAAGAACATTTAACAGAGCTAAGCATTTTGTAAGCATCGGTCGTTGTGAGGTTTGCGCATCTCGATTCAAATCAGAAGCCTTCATATCTCAATTGGGCGGCATGGCATTCAGGGAACTTTTTGTCTTATCGGCATTATCAGCGTAGTCATTTTTTTCGTAAAATCCCATATGACCGCAAATTTTTTGGTTGCTTTGCGGTCGAGGGCGGATAGAATGCTTCCAAGCAACGGCTCAGAGTGCCGTTTGCAGACATCAAAGCGGCTCAGGGCCGGGTAATCGGCCTTTTGCATGGAAAGCAAAGTCAAGGGAAGTGAACGGAAGGTTTTTAAGGAGACGGAAATGAAGAAAGGGATGATTCTTACAGCGGCAATGATGGTTCTTTCGTTGTGCGGCGCAGGTTGGGCCCAAGGGGATGTGGGCATAACGTTTGACGCCACCTGGGTGAGCAAGTACATCTGGCGAGGTTTCGACCGGCTGGACGACAAGGCGGCATTCCAGCCAAGCGTGATGTTAGACTACAATGGTCTGAACCTCGGTGTTTGGGGTTCATGGGCCGGGTCGAGTCAGGGCGGGGCAAGTTTCAGTACTGTAGATGCGACGGAATTGAATTACATCGTCGGCTACAACGGTACAGTCAACGGCGGAGAGGCTTTACAGGTCGATTATGCCCTCACATATGTATACTATGATTTCATCGATCAGCCGACCAGGAACGCCGACACGCATGAAGTGAGCCTGTCGATTGCCTTGCCGCAGATCATCGGCTGCGGGCTCGTGCCGCGGTATACGGCGGCGTACCTCTGGGACGTCAGGAGCGGCGGTCCGGCGCGCGACGTGACCGGCTGGATTCATGAGTTCGGGCTGGACTACAACTGGATAGTCGGCGAGATATTCCCGAACAATCCGCAGCAGATTATTACTTTCAGTTGGGATATTACATATAATGACGGTGCAGGGTCCATGTATCCGGCCAAGCAGGTTGAGCACGACTGGTCGCACATGACTTGGGGTGTTACGACCGAGATCGGTGTGCCGTGGGGCGGTACGTTCCGGCCTGGCTTGTATTACCAGACATCGATGGAAGATTCAGTGAACAAGAATGACGAGTTCTGGGTCGGGCTGTCTTACGGGCTGAAGTTCTAAGCCTTTCGAGAAAAGCAGTTGATTACGAAGGCCGGTGCGATGCCGGCCTTCTTTTTTGCGCATTTTGGCAGCGGGCGTTGCGGCAAGGCGGAAGCACAGGCTTGTTTTGTGAGAGAGAGTGCCTATACTAAGAGCTCTTTGCCGCTTAGGACAGCTTTAGTTGGCACCGTTGTGGTGCGGCGGGGCGGCGGGGTCATTGAACGTCAGTAAGGTATTTATATGGCGAAGATTACGAAACTGGATGATATTGTGTCGCTTTGCAAGCGGCGCGGGTTTATTTATCAGTCGAGCGAGATATACGGCGGGCTGGCGAGCTGCTATGACTACGGGCCTTTGGGGGTGGAACTTAAGCGGAACGTTCGCAACGCGTGGTGGAAGCGGGTGGTTCAGATGCGGGACGACGTTGTGGGTTTGGATTGCAGTATTCTGATGCACCCGATGGTGTGGAAGGCATCGGGTCATGCGGATAAGTTTGCGGACTTGGTTACGGTTTGCCGCAAGTGCAATACGCGGTCGCGTGTGGATCATCTGGCCGATGACGGTGAGGAGCACACAATGCACGTGCGGCCGGAGGCGGCGATGGCCGAGGCGGGGAAGTTAGCCAGGAAGAAATGTCCGGCGTGCGGGACGGTGGGGCAGTTCACGGAGCCGATGGCGTTTCGGTTGATGTTCGAGACGGAGATGGGGGCGAACGTGGACGACAGCATGACACTGTTCCTTCGGCCGGAGACGGCTCAGGGGATCTTCGTGAACTTCCGGAATGTGCTGGACTCGACGCGAGTGAAGATCCCGTTCGGGATTGCGCAGATCGGCAAGAGCTTTCGCAACGAGGTGACAACCAAGGCGTTTATCTTCCGCACGCGGGAATTCGAACAGGCGGAGTTGGAGTTTTTCTGTGCGCCGGGGACGGACGACGAGTGGTACGAGTACTGGAAAGGTGAACGATTCAGGTGGTATACGGACCTCGGGATCAGCAAGGATAACCTGCGGCTGCGGGAGCACGATCCAGATGAACTTGCTCATTACGCCAAGGGATGTGTCGATGTGGAGTACCGATTCCCGTTCGGGTCGGGTGACTGGCAGGAGTTGGAGGGGATAGCGAACCGGACGGACTTCGACCTGCGGCAGCATCAGCGGGGGATGCGGACGATGAACGACTGGTACGAGGCCGGGCGGGACCTGGCCAAGATTACGCTGAAGGAGGAGGATGCCGATTACGTGAAGGGGCCGCTGTCGTACTTCAACGACGAGACAAAGGAACGGTTTGTGCCGTATGTTATCGAGCCGAGCGCAGGTATCGACCGGAGCACCCTGGCGTTCCTTGTGGATGCGTATGACGAAGAGCAAGTGAAGGGCGAGACGCGAAACCTGCTACGTTTTCACGCGGATCTGGCGCCGGTTAAGGCGGCGGTTTTTCCACTGGTGAAGAAGGACGGGATGCCGGAGATGGCGCGGAAGATCTATGATGATTTGAAGTCGCGGTTCTCATGTTTCTATGATGAGAAGGGGGCGGTTGGTCGTCGTTATCGGCGTCAGGACGAGGCGGGGACGCCTTTTTGCGTGACAGTTGACGGTCAGACTAAAGAGGACGGTACGGTTACGGTTCGGGATCGGGATTCGATGGAGCAGGTTCGTGTAGCGGTCGATCAGATTCGTGGACACTTGATGGAACGGCTGGGGATGTAGCCGTCCGCGGCCACGGCAAGAAGGGCCGGTAAAATGATCGAAAAAACGGCCGGGACGAGGCGCGGCCGGATGATTCGGGCGCTAGAGTTTACATATGCCGCGGAGCGGTGTATTGCGGCTGCGGTGTTGGCTGCGGTGCTTATGGCGGGGCTGTTTGTGCGGGCGCCCTGGCGGGTCAACGCGATTGCATCGGTGCTGCTTGCCAATGTGGTGCTGTCGCCGTGGAAACTGCGGCTCTTGTTCGACATTGCTGTGATCGGCGTGGTTGCGGGGGTGGCGATATGGGTTGTGACACCCAATAACGACGTGGGGTTTTGGCGGCCGCACAGCTTCGATGTGGACGTGGCGCGGGCTGAGGCTGCGCGGGCGATTACAAAGGAGGAGAATGCGGCGGCGTTGTATGCGGAGCTCTTTTCGGCGTATGATTTTGAGGACTTCGAGATCGGATTGTATGCTTCGGATGCCTACGGGGATATGCTGACGCGGCGGTGGACGGATGCGGAATTTCCCGAGGCGAGGGCGTGGCTGGCGGACCATGCCGAAGCTTTTGCAATGCTGAAGGAGGCGACCGACATGGCGCAGTGCCGGTTTTCACTTGCGACGACACAACTTGAGCGCAATGCACAGATGCTGCGAACAAACCTTATGAAACGGTGGGGGCTTGTGCTGACTTGCGCGGTGAACAGTGATTTGGGCGAGGGGCGCAACGCGGCGGCAATGGAAAAGATCAGGATCTTGCGGCGTATGGCGCAACACATGTATCAGCAGCAAATGCTTCTGGATATGCCGCGGGGTCTTGAGGTGGAGCGGATGGCCTATAATGCGATGGGTCGTTTGATCATGGAGGGCGAGCCGACGCAGGAGGATATTGGTGAAATGGAGCGGTGGCTTTGGGGGGTGGAGGATTCACTGGAGGCGGACTGGAGGCAGGTTTTTGAACATGAGAAACTGTATATAAAGCAAGTTGCCGGTCTTCTGTATGAGGTGAATGAGGGCGGCAGTGTGCGATTGAGCCGCCATGCGGTGCTTGCGTTCGATCATCAGTTCAGGATGGGACTTCATATAGTGCGGCGGATGGAACATGCGCCGCGCGTGACGGCGCTCGTGCTGTGGTTTGCGATTCCGCATCGTCCTGAGCGTTTGGGCAGGGTGATCGATCGGATATTCGCGCGATACTTCGATGAGATGTCTCATCCGGGCGGGGAGGAGGCGCTTCGGCGGCGTGTCGGGGACCCGGAGTTGAACTACAAGGGCATCATAGAACTGGCGGCGTGGCGCACGGTGAACTGGGTTTATCCTTTGAGGCAGCAGTGGGCCAAGCGTCTGACGTTCCGAAATGCAGCGCTTGTGCTGATATTGCTGAAGCGGCACCATGCGGCATACGGAGACTGGCCTGAGGCGCTGGAGGAAATGGCTGATGTGGCGGGTTCAGGGATATTCTTGGACCCCATCAGCGGCGAGCGTCTTCGATACCGGAGGAACTCTGAAGGGTTTATGTTGTACAGTATCGGCAGGAACGGCATCGACGAGGACGGGCGGGGCAACCCGAGGGATGGAACCGATGATGTTATGATATGGCCGGCGAGGGCGTCGATTCTCGATGCGGCACTTCTCGATGGGCAATGAACAAGAATGCCACACGGCCGGCAGAAGCCGGGCGGGGGGATGTCCGATAACCGCACAAAGCGGTGAAGGAGTACTACCTGAACTGGGAGAGTCGATGATACCGGCGGGGGCAATAAAACCGGGTGTTTGTGCGTCTACCCTGCTGAGAAGCTGAAGCGGCAAGGAGTGCTGGAGCCGGTAATCCATAATTATTCGACTCGGAAATGCGCGTCAAAAAAGTGTCATAGCGCGCATCGATCTGTCGATAAGTGATTGTCGGGGCAGGTGAAAGGGAAAAAATTGCCATGCGTAAGCGTGCATTTATTCGGACGGATCGCAAAACGATTAATGCATGATTTCTCAAAGTCAGCGGTATTTGCTTGACGTGATGGAAATCCTTGATACAATGCGATTGTTGGCAGGGCCGGTTGGGGGACCCGTGGGGATATGTTATTCAACTAAACAAAAGCCGAACGGGAAGTGCGTGCGACAAGTAAGCCCCATAATCATTATGATGCTGCTCTGTGCGGGATGTTTATCCATCTCTGCGGCATGGGGCGATGTTCCGTCCGGCGAGGCGGTGTCGGCGCCGGCGGACCCCGAGGGTGATGCGGCTCGGCAGCTTCGGATCTATGAGGAGACTCTGCTTCGCGGTTCGACGGACCAGAGCCGCACCGACGCGGCGGTGGAGCTACTGCGTCGCGGCGACAATGGGGCTTGGGAAGTTTTGCTGAAAGCGCTTCTGAACGCGGACAATGCGGCTGCTCGTCAGGCGGTTTGTCGGGGACTGGTTGTGAGCCGTTCCTGGCCTGATACAACCCGAAGCCGCAAGCCATTTCTGGAACCGCTTCTTGGTATTCTTATAGATGAAGGTGGGCTTAATGCGCGTCTTGCAGCCGAGGCGTTGTTAGTGTTTCGTTATGCCGAGGTTGGGGATCGTCTGGGACGTCTTGTAAATATGGCCGACCGCCAGGTGCGTCTGAACGCCATCTACGGGCTGCGTCTATGGCCGGACAAGGAGGCGATACTTCAACTGGTCGATTTGCTGGATGACCCTGATGTGGAGGTAGCCGCGGCGGCCACGGCGGCTCTTCCGTACTGGATCGGCAGCGGGGGCAACAAACAGGCGATCCGCGAAGAGCTTCAGCGAAAGAGTCCCGATGAGATCATCAAGGCGCGACTGGAGGGTCTTGGTCAGCAGATGGCTCGTTTGGAAGCTGAGCGGGAACTTTGGAAAAAGCTTTACTTAGGGGCATTGGATCGCGAATACGAAAGATCCGACGAGGACGCCAAAGGTCGCAGTCTGGTTGAACGCATGGCTTCGGAACATGCGCCTGTGCGGCTTTGGGCGGTCAACAAGTCGAGGGCGTTTACGGGTCCTCGTCCGAAGGCGTTTCGGGACAACCTGCTGGCTCTGCTTTCGGATCGGGAGCGTGAAATCAGGCTGGCGGCGGCGCGTGTTCTGGCGAACATGAGCGTGCTGGACCCTGCTGAAAAGCTTCTGGCTCAGTTGAAGGTTGAGACTTATCCGGAAGTGAGCCTGGCGATATTCGATGCCCTCGGGGAGGCATGTTTTTTTGCGTTTTCTCCGGGGTCGCCGATAAGCCTGGACGAGTCAATACGGGGTGAGACGCTTGCGATCGCCGCGACGTATCTACGGAACAAGGATGGCCGCGTTGCCGCTCAGGGTGCTTCGGTGCTGGGCAAGTTGCTGGAGCTGAACAACCTGGAAGATGGCGGGTTCGAGGAATACTTGCAGTTGCTTGCCGATCGTTATGAACAAGTTTCGGGTGAGGGGTCGGTGCTTCGCGGCGAGCTGCTGGACGTGATGGCCCGGCTTTGCGGCATCGGCAAGCATCGGCAGCGTGCATGCCAGCTTTACCGGCAGTATTTTCTTGCAGGTCTGGAGATGAGCGACGACCACTCGGTTCGTGAGGCGTCAGCGACCGGTCTTGTCAACATAGATCGTACGTCGGCGTTTCGACTGTTAAAGGACCTGGGTCTGGCTAACGATGCGAGCCTGGTTGTTCGTCGCACTGTTGTTCGGCTTGCCGGCGAGTTGGGTGGACCAGAGGACGCAGTATGGCTTGCTGAGCGGATCAATGGCAATGGGGAGGCTGAAGCGGCCTGGCATGCAATGCGGGACATTGTGCTTCGCGAAAACGCCAAGGCTGCTTATGACTGGGCCAAGAAGGTGGCGGCTGGTGAGGATAAATACAACCATGCGCGCGATCTTCTGGAGATCGCTGAGAAGAAGGCGGAAGGTGAGCAGGATTCGGTATTGCTTCGCGCAGTGCGGACGGACCTTTGCGAATGGTACAGCCAGCGGGGTGATTATGCGAAGGTGATTTCTTACTGCAACCTGCTGCTGGCAGGCGCCACGGATAGTGTGGAGAAGGAGAAACTTCAGTTGCTTCTTTTGGAAGCTTACCTGCAGACTGCGGATGCAGCGCGAGCTGCGCAATTGATCGGCGACCGGCTGGCGATGCGCGACGTGGCCGCCGATGACGCCTTCATTTCCAGGATTGGGGCTTTTCTGGGGCTTCGCGATATTAACCCGGCGACGAAGACGGCGGTTTTGGATGCTCTTGGGGGGATCAAGCCGACGGCGGCGAGGCCGCGGTGGACGGCGCAGATGAACACGTGGCGTCAGATGGTGGCTCCGAAGGAGCCTCCCGTGGCGCCTGTGGCTGTTCCGCCGGCGAGGCAGGCGAGTTCGGGTTCGTCGCCGTTTGCGCTGGAGGATTAGGGGGTAAGGCGCGAGGGGGGCGGGGCAGATTCGTTTCCGTTCATTCGTGACCAGGTCATTGCGCATTTCGCAGGAAAGCCTGCCCAGTTTAACATCTGCGGATATTTTTTGCATACCTTCGAAGAAATTATGTTACGAGGGCGGATTGGCGGCACTCTTTTGGGTATTGGGAAAGAGCAAAGTCCATTTCTTATTAAGGGGATACCGCCATGATCAGAGCAAGTCATTGGGAAACGGTGGGAGCACTGTGGATGGGGGTTGCGGTCGTTTTGCTGAGTTGCGGGGGGATGGAGGGGGCAAGCCTGCACGTTCCGGGGGATTACGCGACGATTCAGGCGGCGATCGATGAGTCAAGCGACGGCGACAGGGTTGTCGTGGCAGAAGGCGTGTACTTCGAAAACATCAACTTCAAAGGCAAGAATATCATCGTAATGAGCAGTGGTCCGAGGGACCCGCGGGTTGTTGCTTCGACGATCATCGATGGGCGGCAACTCGATTCAGTGGTTACGTTTGCGGGGACGGAGAACGCTACGTGTGCTCTTGCGGGGTTCACGATTCGAAACGGTTACGCAGATCTCGGCATAGGCGAGGGCGGCGGCGGCATATGCGGCGGTTCGGAAACCAACCATACTCATGCTACAATTCGTTATAACATTATCGTTTATAATCATGCCTGGGACGCCGGTGGGATATCCCGCTGCGACGGCCTTATAGAAAGAAACATAGTCGCCGGCAACACGTCTCGCTGGTATCAGGGCGGCGGAGGGCTTTATGAGTGCAACGGTGTCATTCGCAACAATGTAATCGTCGGGAATCAAGCGGGGGGATGCGAGGGTGCAGGTGCACTGAGTTTTTGCGATGCCGTCATCGAAAACTGTACTATTGCATACAACATCGCCAGCCTTGCTTTTGGTCCAATCGATAACTGTAATGGGCCAATCCGAAACTGTATCATCTGGGCGAATGAGCCTAGCTGGCACTTGCCGGCTGTATTCTTTACCAGCATAGATGTGGATCCGCTCTTTGCCTCGCCCGGTTACTGGGAGACCGACGCACAGGGCAGGCCTTCGTCTTTTGTATTGGGAAACTACCACCTCAAGTCGCAAGGGGGCAGATACGATCCGGTAAGTGGTTTGTGGGTGCAGGATTATGTTACGAGTCCGTGCATCGATGCGGGGGATCCGCGGAGTGCGATTATGCATGAGCCGTTCCCAAACGGCGGGGTGGTGAACATGGGTGCGTACGGGGGGACGGCGGAGGCAAGCATGTCGTGGTTCGGCGGGGCGGTGTGCGAGAGGATTGTGGCGGGGGATATAAACGGGGATTGCGCGGTGGATCTGGCGGATTTGGCGATTCTGGCGGTGCACTGGCTTTCGGGGATTTAGTCAAGACAGCGTCGTCGGCGGCAAAAAGTATGGGGAGCGTTTGCGCAGATGGTTTGCCCGTTGCGGTTTTTTCAATGTTGTTATAGGCGCCAGCTCAATGGAGAAACCTTGGCCTATTTCAGGTTAAGCCAAGCCGTGGAGCGTTCGAAATAGGTATCGACACAAGTATTACGTGTGATGGTCTGATAACGCAATGGAGCACGCAATGATCTCTTCGGATGTGACGGCGCCGACACAGGGAGTTTCTGCAAACAAGAATCAGCAGCTTTACGAAGCCTTTTTCGAGTATAACCCTTGCCAGGCAATTGTAGTGGACAGAGAAGGACGGATTGTAACCTTCAACCGCGCAAAGAGGGAATCGGGCGATCGGCTGCCGTCACAGGGCGATATCGTCTTCAAGGATTACGCGGCCAAGTATGAAATCGACATGTATTCCGAACTGATGGAATGTATGCGAACCGGGCGCACGAAGGTTTTTGACGAACAGAAATACGTCAACAAGATACTGAGCACAACGATCGCGCCCTTTCCCGGAGGGGCGATCATTATTACCGAAAACGTAACGGAGCGTAAGAAGGCAGATATGGAGCTGCGCCAGAGTGAGGCGTTCAATCGCGCATTGTTCGATTATAACCCATGCCAGACGATCATCGTGGACAACGACGGCAGGATTGTCACATTCAATAAAGCCAAGCGGGAGAGCGGAGACCGCCTTCCCAAAGAAGGCGATGTGATTTTCAAGGACTATGCGGGGCGTTACGAGCACGACATGTACGCCGAACTCATGGAATGCATAAGGATTGGTCAGACAAGGCGGTTTCCTGATCAGAAGTACGGCGAAAAAATCCTGTCGACTACGATCTCGCCATTCCCCGGCGGTGCAACGATTATAACGGAGGACGTGACTCAGCGAATCGAGGCACAGCGTCAGCTTGCAGCGGCCAACGAGGTGCTCCAAGACAAGGATCGAATGAAGACGGCGTTTGTATCTACGATAGCCCACGAGCTGCGGACTTCGCTTTGTATATTCCAGAATGCCGTCAGCAACATGAACAGCGGGGCAATGGGCAAGGTCAGCAGCAAGCTGCGGGAGACATTTGAGATGGCCGCGGGCGGTGTGAAGCGCCTTGCCAATGTGATCGACGATTTTGTCGAACTCTCCGAATCCGAACTCGGCCAGGGCGGGCTGATATGCGAACAATTTGATATGACAGCTTTGTGTCGAGAGGTGATAGAGGGGTTTAAGCCGCTTCTGAGAGAAAGAAGGGTAAAGCTTACGACACTGCTGCCGGAGGGCGGTTGTCTGCTGAACGCGGATCGGGCCAAAATGGCCAGGGTCCTTCGGCATCTGCTTGACAATGCCGCCAAATACGCACCAACAGGCGGTGATGTCGAGTTCCACCTGGAGGACCGCGGGCGCGACATTGCGTTTTATGTCAAAGATAACGGGCCGGGCATCGCCGCGGAGAACATCGATAAGGTTTTCGACTGCTTTACAAGCATCGAGGTTGCGGGACAGTCGAGCAGGCGGGGGATCGGTCTGGGTTTGACACTGGTACGACAGATCGTCAAGATGCATGCAGGCGAGGTGATCGTGGTGAGCAAGCCGGGCAGAAGTACAACGTTTCGCGTTGTAGTCCCGAGGTGACCGCATCATTCGAGGGCGCAGTGGACATGCTCAGCTACGCCGAATACATGCATTAGCGCATCACATATTAAACGCGCCAATAGCACAACTACATCCGCGGGGGCCCCTGGTTTTTCCGATGTGAACAGGTGTTTTTGCGTGCTCGTAAACATATTAGGGCATGCAAAAAGAAAGGGGGTGTATCGTGGAAATTACGAACGAACTGGACAAGCAGTCGGTCGACTACGAGGTAAGTACACATCGGCCGGCATTCACAGCGCAAGAAGTGGCTCAAGAGGAGCATGTAAGCGGCAGGAATGTCGCTAAGTGCGTGGTTGTCCATGCCGATGGTCGCGACTATTTGTGCGTTCTACCGGCCTGCTGTATGATCGATTTTGGAGCTTTGAGAAGCGTTCTCGGGGTGACGGAGGCAAGGCTGGCCGATGAATCGCACATGGCGGAACTCTTCGAAGGCTGCGAGCCGGGGGCGGAACCGCCATTTGGAAGTCTTTACGGACTGCCAACTATAATGGATGACCGGCTGGAGCAAGACAGGTTTATCCTCTTTCAAGGCGGTCGGCATGACAGGGCGATTCGAATGGACATGGCTTCTTACTTGCGGATCGAAGATCCGCGTGTGGCCAGTTTCAGCTACCGACTGCAATAGTTGTGTTATCGGAGGTGACGCAAGCACAAAATAAGAAAGGGCCGGCCGGTGATGGCCGGGCCCCTTTCTTTGGAGGAGGAGAAAAGCTTATCTTGTCGAGCGGTGGAACCGTTTCTCGCCGCCCGCCTGTTACCTGACCTGTTACCTGCCGCTAACCGATCTGCTATTATTACGCGCTTTCGGCGAGGTAGTTCGGGAAAACTTGGAAAAAATCCCGAATCTGGTTGACGATCATTCCTCTAATGGCGCGTTGTGGACAACAGGGACCTCGGCGGGTATACTAAGAACGTTTTACAATAACAAAGGAGGCTTTTTTATGAGACGTTTACGGTTTCTCGCTGCGGCATGCATAATTGCTTTTCTGGGTTCCGAGCAGCTTTATGGGGCTGAAAAAGCGGATATACGGACCTTGGACAGGATATGGGGGACTGCGGAGCACTCAGCTTTTACAGATCTGATTAATCATCTTGGCGAGTGGTTCTGCGTGTTCAGGGAGGGAGAAGGGCATGTTTACGGGCGCGATGGCCAGATAAGGGTAATCCATAGCACAGACGGTGAAAGCTGGAAATCGGCGGCGGTTTTGCGGGAAGATGGTGTGGATCTTCGTGATCCCAAGATCAGTCTGGCGCCGGACGGACGCCTGATGATCGTGATGGGCGGGAGTGTTTACGACGGGAGGACGTTGGTTACGCGGCAGAGCCGTGTGGCTTTTTCGGCGGACGGGCGTTCGTGGACGGCACCTCAGAAGGTGCTTTCGCCCGGCGAGTGGCTGTGGCGGGTGACATGGCGAGGGGACGAGGGTTATGGAACTGCATATGGTTCGGCGGCGGAAGGGGAGTGGTCGTTGAGGCTGTATCGGACGAGGAATGGGACGGATTACGAGTTTATTGCGCCTTTGGAGATTGGCGGCAGACCTAACGAGACGACTCTTCGGTTTGCGTCGGACGGTCGTATGATCGCGTTTGTGCGGCGGGAGGGGGGAGATGCTGTTGCGTGGATCGGTTCCAGTTTGCCGCCTTACACGGAATGGAAGTGGCATCTTACGCAGCATCGTGTCGGCGGGCCGAACTTCGTCATACTGCCGGACGGGCGGATGTGGGCTGCGGGAAGGAGCTATCCCGGAGGTGCCAAGACGGCGATGGGGCGAATGACGGAGACGGGATATGAGCCGATTCTGACGCTTCCGAGCGGGGGCGACACGAGCTATCCGGGGCTCGTCTGGCATGAGGGTCTTTTGTGGATGAGCTACTATTCATCGCACGAGGGCAAGGCGGCGATATACCTTGCGAAGATATCTTTGCCGGCAGATTAGAGGCGTGTGATTTGAAAGCGGAAGGAGCGGAGTATGGCTAAACGCGCGTTAGTGACGATTGCGGATGGAATCGAGGAGATTGAGGCGGTTTGCATTATCGATACGCTGAGGCGGGCGGGGGCGGAGGTGACGGTTGCCTCCGTCGACGGTTTGCAGGTGATGGCCTCGCGCGGCGTCAAACTCGTTGCGGATAAGCTGATCGGCGATTGCCAGGGCGAGACGTTCGATCTGATCGTGCTTCCGGGCGGTTTGCCGGGTGCGGAGCATCTTCGGGATTGTGCGCTGCTTGTGGAGATGCTCAGGGCACAGGAGGCGTCGGGGCGGCTATATGGAGCGATTTGTGCTTCGCCGGCGGTGGTTTTAGGTCATCATGGGCTTCTGGGCGACAAGCGTGCGACGTGCCATCCTGCGATTGAAGAACAGCTTGTGTGTGCTGAGAAGTCTGATGAGCGAGTTACGGTTGACGGCAATTGCGTTACCAGCCGAGGACCTGGTACGGCGATTGATTTTGCGCTGGAACTGGTTGGCAGACTGTTCGGGGCCGAGCGTGCCGAGGCTGTGGCGGGTCCGATGCTGGTGAGGCGATAATCCAGTTTTTTGTTGTGGAAAGGATGGCGGGCATGAGGAAGCGTGGTAATGAGAACCTGTACATTATTTGTTGGGTGTTGGTGATTTGTGTATCGTTGGCGTTTGGGACGGCGCTGGATGATTACGTCAAGCGGCCGGACGCGGCGTTTCGGTACGACGTTGTTCGCACGGTTAAGAGCGACCTTGGGACTGCATACGTTCTCGATATGGTGTCACAGACGTGGCGCAGCGCCGGAGAGGTTGATCGAACCGAGTGGCGGCACTGGGTGCAGATCGCGGTGCCGAAGGTGGTAAGGCACGAAACGGCGCTGATGATTGTTGATGGCGGGCGTAACGGAGGTACGGCTCCGGGTCCGGACGGGATGGCTGCTTCGATTGCGGTGCGGACGCAGTCGGTTGTGGCGAGGGTTCGGATGGTTCCAAACCAGCCGCTTCGGTTTGCAGGTGAGAAATCCGAGCGTTGGGAGGATGCCATAATTGCGTACTCATGGGATCGCTTCATAGAGACCCAGGACTCGGACTGGCCGGCGCAATTGCCTATGGTCAAGTCAGTTGTGCGGGCGATGGACGCCGTGGGAGAGTTTGTCGGCAAGGAGCACAATGACGTTAACGTGAAGTCCTTTGTCGTGACGGGTGCTTCCAAGCGCGGGTGGACTACCTGGCTTACGGCCGCGGTGGACAAGAGAGTACGGGCGATTGCGCCGATAGTGATCGACATGCTCAATGCGCAGGAGTCGTTTGAGCATCATCGGTCGGTATACGGGTTCTATGCGCAGGCGGTGCGGGATTATGAGCAAATGGATATATTCGCTCGGATCGACACGCCGGACGCGGAGCAACTGATGGCGATTGTTGACCCGTATGCTTATCTCGACAGACTTACGATGCCAAAGTTCATTTTGAATTCGGCGGGGGATGAGTTCTTTCTGCCGGACTCGTGGCGGTTCTATTATGACGATCTGAAGGGCGAGAGTCGTCTGCGATACGTGCCCAACAGTGGACATGGTTTAAAGGACACGGATGCAATTGAGACGGTGGTTACGTTCTATCAGGGGGTATTGGAGGGCTGGAAGCTGCCGCGTTTTGAGGTGTCTTATCCTGATGAGGGAATGGTCTGCGTGAAGCCCGTCGATGCTCCGGCGGCGGTGAAGCTTTGGCAGGCGACTAATCGCGATGCGCGTGATTTCCGTATCAACGTATTAGGCAGCGCATGGAGCAGCAAAACGCTTGCGCCCGACGGTGAAGGTCGCTACATGGCGAATGTTGAGAAACCTGCGCGCGGATTTACGGCGTTCCTGGTGGAGTTAACGTTCGAGAGTCCGGGGGAGCATCCGTACAAGTTTACGACGGGGACACGTGTGATTCCGGATGTGAAATCGTTTGCCGGGAAGTAGTCTTCCAGTGAGTTGCTCAAGTCATGTTTCAAGCGATTTGAGTATGTGCCAGTATGCTCCCCGCGCGCCTTTGGCGATGGCGTCGGCGAGAGCGGAGTTGTCGTTATAGTTGTGATCTGAGGCGGGCAGATCCTGGTTGGCTATGTCGGGCATCGGCTCGAAGAAGCGGGCGTCTTTGTCGATGAGGCTGCGGACGATGTTTGCGGGCGCGTCGCCGAGCTTGTAGGAGATGTAGAACGTGGGTTGGAAAAGGTCGACGGGGCCTTCATAACGGCGGTGGATGTTGGGGTTGGTTTCGAGGGGGCCCTGGGCTGCGGCGATGCGGGCGATCTCGGTGTGGGGATAGATGCGTATGCCCAATGCCGTGCCGGCGCAGTCGGGGTTGATTTGTTTGACGAAGGTGATGGTCTCAGCAACGGTTTCGGGGGTCTCGCCTGGGCCGCCGAGCATGAGGTCGATCATGACCTCAATGTCGTGCTTTTTGCAGGCTGCGACGGTGCGGGCGAGGTCGTCCGGAGAGTGGGGCTGGCGATAGGTTTTGAGCATGGCTGGTGAGCCGGAGTCGCCGGTGAAGTTGATGCCTTTGCAGCCTGCGGCTTTCATGGCGCTGGCGAGTTCGTCGTCGAAGGGAGTTGTGGCGAGATAGGCGTACCACTGGAGCTGGTCGCCGAGTCCGCGGCGGGCTAATTCACCACAGACGGCCAGCGCGTGGTCGCGGGGAATATTGAATTCGCTGTCGCATAGGTGCAGTACGTCGATGCCCTGTTTATGGAGATTTTCGGCTTCGTTTGCTACTTCGACGGGGTTTCGAAGGCGGAGTGTCTTTCCCTTGGCAACGTGTTCTGCGCAGTAGATGCAGTTGCGATTGCAGCCGCGTTTTGTTTCGAGGCCCGCCTGGCCGCCGAGGTGGAAGTAAGTGCGATTGTCAAAGGCGTTGTATCGAGGAGGGAGAGAGAGTGTGGCGTTCCATTCGGGTGGATTGGCGCGGATTGCGTCTTCATCCCGCCATAGAAGTCCCGGGATGGCCCAGTAATCATGCCTGTCTTCGAGAGCGCGGTACAGTTGAACGATTGCCTTTTCGCCGTCGCCGCGGACACCGAAGTCGGCGCAGGAGTACTGGAGGATTTGCTCGGCGAAGATGGCGTAGCCGACACCGCCGAGGACGATGGGGGCGTCCGTGAGCCGACGGAGCGCGGCGACTGTTCTGGCGAATGCGGGTACAAACCATTGAGCGTTGGGCCAGAAGCAGTCGTCGACGTTGCGGAGCGTTAGGCCGACAAGTGAGGGGGTGGAGGCGGAGAAATAGTCGGTCATAGCCTTGTGCGGATCGTCGACGAGGCACAGGTCAAGAACCTCAGTCTGAATACCGGCGGCAGCCGCGGACGCGGCGAGATAATCCAGGCCGATAGGTGCAATCGGCGGGCGCATTCGATTTGGATTGATAAGAGTCAGCATTTGTCGTTTCTTTGCAGAGGCTCGTTCACTATGATTTCCTTGCAGCGGCATGATCGCGACTTCTGGCCGAATCTGCAACTTGTAAAGGGCAATCATACAATGACGCACCCGGCAAAAGCAAGCATGGGGTTGAAATTGAGGGCGACGGCGTATAGACTTACGGCCTTTTGGAGACGTATGCCATGGGTCTGAATGTGCGAATAACTGCCGGTAAGGTTACGGCGTCCGCGGAGCTGCTGGAGACCCCGACAGCGGAGGCTATTGGCGCGGCGCTGCCCATCCGCGCACGAGCTCAGAGGTGGGGCGGGGAGGTATATTTTTCGACGTCCGTTGCGGTTGGGCTTGAGGCTGATGCGCGGGACTTGTTGGAGATCGGCGAGTTGGGCTATTGGCCGCCGGGGAAGGCGTTCTGCATTTTTTTCGGCCGTACGCCGGCTTCAGATGGTGAGGCACCCAGGGCGGCATCGGCGGTCAATGTATTTGGAAAGATCACCGGCGACGTGGCGGGGCTGTGGGAGGTCGCTGACGGAGAAGAGGTTATCGTTGAGGCAGAGGCCTCGTAATCACGGGCAAGATGCCCGTGGCACAAATTCGAAGGAGAGCGTGCATGAGCATCACCAGGTCGGTTCTGAACATGGCGGCGTATGCAGTAGTGCTGGTTCTGATTTTGTTCATGGGTTTGGCTTTGCTCAAGGGCAAGGGCGCCGCAAAGGCCAACGAGGATGTCCTGACCTCGACCCAGTCACTGGCGCAGGCCAACAAGGCGGCGCTCGATAAGCTCGATGCGCAGATCGATGAGGCTGTGTCGGCGAAGGTCGCTCAACTGAACAGGTCATTCGAGGAAAAGCTCAGTCAACTTCGGGCCCAGGACATCAAGCACCAGCAGGCGCTGAGTGAACTGCAACGAAAGATCGATTCGCCTGTACAGAAGGAAGATGGTCTCAAATGGGTGTTGAATCCCTTGACCCGACATCGTTATTCGCTGATTCCATTTGCCCTGCCGTGGCATGCAGCCAGGGCATATGCCGAGGCCAATGGCGGGCACCTTGTGGTGATCAATGACAAGGAAGAAAATGAGTGGCTTGTCAAGACGTTCGGCGGAGATACGGAGTACTGGACTGGGTTGACCGACGAGGAGGAGGAAGGCAAATGGAAGGCGGTCAACGGCGAGACGGTGGAGTATTTTAACTGGGCGCCGACCGAGCCGGACAATTATCGCAAGAATCAGCACTACGTGATCATAAACTCCAAGGCGCCGCATCTTAACCAGACCGATTCCGGCCGGTGGAACGACGTTCCCGCCAACGAGGTTCGGATCGGTATAATCGAGCGGCCCCTGTAGCATGTTGTCGAGTCCGTAACGAGGCAAGCCGAACATGTCGACGGAGATTGGCATTACCTTCGTTGTTTACCTGATGTTTCTGCTGGCTGTCGGGTTCTACTTCTATCGACGTTCGGCGACGATCGAGGATTATCTGCTGGGTGGCCGCAGCATGGGGGCGTGGGTTACTGCGCTTTCGGCGCAGGCCAGCGACATGAGCGGCTGGTTGCTTATGGGGCTGCCGGGCGCACTCTATGCCGGGGGAGTAATCGAGGCTTGGATTGCCATCGGGCTTTTTATGGGTACTGTCCTGAACTGGCTGTTAGTGGCAGGGCGTCTGCGCGTCTATACGGAGAAGACGAGCACGATCACGCTGCCGTGCTTTTTCGAGGAGCGTTTCAAGGATCCCACGGGTTTGCTGCGGATCGTCTCTGCGATCATCATTTTGATCTTCTTCACGATTTATGCGTCCAGCGGGCTGGTGGCGGCGGGCAAGCTTTTTGAATCGATCTTTGCAATCGATTACCGGCTGTCGGTGCTGATCGGCGGTGTTATCATTGTGGGTTATACATTCATGGGCGGCTTCCCGGCGGTGTGCTGGACGGACCTGTTTCAGGGGCTGCTGATGCTGCTTGCGCTGATTGCGGTGCCGATTGCCGCATGCCGCGCGTTTGGGGGCATGGATGAGGTGCGCCGTGCGATGGAACTCAAAGAGGTGGCGACGAATCTGTTCGGGCACAAACAGGCGTATCCGGCTCTTGCGATTGTTTCGGCGGCTGCATGGGGATTAGGCTATTTCGGGCAGCCGCACATACTGGTGCGGTTCATGAGTGCCAAGTCGCTTGTGAAACTGCGTGAGGGGACGATTATCGCGGCGGTGTGGGCGTTTTTGTCGCTGGGCGGTGCGGTGCTTGCGGGGCTGGTCGGTATCGGTATTTTCGAGCATCTGGACAAGGCAGAGCAGGACAAGGTTTTTATCTATATGATCGGCAGGGTATTTCATCCCTGGATCGCCGGGGTCATGTTGGCGGCGATACTTTCGGCGATAATGTCGACGATCGATTCTCAGTTGTTGGTTTCATCATCAGCGCTTACGGAAGATTTCTATCAGAAGGTGATCCGCAAGGACGCCCCGAAGGGACGGTTAATACTGGTGGGGCGGCTGTGCGTGATTGCTATTTCGCTGGTCGCGATGGTACTGGCTCTGAATCCGAACAGGACGATCATGGAGATTGTCTCTTACGCGTGGGGAGGCTTCGGGGCGTCGTTCGGTCCGCTGGTGCTGTTTGCACTGTTTTCGAGAAAGACCAGCTGGCAGGCGGCTCTTGGCGGCATGGTTGTTGGCGCAGTGGTGCTGGTTGTCTGGAGACAGGCTGGATGGAGCGATTACATGTATGAACTCGTCCCGGGATTCGCAGCCAACTGTTGCACTATCATAATAGTGAATCGCTTCCTGCCGCAACAGGACTCCATAGCAGTTGAGGTCTTCGAGCAGGTGCAATCGGCAGTGCGGCCCGAAGGTGGATGAGCAGAACCGTAGTATATGGCTATGCAAGCTCGAAGCCGCTATGGCCGAAGATTCTCCATAAGAATCTGGTATACGTTGACCGATTGGAGAAGACACATGAGACTCAAGGCGATTGTCCTTCTTATTGCAGTGTCGACTGGTGTTCCGGCCTCAGGACGTGACCTGACGTTTTTTGTGTGGTCGGATACTCATTTCGGCGCGTATGACTATTCGGATACCACACGCTTGAGTATCATCGAGCAGATGAACAGTCTGCCCGGTACGGAGTATCCGCCCGGAGTCTTTGACGGCCAGCAGGTTGAGAGGCCGGCTTTTTTGCTGCACCTTGGCGATATAACCGAGGGTGGGCTGGTCAGCGAATGGGATAACCCGAGCATTTCCGACCAGCGGAGTTATCTGCAGACGATCAGGCATCTTACGGCCACGGACAAGACTTATGAAGTCATCGGCAATCACGACAGTCGCAGACAGACCAACATACGTTGGCAGATTGCCGGCAAGCAGGGCGGTACCTATTACTCATTTGATTCACAGGGGGTTCATTTTGTTGTGCTCGATCTGTACACTCACCTTAATACGGCATCGCCGAGTCTTGACGACGGGCAACTGGACTGGCTCAGGGTCGATCTGGACGCCGTCGACGATGCCGCTCCGGTGATCATTGCGATGCACACTCCGCCGCTGCGCCGCAGCCCCGCCGGCAACGGATCGCGTGCGATTGAAAACAGCTTCGAGCACCTCTGGAATATCATCGCCGATAAGAATGTCATTGCGTTTCTCCACGGGCATTTTCACGTGGTTCGGCAGGGGCGATGGTTTGAGTTCGACACCTTGGCGCCTGCCGGTTTTGCCTACCTGCGGCGGGGATGTCCGCGGGGGCATCCGGTTTTTGCCGTGGTGCGCATCACCGAAAACCGCATGACCGTGTTCGGCTGGGACTGGTATAATAAAAGATGGCTTGCAAAGCCCGTTTTCGACAAATGGTTCCGGCCTGAATTATCGCTGGACGCTCCGCAAAGCACGCAGAGCACTGCGCAGCGTCCCTGACCGTTTTGAACCGTGTGGACATAAGGGTTTCCAAAATGGTATAATGCACTTTCGACCATACTTTTTTTTGGAGAGTCCGGCATGGAGACTTCAGGCAGGAAAGAATCGAGGCTGAACCGGCGGACCTTCCTTGCCGGTGCGGCAGGCGCGGGTTTTGCGGCTCCTTATGTGGTTTGCGCCAATGCGCTGGGCAGGGGGGCGGCGCCGGCGGCGAGCGAGCGTATTACGATGGCGGCCATCGGCGTCGGCGGGCAGGGGACAAATGATACGCGTGCACTGCTAAATGATTCGCGGGTACAGTATGTTGCCGTTTGCGACGTGCAGACGAAACTTGCGGACAGGGCGCGGCAGATCGTGGCGGAGCATTATGGTCGTGGTGGGAGGGCTGGGGGGTGCGACGTGTACAGCGATTTTCGCAAGATCATCGAGCGCGATGATATTGACGCCGTAAACATCGCTACACCGGATCACTGGCATGCAATAATGGCGGTTCATGCTGCGCGGTCGGGCAAGGATATCTACTGCCAGAAGCCGCTGGCATTGACGGTTGAGCAGGGGAGGAGAATGGCGCAGGCCGTTCAGCGGTATGGCGTAGTTTTTCAGACAGGTACTCAGCAACGTTCTGAAGAACGATTTCGGCGGGCGTGCGAACTTGTGCGAAATGGGCGGATTGGTAAGGTGCACAGCGTGGAGGTCGAGGTTCCCGGAAGCCAGGCCTGCGACGGATACTATGAAGACCCTGTGCCCGACGGTTTTGACTATGATATGTGGCTTGGGCCGGCGCCGGATGCGCCGTTTGCATACAAGCGGGTTGACCGGTTCGGGTGGCGATGGATATTTGATTATGCAGGAGGGTGCGTGACCGACTGGGGTGCGCACCACATCGATGCTGCACAGTGGGGGCTGGGTACAACGCTGACCGGGCCGGTTGAATTCGAGGGGGAGGCAGTGTATCCTTCCAGGGGGATGTACAATACGGCGCTGCATTGGCGGTACAACTGTGTGTACAAGAACGGCGTGCGGTTGACGTGTTTTGCAAAAGACGAATTGCGGCTGCCGCATTTTCCCAACGGCGTGAAGTTTATCGGAGAGGACGGCTGGGTGTATGTCTATCGGGGCGGCCTCGACGCGGAACCGAAGTCGGTTCTGCAGGAGAAGATAGGGCCCGATGAGACGCATCTTTATGCCTCAACGGATCACTACCGCAACTTCATTGATTGCGTGATAAGCAGGCAGACGCCGGCGGCGACCGTCGAGGAGGCTCATCGCTCGCTGACTGTATGCCATCTCGCCAACATAGCCATGCGGTTGAAATGCCGCGTGAAATGGGACCCGGATACCGAACGAATAGTCGACAATGATGCGGCCGCGCGGATGCTGACACGTGCGATTCGTCCACCATGGCGATTGTGAGACGGCAGAGTTGCGATGGCGGCCATTGTTATCGTATCGGCAACAGTTGCGGCGTTTCTTGCCTGGATGATCTGGCGGGTGCGGGCGCGGCGCGCCAGACGCCGCAGGCTTATGGCCGTCCCTTTTCCCGATACCTGGCGAGAAATCTGCCGCCAAAATGTGCCGCTCTATAATTGCATGCCCTCTGACCTGCGCGAGCAGATTCATGGATTGGTCAACGTTTTTTTGAGCGAAAAGCGATTCTACGGGTGCAAGGGCCTTGAGATAACCGACGAGATCAGGGTTACTGTTGCTGTCCAGGCGTGCATGCTGCTTCTCAATCGTCGGACGGGTTACTTCCGCAAGCTCAAGAGCATCTACGTGTATCCCGAAACGTATGTTGCCAAGGAAACCATACGCGACGGCTTTATCGAGATCGAAGGACACAGCGTGCGGCTGGGAGAGTCGTGGCGGCGCGGGCCGGTGGTTCTGGCGTGGGACAGCATTCAGGGCGGAGCAAGGAACTTCCAGGACGGGCTCAACGTGGTGCTGCATGAGTTTGCGCATCAGCTCGATCAGGAAGATAGCCAGGCGGACGGTGCTCCAATTCTGGAGGGCCGAAGCGGCTACGTGCCGTGGTCACAGGTCCTGGGCGCGGAATATGAGGCGCTTTGCAGCAAGGTCAGCCGCGGTGGATATTCGGACATTAATGCTTATGGAGCAACAAATCCCGCTGAGTTTTTTGCCGTTATTACCGAGGCTTTCTTCGAGAAGTCAAAGCAAATGCAGCGAAAGCATCCCGACTTGTATGACCAGTTGAAGAACTACTATAAGATTGATCCGGCAAGCTGGGCTGAACAGTGAATCTTCCCTGTGGAGGTATGGTATGAATGCGCTCAAATGTGCATTGTTTGCAGGCGTAATTGTAACGATTCTTGTGGCGTGCGGCTTATGTGCCGTTCCGGAGGTTGTGGCGAAGTTAGAAGTGTCGTCAGTTTGGTCGGGGCACCCGGTGGGCTTCTGTCTGCTGACGGATCCACCGCACCAGTATGCGGCATATTACGATGCACAGCGGCGTATGACCGTAGCTTACCGCAAGCTTGATGAGCCGAAATGGCGTTATCAGGTTCTGGATTCGACTCTGGGCTGGGACAGCCACAATTTCGTTACTATGGCCATAGATGAGGCGGGTTTTCTGCATCTGGCCGGCAACATGCATTGCGTGCCTTTGGTCTATTTTCGAAGTGAACAACCGCACGATACATCAACGCTAAGGCGAATTGAGCGGATGACCGGGCAACAGGAAAAACGCGTTACATATCCGGTGTTTATCAGAGGCGCAAACGGCGAGCTGATATTTCGTTATCGCGATGGCGGCAGCGGTAACGGTAGCGAAATCTACAATGTTTACGACGTTAAGACGCAGACATGGCGGCGGCTTCTGGATGTGCCGCTTACCGACGGACGCGGTAAGATGAACGCTTATCCGAAGGGACCCGTAAGAGGCCCTGACGGTCTGTTTCATCTGACGTGGATATGGCGAAATACGCCGGACTGTGCAACCAATCATGACCTGTCTTATGCCAGGAGCGTAGACATGGTGGAGTGGCAGACCGTCGACGGACAGAAGGTCCATCTGCCGATGACCATCGATACCGCGGGCGTCATTGTTGATCCGATCCCGACCAACGCAGGCCTTATAAACGGCACTGGCAGCATTGGTTTTGATTCCGGGGGCCGTGTTCTCATTGCGTATCACAAGTTCGACTCCGACGGGTACACGCAGGCGTATGTGGCCAGGTGGGAGGATTCGGCCTGGTCGATCCGGCAAGTTAGCGATTGGAAATGGCGATGGGATTTCAGCGGGGGCGGATCGATCAATTTCGACATTGTGCTGGGCGCGGTTACGCTCGAACCGGACGGAGGGCTGGGGCTGTCGTATCGGCATAAGGAATACGGCAGCGGAGTTTGGCGTCTTGACGAGCAGACGCTGAAGCCCGTCGGCCGGATCCAGCGTCCGGCGACAATCCCGCGACAACTGGGCAGGCTGGAGAGTGTTTTTCCCGGGATGCAGGTTCGCTGGGCGCATGACGCCGGCAAGGCACCAAGCGGCTTCAAGTATGTGTTACGCTGGGAGACACTGGATCGAAACCGCGATCGCCCACGCCAAGGTCTCTTGCCCGAACCGTCAATGCTGACGCTGTACAAACTGTCGACGCCCCTCGACGGCGGTTAGATCGGGTTTTCACTTGCAAGATTGGCGGGCGTGCGGCAACATAGACGCTGCGTGGAGATCGGACGATGGATGTGGATTCGGAAAGATTGATCTTTGCATTCGGGCTGACGCTGCTGGCTGGACTGGCGACGGGCGTTGGCAGTGGTCTGGCTTTTTTCGCGAAGCGGACGAATACGCGAATCCTGTCGTTGGCGCTTGGTTTTTCGGCGGGGGTGATGATTTATGTTTCACTGGTGGAGATATTTCAGAAAGCCAGGGAAAGCCTCGTCGAGCCATTGGGTGCACGGGGCGGTCACTGGGCAACGGTCCTGGCGTTTTTCGGTGGAATGGCTTTTATTGCTCTGATTGACAAGTGTGTGCCGTCGTTTGAGAACCCTCATGAGATCCATAAGACAGAGGAGATGGACAATCCGGCGCTTGCCGCCCGGTTCAACCGGCTCTATCGTATGGGCATATTTACGGCGCTGGCTATTGCCATCCATAATTTCCCAGAGGGTCTGGCGACATTTGCGGCTGCGCTGCATGATCCGCACCTGGGCATAGCCATTGCCGTAGCAATCGCCATTCACAACATTCCTGAAGGTGTTG
>Ga0334882_1000302_pt1 | contig 83272 bp, 77 predicted proteins | sample GraSluR1_MG_5_FD_207226 | JGI IMG/M metagenome (GOLD analysis project Ga0334882, IMG submission 207226) | Sludge microbial communities from methane-producing bioreactor in Wageningen University, Netherlands - Granular Sludge_15_04-R1 | ecosystem: Engineered > Bioreactor > Anaerobic >... | reverse complement strand
AAAACTGCCGTTAAGTTAAGATTGGTTTTCAAGGTTTTTCACAATTAGCACTACTGTCGCTATCGAAATGGTTAAATATACAACAAAAAACAGTATTACATCGGCACGGCTGCTCTTTTTTAGAACAGCAAACCATACTACAGCAAGTACAGCCGGCAGTAAGAATTTTAATCCTACTGCAGCCAGTGTGAATAGTGTCTGCTGTTCAGTCTTCCTGTTTCTGCCAGCATGACTCAGCCCAAGCGTGGCCAGATTTATTGCCAGAAAAGCCGGCACCAGAGCAACTGCGCCGGCAGCGGGTGCAAAAAAGCGGGTCTTAAGGGTAAGAACCAGAACAATAACGAACAGCAGCCCTGCCAGCATAGTAATAACCATCGAATCCCTTGCATACCGTTTCAAGGCAGACAGATTATCTTATCAGATCCTTTATTGATGTATATATTGCTGCAGCGACACCCAGCAGCGATAGGACTGCAGTGAACACAGGCACTTCTGTTCCTGCAAGTTCGTCAAGTTTTCTTCCGCCCCAGACTGAAACAAGAATGATGACGATCATCTGTACAGCAATACCGCTGTACCTTGTATATGTTTTTACAGGGGATTCGGGTTCCTTGTTATTGGCCTTCTTTCCCTTTTGGGGCTGCATTTCCTCCATTATTCACGTCCTCGCTCATTTTGCAGGTGCCCGTGAATTTGGCACCCGGCTCAATTGAAAGCCTGGTGGTAATAATCTCTCCGATTATCTTTGAAGTTGACTTAAGATTCAATAACTGTTCAACCGCAAGCTTACCTTCTATTGTACCTGAAACCTCAACATTCTTACAATATAATTCGCCTTTTGCCCTGCCTGTCGGACCTATTACCACTTTCCCCTTAGTCTTCAGATTTCCTACCAGCGAACCGTCAATACGGATATCACCCGATGAGTTGATATCTCCGGTTATTTCCGTGCCGTTACTGATAAGGTTAATAGCTGTTGTGCTTTCTGCTTCGTTGATCTTCGCCATTTTTCCCCGGTTTAATAAATAATCATCTTGTTCAAATAACTCACAAATATAAAAACTATTGCGATAGAAAGGGAAAAAGTTGGGCAGAGTATACTAGATAGACCATTTGATATAGACCGAGCCCCATGTAAAGCCGCCTCCGAATGCTGCAAGTATTATTTTGTCACCCTTGTTAAGTTTTTGCCTGTAATCGTTCAGGCATAGCGGTATTGTTGCAGCGGTGGTATTTCCGTAATTTTCAATATTGACCATTACCTTCTCAGGAGGAAGCCCCATTCTCTTTCCTGTTGCATCGATGATTCTCAGATTGGCCTGATGCGGAACAAGCCAGGCAATATCTTCTGGTTTAAGATTATTCCTTTCCATAATTTCAACTGCAACATCGGCCATGTTTGAAACTGCAAACTTGAATACACTCTGTCCTTCCTGATATACGTAATGCTCACGGGCATCGACGGTTTCATGCGATGCCGGTCTAACCGATCCTCCGGCTTTCATATGGAGGAATTTCCTCCCTGAACCGTCAGCACGAAAAATATAGTCTATTATTCCGTTATCATCAACAGAAGGTTCAAGCAGGACGGCCCCGGCTCCATCTCCGAACAGAGTACATGTTGTTCTGTCAGTGTAGTCTGTTATTGACGACATTTTATCTGCTCCAACTACAATTGCCTTCTTCACGTTTCCCGATTCTATATAGGCTGCAGCAGTCTTGAGGGCAAAAATAAAACCTGAACAGGCGGCCCCGATATCGAAGCTAAAACCGTTCCTGATACCGACTTTGTCGGATATAATATTTGCCGTTGCAGGGAAAAGCATGTCGGGGGTAATAGTAGCGCATATCAGCAGTTCAATTTCATCAGGTGAAGTGCCTGTGCTTTCGAGCAGACCGCTCACCGCCCTGGCTCCAAGGTCTGAAGTTCCTGCACCCTCTCCTTTGAGAATCCTTCTCTCCCTGATCCCCACCCTCTGCATTATCCATTCGTCGGAGGTGTCGACCATGGTCGCAAGCTCATCATTTGTAAGCCTGTATTCAGGAACCCATGTGTGCAGTCCTGTTATAGCTGCTCTAATCTTCTTTTCCATTTGAAAGTGTAAGTTTAATCCGGCCGGCCAGGTCTGCTTTCACAACATTAACCGTCTCGAGCAGCATGTTTGCAATGGCCTTGCGCTTTGAGATACCATGACCGATTACAATGTTGGCGTTTACACCAATAACCGGGGTTCCCCCAATATTCTCGAAATCGAAACGGTCAAAGAATGGATCATTGATGTTCTTCGATTTGAGAAGAGTAAAAAAAGCTTCTGCCTGCTTGATTATAACATTACCGACAAAACCGTCACATACCAGAACTTCAGGCATATCGGCACTAAAAAGGGCGCTCCCCTCAATGTTGCCCACAAAATTAATATCAGGGTGGTCTTTCATCAGCTCATATGCCGAACGTACTGCCATTGAGCCTTTGGTCTCCTCCTCGCCGATATTTATCAGGGCAACGCGGGGATTCTCAACTCCCATCACGTGCCTGACATACATTGTGCCCAATATACCGTATTGTAACAGGATATCAGGCTTAGTGTCAGGATTGATTCCCACATCAAGCAAAACAGAGGACTTTCCTGATATAGATGGAACCAGGGCAGCCAGCGCCGGCCTGTATATTCCAGGAATAACATTGACGGTATAACTTGCTCCAACAAGCATCGCACCTGTATTCCCTGCACTCGCGAACCCATCAATCAGTCCTTTCTTCAGCATCCCGAACCCAACGGCAATACTGGAATTTCGTTTTTGGGAAAAAGCTCTGGCGGGGTGGTCAGCCATGGTAATTACCTCACTGGTATGAATAACATCGAAATGAGACTTTTCAACGGAAAGCTCATTAAGAATAGCCGTTATCTGTGGTTCGTCACCAATAAGCACTATTCTTGTCTTATCATCAAGCTTTGGCAGAGCATCAGCTGCACCTTCAACGGCAGCCTGGGGAGCATAATCCCCTCCCATTGCATCCAGACCTATTCTCATGGAGCGAAGGTTATGTTTCTGATTATGCTGTTACGTTCTTCTCAACAGCAAGTTTTCCCCTGTAGTGACCGCATTCAGGGCAGACGCGGTGATACAGAATAGCCGAACCACAGTTTGAGCATTTCCCCAGCGTCGGAACTTCAGCCTTATAGTGCGTCCTGCGCTTATCTCTTCTTGTCTTTGAGTGTTTTCTCTTTGGATGTGCCATTTCTCAATTAATATATTTTAATTATCATGTAACAACTCTCTAAGCTTATCCCATTCAGGTCTGCTTCCTGCATTGTCACCTTTTACATTTGATATTCTCTTCAGCATCTCGGGGTCACATAAACTCTTACCGTCCTCTCCCACAGGATGAATCTTCCTTATGGGTATGGCAAGATGTGAAAAATCATAAATAAACTGGCTAAGGTCAAGCTCTGACTCTCCTGCCGGAATGATAAGCAGGTCGGGATCACTGTCATCAAACTTTTCCCCGGTCTTAACGATAAGCCTGTTTTCGCTCTCAACTGCATGCATGAACTCCCCGAGGCATCTGTCACAGACTACCCGTACCTGACCGCTGAGAAGGAAACAGAGATTATACTGGCCAGAAACCTTCTGCAATTCCACAGTTAGTTTAAGGTTACACTCTCCTATCTGAGACCCCTCAAATGCCCTGAAGAAATCAGCATCTACCTCATAATCATATGTGTAGTCACCGTCCTTCAGACCATTTAGTGGTATCGAATATAATCGTGACATTCCCCGGAATTTGGTCTGCAAAAATATAAATCCTAATGCAATAAAAAAAATTATCAACAAAAAAGTAACACGACCCCTCTCTATCCTTCGTTTACCGTGTAATTCAGGCCATTCACCGAATAACCGGTCCGCGGTTCCTGCATTAGCATCTATTTTTGCTGCATATTCATAACAACTCAATCAAATATTATGAAACAGTTCAATTCAAAGCGCAATCCTCTCATCGGCTTCGGTCTCTTTCTGATAGCCCTGGGACTGATGCTGCTGGCCGCGACACTCGATCTTCTTGGCTGGGGCAGCATTCATGAATACTTCAGATGGGAAATGCTCCTTGTCTTTATCAGTCTGATAATGTTCCTGAACGGAAACCTGACAGGCGGAGTAATCTTCCTTGCAGCCGGCTCATGGTTTCTACTTCCCGACATCTATGAAGAGACTCCCGATTTGGTAAGGGTGGGCTTCTGGCCTGCAGCACTTGTACTCACCGGCATCACCTTCCTGATACCGTCACCAAAAAAATGGTGTAACAGAAAAGACAACTAAACAATAACTTATTGATTTTGACAAACATGGAAACTTACAACAATCCCGACAAGCACAGGCACCACACCGGAAACCGTGCAATAATAGGAGTAGTGCTGCTGATGGCAGGATTATTCCTTCTGCTCAGAAACACCAACATCTTCCCGGGCTTCATTGACAATATAATATTCAGCTGGCAGATGCTGCTTATTGTCATAGGCCTGGTCATCACCATAGGAAGCTCAGACAAAACACCAGGAATAATAGTAATGGCCGTTGGCGCCTTTTTCCTGCTGCCCCAGATCTTTACAGACATTTTCGGCGCATACCGTTTGTTCTGGCCTGCAGTCTTTATTACACTCGGTATAATAGTCATCTTCGGCGGGCAACGTGTTTCGCGAAAGCTTTTTCACAGGTCTGATTCGGGCACAGATGATTTTCTCGATATAGTAAACGTCTTCAGCGGAAGCGACCGCCAGATAATCAGCAACAACTTCACCGGCGGCGAGATCACATGCGTTTTCGGTGGAAACAAGATCGACCTGACAAAATCTGAGCTTGCTCCCGGTGTATCTGAACTCGAGGTTACCTGCGTTTTTGGTGGAACCGAGATTATTGTGCCAGAAGACTGGAACGTGGTGCTGAAGATAACTCCCATACTGGGTGGATTCTCAGATGAAAGGAAATTCTCACCCGGAAGGACTTTTGATCCGGGCAGGCAACTCGTCATAAAAGGAACTGTCATCTTCGGAGGCGGAGATCTGAAATGTTACTAATAGTTACCGATCGTAAACTAAATGGGACATCCGGTTTTTGAAAGCAGGACAAAAACAGTGATATGGTGGCTGGCATGGCTTCTTCTCGGAGCCGGCCAGTCACTGCTTTTCTATTATACACATGATGCTGACATCATGTTAACCGTCACCGACGGATTTGTCTCAATGATGATATACTCGGTTCTGGCCCTGGCATCATGGTATCCGGTCAGTTTTTTCAATAAGCAGATCAGCAAAACCTCAGGTCTGATATTTAACCTTATTGCTGTGTCGGCGGGTCTGGTTATCATATGGCTGCTGCTGAGCCGTTTGATAATCAATGCAATATTCCCTGAACCAGGCCTCTATTCAGACTATTGGAACAACACATTTATCTACAGGGCCGGACTGGGAGTGCTGATATGTATACTTGTACTGCTTACCTATTACCTGATAATAAGCTATAAGAGACTCTCTGACAAAAAACTGGAGGAATCGAGGCTCGAGAACCTGCTGAAAGAAACCGAGCTGAAAATGCTGCGGTCACAGATTAATCCCCATTTCCTGTTCAACAGCCTCAATTCGGTAAGTTCACTTACCATAACCAATCCTGACAAAGCCAGAGAGATGGTGATAAAGCTCTCTGACTTCATGAGGTACGCACTGTCAAGAAAGGATGAACAACCTGTCACACTTGGCAGGGAACTGGAGAACCTGCGGTTGTACCTTGATATTGAAAAGACAAGGTTTGGAGAAAGGCTGACAACTGCTGAGGATATTACTGAAGAATGCCTTGATGCAAGGATTCCGAACATGCTGCTGCAGCCTCTCTATGAAAATGCCATTAAGCATGGTGTACATGAGAGCACAGGGGTGGTGAACATTACCACCAGCATAAGATGTACACGGCAGATACTCGAAATAGTTATCAGTAACAACTACGATCCTGAAGCGGTACTGCCCTCAGGCACAGGCACTGGCCTCGTTAATGTTCAGAGAAGGCTGGAGCTGTCTTACGGAAAGGAAGCCTCTCTGACAACTGAAAAGAGTAACGGACAATTTATTGCAAGGCTCAAAATGCCGGTATTGAAATAATTGCCACAGGTAAATACCATGAAAGAGATGAACCCGATAAAAGTACTGATAATAGATGATGAAGCTCCTGCAAGGGAGATACTCAAACACTATCTTAAGAACCATCCCGACCTGCAGCTGACAGGAGAGTGCCCTGACGGTTTCGCCGGACTCAAGGCTATCAGGGAGATAAATCCTGACCTCGTTCTTCTTGACATTCAGATGCCAAGGCTGACAGGATTCGAGATGCTTGAGGTGATGGATGAAAATCCGCTTATTATATTTACAACCGCCTATGACCAGTATGCGCTCAAAGCATTTGAGATGAACGCTACCGACTACCTTATGAAACCGATATCGGCTGAGAGGTTCAACGACGCGATTGCCAAAGCCCGCGAGAAACTGGCTGCAGGCAAAGAAAGTATCACCAGGGCTGCTGATGTTATCGAAAAGAGACCTTCTGATGCACCATCACTGTCGAGAGTAGTGGTAAAGAAAGGCAGCAATATTAATATAGTGCCTGTGGAGAATATAAACTACATTGAAGCACAGGACGATTATGTAATGCTTTATTATTCAGGCGGAAAAGCTCTCAAGCAGCAGAGGATGAAGTTTTACGAGGAGACACTTCCCCCCGGTCAGTTTGTAAGGATACACCGCTCATATATTGTAAGGGTAGACGCTATTGCCCGCCTTGAACCATATGGAAAGGAAACCTATGTGACGGTTCTGAAAAGCGGAGAGAAACTGCCTGTGAGCAAATCGGGTTACAAACTCCTGAAAGACGAACTGAGCTTCTAATGATCCTTCAGCCTGTTGCACTTACTATGGCGCTGAAGCAGAGATGAAGGTGGTCTGTATCTGCGAAACAGTATTTTAGGAACAGGATCATAGCCGTGTGTTCCGCCCGGCCTGCACCGCAGGATTCTGTTGGTGCCGAGAAGAAAGCCTTTCCAGGGTCCATGATGCTTAAGGGCGTCGATGGTATACGCTGAACATGATGGCACGTGCCGGCATGAAGGCCCAAGCAGTGGAGATATAAACCACTGATATAGCTTTACCGGTATCATCAGCAGCAGTGATAATATGTTTGTTCTGCCTGACATGAGCTGCAAAGATAGGTCAAAATCAGGCAAAAGAGATTACCGGTATGACAGTAAGGCAATTCTCATCCCTGCAGGGTGATGCAGAAATCTGACAAAATGGCTAACCTGAGGCCGGCTCAGCTGTTGGCAGGGGTTTTGCTATGGTACGTAAACAATAAAGGAGGAACTGAAATGACTATATGGATAATATTTGGTGCATTTATGATTCTGAGCTGGATTGTAAGCAACCAGCTCTCATCAAGGTTTAAGAAGTACTCAAAGATACCTTTGCCAGGTGGACTCACAGGCAGGGATGTGGCGGAAAAAATGCTTCGCGACCACGGAATATCAGGAGTTAAGCTCGGCAGTGTTGAGGGTCAGCTCTCTGACCATTACAATCCGGTAACAAAAACCATTAACCTTAGCCGCGACGTATACTACGGTAACAGCGTTGCTGCTGCCGCTGTAGCTGCTCACGAGTGCGGTCATGCGGTTCAGCACGCTAAAGCATATGCATGGCTTACCATGCGTTCAAAGCTGGTACCGGCAGTGAGCTTCTCATCGAAATGGGTACAATGGATATTGCTTGCAGGTATACTTACCATGCAGAGGTTTCCTGAGTTATTGCTCTTTGGCATTGGCCTTTTTGCGTTAACAACCCTTTTTTCAATAATTACACTTCCGGTTGAGGTCAACGCCAGTAAAAGGGCACTGGCATGGCTGTCGAATGCCGGAATAACAGGGTATGGTACGCATGACAAAGCTGAGGATGCCCTGAAGTGGGCAGCATATACCTACTTCATCGCAGCTTTGGGATCTCTTGCCACCCTGCTGTACTATGTTATGATCTTCTTGGGCGCAAGGAAATAGTGTCAATAGCCTTTAAGGCTCTTTATATAACGCTGCCTGGCGGGAATGTTCTCGTCAGGCATGAGTGCCGGTCGCTCCCAGTTGCCGTACATGGGATTGGGGAATACAATATACCTGTTGCCAAAAAGCGAAGCAAGTGAATCAACATCGTCAAACCCCAGGTTCCTGTCCCTCTTTTCAAATATACTGCTGTGATCGGCCAGGTTATCTCCCAGAAGGAGAATGATATCGTGAGTCTCGAGAATAGTATTACGCCGATCTGTTTTTGATGATGTTGTCGTCTTAAGCAGGAGATGTGCTGTATCGGCAAACGGAAAGCCCAGTCTCCTAAGGTTTTCGAGAGTGGAATTAAATGCATCGTCAACGGTACGGTTAGAGACATAGAAGACATCAACACCAAGACTCTCGGCCAGCCTGGTAAATTCCAGTGCGCCCGGAAGGGCTTCTGCCTCTGCCCTGTCAGTCCACTCCTTCCAGTTGGCCTCGGAGAATCCGTTTCCGGTTTGTACCTGCCAGACTTCATACCTGCTGTTATCGAGTATTGTCTCGTCAAGATCGGCAACGACGGCGAGTGGCTTGTCTCCCTTTCTGCTGGCGACGGCCTCGGTAAGCCTCTCTGATGCAATGTTGTAACCCTGCACGAAAAGGGCACGCATTTCAGCCGATTTCTGGAACCACAGAACCGACATTATCAGATGATCCTGATCGCCCGGCCGGGTCTCTGACTGCCTCCTGTTACATGCAGCACCCGCCACTACTGATAAGAGAGCGATGAACAATATAAAGGATGTTTTTCTCATTTTTTTCATTTTTATAAATCCTGTTTCTGTTTCCACATAAACAAAAGTAGCCAAAGCCGGGATATTCCAAAAACAGAAGAGGAAGAACTTTTTAATTCTATCTGTTAACAGATAATTAAAGATTTTCTATCTTTAACAGGTTATATCTAAATCAAAAAGAGAATGGCAAGTCTTAAGTTTTCTCTGGGGATGATCCCTTCCACTTCAAAAATCGAACAACAGGAAAAGGCTCTGCTTGAGGAGTATAATAAGCTGCAGGCATTCAAGGAGTCAAATGAACTGGCACGTTATAACGAACTTGACTCCCTGGTAAATTCTGCAGGATTCCAGCAAGAGAAAAAACAGATTGAAGCATTGAAATATGCTGGTTCGACTGAATTTCAAAAAGAGAAGGAATACAACTCTCTCTCAAAATCGAAGGAGATAAGACTATACCTCAAAACCCGTGACAGTGCTGAATTGAAAAGTTTCAAGGAACTTGACGGCTCTGAAAAGATCAGAAATTTTGAAGAACTCGGGAAATTTATCTCCACTCCTGCATTCAGGCAGAAGCAGAAGATGAAGCCAATAACATTCAAACAGAGTGATGAGTACAGAAAATTCCTTGAGTACAAGACACTGAAGAAATCACCCGAGGTAAAGAAACCCGACAAACACCAGGGCTCACCCAGACTTGAAAGGTTCAGGGAACTCGAAGCATTTGTGACAAGCCAGGAGTTCCTGACAAAGAAAAACATGAAACCCATAACCTTCAAGGATTCAGAAGAGTATGCTAAGCTGCAGGAATACAACAGTCTGAAAGCCTCACCAGAAATAAAAGGGTACTATGCATTCCTGAAATCAAAGGAGTACGCAAACTTCAAGAAGATAGACGGGTCGGCAATGTTTGCCAGGTATGAGGAGCTAAAGGACTATGTTGCATCACAGGAATTCGTTGAAAGAAAGAACTACCTTCTCGACAAGAAGAGATTTGAAAAGACAGAGATGTTCGCCCAGTTACAGGAATATGAAACCCTTAAGAAAAGCGATGACATAGTATGGTATTTCAAGGTAAAGGATTCAAACAAGTTCGATATTCTTAAGACAAGAGAGCTTACCTTCAGCGACGACTTTGATGAAACCGGTGTTAATGATAAAAAATGGCTCACAAGCTACTATTGGGGAGAAAAGTTGCTCAAAGACAACTATTCCCTTGATGGCGATCTGCATATTCATACTCCGGCGAGCAATTTCTCGGTACGCAGCTCTGTACTGACAATCACCACCAAGCCTGAAAAGAAAGAAGGCAAGGTATGGATCCCTTCATCAGGATTTGTAAAAAGGGAATTTGCATATACGTCAGGGCAGATAAATACAGGTGCCAGTTTCCGCCAGAAGTACGGAATCTTTTCTGCCAAGATAAAACTCGATAATCCATCTGCCAAAAATGCATTCTGGCTTCTTGGAGACACTATGACACCGCATATTGACATATGCCGCACTGGCAAGGGCAAGGTTTGGTTCGATATTTTCCGCTCTGAAAAATCATCCGCCAGATCATCTCTTCCCGGGAAATATTCAGGTGGTTTCTATATCTATACCCTTGAGTGGACACCCGACAAGCTTGTATGGAAAGTGAACGGTGAAGAGGTCTTCAGGCAAACCGGCAATGTTCCACAGGAGCCGATGTATATATCTCTCGCAGGCGGCACCAGCACCCAGCTTGGTACAGTAGCAAACATGGAGATCGACTGGGTTAAGGTGTATAAGATGCTATAGGGGATATAAGTTTTACGATTAACGATTAAAAGTTTAAGGTTTGCAGACTTCGGTATGGGGTATGCGGTATTCAGTATGACCTGATACCTGATACCTGATACCTGATACCTGATACCTGATACCTGATACCTGATACCTGATAACTGATAACTGATAACTGAATATTGCTGCATCTTTTTTGTAACTTTCCCGTCTCTTAATACGTCTCAGTTTTGTAATCCGGATTATGACAGTAAAAGAGTACAATAAAGCTGTTGAAGAGTATTCTGACGGGGTATACAGGTTTATCCTCAAAAACCTCAGGGATGGTGACCGTGCGTCTGATGTGGTGCAGGACAGCTTTGAAAAGCTGTGGATGCATGTTGCGGAGATAGATTACAAGGTGGCCAGGTCGTGGCTTTTCACAACGGCTTACAACCAGATGATTGATATGCTGAGACGGGAATCAAAAATGGTGCTGACCGGAGAACATAATGACAGGGAGCTTTATTATGAAGGTTCCTATACAGACCTTTCCGAGGTTCTCAACCAGGCTCTCGCCAGGCTGCCGGAGCAGCAAAGATCGGTGATAATGCTTCGCGACTATGAAGGCTACAGTTACAAGGAGATCGGAGAGATAACAGGCATGAGTGAAGCACAGGTAAAAATAAGCATATACAGGGGCCGGATGGAGCTTAAAAGATATATCGGCACAATAGAGGCAGTAGTGTAAAGTAATGAATAAGAGCAGGCAACATATCGAAGAATTGATGGAACGCTACCTGGCAGGCAGTCTCAGCGAGGAGGGCACCAGGGAGCTCTTCCGGTTCCTTGAAGAGGAACCCGGTCTCTTCGACAGCTTGACGGGCGATATACCTGTAATTTCTGCTCAGCCAGAGAAGAAATACCCTTTCAAGAGCCGGCTGCTGAAAAGCTACTCCGACCTTAGTGAAGAACAGTTTGAATACCTGTGCATCGCCTCGGCAGAAGGCGATCTCACCGCAGAACAGCAGGAGGAGTTTGAATCTTTTGTGCTTGCCGATGAAAAGAGGGCTGTAACATATAATTTATATAAAAGGCTCCGTCTCCCGGCAGAAGATATCTCTTACCCTTTGAAGAACGGCCTTAAAAGGGTTACCCCGTTTGTGAGGGTGACCAGAGTGGCTACCCTGGTTATGGCAGCCGCAGCCTCAGTGGCAATACTTGTAATAGCCCTGACCAATAATTCAACCGATCCGGCAGTCATTCCTGCATCCGAAGTTACAGCCTCCGTCAGCGGTACGGTGCAGGAACAGGAACAGAAACAGGAAGAAGAAATTCCGGCAGACAAAACAATCTCTCCGGTTGAACCGCAGAAATCCCAGGTTGAAATTGTAAGGGTGGCGGAGACATTGATTGAAGCAGCAGAGGTTGAGAAACCGGAGGTTATTGAGAGGAAAATTATCATGCCGTTGGCAGGTGAACCTGCTATGGTAAGGATAGCAGGAAATTTTGAGACCCCGGGTCTTACAGACATCTACACCACAGCTCCGGTGGAATATCAGGGCCCTCTGACACTGCGTAATTATCTTGCAATGGCATTCCGTGAAAGAATACTGGGAGAAGAGATTCCTGATCGCTCACCCATAAAGGCCTATGAGATAGCATCAGCGGGAATTACAGGAGTCAACAAGCTTCTCGGCTGGGATATGAACCTTGAATTCGTAAAAGAGGGCCGGGATGATCCTGAGGCAGTAATGTTCAGCTCAAGACTTATCAAATTTCAGGCTCCGGTAAAAAAAATCACAGCTGACCAGTAACTTTTTCAAGGGATAGTTCGTCCCACAATCAAAACCAGTTAAATTTTTAATCTTAATAATACCATGAAAAGATTTGTTTTATTAACAGTAGCATTTACCCTGGCTTACCCTGCAATCACTCAGGATGATTCGACCAAACTTGTTGCATCGACAAGGCCCGGGTCAGAAAAAGTTATAACTGACACAAGAATAACTTTAGGCGAAGAGATGCTTTCATTTAAAGGCACACCCGAATCACAATCACTGCGTATAGGTAACCGCGGAATCGAAATCCTCGAGATGCTGGAAGGACGGAGAGTATCGGTAAAAAAATTTGAGGAAGATTCTGAGGAAGAAATTTTCTCAAGAGAGTTTAATTCCGGGAGATCTGATGAGGGTAGAAGGCCCAGAACCTACTTTAAGGGTAGCTGGGGCGGAATAGAAATAGGGTTCAATAATTTTCTGACCTCAGACTACAGCATGGTCCTGCCTGATGAAGATTACTATATGACGTTGAACTCTGGCAAGTCAATAAATGTAAACCTCAATTTTGCCCAGGTTAACATAGGTATTACCAGGCGTATTGGTCTGGTATCAGGAATAGGTTATAACATGAATAATTATTTCTTTGAGGGTAACAACAGTATCACAAAGCAGGAAAACGGCATTATAGAACCATTGTATCCGCCTGAAGGTATTGTTTATGAAAAGAGCAAGCTTGCCACAAGGTATCTTTCCGTTCCCTTACTATTGGAGCTGCAGATACCGGCAGGTTCAAGATATGTTAATCTTGCCGCAGGACCGATCGGAGCAGTAAAGATAGGTTCAAACACCAAGACCGTTTATTACTGGGAAGGCAAGCAGAAAGTAAAGGAACAGGGTGATTTCAGTCTTAACATGCTGCGCTATGGATTTACAGCCAGAGCCGGATACGACGACATTAATCTCTATGCAACATACTATATGACACCATTGTTCCGGGAAGGGAAAGGCCCTGTGTTAAATCCCTTTGAAATAGGTGTCTCCTGGACCATCTGGTAAAAACAGTTAGTGAATACTACGGGGCGTAACGGCTGGCATGCCGTTACGCCTTTTTATTTATCTTTGTCTCAACACGCAATTACTTGAAGCGGAGGGACAGAGATGCTCACTGAAAGGGAGAAAAGGAGATTTTCAAGACAAATAATGCTTCCGGGCATAGGAGAAAAGGGACAGGAAGCTATCAGGCAGGCAAAGGTGCTGATTGTCGGTGCAGGCGGTCTCGGTTGTCCGGTGCTTCAGTATCTTAATGCCGCTGGTGTTGGTTTTCTGGGGATAGTAGAATTCGATATGGTTAACGAATCGAATATTCACAGACAGATACTATACGGAGGCCATGATCTGGGTAAACTAAAGTCTATTATTGCCAGAGATATACTTAACAGGCAGAGCAGTCTGACAAAAACCGAAATATATAACATCAGGCTCACAGCCACCAATGCTGAAAAAATTATCTCTAAATGGGATATGGTGATTGATGCAACAGACAACTACGAAACCCGTTATGTGATCGATAATGTCTGTTCCAAAACCGGCAAGCCAATGATCCACGGAGCAATTTTCGGCCATGAAGGACAAGTTTCGGTATTCAATTACAGAGGAAGCGGATCCTATCAAAGCTATAATCCGGTAGATCCGGAAAAAATGCGCGATCCTGACCCTTCACAGGCCGGACTCTTCGGAATGCTTCCGGGAGTTACAGGAGCCATGATGGCCTTTGAGGCAATTAAGATAATAACAGGTTACGGAGAGGTACTGGCAGATAAACTACTGACATTCAATATTCTTACACACCAGTATATGCTTACCCGAATTAGGCGCAGTAACATTGAACAACAGAGATAATTTCAGAATCATTAACTCTTAAAACAATAATTATGAGACTACTACTTATCAGCAATTCGACAAATGCAGGCGAAGAGTATCTTGACTATCCGAAGCATAAGATAAGGGAATTTCTGGGGGAAAAGCCGGTGAAGGCATTGTTCATCCCTTATGCGGCAGTAACATTTTCATTTGACATCTATGAAGAAAAGGTCCAGAACAGGTTCAGAGAAGTCGGTCATGATGTAATATCGATACACAGGTTCAAAGACCCGGTAAAGGCGGCTGAGGAGGCTGAGGCAATCGTAGTTGGCGGGGGAAATACCTGGCAATTGCTGAAGATGGTGCAGGATAACGGGCTGGTGGAACCTATAAGGAAAAAAGTGCTGTCAGGTACTCCTTATATTGGCTGGAGTGCAGGTTCAAACCTCGCATGCCCTACTATCCGTACAACAAATGATATGGCAATTACCGAACCGGATTCATTCAATGCTTTCGGCTTCATACCTTTCCAGATAAATCCGCATTATCTGGATGCCAATCCTGAAGGACATGCAGGAGAAACAAGAGAACAGAGAATAGAGGAGTTCATCGAAGTCAATCCGGGCATTTATGTTGTAGGCCTCAGGGAAGGTACTATGCTGCTGGTTGAAAATGAGCGCATGAAGCTTATCGGGCCCAGGAAGGCGAGAATTTTCCTTCGTGGCAACACCCCGGCAGAAATGGATGTAAGCGACAACCTGTCATTCCTGCTTCAATAATTATAAGTTGAATCACTGACGCTCACTGATGTCGAATGAAAATACTGCGAAAACCAGTACGTTTGTTATTATTTGCTGCCGGTCTTATACTAATGACCCTGCTTGTAATTACAATGGTTTACAAAGACAGGGTTGCTGAGATATTCATCAGTGAAATAAACAACAGATCGGAGCTAAAAACAACAATATCTGGTTCGAAACTGACTCTTCTCAAAAGATTCCCAAGGGCTTCGTTTGTACTAGAAGATGTCACAGTAAGGGGTCCTGAAGCGGTAAACGGGAACGATACAATTGTAACCGCATCCATGGTATCTCTTGAGTTCAGAATAATGAACCTCCTGAGGAAAAACTACACAATAGAATGGGTAGGTATTGCAGGAGGTAATATTAATATACTTACAGCAGAAAACGGGATGTCAAATCTCCCTTCATTCGAAACCTTACCAGGAGATAATAATCAGATGGTGTCGGTTAATCTGAAGAATATCAGGATCAATGACATCACGGTGAACATTGTCAACGAACTTAAAGAGGTTTATAATGAAACCAATATCGGTATGGCCCGTCTTAACGGGGCCATCGCGGGCTCCGATATAAGACTCAGGGCTGAGGGGTCTTTCAGGCTTCACAATCTTTCGATGAACGGCATTAACATCAGAAACAGTGTCGACGGGTCACTCTCTCTCGATCTTCATAAATCTGACACTGCAGTTACTCTTAACAAAGGGAAAATGGAACTGCAGGAAATGATCTTTTCGATAGAGGGCTTATTTGCAACAGGCACCGGAAGAACTGATATTACCATAAGCTCTGAGAATACAGATATAAAGTCATTGTCAGGCTTTCTGCCCGACAAACTCAGTAGCTGGCTCCGATACAGGCCATCAGGCAAGCTAAACGCTGTTTGCCATATAGAAGGAATTCATTCAACCGAATCAAAGCTGAAGTATGAGGTGGCATTTTCTTTGAATGGAGCGGGGTTTGAAGTCCCGGGAACCGGAATACGGTTCATTGAAAGCTCGTTATCAGGATTCTATACAAATGGCGGGAGTCTGAATGCAACCTCCTCTCAGCTCGTGTTCGACAAGGTCGATATTAATACCAGTAATTCATCAATAAGAGGCTCTCTTTCATATACTGACTTTACAAGACCTTATCTGAAAGCAGACATAAACACGGTACTCGATCTGGCTGAAATAGCAGAAGTACCAGGTGGTGCCTTCCCTTCAGATGCAACAGGGAATGTAAGAGCTTCTATTACGTTCAGCAGCAGGCTCCCTGAAGATGGAAAAGTCACACTCAGGGGCATTGCAGCAATGAATCCTGTTGCCAACCTTTGGCTCTCGTCAGTATCACTTAGCCTGAATAATTACTCCCTTTCAGAAATTAACGGGAACCTGATGCTTTCAGAAAACCTGTGGGTCGACAGCCTGGAGATAGGAGTAAACGGGCAAAAAATCAAGGCTGACGGCGAAATACGGAACTTTGCACGATGGGTAAGAGGAGACGCGGCTTTGGTTGAAATAAACGGTTATATTGAATCGCCCTTTTTGACACCAGAGATGCTTAAGCGGAAAGGTAACAGCGAACGGCATGACAGTACCGGTTCCTTCAGATTACCGCAGGGGTATATGGCAGATGTAAGTTTCTCAATTGGTGAGTTTCATCACAAAGCCTTTTCAGCATATGATGCATCGGGAAGCATTGTTTACTCTGCGGGAAGGCTTCTTGTCGATGACCTCATTCTGAAATCAATGAATGGAGAAGTAAAAGGCTCGGCCCTGCTTGCCGGAAAAGGCGACGGGAGTTTCGGTATTGACACACGACTGACTTTTAATTCTATAGACATCAACAATGCATTTGTCTCTTTCAATAATTTCGGACAGGACTTTATTGTAGCTGAGAACCTGAGGGGCTCACTTACAGGAAAATATGATATGCTGATGGATCTTGATGAAAAGTTTAAACCTGATTTGTGGTCAATCTCGTCAGAAGGTTCCTTTTCGATTGATAACGGCGAACTGCTTAAATTCATGCCTGTTATGAACCTATCGAGGTTTATTGAGATCAGTGAACTCGAGAATATCAGGTTTTCAAAACTTGAAAATGAATTCTATATCAGGGAAGGGACCTTTGCAATACCGCAGATGGAGATAAGGTCGTCGGCAGCTGATTTCGGAATAAGCGGAAAACATAATTTTAATGGTGATTATGAATATCACCTCAGGGTATTGTTGTCGCAGATACTTAGCCGCAAGGCTCCCGAAAAAAGCACCAGCAATGAGTTCGGCATTGTTGAGGACGATGAGCTGGGCAGAACGTCACTCTTTCTGGTTCTTAGCCGTAAAGACGAAAAAGAGGTAATTACCTATGATGCAAGAGCCGCCAGGAATAACATCAGGGAAGACCTTCGAAAAGAAAAACAATCTCTGAAGGTAATCCTTAAAGAGGAACTGGGATGGTATGGTAAAGATACAACCATAGTCAGGCAGGAAGAGCAGAAACCCAGGTTTAAACTAATATGGGATGAAGTAATTGAGCCAGATTCCATTAAAGCCGACACTGCTAAAAAGGACCAGAGGAGCAACCCGGTAAGGTCATTATTCAACAAAATCATTAAAGGCTGAGTCTGTGAATATATACCGGCGTAAAATATTGCTGAAGGCATTGCTGATCGGGGTCATTGCTCCGCTGATAGGACTTGCATCGGCAAGATACACACGTAGCCTTGTCAAGCACCTTGAAGCTGAAGAGCGCAGCAGGGTAGAATTATGGGCCATGGCCACACGTAAGATTGTTACCGCCGACGAAAATGAGTCTGAAGATCTTGAGTTAACCGCAACCATAATAGAAAACAACTCCACAGTCCCGCTTATACTTACCGATGGCCGGGGCAATATCATTTCATCAGCAAACTTCAGGGAAAGCCGCATTAAAAAAGACCCTGATTATCTCGTAAATGAGTTAAGGAAGATATCTGAAAGGAGGGAGCCGATAAGGATAGATCTGGGCGAGGGTCATGTAAATCTTATCTATTATAAGGATTCCATCATTCTGAAGAAAGTCAGATACTATCCCTGGATTCAGTTCGTTGTTATCATCTTCTTCGGAGGTGTCTCATATATGGCGTTCAGCTCTTCACGGAAGGCTGAAGAGAACCAGGTATGGGTCGGAATGTCGAAGGAGACAGCTCACCAGCTTGGTACGCCGGTATCATCACTTTCAGCATGGCTTGATTTATTACGGGAAAAATATCCGGATGAGGAGCTTTCATCAGAAATGCAGAAAGATATTCAAAGACTTGAAAAGATAACCTCACGGTTTTCAGGAATAGGTTCAAAACCCGAGCTAAGAAGTCATGACCTTGTTGAACTGACAGAAAATACTGTCAATTATCTGAAAAAAAGAACCTCATCGAAGGTCATGTATAGTATAATCAACCAGACTCCTGAAGGAAAAGCAATTGCAGAGATTAACAGCGAGCTTTTCGAATGGGTTGTTGAGAATCTGTGCAAGAATGCAATAGATGCCATGGAAGGCAAAGGAACAATTTCCATAATCTTCTCATCACTCCAGGATTATCTTATGATTGACTTTTGTGATACCGGAAAAGGGGTGCCCAGGAGGGCATTCACCTCCATCTTCAGTCCCGGATATACGACGAAAAAAACAGGCTGGGGGCTGGGACTTTCTCTTGCCAAGAGAATAATTGAAGATTATCACAAAGGCAGGATATTCGTTCAATCATCAGAGCCAGGCAAGGGCACCTGTATAAGAATTGCATTGAACAGTGACGGTAGTAACACTGTTAAAGCAACCAGAAAGGCTAAAACATGAATAGATCAGATTTTGAGATAATGTCCCCCGCAGGTTCGTACGAATCACTGACAGCGGCAATACAGGGAGGTGCAGACGCTGTTTACTTCGGTATAGACCATCTCAATATGAGAGCAGGGTCGGCAAACAATTTTTCCATTGACGACCTGCCGGGTATTGTTTCGTTATGTAATGAAAAGGGAGTTAAAACTTATCTGACTGTTAATATTGTGGTTTACGATCGCGAACTGAACCTGATGAGACAGGTAGTTGACGCGGCTGTAAAAAGCGGTGTCAGTGCCATAATTGCATCAGATATAGCTGTGATTGAATATGCCGTAAGCGCAGGGGCCGAGGTACATCTCTCTACCCAGGTGAACATAACCAACAGTGAGGCTTTACGGTTCTATTCAAGATTTGCCGACGTTATCGTTTTGGCCAGGGAGCTGAACCTCGACCAGGTAAGAACCATTTATGATAATATCACAACGGGTAAAATCACAGGGCCATCAGGCAGGGAGGTCAGGATAGAAATATTTATCCACGGGGCCCTCTGCATGGCCGTATCGGGCAAGTGCTATCTCAGCCTGCATGAGAATAACACTTCTGCTAACAGAGGCACCTGCTGGCAAACATGCCGCAAGGGATACATAGTAACTGAAAAAGAAACCGGCCATGAGCTTGAAATAGATAATGAATACATAATGTCTCCCAAGGACTTATGCACCATCGGGTTTTTAAACAAAATTGTTGATTCGGGAGTCAGGGTGATGAAGATTGAAGGCCGTGCCCGGTCAGGGGAATATGTCAGGACAGTCACAGAATGCTATAATGAGGCTCTTAACTCAGTTCTTGAGGGGACCTATACCCAGGAAAAGATAGAGGCGTGGAGAGCCAGACTGGCAGGTGTCTTCAACAGGGGTTTCTGGGATGGGTACTACCTTGGGCAGAGACTCGGGGAATGGAGCTCCAGATATGGCTCCTCTGCAACAAGGAGAAAGACGTATCTTGGCAAAGTGACCAACTACTTCGCAAAGTCAAAAGTAGCGGAGATTAAACTTGAAACCGGTGACCTGAGCATTGGTGACTCCATTCTAATATCAGGACCTACCACAGGTAGTCTGGAATACACAATTAAGGAGATAAGGGTCGATCTTAAAGGAGTCAAAACAGCACGTAAAGGTGAGTTCTGCTCCATACCTGTTGAAGAGTTCCTCAGAAGGTCAGACAAGATATTCCTTTGGAGTGAGCAGGAAAGATCATAATAAACCTTTTAGGCGGGCCATTTCAAGCACGAGATCAGCGTTCTCTTCCGCATTATCAGTGTTGGTTTCAAGCCGGCATACAAGGTTTGAAGGATGTTGGCTGAGGGAATGGAAATATGCTTTATCGTAATATTCCAGGGTTATTGAGGCTGCCTTTTCAAAATCACCGATATCTATTGCCTCCAAAGCCTCCCGCGTACGATCCCCACCCAGTCTCCTGGATATCTTTCTTACTGACTCCCTCAGCTGTTCAGGGGGAAATACCGAATACTCCCGAACCAGCCTGGGAAGTCTTACCTGAGGCTCAGATACCAGGGCAATTTCTGCAGATTCCTGCATATTCCTCCAGAACTGTTCGGGCAGAAAGACACTGCCGATATTTCTGCTCTCATCCTCCAGCCATATTGTTCTGTCATAATCAAAATCTTTCCAGGCGTCGAAAAGAATATTCGCAAAATGCTCGGTTGAAGGCTGACTCTCCTGTCCAAGCGAGCCGAATGCAGAACCCCGGTGGTGCGCCAGCGCTTCAAGGTCGACAACCTGCTCACCTCTTTCAGCCAGAACTTTCAGAATAGCTGTTTTCCCACTTCCTGTGAGACCTCCAAGTATCAATGTTTTCCGTTTAATAGCCAGATTATCCAGGATACTGTGCCTGTAAGCCTTGTATCCACCACTAAGCCTGAATACTTTCAACCCTGCAACAGAAAAAAGCCATGCCATTGACTCAGAACGCATCCCGCCTCTCCAGCAATAAATCATCAGTTTACCATCAGATGCCACCCGCTGCGCATCCATGAGTTTTGACTGAAGCTTTGGGCCGGCATAACCCAGACCCTTGATTATCGCCTCAACACGTCCTTTTCTTTTGTAGGCAAGACCTACTGCTGCTCTTTCGTCGTCGCTGAAAAGAGGTATATTGACAGCTCCCGGAATATGTCCCGAAAAAAACTCCGATGGAGTACGCGTGTCAACAACCGGGTATTTACCGCAATATTTCAGGAACTCGTCCGGCTCGATCGTTTCAACTGGCATCGGTTCCGCTTGATTCAAAATACTTTCTCAATAAATGTCGTAACTGCTCAATCCTGACAGGCTTACCCAAAAACTCAACTATGCCTGACATTTCTGCTTTTTTACGCGAATCAGGCATATTGTCAGCTGTTAAGGCAACAATTATCACATCACTATTATGTGCCAGTATATTCCTTGATGCTTCATAGCCATCCATATCCGGCATTATCAAGTCCATAAATATTATATCGTAAACCTTGCTTTCTGTCATACTACAAGCCTCTACTCCATTTTCTGCAAAATCAGGTTCATGCCCTAATGAACGAAGCATACCTCCTATCACCTTCGTGTTTAGCTTATTGTCCTCTACAACAAGAATATTCAGTGAGGCCAGAGGCTTATCTGAAACATGATGTGTTTTGAGGGGAAGCAAAGGGAATGAAAGAGTAAGGACTTCTGTCAGCTCCTCCTCACTAACAGGTTTAATAAGATAATGGTCGACACCCATTTTTCTGCATCTCAGATAATTACCTTTCTCATCCGTTGCGCTTACCATCAATATCGCAGATTTGGTGTGAAGATCGTTAAGCATAATGGCTTCCGCGACTTCAAAACCTTTGATATCCTCATCATCCATTATTACCAGCAGGTTGTAGCTTTCTTCTGCCAAATCAAAGTTTGCCTTAATCTGGTTAACTGTCGATCGGTTGTATGTTGTCATGGTAGCACTTATGCCCTTTTTATGGAATAGTGCAAGCAACTCTTCATCGCGATCCTGCATACCTGTTATTACCAATACCCTGACATCTTTTAAGGAAGTTATACTGTCCCGATCATATGATTTCTGCACCAGGTCATCAGAGTAAAAGTTTACCGTAAAAAGGATGCTGGTTCCCGGATGCTTCGGATCCCCGGTCAGGCCTGACGGCGATGATGCAATAAGCTCACCTCCCATTATACGTACCATCTGATTTGCAAGTGACGTGCCCAGGTTTACACCATCTAATTGTTCTGAAGAAAGAGGTTCTTCATGCATATAATCCCGGAAAAGATTTCTGAGCTCGGCTTTGTCATATCCCCGGCCGCTATCCTTTATATTAAACTCAAGTGTCAGGACACCTTTATCTGCTAATTTATTGCGGCACGAAACAACGATTCTTCCTGAATCCGTACTCTGCACAGCGAATTGGATAAGATTGGATAAGATCTGGCGAAGCCTGAATGAATCTCCTATCACTTTTTCAGGAACATCTTCAGCTATCTCAGAAATGATTTTTATCTCTTTACCATCCAGCCTGCTGTAAGCAAGGTCAATACAATAGCTAAGTTCATTATGAAGATTAAAGGGCCTTTCATCAATTATCATTCTTCCCATTTCAATATTTGAGAAGTCAAGAATGTTGTTAACGATCTGCAATAATAACTCCGATGAACGGCGCAGTATCCGAACCATTTCCGATGCCCCACTGTCAAGCTTGTAATTTGTCAGCAGATCAGTCATGCCAATTATACCGTTCAGAGGTGTCCTGATTTCATAGCTCATTCTCGCAAGAAACTCTGACTTAGCCATATTGGACATTTCCTCCTGTTTCCTGGCAGCTTCAAGTATTGTAACATCGATGAGAATTTCCATCTCAGCCTCCTGATCCATATACCTGACAGGTATGCTGTTACGCAAAAGCACTCTTTCCCCTGAATCACCTGGTATTATTACAAACTGCTCGGGACTGAACTTGCCGCCAAGATTCTTTGAGAAATAATCTGATTCATTTGAAACCCCGGTCTGCTTCAGTATCGTACCCCGCATCTCACCCTCGCTCCTGTAATTATAAAATCCCGCCGACAAAAGGTTTGCTTTGAGGACTTCCCTGTCACTGTTGTGTATTACAACACCTACCGGCATTTCATCAATAAGACGATTAAGCATCTCTTCTGCCTCCCCGGTTCCTATCATCATAGACTTTTCGCGATTAGCGGAAATGCGGAAAAGAAAAATAATCACCAGGATCATTAACAGATTAAGTCCCCCTACCAGGGTTGAGTTTCTCTTTATAAAGCTCTGGAAAAAGTCAGTTGGAGCTGAAAAGACAATACCGTATTCCATGCCTGCCAACAGGCTGACGGGACAAAATGAGGATATGATTGTATGGCTTTCATTGTCAATATCCACCCTGTGCCTGATATTTCCGGTAGAACCGTCAGTTATGGAAGAAATGATCCTGTCAATATTGTGGTAGGTTATCTTACTTCCCTGGTATGCTTCATTGAGATTATCCTGTAAAATTTCTCCACTCTCACTGACAAGCCATTGCCATTGGTATTGTTCCGTCTTGAATCTCTCAAAGAGGTACGTAAAGTATTTGTTATGATCGACTGATATTCTGAAATTTGCCACAACATTACCCGCAGGATCAACAACCGGCTGATAATAATAAGATCTGGATCCCTCTTCTGCTAATATCTCCTGTTCATAGATCTTTTGCTGTTCATGTGTCTGGAAAGTATTGACAAGCCAGTAATCATCACTGGTAAATACACCCCTACGGAAGCCCTCCCTTGACTCATCAAGAGTCATATTGAAGACGTCAGTCTTGTTATTGATAATAGAGATACTTGTGATAAAGTCCTGATATTTAATATAATAAAGCTTAAGCCTTTCAGTAGTCCTTCGGTTTACCTCGGGGTCATCGAAAAAACTGGTGATATCTTCTGAGAAATCTATCTTTGAAAGATCGCTGGTAATAAAAGTGTTGAACTCATCCACTTCCTGTCCGGTCATCTGCACCTGGCGGTCGAGAAGATCTGATATGTACCTGATCTGGTTGTGATAGAGACCTGAAAAGTAAAAGTAATTTGCCACCCCCGTAATAATCAGCAGGATCAAGGAGATTATTGTTGCTCTTCTCATGTTAAGAATTTTGATTTCAGGATGGATATAAAGTTATGGTTAATAAACAAGATATTCAAAATCATCTGTATTTGCTATCGTCTCCCTCGAGAATACTTATGTAGCTTCTATACCTGCTCCATGCCACAGATCCGCTGTCAAGGGCTTCGATAACTGCACATCCGGGCTCATTTACATGTAAACAATTATGAAACCGGCAGTTGGCTGCCACCCTGAATATCTCAGGGAAAAAATGATAGGTCTCGCCCTTTTCCAGGTCAATCACACCAAATCCCCTTATTCCGGGAGTATCAATCACTGCGCCGCCGAATGGCATAAAATGCATCTCGGGAAAAGTCGTGGCATGCTTTCCCTGCCTGTGATAATCGGAAACCTCTTTAGTTTTAAGTCTCAGGGAAGGGTTCAGCAGGTTCAGCATCGATGATTTCCCTACACCTGAATTTCCTGACAGAAGAGAGACCTTATCCATAAGCAGCGATTCAAGCTTACCGGTATTGAAACCGGTTGCTACTGATAATGAAATGGTCTGATAGCCAATACCTTCATACAGTTTTACAAGATATTTATGTAGATCTGAGGCGTCATCATCGTACAAATCAGTCTTGTTAAACATTACAACAGCCGGTATGGAGTAAGCCTCGGCGGTTACAAGGAACCTGTCAATGAACTCTATTGGTGTCTCAGGATTTGCCATTGAAACCATAATGATTGCCTGATCGAGATTTGCGGCAATAATTTGTGCTTCATGGGAAAGGTTAGACGCTTTTCTTATGATATAGTTACGACGGGGCTCCAGCTCAAAAATCACACCTTCATTTGTGCCGGTTGTTCTTGAAAAGGCAACCTGATCACCTACAGCCAGAGGATTAGTGGTTTTTATTTCTCTCGTCCTGAACCTTCCTTTTATGGAGCATGAAATAACCTCTCCACCTGAAGTGCGGACATTATACGCTTTACCTGTCGATTTTACTACAGTTCCCTTCTCCAACTGAACATTATTTGTCAATGACAGCTATGGTGCTTCACTTATAAGTCTTTAGTCAACATCAATACTCAGCTGCCATCAGGAAGAAAGGCTTCATCTCAAAACTATGGTAGAATGGCCTTAACCGCTCAGTATTATAGTAATCAGATACCTTTACCACCTTCTTTGATGCTGTCACAACATCTATCGGAACGTTGTCATATCTTCCATTCTTCAGAACAACCACTCTTCCGTGTATTCCCTTCAGAATAAGGTCAAGGGCGAGGTTACCGTATGCCATTGGAACAATTGAATCTACAGCATCGGGGTCTCCACCCCTTACAAGATAACCCAGTTTCTGATTTATGATGTTGATTGTCTTTCCCTTATTAAACTTATGTGTAAGGTTCTTAATCTCATTTGAAACCACATCACCTATTCCTCCGAGTTTAGCATGACCATAAGCATCCTTTTCATTGCTGGTAAAGATCATTTCACCCCCCTTAAACATGGCTCCCTCTGAAATCAGCAACACTGAATACTTGCTTGGATTCAAATTACGGTCTTCAACAAGGAGGTCAGTCAGATGCTCAATATCGAACTTATACTCTGGTATTACACATCTGTTGGCGGCACCTGCCATAGTAGGCAGCATAGCAGTAAATCCTGCATAACGGCCAAAAACCTCAAGTATCATAATTCTTTCATGAGATCCCGCAGAAGTTCGCAGGCTGTTAGTCATCTGAATGGTACGTGTGACACATGTACTGAATCCTATGCAGTAATCTGTTCCAGGCACATCATTGTCCATCGTCTTGGGTATGGCGACTACCTTCACTCCCTGCTTGTACAGGTGAACACCGTAGCTGAGAGTATCATCTCCGCCTATCGGAATGAGATAATCTACGCCCAGCCATTCGAGATTCTTTACTACCTCGGGTGTAAGATCGTTTATGTCATTGGGGTATTTATCCTTCAGATGTTCGGGAACACTTTCCTTTGACACGTGGCTTGGCCTTGTCCTTGATGTATGAAGGAATGTGCCTCCTGTACGGCCGGCCTTATTGACCAGATCATCGGTAAGAATCTGGTAACAGTCGCTGTTGTCTGCCTTGCCATCCCTTTTAAGCTCCATAATGCCGGCCCATCCTCTTCTGAGTCCGATTACCTTGTACCCCTCACGATTGGCCCTGATAGTTACAGCCCTGATAGCAGGATTCAGGCCGGGAACATCACCTCCTCCGGTAAGAATTGCAATTACTCCCCTGTTCTTTTTCTGATTTGCCATAATAACCCCTTTATATATTAATCCTAAGCTTTTATAATGCGGTAAAAGTAAAGGTTTTTTGTCAAATTTTCCCAACATCAGCGTGGCAATATAAGGAGTGATAATGACACTGACAGTGTCTCCTTCCGAAATAGTCATAATATATTCTTAAATTTGCATTTGTCTTTGAATCATCTCACTGAGACAACTTTGAATATGAAAGACAAAGAGAGTGAAACCAATTATCGAGTATCTCTGGCTCTTGAAGCCTTCAATAACAAGTACAACTGCGCTCAATCAATACTAATGGCCTGGCCCGAGCTGATAGCACCAGACAGGAACCTTGCCCTCAGACAAGCTTGCGGTTTCGGAGGAGGAATGGGGCGTTTGCAGGGAACCTGCGGAACGGTTACCGGTTCGTATATGGTTATCGGACTAACCGCCGGAGCGGAACTTCCCGACGATCTTATCAAAAACGAAATAGCTGTACTTGTAAGGGAATTCACAAACAGGTTCCTGAAACTCAATCCCTCTACATTGTGTCGTGAACTTATTGGTGTTGACCTTAATACAGAGGAAGGCAGAGAGGCATCAAAACAACCAGACATAAAAGTTGCCATTTGCAGCAAATGCGTCGCTGATGCTGTTTCAATACTGCAAGATATTCTATACTGATGAAAGAGAAGGCTGTAAATACCGAACCACAGGGCAGGGTTCTTATTACCGGTTCGGGAGGAATGACAGGATTAGCTTTGACCAACAGGCTTGAAGCTGCCGGATGGGAAGTAGTGCATCTTCACAGAGGCAGGAAGCCTGCCCGTCACAAGACGGCGTCATACTACTGGAGTCCTCAAAGCGGTTATATTGATACTGCCGCTTTTAACGGGATTACCCACATAATCCATCTCGCAGGAGCTGGAATTGCTGATAAAAGATGGAACTCCGCGAGAAAAGCTGAAATTTTATCATCAAGGGTCGATACTGCCACACTCCTGTTTGATACGGCAATGAAAGAGGGTGCAGATGTAAAATGCTTTATTTCATCGTCTGCCACGGGTTACTATGGCAATGATACTGCCACCAGGATCCTCACTGAAGAGTCTCCTGCCGGAAAAGACTTCCTGGCGATGACATGTGTAAAATGGGAAGAGGCTGCTGACCTCTTCAGAAAATCGGGCATCAGAACGGTCAAGATCAGAACAGGAATAATAGTTTCAGCCAGAGGAGGCTTTCTGAAGAGGATAATGCCACTGATCAGGTTACATAAAGCTCTCTGGTTCGGCTCAGGAAAACAGTATTTTCCATGGATATATAATGACGATCTTTGCAGTATTTACATGAAAGCACTCGTTGATACAAACATGGAGGGCCCGATCAATGCAGTAGCTCCCGTGCAGGTTACACAAAGGGAATTCATCACCGCTATAGCCCGGATTAAAGGTAAACCTATTGTCAGAGCCGGCATCCCTGCCATTTTTCTTAAGATCATCCTGGGTAAGATGTCATCGATGCTGCTCAACGGTAACCGCGTGTCAGCTACAGCACTTGAAGCAGCAGGATTCAAATGGCTGTGTAAAACCCCTGAAGATGCAGTCGGTATGATTCGCAACCCTTAGCGGTAATTCAGTACCGGAAAGTATATACCTTCCCTGACTACAGCTCTTCTGACCATCCTTCTTCCGCCATAATTCATCTCGACATTGTAAATACCAGGCTCAGCACGGTTAGTATTCCAGTATATTTTACCAATGCCTTTCGTCTGGCTCACCTCCCTCCTGAATAACTCACGCCCGTCAAGGTTTGTTATTGTTACAAGCGCCTTACCGTTACCATTCTCCCCGAAATAGTACCACAATTCCAGCCCGTTAGGTTCATTGGGGGTGCGGTGGTGATTGCTGCCCGTCATATGATAGTTACCCCATTGCGCCTGCTGTGAATAGTTCATCCTTGGCTTTGATTCTACCTCAAACAGGTGGAATTCACTATTTTCCACCTCTTTTGTAAATTGTTGCAGGGGAGAGATGTCAGTTATCCATGCAGCCCTTCCGTAAGTGCCTACAATCAAATCATTCTCACGTGGATGAATCGTAAGGTCACGTACAACTGCAGGCGGCATGTTTGAACGCAACGGCTGCCAGCTGACAGCTCCGTTCAGAGTTACATATACCCCCTTATCATTGCCGATGAATAGAAGATTGGGATTTTTTCTGTCTTCAAATATCACATTTACCGGACTATCGGGCAGATCAGAAGAGATATCCGTCCAGGTTTTTCCGAAATCTGTGGTTTTATAAATATATGTTTTGAAGTCATCATTGTGGAAGCCGTTTTTGGCAACATAAGCCGTTCCGGCATCATGCCATGATGCAAAGACTGACATCACCCACCTGTCTGCCGGAGCTCCCAGCCTTGTAATGTGATCGGTAACTTCATACCAGTTACAGCCATGATCAGTGGTTACATGTACATGACCGTCATCAGTGCCTGTCCATATTACCCCTGGTTTTACCGGTGACTCTGAAATGGCAGTAATAGTACAGTACATAATATGGCCGGTACCGGCAATCTTTACCCTGTCGTTGTCTGTCAGGTCAGGACTGATCTCGTGCCAGGAGTCTCCCCTGTCTAAAGACCTTAAAAGTTTCTCGCCTCCGGTGTATAGTATCGAGCTGTTGTGTGGTGAAAGCACCAAAGGAGTTACCCAGGTGTATCGGTATGGGTCGGCCCCTGGGGGCGGTACAGGGGCTATGGAAACCCTCTCTCCCCTGAGCTGGTCAACACGGTGATGAGAACCAAACTGCGTCGTAAAATAGAGCCACCTGTTATCCTCAGGGTCAACACGGCAATACATGCCGTCCCACATGCCTACGATTACCCAGTCTGCCAGGTTCACCTGCCCCGACCAGCTGTTAGAGGGGCCCTTCCAGGTTTCATGATCCTGTAAGCCGATGTAAATATTATACGGCTCTGCATTATCAACCTCAACATTATAGATCTCACCCAATGGCAGCTGATAATGGTGATTCATTGTCAGTCCGCCATCCCAGGTGCTGTAAATACCGCCGTCAGAACCGAGAAGAATGTGCTTCGGGTCCTCAGGATTGATCCAGAATGATCTGTTATCACCAAAATTCGTGCAGAACCTGTCCTGATTCCGGCCAACCGGCCACGTCTTGCCTCCGTCAAGAGTATAAAACATTCCGACACCGACTATATAGATCTTGTCAGGATCGACCGGATCGATATATATCTTGTTGAAACTGTAAGCAGCCTTACCACTCACGTCAACAGACGGATCGCTTATTTTTTCCCACGAATCACCGGCATCATTGCTTCTGTAGACCTCGCCGCCGATAACATGATCGAGAGAACGGTCGGTGAATACATCAAAGGGAGGAAGCTTATCAGGATCCACTCCGGGTTTTGGATTAAGATTCTGAACAACCGCAACCAGAATGTCAGGATCAGCCCTGTGGATATCAATACCTATGCGGCCCAGGGGGCCTCCGGGCAGACCGTTGGTGAGCATCTGCCAGTCATCTCCGCCATTTGCAGTACGGTATATCCGGCTTCTTTCACCACCAGGTTCGTATGTCCATGCCGTTCTTACCTTTTCGTATGCAACTGCATATAGTATTTCCGGATTTGTTCTGTTGATTGCCAGATCAATAACTCCGGTCTCGTCATCAATGAAAAAAAGACGCTGCCATGTTTCTCCGCCGTCAGTAGTCTTGAAAACGCCTCTCTCCTCACACCTTGAGAAAAGGCCTCCCATGGAGGCAACATAGACAATGTCAGGATTCTGAGGATGTATTATTACCCGGGTAATATGCTGAGTGTTCTCAAGGCCCTTATGCTTCCAGCTTTTCCCACCATCTGTTGATTTCCATATTCCGTTGCCGTAATAAGACGACCTTGCATTAAAAGCATCTCCGGTACCTACCCAGACTATGTCGGAATTTGAGGGAGCAACTGCAATATCTCCGACAGTTGAAACTCCGAAACCATCAGATATACATGTAAATGTGGTTCCGTTGTTGACAGTCTTCCATACTCCGCCCGATCTGGGTCCTATATAAAAAGTATATCTGTCCTCATCATCAGGGTTTTCTGGAACGGCAATGCTTCCAACCCAGGCGCTTAACCTGAATGCGCCAAGGTTTCGGTAATTAAAGGCCGTAAAAGGATCACTGTCACTGGATGATGAAGGAATAACCTGTGCCTGCAGCAAAGAGGCGGACAACATTAGTGTAATAATTACATTTATTTTTCTCATAACAGGCATACGATTGATTAAACATATATCAGGGTGAGCGTTATATGCCTCCGATCTGCATTTCCCGTACCCTGAATGTAGGAGCGGCAAATGTTCGCTGCATATCTATGTCATTGCCCATCATGTCGATTCCGTTCAGTATCTCTGATGCAGAACCGGCTATTGTAAGTCCCTTTACAGGGTGTTTTATCTCTCCTTTTTCTATCCAGAATCCGGTTGCTCCACCGCTGAAATTACCTGAAACAGGATCGATTCCGTAACCTGTAACGCCTTTTAGCAGCAATCCTTTATCAGTAGCTGCAATTATCTCATTAGGAAGATATTTACCAGGTTCCAGATAAACAGAATGTGTACTTATTCCCGGAAGTGATGTAAATCCTCCCCTGCTGGCGTTACCGGTACTTATAGTACCTGCTCTTGCCGCAGCTGAAGAATTATAGATGAATCCCCTTGCCACACCCTTTTCGACGAGCAGTCTTTTAGAGGTTGGAACACCTTCACCGTCAAAAGGCCGGCTGGCCATTCCCCTCTCAATGGTGCCATCATCGTAGATTGTCAGCAATTCTGAGGCGAATTTTTCATTAAGAGAGTTCCCGAGGAAGCTTGCTCCCTGATTTACCATGTCACCATTTAATGCCTGTATCACTCCCCCGAAAAGAGATCGGGCCACATCAGGATCAAAGACCACGCTGGCTCTCTGCGTCTTTACCATGACGGGGTCTATTAATTCATAAGCCTTACGTGATGCTGCTGCAGCTATTTCTGTCAGAGGCAGGAGGTCGTTGAAATAACGGCGTGAGCATGATTCACCCCCGGTATTTTTCTGATCACCCTTTTCTGCCACAACGCTGACACTTACAGAACATGCTGATGATTTATATGATTTCGACAGTCCGTTCGAATTGGCAATAAAAATCTCTGTTTCGCCCTCACCGAACCCTGAGCCTGAACTCTTTGACACTCTTGGATCCTTAAGAGCCAGTGACTCGAGCTCCTTTGCCATATCGATCTTCTGTTGCATAGGGACATCGATTATAGAAGGGTCATACAATCCGTTGACCTCTGCCATCCCTTCTTCTGAGGGCAAGATATTGAACTCATCGGGGGAAGTCAGTTTTGCAAAGGCAATCGCCATATTTATCGTATCGTCAAGAGCCTTTGACGAGAAATCGTTGCAATGACAGAAACCGAGTCTGTTATCGACAATTACTCTTATGCCCACACCGGCGGTAGCTGCTTCCTGAATAGTGTCAACTTCAGAGTTCAGTATTCTGACCGAGAGTCTCCTTCCCGTTTCGATATAAACCTCAGCGGCATCAGCTCCCGATCGCAGGCACTTCTGAACGAGTTTTTCCGAAAGATCTTTATAGTTCATAGTCTGTTTCTTTTTGAAGGTTTGACATTAGGCTCTGCTGCCTCCGACATTAATACCCCGTATTCTTACCGTAGGCTGTCCTGCCGTAACCTCTGCACTCTGTCCCTTTCCGCATATTCCTGGTCCAAAATCAAGGTCATTGCCCACTGCATCTATATTGGAAATTACATCCATGCATGAGCCAATGAGGGTTGCTCCTCTTACCGGCTTTGTCTTTTTACCGTTCTCGATAAGGTATGCCTCACGACAGGTGAAGTTGAAAACACCGGTAACCGGATTGACACTTCCACCGCTCAGACTCTGAACGTAAATACCTTTCCTGGTTGATGCCAGAATATCGGCAGGATCGCTTTCGCCCTTCTCTATGTAAGTATTCGTCATTCGGGGAATTGGCAGATATCTGAAAGACTCTCTTCTTCCGTTTCCTGTGCGCTCCATCCCCAGTTGCTTTGCACTAAGCACATCTGTCATGTACCCCAGCAGCACTCCATTCTCTATAAGTACATTCTTCCTCGCCTGGGTTCCTTCATCGTCAAAATTAATAGTGCCCCTGAAGTTAGGTATAGTACCGTCATCAACCATGGTAAAGAGGTCACTGGCTACCTTTTTACCAACCTTGCCTGTAAATGCCCCTATACCTTTTGCTATGTTGTCAGCTTCGAGGGGATGGCCAACGGCCTCATGGACGAGTACACCACCCCAGCCGTTCTGCATTACAACATCCATAATGCCGGCAGGTGAAGCTTCTGCGGAAAGCATTGCGATGGCTTCCCTGGCTGCATTTTCAGCGACCTGTTCAGGAGTCACTTTTTCGAACATTTCAAAGCCGGAATGATAACTAAGACGCTCCCTTGCCATATGGCGGGCGTTGCCATCATCACTCATAGCCTGAACGATAAAGAATAAAAGTGGCAATTCGTCACGCAGGTAAACTCCTTCGCTGGTGGCTATAACACGGCTTCTTACCTGGTCGTAATAATCCACCATAGCCATTTTAATACGGGGATCATAGCTTAAAGCCGCATCGTTTGCCCTCTCAATAACCTCTATCCTTTTCTCGTCAGCGATATCGGCCAGTGGTTTTTGTACTGTCACGAAACTTTCTCTCTTTGCCGATGTAAGATCAGCAGGTGTATGAGCTCCGCCACCCTGAGCAACATAAGAAGCCACTTCAGCAGCCCTCATGAGCTTCTCAGGTGTTATTTCATCAGTATATGCGTAACCTGTCTGGTTGCCGGCGATTACTCGTACTCCGGCGCCCTGGCTGATACCATACAGGCCACTCCTGAATTTTGATTCCTCCATTATTATCTGCCGGGAAATACGGTTTTCTATGTAAACATCGGCATAATCACCCCCTCTTGCCAGGGCCCTGGCAATTACCTTTGAAAGTGTCTCCTTGTCCATGTCAAGTCCGGGAGCCTTCCCCCGGCATGATACCAGCTGTGTCATAAGAGCAGGAGTGGCTGCAACCAGCACTCCACCCTTTAAGCCGAGGCCAATGAATTTCCTCCTTGGTATGTCCCTGATATTCAGTTTTTCCATACTAGTATAGATTTAATTTTAACCTTCTGATGCTATTGCAAAATTATCATAAAATCCTGTTCGGTCAACTGGCCTGCCCTTGTTGTGTTGACAGCTGCCTTGCCTTTTAGGGTTGTTTTTCCATAGACCCTTACCGTAAACGAAACTGTAGTTGACTTACCTCCGTCGGTATGGCCAACATCTCTTCCCAATGTCCTTCTACCTGTAAGGGCTTGCTCTCCACGACCGCCACCTGCAAATCCGCCACCCCTTCTCTGGCCAGATGACTGCTCTTCTATGATCCTGTAGCCCTTCTCACCTTCTGGCAGTTGATCAATAACGGCAGAGAACCTGTCTTCCCTGACTATCTTCACTAACTGTGCCTGTCTGAAGGCTGTAGGAAGTCTTCCGGCATTGCTGAAAGTGAAACTAATCTGGTAGTCTGTCGAATCAGCCCGGTAAGACTTTATCTTTTTCGAGGTAACCCCCTCCCATTTAAGCTCAGGCAGGTATTTTACCATTTCGAGATTAAAGAGAGCCTGGTTCTTTGCCCACGGCAGAAGGTGTATAGAAGGTGCATTCTGACCGAAAAACTTGGGATCCCACCCACCGAATTCTACTTCTCCATACTCAGGGTGATGTCCTGATGTCCATTCAATAAATGCCATTCCTTCATTCTCCTGATCATCCCAAATCAGTCTGTCGAGTTCATTTATTTCACCATCTCCGTTATAATCATTTGTAATCCGACCGCCGTCCCACAGTTCATCTCCATACCAGACTGACCCATAATACCAATAACCGAAATCAGGTCCGTGACCAAACAACGGTCTGCCTCCGCCGTAATCGCTATATACATCACCTGCGCGGGTATATCCGGTTATGCTCTTTCCTACCTCATCAAAATGTCTGTACCATTTCAGATCTTCAGGATACATTCTCTCCTCTGAAGAAGAAGTTGACGGAGGTCTCAGATGCATCGGCACCCTGGTGTCCATGGAATTAACAATGTAAACATTAGGATGGCTAAGCAGAAATGTCACCACCGAACGGGTCTCAATCTCACTCAGCGGATACTCACCTGCCCCGCCCTGAGTCCATCCCCTGCCAGTGGCTTCCACGCCCGGCATCGGTCTCCAGTTCTCAGGATAGTTACGGTGAAGGTCAAGCCCGCCAATACCGTCTTCGTTAATGCGTCCGTCGCCATCGTTGTCAATGCCTTCGCTGGATACCCTGTAAACACCCTGACCTGCAGGTACAGATTTCATAAGCCTTCCTGAGGGGTCAGCAGGATCAATAATATAATTGCCGTTTTCAGGGTCTTTCCATCTCATCTGGGTAATGACGCCATCACCGTTAAGATCGTCAGGACTATCCTCATCGAGAAGGCCGTCACCGTCGTTGTCGTATGGTCTTACGGTGCTGCGGTTGCTTTGCGCAGTATGCATGTAGAGGTTATGACCGTCAGGATTGTTCACCGGTCTCAGGTAGAATGTACGCGTATCAACCAGCCTGGTAATCTCCGGATCCTTGCCATAGTTCTCCAGCAGGTGCTGCATCAGCCACATTACACTTTCAGAGCTGGTAACCTCGCCACTATGCCTGTTGCCTTCGAAAAAAGCAGCCGGCTTATCGGTATGCTTTCCATTTTTTTTATTGGTAATGGTCATCTGAAGAATCGGCCTCCCTTCAAAGCTCTGTGCAATTTCGTACAGCTCGACAATTTCAGGATACTGTTCGGCATACCTGATCATCCAGGTATTGATGACACATGTAGTATGAAATTTGTCAAAGGTAAGCTTGTTGCCGGCCTCGTATTCTACATGCGGACTCCTTGCCTTGGGAAAGAAGCTGACCCCATGCCGGTACCCTTCAACAGTATATACACTGGTGCTTTTGTCGGCCTCAGGCCATACTTTAGTTTCGGCAGGAATATAACCCTGCGCGGCCACAGTCAGACCAACTGACAGTGCCATCAAAGTCATTACGGTTATTCTCATGGATGTTGATATTAAATTCGGTGGAATTTACACCATTTTTCCTTTCTGTTCAAACCTGAGGCAAATGTTGTGGAACACAGTATTACAAGATACCCTTTACTAGCCTCTCATGGAGATCATTTCAAGCTTCGGAAAATCAATTATCTCTATCATCTTTCCTTCAGTCCTGACAATATCATCCCTTTTAAGTTCAGAAAGAGTCCTTATTACATTGGCAGTGCTCATGCTTATGAAATCGGCAATCTCCTTACGTGACACAGGCAGTTCAAACACTCTGGAGTTGTAAATCTCACGTGAGAAATAAAGCAGCACATACGCAACCCTTCCCGTAAGATTCCTGGTTCTTATGTCGAGCGACTGCCTTATAATTTTTTCATTTACCTCAGCGACACGGCTAAGTAGTCCCAGGGCAAGGTCAACATTGCCTGAAAATAACTCTTTCATGAAATCAAGTCTGACAATGCAAACCGTCGAATCCTCCAACGCAGATACCGAATAGTTATATGTCTCGTCAGAGAAGATGCTGATATTGCTTACAAATTCAAATGGCCTTGTGATAGTAACTACCTGTTCATCGCCGTTTTTACACTCGCGATAGATCTTAACCAATCCTTTTTTAAGATACTTAAACTCTGTTATCCTTTCACCTTCCCTGTTTATGATCTCACCCTTCCTGTAAGTTCTCTCCTCTTTGTTCTCACATAGCCTGAGAATATTTTCATCATCAAGATATCTAAATACTACATTACGGAAGTCGCAGTTTTCACAAATACATATGCCAAGGCTCTTATCCACTTTGGAAGTTTTATGCAAATTTAATCATATGGATAACAAAATACCATCTCTGCTTGTTTGTATTATTGGATTATTTAATCCTATTTTGAATTTTAACGGAACCCATGGCATATATTACAGACTACCATATTCACACCTGTTTCAGCGATGGCAGGGCTGCGCCTGAAGAGTACATTGCAGCAGCCCGGATTAAGGGTCTGAGCGAACTGGGGTTCTCTGAGCACCTTACCCTGACAGATGAGAGAGATGACTGGAGCATTGACCTCGCCAGGCTGCCCGAATATGTTGAAAGAATAAGATCTCTTGCCGCAAATACTCCCGACATTGCCATCCGTACCGGCATCGAGGCCGACTATTTCCCCGGCAAGGAGGAGGAGATATTACATTATCTTGAGAAATACCCATTCGATTATGTAATCGGCTCTGTTCACTTCATGGGAAAACAGACAGTAGACCTTGGCAGGGAGTTTTATGAAGGAAAAGATATATCAGTACTATTCAGCGATTATTTTGATCTGGTGGGTATGGCAGCGGCATCGGGTTTGTTTGACATAATTGCTCACCCCGATCTTGTAAGGATTTTCGGTAATAGATATGAAGGAGACGCTGAACCTGTTTACCGTAAACTTGCAAAAACACTTAAAAAGCACGATGTGGCTTTTGAGATCAACACCAACGGTATGAATAAACCGCTTAAAAACTTCTATCCCGACCCGGAATACCTTCACATTTTTGCTGAGGAGGGAGTGCCGTTGTGCATCAACTCAGACTCTCACATGCCTGAAAGAGTAGCCCAGCATTTCGGTGAAGCATATCGTCTCGCCGCAGCAGCAGGGTTTAAAGAAACTGCCATATTCAGGAATAGAGAGCGCTTTATGATACCCCTGGAGCAGCCGCAGGGATTTACAATTAACGATTAACGATTTCAGATTTGCGATTTCAGATTTGCGATGAGTTCCTCCCTGAGGCCGGGAGGTAATGATTGGGTGCATGCCGCCATATACCACCTGATACCTAAAGATGTTCAATAAGTATCCTTACTCCGATTGCGATAAGAATGATTCCTCCCATGATTTCCACCCTGGGACCCAGGCGTTTACCTGCTGACTTGCCGATTCGTATTGCAATCATTGAGGCAATAAACGTGATGGCAGCAATTAGCAGGCTTGAAAGCCAGATGTTTATTGAGAGAAGGGCAAAGCTGACTCCTACAGCCAGGGCATCTATACTTGTTCCTATAGCCATAGTAATGATGCTGGGCAGTGAGGTGATATCGCTGCTTAGCTCTTTTTCTTTTACTCTCAGTCCGTTAATTATCATTCTGCCACCCAGGAAGCATAGCAGCACAAGAGCTATCCAGTGATCAACTGAATTTACACCATCACTGATTACCGAGCCGGCAAAAAATCCTGCCACAGTAAAAGCCCCCTGAAAAAATGCCATGATGATGGCCACTTTCAAGGCCATGCGGAATAGTATCCGGTCGTCGACAACCCCGCAGGTTAGGGAGACTGCAAAAGTATCAAATGATAATCCCAGCGCAATAGCTAAAAGGGTTATTATATCCATCAGCATAATGTTGAGAGGCAGCAAAAATATTTAATTTTGTTATTTTTACCACCCCTGATCCGGAAAAATGAGAGTAGTTATCCAACGTGTATCGGAATCTTCAGTGACAATTAACGGAGAAGTTAAGGCTTCTGTCGGCAAAGGCTTGCTTGTTCTTGCCGGATTCATCACTGACGATAAAGAAGAGGACCTTGAATGGATTGCCGGCAAAATCACACGCCTGAGGATCTTTGATGATAGCGACGGGGTAATGAATCTTGCCATAACCGACATATCAGGCCAGATACTTGTAGTAAGCCAGTTTACCCTTCATGCAAGAACGAAGAAGGGCAACCGTCCTTCATACATAGATGCTGCCGTTCCGGAAATTGCCATACCACTGTATAACAGGTTCGTGGCGTTGCTTGAAGCGCTGCTGCCGGGCAAAACAGAGACAGGTGAGTTTGGTGCCGAGATGGCGGTTTCACTCGTCAATGACGGTCCGGTAACCATAATAATAGACAGCAGAAACAGGGAATGACGGAGAATGAGCTAAAAAGATCGGTGCTTGTTGTTGCCACATTTGCAGCATTTCTTACTCCGTTCCTTGGTGCAGCTACGAATCTTGCCCTTCCTTCCATAGGCAGCGAATTCAATGTCAGTGCCATCAACCTGAACTGGGTGGTAAGTGTCTATATCCTCTCCACGGCAATGTTTCTTCTTCCATTCGGCAGGCTTGCCGACATTGTGGGAAGAAAGAAGATCTTCTTCAACGGCATATTACTATTTTCACTATCGTCGTTTATGGTGCTATTTGCACGCAGCTTTGGTACTTTCATCGCACTTCGCATCATACAGGGCATCTCAAGCGCCATGATCTTCGGCACCAGCCTCGCAATAATAACCTCCGTCTTCCCTCCGGGCGAACGAGGCCGGGCGATGGGCATCAATGTCACCGCGGTATATGTGGGACTTTCGAGCGGTCCATTCCTGGGCGGTTTACTTACCCGGTGGATGGGCTGGCGAAGCATCTTCCTCTTCCTGGTTCCCGTAGGAATCGCATCACTGCTCTTAATTGCGACAAAGATGAAAGGCGAATGGGCAGGTGAACGTGAAGGCAGGTTCGACTGGAAGGGCTCACTGATATATGGAGTCTCGCTGCTGCTGATGATGTATGGTTTTTCTGAATTGCCGGGAACCAGGGGCTTTGTTTTTATTATAACAGGTATCGCGCTCTTTGTATTATTCCTGTCTTTTGAGCGAAGAACGGAAAATCCTGTACTTCCTCTGCGCATAATTACAGGTAACAGGGTATTTGCATGGTCGAGCCTCGCTGCTTTCATACACTACTCCTCAACCAGCGCTATCGGTTTTTTCATGAGCCTTTACCTTCAGTATCTGAAAGGCATCGACCCCGGTCAGGCAGGTATGGTAATGATCTCCCAACCCCTGACAATGGCCCTTCTATCTCCTCTTGCCGGAAAGCTTTCAGACAGGAAAAATCCCGGTGTTATTGCCTCCGCCGGTATGGCACTTACTGCCGCCGGCATAATCCTGATGTGTTTCATAACCTCAGAAACCCCGGTTCCCCGCATAATAGGCCTGCTTATTATGATGGGCACCGGCTTTGCATTCTTTTCCTCCCCCAACACCAATGCGATAATGAGTTCGGTGGAGAAACAGAACCTGGGACTGGCCTCGGGAATAGTTGGCACCATGCGCATGACCGGACAGATGATGTCTATGGGGATTTCGATGCTGTTGTTTGCCCTGTTCCTTGGAGATGAAATTATTAACCCCCTTAACTATCCTGCATTCCTTATGTCAATGAAGACCGGACTGGTGATCTTTGCCGTACTCTGTATTTTGGGTGTCTTTGCCTCGCTGGCACGAACACCGGCAGGAATAAACAGTAATAAAAAGGGTTGATAATTCAAAAAAACAGTATATTGAGGCCCGTAATACTATCTGAAATTTTGCTATTTTTTTAATCTAAGAGGGCTTATAATGACCAAGTTATACGAGAAGCTGATTCACAATAATCAATCTTTCAAAGGAATTGGAAAGGGTGTTGCAGGAGCTGTGGCAGAGGCTAAAGCAGATAAAGACATTGAGACTGTACGGAAACTCTTCTCTCACCTCGACCTGACCTCTCTCAACAGCAACGACAACAAACTAAATGTTTCCGCCCTGGCCACAAAGGTTCGCAATTTCAGACGATCATTCCCCGATATGCCCGACGTGGCAGCAGTATGTGTATGGCCCAATTTTGCAGGACCGGTCAGTGATATCCTTAAGGGTACCGGAGTGAAAACCGCGGTGGTTTCAGCAGCCTTCCCGTCGGCACAGACGTTTCGTGAGGTGAAGATAATTGAAACCACTATGGCAGTTGAAAAAGGAGCCGATGAGGTTGACATTGTGATGCCTGTAGGTCTGTTTGCCGAAAAGAAATTTGACCAGGTGGCAGACAGTATCAGAGAATTAAGGGATGCTGCGAGCAAGGCCACTCTCAAGGTGATAATTGAAACAGGATTACTTGCTACGCCTGAAAATATCTATACTGCTTCTATGATAGCAATGGATGCAGGTGCCGACTTCATCAAAACATCGACCGGTAAATCAGCCATTTCTGCCACACCGGAAGCTGTCTGGGTAATGTGCCTGGCTATTAACACTTTCTATCGCGAAACCGGTATAAGGGTTGGCCTTAAACCAGCCGGTGGCATAGTTACTGTAGAAGATGCAAAGGTATATTACAATATAGTGCGTGAAGCTCTGAGCCCGGAGTGGCTCACAACAGACCTCTTCAGACTCGGGGCAAGCCGCCTGGCGAACAATATTCTTACTGAGGTGACCGGAGAAGAATCTGCTTACTTCTAGTCCTGTTTTAATAATCGTCTGAATGGATCAGCCGGAACAGACACTTGTCGATACCACAGGTGCGATTACTGAGATTCAAACTCAGGATAGTGTCGTACAAAACATAGTTTATACAACAGCAGAACCAGTCGGTGAGGGCATTCCATTTGCTGAAAACCTTTTTCAGGCAGACTGGATTACAACTGTTTTTGTTATTGCACTGATTGTATATGCAGTTGTAGCTACATTCTCAAGATATCAGTTTACTGAAATAGTAAGATCGTTTACATTCAGAACCTCAGCATACCAGGCCACCGACTCCCAGGGAATTTTCAGCTGGCAGGCAACAATTGCAAACCTTGTCTCATTTATCAATCTTTCGGTTTTTATCTACTTCATTACTCTGCTCTACGGTGATCTGTTTCCTTTCATGTATGACGGATGGCAACGCTGGGGAATAATACTGCTTTCATTTATCGTGTTTGTTACGATCCGCCACATAATTACGGTAATTACAGGTTTAATAAGTAATTCCATGCCGGCTTTTATGGAGTATCTGCATAAAATCTATGTCGGATACAGAAGTATGGGACTGGCAATATTTCCAGTCAATATAACAATCAGCCTGCTCTATGATCCACCGGTGGAAATTCTTTTAAAAACCGGTATAACAATAATATTTTTTATCTATATAATACGGATTATCAGCCTATTAGCCATTTTTCTTAAGAACAGGCTTCCGATATTCTATTTCATTTTATACCTTTGTGCGCTGGAAATTCTGCCACTCGCCCTGCTTTTTAAGCTGATCGCCGGCTGACAGAATTCACCAGAAGGTAAATGAAGGTCGAATTAAATCTTTTTCTCTTGAAGATTAAAAAGGTATTAGTATCCCAGCCTGAGCCCACAAACCCGAAGTCCCCCTATTATGAGCTGGCCAGGAAGTATAACCTGAAAATCGATTTCAAGCCGTTTATTCAGGTTGAGGGAATAGGTGCTAAGGACTTCAGACAACAAAAAATCAATTTAAATGATTTTACTGCTGTAATATTCACATGCAAAACAGCAATTGACCATTATTTCAGAATATGCAGTGAACTTCGCTATGTGGTGCCCGACACCATGAAGTATTTTTGCATAACCGAAAACGTAGCTTTCTACCTGCAGAAGTACATTGTTTACAGGAAAAGAAAGATATTCCATGGCAAATCTCTGTTTCAGGATCTGATAGATGTGATTATGAAACATAAGGATGAGAATTTCTTCGTCCCTCTCTCCGACCCTCATAAAGCTGAGATCCCTGAATTACTGAAAAAGAACAAGGTAAAGTTCTCGGTGGGCATCATGTACCGTACCATAAGCAGTGATTTTTCTTGCCTTTCAGACTTTGACTATGATATCCTGGTGTTTTACAGTCCTTCCGGCATCAAATCGCTTCGCGAAAATTTCCCGGACTTCAAACAGGGAGATATCAAGATAGGAGCTTTCGGACCCACTACGGCTGAAGCTGTTGTTAAGGAGGGTCTCAGACTCGACATTCAGGCTCCCAATCCCGAAGCCCCGTCAATGACCATGGCACTTGATAACTTCCTGAAAGAATTCGGAAAGAACAATAACAGGTGAACGGAACCGAGACCGGCGGGAGCCGGGCGAGCTCGCGACCGATTGGGAGCAAAACGGTGGACGGAACCAAGACCGGCAATAGCCGGGCAAGCTCACGACCGAATGGGAGTACCCAGCCGAAGGCGAGCTCACCGGAGCCTGAAAGGCGAAGGTAAAACCAGAAACCTAACCCTGGAAAATGTCCCCGCGATTCAGAAAAACCGAGCGACTATGCAGCCGCAAAAGCATTGCGGAACTCTTCAGTAAGGGTGATTCCTTTTTCAGTTATCCATTCCGTGTTTTGTGGAAAGAGACAGATGAGATGCTGCCTTTCCCTGCTCAGATGATGCCCGTGGTTCCCGGTCGCCATTTCAGAAAAGCTGTCACCAGAAATCTCCTTAAACGCAGAATAAGAGAAGCTTATCGCAGAAACAAAGAGGATTTTTATTGCAGCCTTGAGAACAATAATTGCAAGATTCTGATTATCATTCAGTATACTGAAAGGGAGATCAAAGACTATTCAACTATTGAGAAAGGCATTTTAACTGCATTTAATAAACTCATCTTAAAAGTGCAGGACGGCAGCAAAGGGTGTTAAAGTTCATTTAAAACATTGACTCAATGTCTGCATTCTGAACGATAATCGTATTTTCGCAGAATCATTTAATCCAATACGCACTCATTTATGAAAAAGAGAGCCCGCTATACGGCAATAATGCTTGTTACCATAGCTACATTGCTGGTCACAGGTTTCCTTCCCCAGGATCAGGGAAGAGATTTCAGGATTGCAAAGAATCTTGATATCTTCTTCTCTCTCTTCAGGGAACTCAATAGTTTTTATGTCGACGAGATTGATCCGGATGTGTCAGTGAAGGCAGCTATCACAGGAATGCTTTCCACAATGGATCCGTACACGACATATTATCCTGAAGACCAGATTGACGAAATAGCATTCATGACAACAGGAAAATACGGGGGTATCGGTGCCATAGTGAGGAGATCGGGAGACTATGCGGTAATAACACAGGTATACAAAGGATTTCCCGCTGATATTTCAGGTATTAAACCAGGTGATATTCTGAAAAAGGTTGACGACAGATCTCTTAAGGGTTTGTCTGTCGACAAGGTAAGTGATAACCTTAAAGGTGATCCGGGCTCTGTAATCAATGTTACAATAGAAAGATCAGGAGAAGAACAGGTAATAAGCATCAAAAGGGAACGGGTATCAGTCAGCCCTTTACCCTGGTATGGGATGCTGGACGAAAATACCGCGTATATAAGATTTACAAACTTTACTCAGAACTGTTCGCAGGATGTAAGGAACGCTTTTCTTTCAATGAAGGAAAAGCACAATCCCAGACAGATCATACTGGACCTCAGGGGCAATCCGGGAGGGTTAATGAACGAAGCCGCTGATATTGTAAATATATTTATCGGTCCCGGTAACGAAGTGGTATCTACAAAAGGTAAGGTGAAGCAATTCGATGCCACCTATAAAACAACCCGCCAGGCACTGGACGAGACAATTCCCCTGGTTGTTCTGATAAGCAGATCATCAGCTTCAGCAGCAGAGATTGTGGCAGGTGCAATACAAGACCTCGACAGGGGGGTCGTAATGGGCCAGCGAAGTTTTGGGAAAGGACTGGTACAGATTACAAGACCTCTTAGTTATAATGCACAGCTTAAAGTAACCACGGCTAAATATTACATTCCCAGCGGTAGATGCATCCAGGCCCTTGATTTCACACACCGGCACGAAGATGGCAGCGTCGGATTTATTCCCGACTCACTTATATCGGAATTCCAGACCCGTAATGGCAGAATAGTGAAAGACGGCGGAGGTATAATGCCTGACATTGAGGTAGTCCCCCCGATGCTGAGTCAGGTGGCAACCGAACTATATGTCTATAATCATATCTTCGATTTTGGAACACAATTCTACTACAGTAATCGGGATATTGTATCGCCCGGACAGATCATCATCGATGATAAGGTATATGAAAGTTTCAAAGAATTTGTACAGGGCAGGGAGTTCTCTTACAAAACAGCTACTGCTGAAGGACTCGAAAACCTCATTGCTACTGCAAAACGAGAAAAATACTACGATCTATACGAAGAGCAGTTTAGACAGCTTCAGACAAAACTTGCCATAGATCTTGAAAAGGACCTTGACCATTTCAGACCGGAAATATCACAGCTTCTTGAGGATGAATTAATTGAGCGTTACTTTTACCAGGAGGGAGCCATTGAAAACGCTGTACGTAAAGACTCAACGGTTATAAAGGCAATTGAACTGCTTAACGACCGGGAAAGATATGCCCAGATCCTTCGTCCCCCGGGGTTCGAAACCAAATGATCCCATTCCCTACACCCACCTGTGGCTTTCATCTTCAAATATCTCTTTCTTCCAGACCGGTAATCTCTCCTTTACCATTTCCACTGTATGGGTACAGGCTCGCATGGCCTGATCACGATGACCTGCTGTCACAACTACCAGAAGTGAAATCTCTCCTGCCGCAACCACTCCGGATGAATGAATAATTGTCACTGTCTTTACATCGCTGAAAGCATGAAGCACAGTCTCCCTTATTGAATCTACAGCCTCTTTGAGCATAGACTCATAGGTTGAATATTCTATTGCCTTTACAATACGTCCTTCGACCATATCGGCCCTGACCTGGCCGGCAAAAACTGATATGCCTCCGGTGGTATCACCTTCAGCAGATTTTCCGATAACTTCTCCGATAAAGCTGCCGATTAACGGTCCATCGACGACATACTTTTCCCGCGACATAATTGTATTAGTTATTTAAGTTTAACCTCCTGCAAAGGGAGGAAGGAATGCAACCTCATCTCCATCATTCAGAGCGGTGTTCTCAAGAGTCATTTCCCTGTTTACTGATATAATGTAACTATACTCCTTTAATCCCTCGATCTCCTCCGCCACCTTCATCTCAAGAGAATTTGTATCCGTAATGTCATTATATATCCGCTCACTGCATCCTGCTCTTTCTGCCAGGACACCGAAAAACAGAACCTTTATCGCCATATATTCTAATTTGTTAATAATACAAAACTACAAAAAAATACCTTATCACTTAGACTGGAATCTGGGCACTGCCAAAGATAAGGGGGGCTCTGTGAATGCTATTAATATTTGACCCCGCTGGGGTCAATTCTAACCCATGCGGCGCACTGTGAAAGACGGGGACTTCTGCTGTGGTATTGTCATCCGACCCCGCTGGGGTCAATTCTAACCCACCCGGCACACCGTGAAAGAAGGGGGCTCTGTGAATGCTATTAATATTTGACCCCGCTGGGGTCAATTCTAACCCATGCGGCGCACTGTGAAAGACGGGGACTTCTGCTGTGCTATTTATCATCCGACCCCGCTGGGGTCAATTCTAACCCACCCGGCGCACTGTGAAAGACGGGGACTTCTGCTGTGCTATTATTTAATGTGCTTCGAGCCAATTACTTCCTGTGCCGGTGTCAATTAGAAGCCTTACCTTAAGTTTTGCTGCCCCTTCCATCTCCTTAACCACCATTTTCCGTAGCTGCTCCAGGTTTTCAGGCTTCACCTCAAAAACAAGTTCGTCATGTACCTGCAGTATCATCCTGGCTTCGGGAATATATCTTTTTATCCCGGAACAGATCCGTATCATTGCTATTTTAATAATATCAGCTGCCGTTCCCTGTATCGGCGCATTAATGGCATTTCTCTCAGCGTTTCCCCTTACAACCTGGTTTCTCGAATTTATATCAGGCAGGTATCTCCTTCGGCCAAACATAGTTGTTACATATCCTTTCTCCCTGGCTCTCTTTATGCATTCATCCATATAGAGTCTGACTCCGGGGTAAGATGCAAAGTAACCGTCTATCAGTTCCTTTGCTTCCTTCCTTCCTATTGTAAGCCTCTCTGCCAGTCCGAATGATGAAATGCCATATATAATTCCGAAGTTTGCTGTCTTGGCCCTTGCCCTCATCTCACGTGTCACCTCCCCTATCGGCACTCCGAAGATCTTGGATGCAGTTGCAGCATGAATGTCATTACCCGACTCAAAGTCAGCGATCATGGCTTCATCACCGCTCAGATGGGCCATCAAACGCAGCTCTATCTGTGAGTAGTCGGCAGAGAAAAATGTATAGCCTTCAGCAGGTACAAACGCTTTTCTGATCTCCCTGCCCGACTCATCACGTACAGGGATATTCTGCATATTCGGATTGTTACTGCTTAGCCGGCCTGTTGATGCAACTGCCTGGTTGAAAGATGTATGTATCCTGCCTGTCTTGCTTCTTATTAGCTGGGGCAGTGATTCAACATACGTGGAAAGAAGTTTTGAAAGCCCTCGAAATTCCAGCACCTTGTTAACTATTGGGTGCTTATGTGACAATCGCTGAAGTATCTCTTCATTCGTACTGTATTGTCCGGTCCTGGTCTTTCGGGCATCAGAATCAAGCTTGAGCCGTGTAAACAGAATGTCGCCCAGCTGCTTTGGAGATGCAATATTAAACTCCTGACCGGCAAGTGAAAATATCTCCTTTTCGAGTGCAATAAGCTGCTCCCGAAGCTGAACTGCATATTCTTTCAGGTCACCAGTGTTGAGACATATTCCATTGCGTTCCATTTCTGCCAGCACACCTATCAGGGGCATCTCAATTTTCTCGGCCAATTCGAGCAGACCTTCCTTTTCAAGCCGGGGCAGGAAGTAGTTGTACAACTGCCAGGTAATGTCGGCATCTTCGACAGCATACTCAACTATATCTTTCACTGGTACAGTGCTCATACTTCTCTGACCTGAACCTTTACTTCCTATAAGCGACTCGATAGGTACCGGTTTATAACTCAGGTAAGCTTCTGCCAGGTAGTCCATCTTGTGACGCATATCAGGCTCGAGCAGGTAGTGGGCAATCATGGTGTCAAAGAGAGGTCCGCGCACCTCAATATTGTAATTTCCCAGTACCTGTAAGTCAAACTTCAGGTTATGACCAACCTTCAGAGATCTTTCTGAAGCAAACACAGGCTTCAGAATATCCAGTCTGGCTTGTATGTCAGACAAGGCACCGTCAAAGTGTACTAAAAAGCCTGTGCCTTTTTCCCAGGAGAATGCTATGGCCACCAGCTCTGAGTCCAGTGCACTGATTTCGGTAGTTTCGGTATCGAAGCAGAAAGCTTCAAGTGAGATGAGTTTTTCGGCCAGCTCCCTCAGTTCATCAATTGTTTCAGCCAGCCTGTAATCATGCGGCGTATTACTTATATTATTAAAAGACTGAGATATACTAGATTCACCTGCAGCAACAGTATCAAACAGAGAGGCTTGGGTAGTGGTTTCAGGGATGCGGGGTGCGGGTTTACTACCTGCGTTTGTGAGCTCTTCAGGCTGTCGCAGGTCCCTGTCAGGGGTGGGGGTCACGGATTGTGGTGTATGCTGCGAAGCTTGCTGAATGCCGGCGAGCAGCCTTGAGGAGGCTGTGCGGAACTCCAGTTCAGCAAAAAGCTGCTTCAGAGCTTCAATATCTGCACCTCCGTAGCTTATCTTCTCTTCTTCAAACTCAACAGGCACATTTTGTTCAATTGTAGCCAGTTTCTTGGAAAGGATTATCTGATCAGCATTACTCTCCACAATTTCCTTCACCTTTCCGGTCAGCTTGCTGCTACCCGCAATAAGCTCCTCTACGGAGCCGAATTCAGCAAGCAGTTTCTGAGCTGTCTTGGGACCTATGCCCGGTGCTCCCGGAATATTGTCTGAGCTATCGCCCATCAGTGCCAGCAGGTCTATAACCTGTGAAGGCTCCTTCACTGAAAATTCACGTCTGACATCATCGACACCCCATACCTTAGCAGCATCACCACTGCGGGAGGGCTTGTACATCATTACTGTTTCTGTAACCAGCTGGGCAAAATCCTTATCGGGGGTCATCATATACGTGATATACCCTCGTTCAGCAGCCTGCCTGGCAAGGGTACCGATAACATCATCAGCTTCATATCCGGGAACCTCTATGACCGGAATGCCAAGGCCTTCAATCAGCCTCTTGACATAAGGCACCGACAATCTGATATCTTCAGGGGTTTCATCGCGGTTTGCCTTGTATTCGGGGTATATTTCATGCCTGAAGGTGGGAGATGGCGGATCAAAAACCACAGCTATATGTCCGGGCCTCTGATTCTGCAGTATATCTTCAAGTGCAAGCAGGAATCCGAAAACAGCCGATGTGTTTTGCCCTTTTGAGTTTACCCTCGGGTTTTTAATAAATGCATAATAGGCCCTGAAAATGAGGGCGTATGCATCGAGCAGGAATAATTTCTTTTCTTTTTCTTCGGTCATGGTCAGATTGTTTACCGGTTATCACCGGCGTGCCACTCGGCGTACGATGTGGCAGTTTCATAAAGTTTCAGGCTGTGAAGAATAACCTCAGGGGGCAGTCGTTTTCTGATCCTGACTGAAAAATCTGCAACCAGATTTTCACAAGTTGGCTGATAATCGACCACTACAGTATTGCCGAACAATACCCTGAAAGATTCTACTTTTTCTTCCGACTCATATTTACTGACTACAACGGAATGGTCAAATACATTCACTATCTCCTGCTGTACTATTCTTTTCAGGTCACCGAAGTCAATAACCATTCCAAGTTTCGGGTTAGCACGGTCTTCGACCGGCATACCCGCGACGGTAACGAAAAGCTTGTATGAATGCCCGTGTACATTGCGGCAAGGTCCGTCATAGTTGCTCAGCACATGTGCCATTTCGAAACCGAATTCTTTTGTAACCCTTATAAGTGCCATGGTATAAAAAATATTTACGCCATAAAGTTAACTATTCTACATCTCAATTGTTTAAAAAGTTAATAAGCTGTTAAAATGGCAGCATATTTGGCATTTTTTGATTCCGGCATCGAATTAATAAGTAATTTTGCCGGCGACCTTTTTAATAATCAGGAGGTTTAATATGGAGAAGACGATGACTATGACATTCCCTGCACTGCTGGCTGATACGGTTGACAAATACCCTTCCTCAGTGGCATTCGGATTTGTAGGGGAGCAGCCCATGACCTACGGAGAAGTTGCCGTTAAGGTTTCTGCTCTGATGGCAATGCTCGAGAATGCAGGCATAGACAAGGGAGACAAGGTTGCCATTTTCAGTAACAACATGCCCAACTGGGGTGTGGCATATTTTGCAATAACTTCAATGGGGGCCGTGGCAGTACCGATACTTCCCGACTTTTCCCCTGCCGAAGTTGCCAATATAATCGAACACTCGGAAGCAAAACTGATATTCTCCTCTGAATCGCTGTTGCACAAAACGTCGGAAATAAAGCCGGAGATCAGCAAGGTGAAGCTCGATGATTTTTCAGTTGTTACCGCGGAAAACGGATTCTCGTTCATAGAGCCCTCGGTTCCATCGAAAGAATATGAAGTTGAAGAAAATGACCTGGCGGCCATTATTTATACTTCGGGAACCACGGGGCGCTCAAAAGGGGTGATGCTCAGCCACCGCAACATATGCTTCACTGCATACGGCGGGTCGCTTATACAGCCGCTGGATGAGAATGACCGTTTTCTGTCGGTTCTGCCGCTGTCGCACACCTATGAAAATACGCTGGGATTGATTCTTCCGGTAATGCACGGATCGGCGGTATGGTATCTGCGCAAACCGCCCACAGCGCCTGTGCTGCTGCCTGCATTGCAGGAGATTAAACCAACGGTAATGCTTACGGTTCCGCTGATAATAGAGAAGATATACTTCAACAAGATAGTGCCCACTATGAATGAAAAAGCATTGACCAGGGTGCTTTTCAAATTCGGGCCAACACGGAAGCTGCTCAGCGCTGTAGCCGGTAAAAAGCTCAAGGCCACTTTTGGGGGCCACCTTAAGTTTTTCGGTATAGGAGGCGCAAAGGTTAACAAAGTTGTTGAGCGGTTTCTTATAGAGGGAAAATTCCCATATGCCATAGGATACGGACTGACAGAGACCTCGCCGCTAATAGCCGGGTTCGGACCTTTCCGCGGAACATGGGAATCTACCGGTCCGGCAATGAATGGTGTTACCTTAAGAATAGATAATCCTGATCCGGCAACAGGTGAGGGTGAGATATGGGCCAAAGGTGACAATGTCATGAAGGGTTACTACAAGGAGCCTGACATGACAAGAGAGGTTCTTACTCAAGATGGATGGTTCAAAACCGGCGATCTGGGCTTTCTCGACAATAAAGGTAACCTGTTCATCAAGGGCCGCCTGAAAAATATGATACTTAGTTCTACAGGTGAAAACATCTATCCTGAAGAGATAGAGTCTGTTATCAACAACTTCAGGCACGTGGTTGAATCTCTGGTAATAGAAAAAAAGGGAAAGCTTGTGGCAATGGTACACCTCAATATGGAAGAGCTTGAAGCCAAATATCTGTCTGTAAAGGAGGAGATAGCTCGCCGCAAGGAAGATTTCATAAATGATATACTTGCAGAACTTCAGGATTATGTCAATTCACAGGTTGGCAGGGGAAAGCGACTGGCGATGGTTGTACTTCAGCCTGAGCCGTTCCAGAAGACCCCAACAATGAAGATCAAGAGGTTTTTGTATTATTAGAATACCGGATCAGGTGTCAGGCTTACCACCAACAGGCTGTAAACCAACCTGAGATCTGCTGCAATTCAGTTGCCATTCTTAATCGTAACCAAACTCCGGTCATACTGGCGTGATATACGCTTTTCCGTTCCATTTGATATTACCGGTATCAGAACCCAAATCAGTTGCCTGGAAAAAAACATTTGCAAAACAAGGCAAAATTGATTATATTATCCGGATTATGCAGTGTTTTTGGTAAAAGAGCTGCATAATGATATTATTTACCTTAATTTTTTAAACATGAGCATAAAAGAAAAAGTCAAGCAACAAATTGATGAAATTGACGACCAGATTGATCTTTGGGAGTCCAGAATTGAAAGCGTAAAAGCAGATGCCAAAGTTGAATACAAAAAGAAACTCTCTGATCTGAAGACAAAAAGAAATGAAATCAGGAGAAAATATGATGAGTTGACAGATGCTGCAGAAGAGAGGTGGGATGAATCGAAGGAGGTATTCACTTCAGCATCTGACTCGTTCAGGGAAGGATTTAGTAAACTCAAGTCGTTGTTCGAATAAACTATTTGAACAACTGACTAATCAGTCTGTGTCTGTTTTGATTAATCAGAAGTGCTAAGAATCAAAACTGTTTGTCCGAATAAGAGTTAGCCGAAAAGCTTTAAGAGTAGGTAAAATAAAAAGAATTGGAAGTTATGAAAACAACTGTCAGATTAATTTTTGCCATCACCATGCTAATGATGATTGGATGCGGTCAATCAAAAAAAGAAAAGGAAACCACTGCAAAAGATGTTAAGGAAGAATTGCAGGATGTAGTAGACGTTTCGAAAGAGTATTCATCAGAATTGGTTGATGATTTAGACGCCGGGATTAATAGTATCCGCGAAAGCATTAACGAAAAAATGGATAAAGCCATCGCCGGATATGAAGCGCTTGGTGACGAGATGAAGGATAAGTATAATGACCGGATGAAGGATATTGAAAATCAAAAGAAGGAACTGGAAGATAAAATTGAAGAGTATAATCAGGCTGCCACAGAGAGAAAGGAAGTACTAAAAAAGGAAGTTGAGACATTAAAAACTGCATTGGAAAAGAGCATCGAAACGTTCGAAAAAGAGATGTCAAAATAAAAGGAGTTTTTCCTCCTCATTTTTGAATAAGCAATCTGTCTTTCATGCAAAGTTCAGGGCTGAGCTTTGAACTAGGGATAAAGGGATGGCAGTAACGGCTATATTGCCGGCTTGGGATTAAATCAATCCTGTCAGCACAGCTTGTGAATTGGTTTATTTATGATACTTTATTATTAATCCTCAAGAGATATGAAAACAATAGGAGTTTTAATCAATGAGATTTTCAAATCAGCTGATTTGATTCGTTTTGCTGCACTGCTGGGGAGAGATATCAAGGCAAAAATTAAGGTCTTGCATGTTCAATACCCGCAGGTGCAGGGTACCCCGGGTTACATGGGAGCAGCAGTAGTTGCACCAACCCCTGAACAGCTTCAACAGGTTTCAGATGAAGCTAAGGAGGCTGTTGATGAAGTAATTAAAGAACTGAAAGCCAAGGTGTCAGGACTCCCCTCTGTTGAGTTTTATTCTGAGATGGGTGTTGCATCTGCAATACTGAAGGAGAAAGTTGAAGACAAGTCTTATGACATGGTGATGCTTCAGGGCCATGCTGACAATAGCATATGGCTTCAGGATTCCTTTATCATGGATGTCGTTCATAATGTACTCTGTCCCGTCTGGATCATACCGCCAGGTTCAGTGTACCGGCCATTGAATAAGATCGTCTATGCAACAGATCATTATGAAGAAGACATAAAAACACTGAAAAGTCTGATAACGCTGGCAAAACCATTTGATCCTGACATTATTGCCCTGCACATCTCAGACAGTAACGAGTTTGAGGAAAGGCTTAAGAGTGAAGGTTTTGCGGCTATGCTAAGTGAAAAAGCCGGTTATAAAAAGGTTTCTGTCAGATTGATCGCTGACGAGGATGGGAAAGATTCGGTAGAAAGCCTGATTTACGATGCTGAAAAGGCAGGAGTGAACCTCATTGTGGTTTTAAAGGAGAACAGAAACTTTTTTGAAAGGATATTCAGGAGCAGTTTTACTGCTGAATTGATTAAAAAGGCGAAACTGCCGGTATTGGTATTCCATCCTGCCGGTTAGTTTTCCATCTGCTCTGCGGGTATTATTAAACAAATTGATTTTCGCACGATCAGGGTACTATGCGAATTATGTGCAGAGAGATGTACTCAGGTAAGTATACCTCTTTGTATGACTAAAAGATAAAATGTACGGCGAAGCCCGCTACTGCGTCAGTTTCAAAACTATCGGTAAAGAATGGTTCACCAGGGCCGTAATCACGTCTGAGTAAAACCTTATTGATACCAAACCGTGCAAAGGGTGAAACCATAAACCTTGATCCGATTTTCTGACGGTATTCAGTCGTCACTCCTGCTCCGAAAAAATAGAAGATTGAAGATGCAGCAAGCATTGATTCAGGTATCGGGTGGTTATAGCTATAATTGGAATCCTTCAGTTTTATGTAGGGACCTATATTAAATCCATATGGGTAATTTCTGCTGTTGCTCAGCATTGACAGACTTACCTCCCTGTTGTGGTAGGTATAATCCCCTTTCCCCCTGAAATCATTGCTCAGAGCCGTGCGAAGACTGAATCGTTCCGACAATGAATGTTCGAAACTAATCTCCAGCCCTCCGGGGTATAGTTTTGCCCTTGCCGAGAAAATGAGTCTCTGATCAGATTCTTTAATATCCTGTGCGGTCGCCTTTGAGATTGTACTGACAACTGCTGCTGATATTATAATTAGATATATGGTTATTCTTTTCATTACCTTTCAGGTTAAAATGAGTAACCTACTCCCACATAGAACAGTTCAATTCCACCCCCGGTACGCAGCATAAAACCTCCTTCGGGCTTCTGGAGGCGGTAACCTGCATTCAGCAAAGGATAGAAATCCCACTGAGCAAAAAAGCGCTCTGTTGGATTCAGCTCAGGATCGTTGTACCTGTCCTGTACGCCTAACACCCCCATGTTAAGCTCGATGTGATGCTTTCTGCGGCCAAACAGGTAAACCCAGTTAACACCCACGCTGTTTCCTCTTAAGTCCCACCCTGAGACTCTTCCCAGTCCGCCACGCAGGTTAATTGAGCCCATTGTAAAGTCAGCAATTTTACGTTCATAATTGACTGACAATCCGCCAATAAGACCCCCAAAGCTCAGACTACCATAGACCGTATTAGATATTGATTGTTTTTTGACTTGTTCCTCCTGCCCTTGTAGATTTATACTGACAAGCACTAACATAGAGAAAATCACAGCTATCTTCATGTCTGGCAAGGTATAAAAATTCCGAAAATAATCCTCAGCCATCAGGAAAAACTGTGACCGCTGTCAAAATCCTCTTTTTCGTTAATGATTCTCTTTAGAAATACCAGTTGTCGAAAAATAGTGCCGATAGCTGTATTATACTTTCTGTTGGCAAATGATTATACGACATTTGGCATACATCAGATAAGCATTCTTAGTGCCATTATTATGGCTGAATCTTATCATGTTCGATGGTTATTGGAGATAAGCATACTCCTTTTCCGGGAATGTGGTTAAGACGGTAATGTAATTTGAGACCAGAGACATGACTGATGAGAAAGAAAGAAATACATTATAAATATTTATCTTGTGTTGACTAACTTTGGAATAGGTTCCATATAATAGGAAGATCTTGATAAAACAAAACTCATATCCGTTAGCATACGGCAAATTGCCACTCTTTATCAAAGTATCGTTTTCAGTATTTATCGTATTACTCCTAACATATTCTATAGAGATAATATTATATATATTGTTGACACCGCAAGACGGTGACAGGGAAATGACTTTTGCCTTTGAAACAGTGGTAAAAGGAATGGGGTATTTCTTAGTTGCCAACTTATTGGTGTCCTTGATTCTGATAGCAATATTTGAGCTAACCAGGAAAGAAAGTAAAATAAAATGGTGGCATGTTATTCTTCTCATAATAATATGCCTACCCGGCTCCATAGCCTCTAAAATTGTTTATACTTTTTTACGAACAGGATTCCATGGAGGGGAATTCGTCGATTTTTCCTTTCTTTCTGGCCTGGCCAACTATCCATCTCTTCTGAGCGCAATGCTTGCATACGGTCTTACAATCTATTGGAATGTAGCCCGCATTGAGCATGATAACGCAATCAGGGCTGAGGCATTGCTTAAAGATGCACGTTGGCAAATGCTACGGTACCAGGTAAATCCGCATTTTCTCTTCAATTCTCTCAATTCTATTATGGCAATGATAAACCGGGATAAAGACCTTGCAAGGTCTATGGTTAATGAACTGGCCAGTTATTTCAGATACACTCTTTCCTGGAATGATATTTCAGTGATTTCACTTGAGGAGGAGATTAATGCTGTCTCGCATTTCCTTCAAATCCAGAAGATCCGGTTCGAAGATAAATTGCAGTACTCTATTAAAGTTGATGAAGCAGCAGCCAGCTTAAAGTTTCCTGTATTTGGTTTACAAACGTTGGTAGAGAATGCGGTAAAATATGGACTAAAGACTTACGATGGAGTTGTATTGATTAACGTTTCCGCATGGAAAGAGAATGAAATTTATATTGTCTCAGTATCTAATACGGGAACTTTATTTAATAACAATGTCGAAGACGATGAAGTGAGAAGCCCCGGCACAGGAACCGGATTGTCAAACCTGAAAGCAAGGCTTGAAATATTATATTCAGGCAAGGCCAGTCTTAATATAGGTGAAGATAATAATATTGTTGTTGCAACTATTAGAATTCCGGTTGAATGATATCCCTCTTTATCAAGATCTCTTTATGCAGCCGAAACAATCAAAAAAGAGGAGTACTTAACCTAACATAATATATCAGCCATGAAAACATGGAGGGCAATTATTGTAGATGATGAATTATTGGCCAGGGAGGAATTGGCATGGCAGTTGAAATCCTTTCATCAGATTGAAATAATTGGTGAAGCATCCAATATTGAGAGGGCCTATGAACTGATTTCAACGCTTGGGCCTGACCTCGTTTTTCTTGATATTGATCTTGGTATAAATAGCGGCTTTGATCTCCTGGAAAAGATTGATAATGGTTTTAGAGTAGTCTTTGTAACGGCTCATAATGATTATGCAATAAGGGCTTTTGAAGTTAACGCCCTTGATTACCTGCTGAAGCCTGTGTGGCCAGACAGGCTGGGGGCCTGCATCAAAAGACTCGGTGATCCTTACTCCGTAAAGCTCCCGGAAAATCTTGAATTTCATGACCAGATACTTGTTAAGGTAAGAACAGGGTCAAGGTTTGTAAAGGTCTCCGAAATAACATGTATAGAAGCATGTAGCGATTATAGCAGGATTTTTTCCATCCGTAAGTTTTACGGGTTGGTTCACCATACTATGAAGAGATGGGAACAGAGACTACCTGCCTCAAAATTTGTTAGGGTACATAAGTCCTATATCATCAATATTTCACACGTGGTTTCAATTGTTGATTCTGATGAAAGTGGCAAATCAGCATCTATGTTTTACCCAGAAATGCTGATTCCTGTAAGCAGAAGATACGGTTCAAAACTGAATTTGGCCTTCAGGCCATAAAACCAGGCCACTTATCCGTTTTCTTCCCCGAAAATCGAAAAACCTCTTAGAATAAGAGTGTTGATTAATACTTTAGTAGCCCTATTTATTACATCATTAGCTATGGCAGCAAAATTTATCATATCATTCTTCCTGCTTATGGTCGGGACTTCAATGATAATTATATGGATCATGGATCTTAGCAAAAACCCTGAGGTTGACCTTTCAGAAGGTTTCTTCAAATCACGTGAGAAGAATAGTCAGAATCTTTTTTGGTTTCACATTGTGGCCGAAATAGCAACAGGCACTCTTCTTATTGCTTCAGGAGTAATATTGCTTCAGGGAGATATTAACTTACACCCGGTTGTTTATTTCGCCCTCGGTACTCTGTTCTATTCTTCTCTGAACAGCCTTGGCTGGGCTTTTGCGGAAAAAAGTCGTCACAATTATGCCATTCCTATGTTATCAGGTCTTATTATTTCTGTTATCTCAACAATCATTCTTATTGCCTGACATTCATATTCTCTTATGAACAGATTATTAAACTCATAAATTAAGTGTGATTTCCCATCTGCAAATTAAAAACAGATTTCACTGCATCTGCATATTCCTCATGATCACAATTGCTGTATTCTTTTTCTCATCAATCCTGACTTTGATTACCGATCTGTCAACCCATTTTCAGTGGAACATATTGAGAAAATGATTAGTGAAATGCAATCCTATTATTTGCTATACCATTTAATCAGTTAATCACCAGGCTACAGCTGTCATTTATCCTGTCTTATCGAGTATGATTCCGCTGTGTTACTCCTTTTAACCTTTCGGTTCCTGAAGAATTCTGAGGGACTGGAGTTGATCGCGAAAACCCTATAGATATCTTTCCCTTCAAGATCATAAGCAGCGCCTGCACAGAGCCCGGCCGGTCTATTTAACTGACCGGGATCAATATTCATTCCTCCTTCAAGTATTTGGGCTGAACCGAAGGATTCATATTCGTTGTACACATCATTATTAAACCAGTAATAACGGTCATTGCCGGCAATCTCCAGAGCAAAACCCAGAGAGTGGATATCACCGACCCCAAATGACTTATTACCGAAACAGTACTCATCATCACCTGACCGCTCGAGAAAAAAAGCTCCTGACCAGTCGCGACCATATCCAATTGATTGTGTCAACTTTAAGGAATCAGCATCAGAATTATACTTATCATTTCCGGATTGATCAGCAAAAAGGGCGAGGGAAGAATGCACGGCAGCTCCCATACTGTGTGAAACAGAATTATACCTGTCTGCACCGTCAATATCAGCAAAGAGACCCAGACCATAGTAATATGACGCACCCAGAGAAAACCCTTCTGAAGAATATTCATCATCGCCTCTAAGATCCATAAGGATTCCAACTCCCCCTGCAATACTGAAACCATCAGTTGCATCAGCCCATCGTCCTTTTGATGCACCCATTGTGAAGAAGGAGGTGCGAGTCAAATATCTATCATTCCCATGATAATCCAGATGTAGTGCGACTCCCTTGGAACCTCCGAAACCCATGGAGTATGATCCTGAACGATATTCATCATTTCCGGTGTGATCAATAAGCAGAGAATGTCCGAAAAAGGCTGCAGCCAAACTGTATTCTCCACTGCATAAGTATTTATCATCCCCCGATCTGTCATCAAGTACTGAGCAGCCTGCAACTGAAAAAGCAAACCCCATTCCCCGTGAAAAATATTCATCATCCCCCTCCATATCAAGAATGTAACTAAGTCCCCATGAAGAACTGCAGATGGTGGCCACTTCTTCTCCAACACCATACCTGTCATTACCATTCAGATCAACTACGATGCTTACGGGTCGGATAACAGCTTCAGATACAGCAGCATTACAGCTATAATAATCATCGCCTCCCGGATCCAGGGAGATCAGAAACGGCTGACGTAATGTATCATTGCTGCAAGTAAGAAGCTGAACCCGTCCAAATCGCGTCTCCAAAACCAACGGGCTCTCTATGTTGAATTCCTCTTTTTCAACCAATGCCTTATAACGCTCTGCGATTAAGTTCATCTCTTCAATCATTATCCTTGACCCGAATGCAATTATAAGGGGGTCAACCGAATCATAGAATCTCCTGTGCAGGTTTGAATAGATCTCAGACTCGCGAAAGGGCAATATCAGAAGTTCTGGCGTTTCAAGTCTCCTGAACCCGGGGTCAGAACTTCTGAGTTTATTAAATGCGTCAATGTCTGCGAAGTAAGGGGTTACTCTTATCAGCAATGAAACCAGATCGAGCAGATCTGAAACTAACTGAACTGATTCTTCGCCCAAAGATATAAGCTCCTTCTCTGCTTTTTCAGTAATGACAAGACCGATCCCTCCCTCCTCCGGTTCAGCAGCAAACCTCTGAAAGTCTTCAGGAATTCGTATTGATGAACCCCGGACCCTCTTCCACCTTCCCGCTCCGGAGACAGGAGGACCATAGCCACCGGCAGAGACAGAGCTTAACCTGTGTAACAGATGCAGAACCACGACAGTAGACCTGGTATTTGAAATCTCATCCAAAATTGAGGATGAAAATGCCGGCAATCTGGCCGGATTTGCCTGAAGGTCTGATACTATGAAATTCCTGAAGAGAGGCATACGGGAATGTTTGTCTGCAAAAGAGAGATCATTCCTGCCAATATCAGAGATAAGCTCATTATAAACAGAGATGTAGTCAGTCAGCTCATTCTGCTTGCTCTCCCTTTCACATCCCGAAACGAGCAGAAAGAGAGACAAAACAATATGAATTAATAAAAAAGAGAAGCTTCCCGGAAGTACCTTTTTCATTTTACTTTTCTTTTCAGAACATCCAGGGCCAGCAATATTTCTGAATTCGGATCAAACCTGTACTTAACGAGATCACTGTATGTTAACCTGTAGTCAGGTTCAAGCATCCCTCTGTCACGGGGATTCCCGGGAAATGCTGAATATGCATCGTGCGAGATGGAAACTTTAATACCACTGTTCTTCAGGGTGACCTCAATTATATTCCCAAATCCATTGCCTGATTGCGCAGATACACTTCCTGCAATCGCTGCTCCCGATCGATTAAGGTATCTGAGAACAGTAAATGCAGAGCTGTATGTGCCTGCACTGCTTGTAACAATAACATTCCCGGGTGTATAATAGCTTTCATACTTACCTGATTCAATCTCCTGCAGGAAGGAAGGCACTGACTTATATTTCAGCCTTAATCCCGACAGAGTATCCAGCCGGCCAGATTCAAACAGCTCCACAAAACCTTCAGTACTGAAATCATAATCATTCTCCATCAGTGAATATGACTGTATTCGTGCATACTCCCGGTTCAATCCGTCAAGGCTCTTACCCTGTTTGATTTCAAAGTAGTAAGGAGAATATTTTTTAACCGGTGGAGACTCTGATATTATTTTGGCAAGAGCTTTTTTGCCATATAAGCAGTATGTCAGAATATCTCCAAGCAGTGAATTACCGCCTCCGTTTTTGCTCAGGTCGATAATAAGGTTGGTGGTTTGGGCCAACTTCATTGCTTCAGCCATCTCACTGAAAAGGTCCATCGCTGATGGGATCCCCTGCATTATATCATCAAAACCGGATGGTGCTGCTTTACAATTTAACCTTTGATACAGAACCTTAAGTTCTTCTGTTACACTACGCGATTCGGAAATTGATTCATACATCTCCCGATAGGCCGTCAGATTGTCTATTTTGAGTATTGCGGTCTCCCTGTCTGCTGACGTGAAGTACCAGCCAAAATCCCGGTTATCCAATGAAGGAATATCTAACAGACTCTCGTTCCGTAAAAACCCGGAACTTATCTCCACAGGTAACCGGAAGGTAATTTCACGATTACTTCCGTTGATTTCAAACTCTGCCCTTATTGCAGAGTGATCTTTCCACTCGGGTAGTAAAGTTGAAAGATATGGTTCCACACGCAGGTACGATCTCAGTCGTACCATCCCATGACAGTAATTTTCAATTCCTTCAATTTTCCTCAGCCTCTCAAGCATAATTCCAGTGGAGACCCCCTCTACTGCTAATAATTTTGCCCCAATTATTGACAGATTATCATTTGTGGCAACCCCATCAACATAGATTATATTCTCAACTATTCCGAATGATAATGGTATTCCACCCGGCTTCAGTCTGTTGAACTGAAGATTGGTTTCAATCCTTGTGTGGCCGTCTGAAATGGAGGCAACAAGTGGACTGATAATTCTTATGTAGCTATCTCTGTCCATCCCTCCGGCGGGAATAGACTGCAGGATATGCTGAAACAGGCGGTTAAAGGCAATCTTGCCTCCGCTGTAGAGATAAGGATCGGGGTGAATGCTTTCAATATAGGTCATCAGCTCCCGGGTGTCATCAATCAGTTCCTGCCTAGACATTACCAATGTATCCTGGCCCAATACCGACCAATGGGAAATTGTCATGATTAGCAGTACATTCCAGATTACTTTTTTCATATCAGGTATTTTAAAGAATATTTACCGTAACCAGGCCTGTAAACATACTATGCCCTTTTTCAGAACTTCAACTTCGCGATAAGACGAACTCAGCATGGCAATAATTACCTGGGTCACAGTTAGACTATGCAAAGTAGAGACTATATGATTTTCCGGAGATAAAAAAACGATAAACGGCTTATTTAGTCCATATTCGGGAAACAGGTACTGTTAATGTCCTTAACAAACCGCTTATCGTAAAAACTGCATGGTAGTACTGATCATCGTTATATTTGCAGATAAAGTTGAAAGGAAACAGAGATGAGACCGCTTGAAAAAACCCTGCGGATTAGCCGTAATATTCTTCCTGTCATATTGCTGATAATGGTGGCATATGACTCCTCTGCCTGCACCGCATTTGTTCTTAAAGGAGGTGGAAGACAATATCTTGCAAAGAATCTGGACTGGCATTGTGGCGAAGGTTATCTTATCTACAACCCTCAATCTATCGTGAAATATTCGCTCCATAATCATGCAAATAGGTTCTCATGGGTATCACAATACAGCAGTATCACTTTTAACCAGTTTGGAGTTGGATTTCCCTTGGGAGGGATGAATTCAGCAGGACTGATAATAGAGGAACTTAATGCACCAGGCCGTGGGGGAGTCCCCAAACACCCGCTAATATTAAATGAGTTCCAGTGGGTGCAGTACCAACTTGATAACCATTCGGATGTATCCGGGGTTATTAGCAGTACGCAGACTGTAGGCGTGAAACCTATTGTTCAGAATTTGCATTACATTATTATGGACATTCAGGGTAATGTAGCGATTGTAGAAATAGTAAATGGTGAATTCAAAACATACACAGGAGATGATGTAAAGTATAGTGTATTAAGCAACAACCTGTATGGCAACTCTCTCAAACACCTTAAAAATTTCACTGGGTTTGGCGGAGAATTGCCAATGGCTGACAGCAGGGATTCCCAGACACGATTTGTGACCATTGCCAACCAGCTTAAACAGAATTCTGATAAGGTTCCTGATAAGGAACTTGCATTTCTTATGCTATCAGGAGTTAGCCAGTATGACACACAATGGAGCATAGTATATGATAACAAAGAATCAAAAATCTTCTTTAAGGATGCCAAATCAGGGAATGAGGTTCAATTTTCATTTGAGTCAGTAAATATCAACGACAACTGCTGTTATAAGTATTCCGATCTTTCAGACTGCAAAAGAGGAAAAAATCTCATGACAGATCTGACCAGAGAAGCTAATATGCTGCTTTTCAACAAGATCGAAGAGGATTACATAAGAGCAGGTATCAGTCAATTAGAAATAAATACCTTACAAGGCCTGTTCAAATCCGGAAATGAAAATTTAGGTCACTATTGATTGTTCAGAGCAATTGCTTTTTTGACCGCCCCGTAGATATTAACTGCTCCCCCCGATTCAGTTATACCCATAAGCGATTCCAGAGGAGTTGCTGTTCCTATAAGTATCTCACGGATCTCAGAAGGTGAAAGGTCAGGGTTTACAGAGAGCATCAGTGCGGCACATCCGGCAACAATCGGTCCGGCACAGGATGTGCCGGCACCCAATGCGTAATAGGACCTGGATTGATAATCCCTTGTGGTGTAATTTTCACCTATTGCCCCAATAGTAACACTTTTCTCACCAAAGCTGGAGCCAAGTGTATCGCCAGAGGCTGTAGTATAAGTATACAACTCACCCTGGAAATTAAGCTCTGTTACCTTTACCACGTTTGACATATTGATTGAGGCAGGCACTTCAAAATTCCCTGAAAGATCAAGGTTTTTTGCTCCGGATCCCACAGCCACGACTATCAGCACATTATTCTCTCCGGCATATTTAAACGCCTCACAAATTGCATTTAAGGCATATTTTGAATTATCGTTCAATGTTCCTGACCAGTTAATGATCCTGGCTCCGTTATCAACAGCATATCTTATTGCCTCAGCATAACGGTATGCTTTAGTTGTATCATCAGAGGAGGCAAACTGAACAGATGAGGGTGCTTTCAACAGCATCAGAGATACATTCCAGGCGATTCCTGAGATTCCCTTTCCATTATCTCCCCTTGCTCCAATTATACCCGCAACTGAAGTCCCATGCCAGTACGGTTGAAGTCTGTAAATATCCTTCCCGTCATAATTGATATTATCAGGATCCGGGTCGCTGAAGGCAAAATCATATCCATGCAGATCATCAACATATCCGTTTAAGTCATCATCCACTCCATTAATTGATCTCTCGATGCCATTTTCATCAATACCGGTCTCACCCCCGTTAATCCAGATATTATCCGCCAGATCTTCATGAGTATACAGAAACCCGCCCGGTTCCAATACAGCAACAACCACCTCCTTTGACCCAGTTGCCAGGTTCCATACTCTGGGCATATCAAGAAGTAATTCAGGATTTACGCTAAAAGTCCTGGACCTAACACTTCGTGAGCTGACAGGTATTGTCACCTCTCCTGAGAGATCGCTGTTTAGCGCAACTTGCATACCGAATAACGGGTCATCCGGCAACCTGAAGTTGCTCTTTTCCGGATTACAACCTGAAATTATTACAGATAGTACTACAAATAATACCTGAAAAGTAATCCGGTTTCCATTAATCAGTGATATACCTATTCTCATTTGCAACATTTTATTGAGACTTTTGATTGTTTCATTATCATTCCAGTATCCTCCATCCTGCTTCGTTGAGGTTGATTGATGAATTTGAAAGAAGAACAGCTGACTTTCCTGTTTCCATATTGAATCCCATAAAGGCACTGAACCCTCCGGTTGACCCGGCAACCCAGTAGATCCTTTTACCGCTTATCACTTTTACAAACCACCCGGTGGCAACTGCAATACCCTCTTCTACATCATCTATAAGTATCCTTTCCATTGATCTTCGTATTGGCCTAAAGGCTGGGGAAGAAAGGTAGAGGTTTAGAAATGTGGCTATTCCTTCGGCTGAGCCCCGCAATCCTGAAGAAGAGGCAAAGGCCCCGGTAATGTCCATGTGGGGAACAGCATCGCCAGCGTTGCTACCATCAGCTAATAGCAACTTATCCCTATCAGGAAGTGTTAGATACAAGCCATCGGCCTTCATCGGTCCAATGATAAATTCATCAACCAGGCACTCATAGCTCTTCCCTGTAACCCTTTCCAGTATCAGCCCGATTAAAGCTGTCCCCGTGTTCGAGTATTTAAAAAAGTTGTCAAAAGATCCAGGTTTGAATTTTTTAATATATGAAATAAGATCATCATGACTGTAATCCTCCACGGGATTACCGGTTGATGATGGATGAAGATTATCAGGTAAAGATGGTAATGTAGAGGTATGATCAATCAGCTTCGTGATTCTTGTTGACTCTGCCCAAACGGAGTTTATGTCCGTAAGATAGTGAGATATTTTCTTTCTTCTATTTATAACACCCTCTTTCTCAAGCCTTGTAAAAATAAACAGGGTAAAAAGTTTACTTAAAGATCCGAGCTCAAATATGGTTTTCTGATCAGGAGATTCTGTCCCTGAGGAGAATATTCTGCCATAGTTATAAAAAAAAGTATTGCCTTTGTCATTCACAGCAACCGATAATCCGCGACAAACACCTGAACTTATTGCGTTTGAAATTTTAGACTCGAAATCTGAATCTATAAGTGTTTCCTGTTTGTATAGGAATTTAAGGCCCTCATTAACAAAATGGCTTTCATTTTCTGGATAGGCATGGCCCATTCCGGGCACAATTGTATACTTTGTCATGATACCCAAAGAATCGAGAATTGCGGTAAGAACTTTCTGCCGTGGCCTGAAATGATCAGCCTCGCCGGCACAGATATAACCTCTGATCTGCCTCCCCCTATGATTAACTGGCATGGTGCCTCTGAGGGATGAAGGAGAATCTGGACAATAAACAAGAAATCCTGTTGCCGGTATTACATTCCTAACGGCAAGATCAACCGCTGCTGAGGCACCTGCACTGATACCGGCCGTAAGAACAGAGCTCCTGTCTACTCTGTATGTGGCCAGAATCTCATCTGTTATTGCTCTGACTTCGGCATCAAGCCTATCATCACCCGAACCCCATCCATAGGTATTATAATCGAAGTGCCTGTAACTCTGCAGGTACACCTTAATGTAGTTTCTGTTCAACTCTGGTACCTGCCAGTGCTTTTTCACAGACTCCATTGACCTGCCTCCCCCGTGAAGGATAAAAATCAATGGATATTGTACAGCTGGATCGTAATTATCAGGCAATTGAATATTAAACAGAGTATGTGACAAGAGGTTCGCCTCTTCTCGTATTTTCAGATCTTCTGACGATATTGAATCAAATCCGGACAATGAAAGATAGGGTTCATACTCAGGCATGCGGGGATGTATGAAATAGAAAAATCCCTTTCTGTGTCCCTCTTTGAACAATTGAATATTTTCTGAAAAATAGCCTGCCTCACTATTCAGCCTGATCAGATATTTTGATAGGTCGAACCAATTACTGTCACATTCATTCAGAAGTTTGATTACTTCCTGCCGTGCCGAGTCAATTTCTCCCCGAGATTCGTAATAATATGCCCTCCCTGACAATAAGCCTGCTGGCTGTGCTTCCACTCGCACTCCGGAAGAGAGTAATGCCATCATAATTGAAACGAAAAAGGCTGATCTGATAACTATGTTTCCTCCCATTTGGCAGCATATTATTGAAACTGATCACAGGCTACTTGATGAAAAGCTGAAGTATTCTGGTGCGAATCTCCATTAAGGGAGTTGAATCGCCTATATTGGTAAGGATAATTATGGTAATATCCTTTTCGAGAATTCTCTCATATAGAGTCCGGAACCCGAACATTCCACCTGTATGTCCCACTGAGGTCATGCCTCCGGATACAAAAACACCCCAGCCAAGTCCGTAATTATTCACTCCGCCGTCACTGCTTTCAACCCTGTCAAGAACCAGAGACATCTTAGCCTGACCCAGTACATCGCCTGAAAAGAATGCTTTGTCCCATTTATACAGATCGAGAGTAGAACAATATACTCCTCCGGAGCCATATGTATAGAGGGGCCAGTCAGCCTGCTGCCCATTAACATAAGATTTTACTACTTCATGAGGTACAACACTGTTTTTATCAGGCCTGACAAAACTCGTCTTCATATTACAACGTTCAAAAATTCTACTCTCCACATATTCTCTGAACGAAGTCCCTGACAATGAGTCTATCAGTATTGCAAGAAGATTAAATCCAGTATTCGAATAGCTGTATTTTGAACCGGGCTGGAATTGCAGAGACTCCTGATTTTTTACGAAATTATATACATCTGGATTGCTCATCCCAATCTGTGATTTCCAATCCTGATTCATCTCTCTGATCCCTGAAGTATGACTAAGAAGGTGCCTTATGGATATCCTGGAAAACATTTCTGGGAGACTTTTAAGATGTTTGTTTATTGGATCATCAATACTAATTGTTCCATCCTCTGCGAGAAGCATAATAGCCGTACCGGTAAATATCTTACTAACTGAAGCGATGCAGTATACAGATGTGTCAGAAATTTCAGTTCTCTTCTCCATATCTGTATAACCGTATGCTTTATTATACAATATTTCACCTCCTTTTGCCACCAAAACTGAACCATTAAACCTATCCCCCTTGAAATACTCCAGTAAGATGTTATCTACTTTTTCATCAAGGTGATTAGGGCTCTGGGCAAATAAGGTTGCTACCCTGGCCCCAATAAGTATTAAGAACAATGTCGTTTTCATAATAATCCCTTCTTTCGGTTTATACATACAAAAAAACCATCCCATTATGGCTTTTCAGGCTCTAACGTAAGGTAATAGCACACTAGAAGTAACTTTTTTTCGACAACCGTAATTCATAATCGACATCCGGTAATACATCCCTGGAGGTGGTAATCTTTAATGGCAGCTATGGTCTCCAGGATCAACAGATTATTGTTCCTGGCTTCACAAAATACAGAATAGCAGCACAAAAACCAGCAATTGTAGGTTGGTGATAAAAGAGTTGGATGTGATAGTAGAACATATTCAAATCGAATATGAACATATGGAAGCCGCAAGACTTGCCGAAAGAAATAAAAGGACAGACCAGACTATGATGCTACGAACTAAAAACCTGCGCATGGATAGATTGTATGATTGTGGCAGGTATCACTTCAGAGCAAATATTACAACTTATAACCGTTCTACAGCTTTTACAAGCTTCTCCCTGACCTCATTCGCCAATCCGGATACTGAAGGATTATCGATTGCAACCATTGCTGCAACAGGGTTGATAGCTGCAACCTCTGTCATGGCTTCATCAATCTCCTGCACAATAACACTGCACGGCAGCATTGTACCTATCTTGTCTTCCTCCTGGAGGGCCTTATGGGCGAAAACCGGATTACATGCACCGAGGATTTTATACCTTCTGAAGTCAACACCTAGTTTTAATTTCAGCACTTTATCGACTTCTATCTCAGTGAGAATTCCGAACCCCTCCTTCGCAAGTGACTCAGTTATCATAATGACTGCCTTGTCAAAATCTGCCCTGACTCTTTTGCTGATATAGTATGTCATTTCCAGTAAGATTTAATATTCTCAGTAAAACTAATACTTTTTCAAGCAATCAGCAACTGCAGCTTTTACCCCTTGCCTTTTCAAATGCTTCTCTGCCTTCATTAAATGAGAACCATGCCAGACCGGCAGCCCCAATTATATCAGCCCAGGCAAAACCTGTCAGCTCATATATCAGACTTGAAGCAAGCAACACAACGGACATGTAGAGACAAACCCGTGTGCAATTGGCATCGGCAATGATCGGTTCGGAGGCAAGTCTCTGACCTGTTCTTTTCTTGGCTGTCATCAGCCATAGCATAACCACTATGGAAATAGAGGAGATTACAACACCCCAGAAAGTTGTTTCAGGCTTATGACCACTTATAAGGGCCAGCAGAATACCAGCGAGCAACCCTGCAACAAGTATATAAAACGCAGTACCTGTGATCTTTAAGGCCATAACCTCATAAGAAGACCTGGAACTTTCCGGGTTTTTCCTTATTCGGATTATCATTACCGCAATGCCTATACCTGACATAACTTCAATAAAGCTGTCAACCCCGAATCCGAAAAGCGAAAGTGTTTCGTCCTGATACCCCAGCAACATCGACACAACACCTTCAACCAGGTTATAACCTATAGTAAAAAGGCTAAGTATAAAAGCCCGCCTGAAAAGCTTATCATCGCTATTTCCCAATGCAATAGAGATAATTTGTTCCGCGTAATAGAAGCCTGTCTCTCAGCAGCACCGGTGTAGCCACAAAACTGTCATCGAACTTTGTCTGGTGAAGGACTGTAATTCCTTCCGGTGATACCTCGCAGACGTATACTGATCCACGGTCATTGCAGATGTAAAGTTTATTACCGGCAAGGGTAGGTGAACTGTAAAACACACCTCCGTCACCTGGCAGTGTTGTTTCCCAGAGTTGATTTCCAGTCTTTATATCGAGGCACCAGACTACGCTGTTGAAACCAAGAATATAGATAACTCCGTCACTGGCAACCGGGGTTGCAACATCAGTACCGACATCAGATTTCTGCCATAAGAAATCCTTTTCTGACATTACTCCACTGACGCCTGCCTTCATCGCCGCAGAAAATTTGCCCCTGCCATAAGGCACTACAAAGATCCCTTCAAAATATGCCGGAGAAGCAATGGTACGCCAGGCCGATCTCTTTTCAGGATTGAATCCGCCGTATGACCATATCAGCTCGCCGGTGGCAGCATCATGGGATGTCAGGTGATCGGCACCCCAGACTACAATATGCGTGCGGTTTCCCTCGCTGATGACCAGAGGTGTGGTATAGCTCTGTGGCGTCTCCCTGCCACTGACGTAGTTTCTGTCAGTCTTCCATACAACATCTCCGGTAGCCTGGTCAAGAGCCAGAAGATATGAATGACCTTCATGCATAACTGCAATTACGACATTATTATCGACCAGCACGGGACTGGAACCGAAATCCCAGAAATATTCATACTGAACATATTCCTCCTGGAGATTCTTCCTCCACAATATCTTGCCGTCAAAATCAAGCGCTGCAATCGTGCCGCTTTTAAACTTCACAAATATCCGCTTACCATCAGTAATGGCTGACGGATTGCTGCCGGTTCCCCGCGCATGTCTGCCCGGATTCTGTGTGCCGAGCTTTACCTGCCATAGCAGTTTGCCATTCCAGTCGTAGCAGAGCACCCCGTCTTCACCTTCGCGGCCTTCACCTATTCCTGAAGTAATTATTATTCTGTCTCCCCATACAATAGGGGTTGACCCTCCCTTGCCGGGCAATTCTGCCTTCCATATAACACCCTCTGTTTCTGAGAATTTAACAGGATAGTCTCCCGGGGCAGCAATTCCGTTTGCTTCCGGCCCACGCCATTGTTGCCAGTTCTGTGCCTGAGCCGATGAAACCACAAGCATTAAAGTGATAATTGTTCTTAAAGTGTTTCTGAGCATGATATTTATAACTTTAGTATTTCGAACCTCAATATTTAACTCTTCAACCCGGCCATTAATCGTCTATTACACCAATCGGCAAACTGATTTAATCCCTGTTCGCCGGACAAAATAATCAAATAAAACCATCAAAGTATAAAAAGAAATATTTAGCATCCATACAAGTGGTTACATCAGAACGACACTACACTTGACCCGCTCTTGAGATAATTGGTGAGATGCGTTCCCATACCCTTTACGTCGTAACCAAGTTCGCGAAGCTTTCCGTCAACACCATACTGACGCGCACATGCCACACATGCCTCAATCTTCACCCCATCGGCATGCATAGCCTTCACCTTCTCCTGGAGTTTTTCGTTATCAGCTATAAGCTTTGCCGAGGGTCCCCATATTACTATGGTAACTTCTCTGAACCACCCACTCTTTTTTGCATTATGAGCATACATAAATGCCATTTTTTCAGCAGCATCTGTATCATCGCTGATCCACAGCATAACAAGCTTGTCAGAATCCGCGGAGGATGAATTCTCCTGAGCCATAGAAACACCCGCGGTTGCCATACCAATTAGTACAACAGAAATTGATAAAAGGATTGTCTTCATTGCAATTGCTTTTTTTTCAATGTTATAGATATTTTCCGGTAATTAAAAGCAATCATGATATTCACGACTCTGTAACTGAAACTCGAAAACTGCTTCAGATCGTTATTCCCGTGTATCTTGTACAACCTGCAGGGCTGCATCTCCTAATGCTTTGCACAATTTTTTGATTAATATTGCATTATGAAGAGACATTTGCAGCATGAGCCTCCTGCTCCACCGCGTAACGTCGATGAACATGACGTGATATTTGCCAGGATGAGGCTGAAACCCGGTACACCGGAATGGGATGAGTACTACTCAACACATCCTGAGCAGGCTGCCAGTGATGCGAAGGCAAGGGCGCTTCCCGGACTGCTTTCAGAGGGGGGTTCAAATTTCCATCCGCTCAACTTTCCGGCTGCTGGTGCGAACTTTGAACTGATAGATTACCTGCAGAAGGCTGTTAACCATCCTGCATCGGAACAGAAAAGCGGACTGACGGCTTCGGCACTGACAAATTATATTAAGGGTTGGACCCGTTACCTGGGGGCTCACTCAACAGGAATTACTGAGTTGCGGGATTACCATCTCTATACTCGTCGGGGACGAGGACCGGACAAGGGCAAGCCTGTGATCAGAAGGCACAAATATGCCATAGCCTTCACTGTGGAGATGAACTATGAAAATGTTCAGTCGGCTCCCGGTTCTGCAGCAGTTTTCGAATCTTCGCAGCAATATCTTCGCAGCGCCAATATCGCCTTGCAGGTGGCTACCCTTCTCAAGAGGCTCGGGTACGACAGCAGGGCACATATTGACGGTGACTACGAGGTTATCTGTCCGCTGGTGGCCCGCGATGCCGGCCTTGGAGAAATAGGTCGCATGGGCCTGCTGATGACACCACACCTCGGGCCGCGGGTGAGGATAGCCGTCATTACTACCAGTGCTCCCCTGGTTCCCGACAAATACCGGCATGACCCGAATATGATTGAATTCTGCCGTGTATGTAAGAAATGTGCCGATTGCTGTCCGGGTAACTCTATTCCCACCGACGAGATGCAGGATATCGGCGGGGTAATGCGATGGAAAATTGATTCAGACAGCTGCTATCATTACTGGTGCACAAGCGGTACCGACTGTGGCCGCTGCATGGCTGTATGCCCCTTCAGCCACAGAGATAATGCCTTTCATAACATGGTACGCTTCTTTATACGGCGTTCACGGCTTTTTGCCCGACTCGCCTATCATGCCGATGACCTGTTCTATGGCCGGAAACCAAAGCCACAACCTTCACCCGGATGGATGAAGGTATAACCATTGTCCCCGCCAATTGTCTTTATTAAAACAATACCGTAACTTAGACATATCTTTGTGCAATAGCGGGTGTGGCCATTTTGGTGAATCTGTAGTGTAAATTAAAATTATGAACAGATGAAAAAACATTTGAAGCTTATAATCAGTATCATCTTTACAGTTCTCTTTATATTGCTGAAACCGATCCTGGCGCCTTTTGCCGGGCAGTACGGCGGAGTACTGCAAGTAATTCATAGTTACAGCCATATACTTGTTTACATAAGTATAACCTGGCTGCTGATTGAGATTACCAGAAAACTGAAAGAGCTATTTCTGAGAAGATTTGATATCTCTCAGGAGGATAATCTTTCTTCCAGAAAAGTGCATACACAGGTCAATCTTCTGGAAAAGGCAATCATTTTTATAATTGTTCTGGTTGCAACAGGGTTTATCTTACTATCATTTGAGAGCATCAGGCAGATAGGCATGGGTCTTTTTGCTACTGCCGGTGTGGCCGGGATCATTATTGGTCTATCGGCACAAAAAGTAGTCGGAGCATTATTAGCCGGCATTCAAATAGCCATTACCCAGCCCTTCAGGATTGATGACGCAGTGGTTGTTGAAAATGAATGGGGCTGGATTGAGGAGATAAATCTTACCTATGTTGTTGTGAGGATCTGGGACAAACGACGATTGGTACTGCCAACATCTTACTTTCTGGAAAAGCCGTTTCAGAACTGGACACGCACATCGGCTGAAATCATTGGTTCTGTTTATATCTACGCTGACTATACAATCCCATTCCAGGCTCTGAGGGATGAACTCTCAAGATTGCTTGATGGAACTGATTTGTGGGACAGAAACGTAAATGTGCTTCAGGTAACAGACTGCAAAGAATCTACTTTGGAAATCAGAATACTCGTAAGTGCAAAGAATTCACCCACAACTTGGGATTTAAGAGTATATATACGAGAGAAGATGATCGAATTCATTCAGAAGAATTATTCTGAATGCCTTCCAAGAACCAGGGTTGCTCTTGAAAAGGAGCATAAGGTATCTGATGAGTAAAATGCTTCACCTGCTTGACATATTCTTTGTGGTCTTCCACTCCTCACTCATTATCTTCAACCTGTTAGGGTGGATATGGAGTAAAACCCGTACCGCCCACCTTATTACTCTTCTGCTTACCGGTGGTTCATGGGTGATTCTGGGGTGGATAACCGGAGTACCGGGATATTGTCCGCTTACCGACTGGCATTTCAGGATACTGGAAAAGCTGGGGCACACCAGCCTTCCCAACTCCTACATCAAATACCTGGCTGACAGGCTTACCGGTCTCACATTCGACACCTCCTTTGTAGATTCACTGACCCTTTACGGTTTCCTCGCAGCCCTTGCTGTCTCTTTAATAATAAATATTACCTTACGGCTTCGAAAAAGACAGAACCCGACTGGTAATGCTTAAGAGAGAGATACGACGCTGGGACCTTGTGCTGTTGATGATAAACAGTATAATAGGAGCGGGTATTTTCGGGCTGCCTGCAACCATTGCCGGACAGTCGGGTATCTACAGCATTCCTGCAATTTTTGCCTGCGGCCTTGTTGTATTCATTATTGCTCTTTGCTTTTCTGAGGTGGCAAGTCGCTTTACACGAACAGGCGGGCCTTACCTCTACACCCTCAATGCCTTCGGTAAAATTCCGGCTGTCACCATAGGCTGGATACTGCTGATAACAAGACTAGCCACATATGCCGCACAGATAAACCTATTGGTATCTTACCTGGGTTTCTTTCATCCGGTTCTTGCACTGCCGGTTGCGAAACAAACAGCTATCACGGTTATTACCATTGCACTTTCATATATCACCTACAGGGGAGTAAAGACCTCAACATTCACAAATAACCTCCTCGCTATTGCAAAGCTTCTTCCACTCTTTCTGTTCGTAATAATCGGTGCATTCTTCATAGACCCTTCACTCTTTGATACGGGACAGCCACTTCCGCCGCTGCCTGAATTTTCAGGGTCGGTTTTCGTGTTGATTTTTGCTTTTACCGGGTTTGAGGCTATACTTGTCAATACAGGAGAGATGCAGAATCCGGAAAAAAATATCCCCTTTGCCCTTATGACAGCCCTCCTTTTTGTTGCCTTCTTCTATGGCATGATACAGATAGTATGCATGGGAACACTGCCCGATCTGGCCGGTTCGGAATATCCACTCTCGGCAGCAGCAACTCTTTTTATGGGACCTGCCGGTGCTCTCCTGATAAGTATAGGGGCTGTCCTGTCGGTTGGAGGAGCACTTAATACAGTAATGCTGGTTGGTTCGAGAGTCCCGTTTGCCTTCAGTGAAGAAAACCAACTGCCTAAGGTCTTTTCCATTCTGCATCCAAAGTTTAAAACGCCTGTCTGGTCACTTCTGACATTCACCGCCATTGCATTGTTTGTGTCGCTTACCGGTACATTTATCTATGCGGTTACAATAAGTGTGATCAGTAAAATTCTCATCTTCCTGACAGTCTCGGCTGCACTTATTCGGTTTCGCATGACAGACAAGGGTTCGGTAAACTTTTTCAGGGTTAGGTATGGAATATTGCTTGCAATAATCAGCATAATAGCTTGTATATGGCTGATTTCAGGGACAAAATTACAGGAGCTTGTCGCTGTGGCAATTACTATCGGAACTGGCTTGTTTTTGTACTTTCTTTTCAGATTACTATCCGGTGAGCGTAGTACTAAGCATGATGATTAGAAACAATACTGTAGAATAAAACTGCCAATGACTTATACCATAAGCAGCAATACGGATCAGGTACCGGCTATATCGAAAAATCCCGGGAACAGTTTTGTCTGGTACATGCTTGTCAGCCGGCTTATCCTGTTTCTCCTGTTTCAGGGATTAATTGCACTTCTTGCCGGTTCATGGGAGATATCTGAGCGTTACTGGCTTCTTTCAGCCACGCTTACAAATTTCGCAGGCATTATCCTTCTTGGGAAGCTCTTCAAAAAAGAAGGTATCAGATTCATCAATATCTTCCGTTTTGAACGATCATCTGTTAAGAAGGATTTATTGATTTTCCTGGGTTTGACTCTGATAGCAGGACCTGTTGTGTTTCTGCCCGGCAAACTCCTTGCAGAATTCATCTGGAACGACCCGGGTGTTCCAACTGCAATGATGTTCGGGAGTATTAAACCTGTGATAGCTTATATCCTCCTATTGGTGTTCCCGGTGACTATTGCACTTGCCGAATTGGCGACATATTTCGTTTATATAATGCCCAGGCTGAAGGTGCTGGTGAAACCCATATGGCTGGCCCTTGCCCTGCCTGTTATCTTCCTTTCGCTACAGCACTGTACCCTGCCGTTTATTCCCGACATCAACTTTCTGGTGTACAGAGCCCTGGTCTTCTTTCCTTTCGCAACCCTCATCGGAGTCTCTCTCTGGTTCCGCCCGACTCTTTTTCCCTATTTTGCTATATTGCATGGGATAATGGATTTTGCAACAGCCTTGATGTTCCTGATTGATTTCAGTTAGAAACGGACAACTCTGCTCCTTCTTTAAGATTCCTGGCTAACTCCATTGAAGCCATTCACCCCCCGATAGACGTCATTCATTAAGCTACTTTCCTATCTTACCTGCATTTTTTTTCCCAAGGAAACTGACCTTCATATTTTTGCTGATGATGGAAACTGAAGTAATAGGCGATATTGATAACATTAAAACAATAGATCTCTTAAATGCTGATAATATTAGGTATAGTAATTACATTAAAGACAGCAGGATGGGCAAGACGGCTTGCTGGCCTTCTTCGGTATAACTCATAAATAAACCTGTATTCATAAGATGGACCATATAGTATACACCGATGCAAAAGCAGGAGAAATAGTACTGCTGCTAAGCCATCAGAAAAGAATGATAATCAGAGGTGCCGCAGGAAGGAAAATGCCCTACGGAAGAGTTAATCCCGGAGACATTCTCTATTTCATTAACAATAATGCAGAATCGCTGGTAAAGGCAAAGGGCAGGGTTGTTAATGTACTGAATTCAGATAAACTGACCCCGGAGGAGTCAGCAGAACTTATTAATAATCATCAGGATAAGCTTCTGCTCACAAAGGAACAGGTCAAGAGATGGTCAGGTAAAAGATATTTGGTGCTGATTGAATTGTCAGATATCGCAGAAACAGAGCCATTCCGTATTGATAGAAGTGACTACGGCAACATGGATGACTGGTTGCCGGTAGGAGATATTAAAAAGGTTATACAAAAATAAAATATAGAGCCATGAAAACTTCATATAAACTAAGTCTCTATCTGATACTTACATTCGGTATCAGCTGGTCTCTGGCCATAATCTACTGGCTTGCCGGGGGAAATACAAACACTATGTCAGCATCGTACATGATCATGGCCCTGGCTTTTATGTTCACACCGATGCTAAGTGTTATCATCACCGAGAAGCTGTTTCTTCGAAACAATCTAAGGCAAAACTACGCCATTTCGTTTCGGTGGAACCGGTGGTGGTGGGTTGCCTGGCTCGCCCCGGTAGTGATTGCCGTCTCTACTTTCGCGACAGGCCTGCTGGTTCCGGGTGTAAGCTTCTCGCCTGAGATGGAGGGAATGTTTGATAAGTTCGCCGCATTGCTGACTGACGAACAACTTGAGCAGATGAGAAACACTCAACTGCCGGTGCACCCTTTCTTTCTAACGATTCTGCAGGGCCTTGTAGCCGGATTAACCATCAACGCAGTGGCAGGGTTCGGTGAAGAGCTTGGATGGCGCGGACTGATGCTGAAGGAACTGAAGAGTCTGGGCTTCTGGAAAATGTCATGGATTATTGGCCTGGTATGGGGTATATGGCATGCTCCCATAATACTGATGGGACATAACTACCCTGATCATCCGGCAGCCGGTGTGGGAATGATGATTGCGTTTTGCATACTCTTCTCCCCCTTCTTTTCTCTGGTAGCTATAAAAAGCAGGTCGGTAGTCACGGCTGCCATCCTGCACGGAACATTCAACGCTGTAGGAGCTACCTCTGTCATGTTGCTAAGTGGCGGCAACGACCTACTAATCGGCACAACAGGAGCCGCCGGCTTTGTAGTGCTCATAGTACTGAACATTATAATATGGAGGCTTTTTCCAGTTTCTTCCCTCTTAAAAGACCATGATAATTAAGAAGTTATCATATTTCCAAATCTGCTTAAACATCATACATTATGAACTATTTTAAAATTCTTGGAATCGTATTCGGTATCGTGGCATTCCTGAAGCCATTTTATATGCACATCCTTCCGTGGGATGAGAACAGGTTTATCGCTAAAGCATATACCGACAAGAGACCGTGGTGGATAATTCCCGTTGCACTGACGGGTCTGGCTCTGGTTGCCTTTACCTGGTACAAGGAGCTTACTACCGACGTAAGATATTCACTGGTAATCACCATTATGTTTTCTCTCACCGCCATTAAAGCAATCATGTTTATCTTCGACTATTCCAGATTCCAGAAGTGGGTGGCAGGAATGCTTAGCAAAGAAGGTGGCAGGGGCATTGTAATAACAGACCTGTTTGCAAGTCTCTTCGGACTGTTACTTATTGTTCTTTCACTACTACTCCTCTGAATCCGTGAAGGGTTATGTTAATCACTATCAACAACAACAACAGGCCATGCACTGGCTTCACTTTTAGGAACAGTATGAATTATTTCAAACCTTTCGGATTCAGTATATGGATTAGGGACTTTCCAAATTATCAATTTAGGTGATACTATTTCCGCTGTAACAGTTAAGGTGTCTCCTGCTTCAGAAGGATCAGTGCACAAAAACTCAAAACCACCATCGAAGTCTCTTTTCCCGACGATATGGAAATAGAATCCTTCCTGACCAAAGCTTACATTAAGCGAAGCAGGTTGATTTTCAATATATATTTTCATTACAGGTACCTCCTCAGATCGTTCAATTACGTAGGAGTCGCCTCTTTTTGTAAGAAAATACCATAAAGAATCGGAGGCCGGCTGCTGTACTTCTTTATGAATTTGCTTATCAATTGAGCTACTATCTTCAGATGGTGAGAATACTTCATCATTCGCAACAACTTCAAATTGATCGCTTTTTTCAGTGTAGTTGTGACCTCTGCCTGTACAGCAGGAAAGAATCAGTGTCAATAAAGATAAAAGTGCTATCGTGTTCATATCATAAAGGGTTTAATGAATCTGTAAATACTTAAGAAAACCAAAAACGCTGCATTGTCCGGGGATTAAATGCAGGATTTTGCCTTTTCAACGTTTTAAATCTGTCATTCCCTGAGATTTTTTAAAAGAACATCATCCCAACTATTACATTTGCATTTATGTATAAGAAAGGAGAGTCAGAATACAAAAATTAAAACCGATGAAGAACTGGCAGGAAAAACTAATGCGTGGAGAGCTCTCTGATGAACAGTTAAAGGGAGCCAGAATGTCGGTCTGGTTCCGCTGGGCTTTTATCTTTCTGGTGACAACACTCCTTCTTGCACAACTCTTTCTGGGTTACAGGCAGGAGTCGATGCACGCATTCATACTGGTAGCCATCTATTTTATCTCAAATACTGCCCTATGGTATGCGATGGTTAAAAGGTACAATCCCTGGTGGCTTGGCTACCTGAGTGCAGTTCTCGATATCAGTGTAATATGTTCGCATCTGTTTTTAATGACCTCTGGTACTGACCCTTTGGGTATTACATCTGCAGCGACACTTTTCCTGATTCCGATAATATTTCTGCTCTATACATTCAGACTTGACCGAATACTGATGTTCTTTCTGATAATAGTAGCCCTAACCGGTTTCAATATGGTTTACTTCCTGAATTTTGCCGGAAATCAGGATTTCTACCTGCAGAGTCTTTCAACCTCTCCCACTTCACAGATTTTCAAGTCAGCATATCTCTTCTTCACAGGGTTGTTATGCATACATATGCAGGGTTTTACCTTCGAGTTTATCAACAGGCAGGTAGGCATGGAGAAAGAACTTACAGAAGCACAAACAAGAGTTGTTGAGTTGAAGAAAGAAAACCTGCAATCTCAATTCGAAGTTCTGAAACAACAGGTTAATCCGCACTTTCTTTTCAACAGCCTGAATGTACTGACATCTCTTATTAAGGTCGACCCTGATCTTGCAGAATCATTTACTGAAAGACTCTCAAAAGTTTACAGGTACGTACTGGAGAATAAGGAAAAAGACATGGTGCCGCTAAGTACGGAGCTTGATTTTCTCAATTCCTATGTTTTCCTTCTCGATATAAGGTTCGCCGGCAAGTTGATAGTTGAAAAAGAGATTGAGAATAAATACACCGGAATGCTGATTGTGCCGATGGCTTTGCAGTTACTTATTGAAAATGCCATCAAGCATAACACTCTCTCAAAGTCCAGTCCCCTCAACATATCGATATCTGTTGATGATGGTAACTACCTTATTGTAAAAAACAATATTAATCTCAGGGAAACAAGAATGCAATCAACAGGTGTGGGTCATGAAAATATAAGAAGCAGGTATAAGCTTGTATCAGACCTGGAACCGGAATTCCTGTTAACCGACTCGTACTATATAGCCAGAATACCTCTGATACCTGCTACGTAAGCAATCCGTAATATCCCGATTGCATTAATACAGACAGTTAAACAAAAAGTAAAATGAAAGTAATAATAATTGAAGATGAATCATTTGCAGCTCTGAGGCTGAGAAAGATGATAAACGAATATGACCCTGAAATAGAAGTTGTTGCCGAACTTGAATCAGTAGCAGAATCGGTTGCCTGGTTCCGCTCAAATAAAGAGCCCGATCTGATATTCCTGGATATTCACCTTGAAGATGACCTGAGCTTTGCGATTTTCGAACAAGTACAGATATCTTGTCCTGTTATATTTACTACAGCTTTCGATGAATATGCCATAAAGGCCTTTAAATTAAAGAGTATAGACTATCTGCTTAAACCGATTGTACAGGAAGAACTTGCAGCTGCTTTAAAGAAATACCGTGAAATGACCTCAACGGTAAAACAGGGCAGTGATCTTGAATCGCTGTACCAGCTGCTGGTGAAAAAAGAACCGGCATACCGTGAAAGGTTTTCCGTTAGCTTCGGTGCAAAGATAAAGACCATCAGCATAGACCAGATAGCCTACTTTGCAAGTGAGGAGGGTATCACCTTTGCATATCTTACTGATAAAGGTTCTTATCCTGTAGACATCAGCCTCGACAAACTTATGGAAGAGGTCGACCCGGGCAAATACTTCCGTATCAACCGTAAGATACTCCTGGGCATCATCGGAATTGCAGACATACACGTCTATCCAAAAAGCCGGCTTAAGCTTGATCTTAAACCTAAATTTCATGAAGAGGTCTTTGTCAGTCTCGACAAGGTGACCAGTTTCAAAAAGTGGCTCGACAGGTAAGAAATGCCGACTGAAGTCAGTTATATCCTACCATGCATACAACCGTAATAAGCAAGATGTCTGTTGCCTTCATCTCTACATAAGCAGCATTCAGACGCCCTGGTCCGTCATTCATCCTGAAATCTTTTTACAGTGATAAAGGCATTGATACTTTTGTCCTGTAAGGATTCGAATAATTAATTACAGTTATGAGATCATATATTTCAAATATTGCAATAATGGTATCGATAATAGCAGCCTTGCTGCTTCTGAATCATGCAGAAGCCACAGGTCAGCAACCGGTACAGAACGTCAGAGGCAGAGTGGTTGATGCTTATACAGAACTTCCGTTGCCAGGTGTGACACTTGTGATAATCGGTTCCGACCCTCTCATTGGAACAGGTACCGATACCGATGGTTACTTCCTCTTCAGAAACCTGCCGGTTGGAAGGCTCGATTTGAGAGCGAGCTTTATTGGCTACAAAACAATGGAGGTTAATAATCTTCTACTTACTTCAGGCAAGGAGCTTGTTCTGGAAATTAAGCTGGAAGAGCAGGCTATAAACCTTGATGACGTGGTTGTAAGGCCTGAGTTAAGGAAAGATCAGCCTTCAAATGAGATGGCCAAGGTAAGTGCGCGCTCATTTACAATTGATGAAACAGAACGCTACGCCGGAAGTCTGGGCGACCCGTCACGCATGGCTACCAATTTTGCCGGAGTCTCTTCCGTTTCAGATCAGCGAAATGATATAGTTATCAGAGGAAACTCGCCACTTGGCCTACTATGGAGACTTGAAGGTGTCGATATCCCCAACCCCAACCATTTCGGATCCCTTGGTTCCACCGGAGGACCGATAAGCATGCTGAACAATAACCAGCTGACCAATTCTGATTTTTACACCTCTGCTTTCCCCGCGGAATTTGGCAATGCTCTTGCAGGAGCCTTTGACCTTTCAATGCGAAACGGAAATAATCAGCGACATGAGTTTATGGGACAGATGGGATTCAACGGTTTTGAGCTGGGGGCCGAAGGTCCATTTTCAGGGGCTCACAAAGCATCTTATATGGTCAACCTCAGGTACAGTACCCTCGATCTGCTTCACTCTCTCGGCATGAGTTTCGGAACAGGAAATGCAATACCGAGATATAAAGACATCTCGTTCAAGCTTAACTTTCCTCTTGAAAATGGAAGGATATCTCTCTTCGGTCTGGGAGGGATCAACAGCATAGCAATGCTTGACAGTGAGAATGACGACGCGCAATATGGTTTTTCAGGTACCGACACTTACTATGATAACAGAATGGGGGTAACCGGGATAACCTGGGTAAGATACCTTTCTGATGATGCACGTATTACTGCTACAGTTGCCGCCACCGGAATTGAAGGTAAAGCAAACATATACGATCTCTCTGATGACCAGCGTAATCAGACCATTGACGAAAAAATGTATGAAATAAAATATACCGCATCAGGCAAATTCTTCAACAGGATTAACTCAAGAAACTATCTGAATGCCGGTGTTGTCGTAGACTATTTTGATATTATGTACTACGGCCGGCAATATGTGAAATCGCTGGAAGACTACTTCAACTATCTTGACTCGAAAGGCACAACCTCAATGACCCGGCTGTTTGCAGAATGGCAACACCGGATTTCAGACAGGCTGTCATTGAGCAGCGGAATACACTCGGGTGTATTGTCACTTAACAAAACATGGTCGCTCGAGCCACGCCTGGGCATGAAATGGGAGTTTTCACCCGGAAGATCTATAAGCCTGGGTGCCGGCATGCACAGCCAGACCCAGATGAAAGGTGTTTACTTCTCACAGAGACTGGTAGACACCCTCAATCTCCGGTATGAACAAACCAACCGTAGCCTTGACATGTCAAGAGCTCTTCACTTTGTCGCAGGCTATGATCATCTGATCGGTAAGGGCCACAGACTCAAATCAGAAATATATTATCAGAGACTCTACGATATTCCTGTTGCCTGGCGCAGGCCAGAATTCTCGATTATCAGCCAGGGAGGAGGCTTCAATTACTGGGTGTTCGACAATATGGAAAACAAGGGAACCGGCGAAAATTATGGTATCGAAATTACACTGGAGAAATTTCTCAGCGAGGGATTCTACTATCTTGTGACGGCCTCACTGTTTGACGCGGGTTACAGGGGTTACGACGGGGTATGGCGCAACTCGGCCTTTAATAATAATTTCATCTTTAACGCACTGGCCGGATATGAATGGAAACTGGGTGCTTCATCACTGCTATCATTAGACCTGAAAACTGTCTGGGCAGGCGGTAACAGATATCTTGAAGTTGACGAGGAGTTGTCAGCGGCTGCCAATGCCACACGATACAAATGGGACGAAGCATATAGCAACAGATACCCCGACTATTTCAGACTTAACGGCAGAATTACCTTCAGGCTTAACAAAGAAAGAGCAGGTCATGAATGGGCTCTTGACCTGCAAAATATGACCGGTCATAAAAACATCTTCACCCAAAACTGGAACAGTGAAAGACAAGAGCTCTCAACGTCATACCAGATGGGCTTCATGCCAATGGTAACCTACCGTATCTATTTCTAGCATAATAACAGTGATCAGAATTACCGATCTTTGTACTATAAATCCAATTCAACACCCCTATATATGAAATACTTCCTGATAATACTGCTCCTTGCTCACGGTGCAATACACCTGATTGGATTTGTAAAATACATTAATCCTGAATCAGTTACTCAGATAACCCACTCGATATCCAAAGGAGCTGCTGTTGTTTGGCTTGCTACCGCAGCGCTTTTCCTGCTGACGGCAATAGGTTACTACCTGAATGCTCAATGGTGGTCTGTGGCTGCCTTAACAGCAGTTGCAATTTCTACCATTCTGATAGTCTCGGTATGGAGTGACGCCAGATTTGGCACAATAGCCAATGTCATTATACTGGTTGCTGCCATAGTAGGCTTCGGTACTTCAAAATTTAGAAACCGCTATGTATCTGACGTTGAATCAGCATTCACTACTGTTAAGGAAACCCCTGCTGCAGTTCTATCGGAAGAAACCGTTTCAGCTCTTCCCGAACCGGTACAGAAGTATATCAGATATACAGGAGCCTTTGGAAAGCCATCTGTTGAAAACTTCAAAATCAATATGGCAGGGAAAATAAGATCTGCTGAAGATACTCCATGGATGGAGTTCACAACCGAACAATACAATTTCATGGAAAGAGCATGGAGGCTTTTCTTCATGAAAGCAAAGATGAAAGGCCTGCCGGTGGCTGGATACCATGCCTTTAAAAACGGAACTGCATTTATGGACATCCGGCTTTTATCCCTTATTAAGGTGGAATACCAGGATGGTGAAAAAATGGATGTGGCCGAGACAGTAACCTTCTTCAATGATATGTGCTGCATGGCACCGGGCAGTCTGACCGACAACCGGATTGAGTGGCTGGAAACAGAAGACAATGTTGTAAGGGCCGCATTTACTAACAATGGAATACGTATTACTGCATGGCTTCATTTCAATAATGAAGGCCAGCTGGTGAACTTC
>Ga0334882_1000301_pt1 | contig 83401 bp, 77 predicted proteins | sample GraSluR1_MG_5_FD_207226 | JGI IMG/M metagenome (GOLD analysis project Ga0334882, IMG submission 207226) | Sludge microbial communities from methane-producing bioreactor in Wageningen University, Netherlands - Granular Sludge_15_04-R1 | ecosystem: Engineered > Bioreactor > Anaerobic >... | reverse complement strand
ATTATTAAAGGCAAGTGAATGCCATTCAACGGCACGTCTAATGTATTCTAACCTTTAATTTCTAAGTGAATATATCTAAAGTGGAACGGGTAACTAAAAATATACCCGCTAGGTGTTGACTCAGTGAGCTAGGAGACATTCTTGCATATTGGAATATGTTAAGTTAATACTAAAATATTAACATAAATGTTATAATTAGCATTACTATAGAACTTCCAAACCTTTATAGACCTGTATTCTTATCTAGAATTACAGACATAATTATGCTTGAGTAAAGGTACGTAAAAAATATCTGTTCGGGATAGCGATAATTATTATAAATAGGGTAAACATTGAAAATAAGCAACCAATTTACCATAAATAGTTAGTTGAGCGCTGTTTAATAATGAAATCCGAACACAACAATGCTATAGTTTTAGGACCAATGGCAACTAAGGGGAGTAAAATGAAAAATAGGAAGATTTGTGTGATGGGTTTAGGTTATATCGGTCTGCCGACAGCCAGTTTGCTGGCCAACAATGGATTTCATGTAATAGGGGTAGATAAGCAGACACAGCTTGTAAAAATTATAAACGGCGGTGGGGTGCATATTGAAGAGCCCGGCTTGAAGGCTTTGGTTAACGCTGCCGTCAACTCTGGTTTGTTAAAGGCAAGTGAACAGGCTGAGAAGGCCGATGTTTTTTTTATTGCTGTACCAACACCGGTCAAAGAAGATATTGGGCGGAAAATAGTTGATTTAAGTTTTGTCGAAGCAGCAGCGGAGGAAGTTGGAGGATTTCTGCAGCAGGGCAACCTGGTAATTCTCGAGTCGACCAGCCCACCAACGACTACCTGCGAGGTTGTAGCGCCGCTGTTGGAGAAACGAAGCGGATTGAAAGCAGGTAGCGATTTTTACCTGGCCCACTGCCCGGAACGAGTATTGCCGGGTAATACTCTTAAAGAACTAATTCAAAATAATAGAGTGATTGGAGGAGTTAATCGTAAATCTGCTGAAGTAGCATATGATTTATACAAGAAATTTGTTGAAGGAAAGATTTCTTTAACGGATGCTACAACAGCAGAAATGGTAAAGCTAATTGAGAATACCTTCCGTGATGTAAATATTGCCCTGGCGAATGAAATTGCTGCCATATGTGAAAAGGCTGGAACAGATGCCTGGGAAACCATTGCAATGGCCAACCTGCATCCGCGGGTTCAGGTACATCAACCAGGCCCGGGTGTTGGTGGTCACTGTATCTCTGTCGACCCCTGGTTTATAATTTCCGCTTTCGAAAATGAAACAAAACTGATTGCCCTGGCGCGTAAAGTTAATGACCGACAGCCCGGGCGGGTGGTAGAGAAACTGAAAGCAATACTTCAGGGGGTGGAAACGCCAAGGGTAACTATACTGGGCGTAACTTACAAGGGCAATATTGATGATACAAGGGAGAGCCCGGCTTTAAAAGTTATTGAAGGGTTAGAGGAAGCAGAAATAGATTATGCAATATACGATCCTCATGTGAGAAGTTTTCCTTACGAAACCAGTGGCTTAGAAGAAGCCTTTACAGGGTCAGACTGTGCGGTGATACTGGCTGACCACGAAGAATTCCGTTATCTTTTACCTGGTGAGCTGGGATCTCTGATGCGCAACAAGGTTATTTTTGATACACGCAATTGCCTTAACCGAAAACTCTGGGAAGAAAACGGCTTTCGCTATTACTTACTGGGCGCAGGGGAAAAAAGATGAAGAAGAAAAGAATATTAAACGTATTTGGCACCCGGCCTGAAGCGATTAAAATGGCCCCTCTTATTGTACGACTGCTAGAAGAAGATGGTTTTGAAACAAGGGTTTGCGTAACAGCACAGCACCGCGAAATGTTAGATATGGTTTTAGATCTTTTTAACATTAAACCAGATTTTGACCTGAACCTGATGAGCAAAAGGCAAACTATAACCGATATTACTACCAGAGTATTGACAGGTATGGAAGAAATACTTGTTAAACTTAAACCTGATTTGATTTTAGTGCACGGTGATACAACAACAACTATGGCCACTGCATTAGCTGCTTTTTATCAGCAAATTCCAGTTGGACATGTTGAGGCAGGTCTGAGAAGCGGTAATGATTACTCACCTTATCCCGAAGAAATGAACCGCAAAATTACCGGGAATCTGGCGAAGCTTCATTTTGCCCCAACGAAAGGGAATGAAAAAAACCTGATTGCCGAAGGGGTGAGCAAGGAAGATATATTTGTTACCGGTAACACGGTAATTGATGCTTTGCACATGGTAGTAGATGAGGAATATATTTTCCCGCTACCTCTTTTAAACAACCTGGATTATCAGAATAAAAAAGTGATATTGCTTACCGCTCACCGCCGTGAAAACTGGGGTGCAGGCATGCAAGGTATTTTTAGGGCAGCACGGAAAATAATTGAAGAAAATCAGGATACTGAACTGATTTACCCGGTACACCTAAACCCCAGGGTTAAAGATGATGCTCACAAACTTCTGGGTGCTGTCGATAGAATACACTTAATTCCTCCCCTGGATTATGCCCCTTTTGCTAACCTGATGGCTCGATCATACCTGGTTTTAACCGATTCAGGTGGTATACAGGAGGAAGCACCTGCACTGGGGAAACCTGTGTTGGTGCTGCGAAAGGAAACTGAACGACCCGAAGCGGTAGAAGCGGGAACAGTTAAGATAGCTGGAATAGATGAGAATGACATTTACAGGCTAACGCAGGAATTATTGGATAACACCACAGAATACGAAATAATGGCCAGGGCAGTTAATCCTTATGGCGATGGTAAAGCAGCTGAGAAGATTTTTGATGTTGCTAAGAAATGGATTTTTTCTAATCACCAGAGGTAAATAATGTTTTGATATGTTTATCAAACTCATTTAATTTGAACTGAAACGAAATACTTTGGAGTTGTAAACAATGAAAGTTGCTTTCATGGTTAATACTTTTCCCACTCTATCTGAGACATTTATCTTATCGCAGATAACTGGGCTTATTAATAATAACATTGAAGTGGAAATAATAGCAAAGCGTAGAAATAGCGGTATAACACATAAAGAGATAGATGCTTATAATTTACCAGAACGGTGTTATTATCTCGAAGAGGCTTGTCATAAGCCTGCAAAGAAGCTAAAAAGGCTATATGAAGCAGTTAAGCTGTTAGTTATAAGTAATAACAATCGAGTAATGCTTATTAAAAGCCTGAACGTGTTTAAATATGGAATCGATGCATTAAGCTTAAGTTTGTTATATAAAGTATACAGCTTACTTTTAAAGCGGAATTGCACGTATGATATTATTTTATGTCACTTTGGCGTGAACGGAGACTTAGCGGTTAAATTAAGGGATATTGGAGTTCTAAAGGGTAAAATTATAACTGTATTTCACGGTTATGATATAACTAGTTATTTAAAAAATAGAGGGGAAAATATTTATAATAACTTATTTAAAAAGGGTGATCTGTTTTTACCCATTAGTAATAATTGGGCAAATAAATTGATACAACTCGGCTGTCCTTCAGATAGGATTATTGTTCATAGAATGGGTGTAGACGTTCAAAAGTTTTCATTCTCCGCCCCAACCTTTGTTAAAGGAAATAAACTGCGTATAGTATCTGTCGCACGATTGGTAGAAAAAAAGGGTATTGAGTATGGAATAATAGCTGTAATTAAAGCTTTAGAGATAAATCCAGATATTGAATATCGAATTATTGGCGATGGCCCTTTGAAGGAGCAAATAAGCGATTTAATTAATCAAAGCGGATTGTCTAATAAAATAATATTAGAGGGTCAGAAAAACCAGGATGATGTGATTAAAACACTGAAGCATCATGCAGATTTATTTATAATGCCGAGCATCACAGCTAAAGATGGAGACCAGGAGGGCATACCTGTAGTGCTTATGGAAGCTTTGGCAATGGGGCTGCCCGTTATTGCAACAAAGCATAGTGGTATTCCAGAATTAGTTAAAGATAAAGTAACAGGTTATTTAGTGCCTGAGAGGGATTCAGATGCTCTGAGTAAAAGCCTTATTGATTTTATGAACAACATGGGTCTGAATAAGAGAATGTCTGTTGAGGGAAGGAAGCTGATTGAAATTGAGTACAACAACGAAAAACAAAACTGTAAACTTATTAATATTTTTATTCAGCTAACAGGTTCTTCTGAAACCCTTAAATGACAATAAGTATTTTGGGAAGGCGTTTTTATGAGAATTGTTATTACCAATACGGTCTCATTGAATACAGGCGATGCCGCAATTCTTCAGGGAATTATTAAGGTACTTCATAGAACATTCGGTAAGGACATTGAATTATTTGTATTTGATTCTCATCATGAGATTGCCGGTCATTTATATAAAGAATTTGAATTTCGTAGTTTAATATATAATGATTTATTTGCAATCAGTGCCAGTAGATATATTAGGCACATAATAAGAATACTTAACTATTTAAGGTTTCAGCTAGGTATCTGGTTATTTAAAAATAAATATTACTTAATATGTAAAATAATATTACCCCGAACTGTGTTTGAATCTTTAATACTATATGATGATGCAGATTTGGTTATTAGTACAGGTGGTACTTACCTTGTTGAAAATTATTCGTTGAGATCAAGGATATTTGAATTAAATATTGCTATTGCACTAAATAAACCTTTAATGTTTTTTACTCAATCAGCAGGGCCTTTTAGAGTGAAAAGAAATAGAGAATCTTTAAAAAAAATATTCAATAAGTCATTCTTAATATTGCTGAGAGATGCTCAGTCTAAAAATAACCTGATCTCCATTGGAGTGAAAAAAGATAATATCTATATAACAGCTGATGCTGCTTTTGCTTTGGCCGATTTAAGCCTTGTTAATAAAGTAAAAATAACGACTATAAATTTAGCTGAGCCATCAGTTGCTATATCAGTTAGATATTGGAGGTATTTTGAAAAGGCTGGCGTTGATTGCGGGATGATTAATTATAAAGAGGCAATTAAAGAATCATGTATATATATAATTGATAAATATGGTGCAAAAGTTACATTCCTCTCGACATGTCAAGGCATAGATGAATACTGGACAGATGATTCCAAGATTGCTCTGGAGATATTAAATATGCTTCCAGCAAAATATAGGGCGGCAATAAAAATTGATCACTCCTATCATTCACCGAAGCAGTTAATGAATGAAATTATAAAACATGATTTTGTGATATCTACAAGGCTTCATATGTCTATATTATCATTGAATGTAGGTGTACCGGTTTTACCGATAGCATATGAATTTAAAACAAAAGAGTTGTTTGTCAGGTTGGGGCAGGAAAAATATACTTACGACATAGAAGAGCTAAGCGGTACTGAGCTTATTGATGCTGTAGATAGCTTCATAGGTGATATTAATATAAATAAGGCTATATTATTTGATAAAGTGGAATCTGAAATAGAGCTGGTATTTAGTAATTCTGATTTGATAAAAAGAAAGTATGATGCTTTAAAAACAACTAGCCTAAAGTAGTTGTAATTCTTCATATTTTTGAGGAGGCGGGCAACCATAACCAATCAGGTAAAAATTAATCAAATCAAAATATCAAACAACCGCATAGATTATTCTTATGAAGTAACAGGCGATATTATTAAGTATTTTAACCTGGATCAACCTCTATTTATCGAGTATGAACAGCAAATAATAAGCGCTCCGGCAGGGATTGCAGTAATACCGTTATTAACAAACATACTGCCTATCGCATGGATTAGCAATTCCGAAATATACATTGATGAAATTGATAAAAACTTTTTCAACTGTATCGAATATATAAAAAAAGGCTACGAGGATATGTATCCTGGAATTGTTTTTAGAGGAACTATTGTTGCTGGAAAAGTTGTTGATTATAAATATGAAAGCAAAGCAAAAATAGCAACCTTCTTCAGTGGAGGTGTTGATTCTACTTCAACGCTTATAAGAACATTGAAAGAAAACCCCGATTTATTAACTATTTGGGGTTCTGATATATCGCATGAGCATGTTGCAGGTTGGCAAAAAATTAAGAAATTAGTAGAAAACACAGCTGCTAAATATGGTTTAAACCACGTTTTCATAAAATCAAATTTTAGATCTTTCTTAAATTACCAAACATTAAACGGTGATTTTAAAGAGAAATTAAATGACAATTGGTGGCATGGAGTACAACATGGCATAGGGATTATTGGCCACGCTGCGCCACTTTCGATTCGAAATGGTTATGGGAAAATTTACATGCCGTCAACGAGAAGCAAAAAAGATAACAAAAAATTACCTTGTGCCTCTGATCCAGATATCGATAACATGGTACGATTTGGTGAGACTATTGTAGAGCATGAAGGTTATGATTATTCCAGGCAAGATAAGATAAATCAAATAATTAGTTATAAAACACAACAACAAGATATAATTGAATTAAGAGTTTGTTGGTCCTCAAAAAAAGGTGATAACTGTTGTAATTGTGAAAAATGTGCGAGAACGATAATGGGCTTAATCTCAGAAGGTGCTGATCCCAACCGTTATGGCTTTAAAGTAACCGAAACAGACTTATATAGGATTAGAGATAAAATAAAAAAAGAATGGTACTTTTCTGAAATAGAGATAACACTATGGAACGATATTAAAAACAATATGATGCACAATACAGTTAAAAATAGTTTTACAGATTCGGTTAAATGGATGATAGCATATGATTTTTCAAAGGTGAATAACTCGTTTTCTAAAAAAGTAAGAAATAAAGTTAACAAAAAAGAGTTAAAAAGATATCTTGTTAAAATAAAAAACTCGTTGTTTAATTGAGGAGTTACAACTTGTTAAATATATCCATAATCATACCTCATTACAATTCACCTTATTTATTACAAAAACTGTTAAAATCGATACCTGTAATGAATGATATAGAAGTTCTGGTAATCGATGACAACAGCAATGAAGGTTTAATTGAGTATGATTCATTGCAAAAAGAATTTGGGTTAGTAAGGTTTTTATCAAACAACAGTTCCAATAAGGGAGCCGGTGCCTGTCGAAATATTGGTATGGATAAAGCAACAGGTAAATGGGTTTTATTTGCCGATGCTGATGATTATTATATCAGTGGTTATTATGAAACCATTAAACCATTTTTTCAATCTGATTATGAGGTTATTTTCTTCAGACCGACAAGCATTGATTTGAGAAGTGGGATAATTTCTGATAGATATAAACCTTATGAAGAACGATTGCTGAATTATTTAAATAATGGTGGTCAAAAAGATGAATTAGAATTGAGATATAAATTATTTTCACCCTGGTCAAAAATGATCAGGAGAGATATCCTGTTTAAAAACAAGATCCTGTTTGATGAAATTATTGTAGCTAACGATATGATGTTTTCAGCAAAATTAGGATACCACATGGAAAAATTCCATGTATCACAGGAAGCAATATATTGCGTCACAAGTAGTGCAGAATCTTTAACTCAGAAAAACGATGAAAAATATTTTGATATAAGAGTATCTGTATATATAGACTATTATAAATATCTTAAAGAAAAGCTTGATAAGAATCAATTTAACCTTGTTAACGTTAGTGGAAGGGATTATATAATACGGGCAATAAGGAACAGGTATTCATTTGCGAAATTAATGCAAATTTATCTGTTATTCAGGAAAAATAAGGTTAAAGTATTTAAGTTTAGTGATATCAACATTTTCAAAGTAATAAAGGTGCTTAAGGAAGAAATCTCAAGAACTTAGGAGACCTGGTGTTATAATCTGTAATTAACAATTGGAGGTTTGGTTAAATAATATTATTTGATCATAATATAACTAGATGAAATTATTAAGTATAATTATTCCACATTATAACAATCCTGTTTTATTGGATAAGTTGCTTCAGTCTATTCCAATAATGGAAGAAGTAGAGGTTATAGTTGTTGATGATCAAAGTGATAATAAATGTGAAAAATATAAAGAGCTTACTTTAGCAGAAAAGAATAGTTCAATAATATTTGTTGATAATTATACAGAAAAAAAAGGGGCCGGTGTTGCAAGAAATATTGGCTTGGATAAAGCTACAGGTAAATGGGTTTTATTTGCCGATGCTGATGATTACTTTGTCCCAGGGTTTTATTCGATAGTAGAGAAATATTTTGAAACAAATTATGATGTTGTGTTTTTCAAACTGGCAAGTGTTTTTCTTGATTCAGGACAAACAGCAGAACGGCATTTTTTCTACAATAAACTGATTGATGAGTTTCTTGCGATAAAAAATATGAAGCAGGAAATGGCTTTAAGATATTTTCACAACCCACCTGTTGGTAAATTGATAAACAGAGAAATTATACTAAAAAACAACTTGCAATTTGATGAAGTAATTGCTTCAAACGATGTAATGTTCTCTGCCAGATTGGGTTACCATATGAAACGATTTACAGCTGATAAGAATGTGATTTACTGCGCCACCAGGGGCAGGGGTTCACTTACAATGAACATTGATGAACATATTTATGATACCAGGTTGAATGTATTTATCAATTACTATAATTATCTGCATGATATATTACCGAAAGAACAGTTTAAAGTGTTAAGCTTGTCTGGCTGGGGCAAGGTTGTCGATGTGTTCAAATATCGACTGGGCTTAAAAAAGATATTAAGTGTTATTTGTAAATTAAAACGGAACCGCATTAGACTGCTGGATATTCGTTTTCTCAACCCAGTATTTTTTGGGGAAAAACTATTTAGTTATATAAAGCGTTATAATAGTGAAAAGAAATATATGGGGAAAGGATAGCATAAGGGGGATTTGTTTTGGAAAGGTCTGGTTTTTACTTTTTTCTATTATTTTTTTTGCCCTTTGTTGGAGCTTTACTGACAACTCCAATAATTTCAAAATTTGCATATCAAAAAAATATAGTTGATCAACCCGGGTTGCATAAAACACATAAAATATCAACACCTCTTTTGGGAGGGGTATCAATATTTTTATGTTTTGCTGTAATACTATTCATTTTTTTGCCTTTAGATAATAAACTACTGTCTTTAATAACAGCTACTATTGTACTGGTAGCTACCGGTTTAATCGATGATCTGATAAATCTTAAACCGATGTTTAAGCTAATTGGGCAAATTATCGCTGCATCTATAGTGGTAATATGGAATGTTCATTTGTTTAAATTTATGGTAGTTTACTTTACCCGATTTTATTTGCCAGAAACTTTAGTTATTCTTTTAATTATCGGCTGGGTTGTTTTAATGGTTAATGCCTTTAACTTGATTGATGGAATCGATGGTTTGGCAGCGGGAACAGCGGCAATTATATTCCTGGCCATGGCTGCCTTATCATACATAGAAGGTGGTAGGCCAAACGTACTTGGAGTGCAGTTGATTGGGGCAGGAGCTTGTTTAGGTTTTCTTTTCTTTAACTTTCACCCGGCAAAAATATTTATGGGTGATACAGGCAGCATGCTGCTAGGTTTTATTTTAGCCAGTTCGCATCTTTTTGCAATTAAGTATCCTTTTTCTGCCCAGTTGGTGCTGGGCAGTATGTTCATTTTTGCTTATCCTGCATTAGACGTCACCTATGCTATCTACAGGCGCATTTGTAATAAAAGGTCAATTTTTAAGGCTGACAAGGGTCATATACATCATGTATTATTGAGTTTGGGGTTTTCTGTACGTAAAACAGTAATTATTATATATTTAGTGAATATAGTGTTTGCTTCGATTGCGGTTATACTGCTAAGTCTTGATATTTCAACCAGAACATTATTTGTAACGGGAGTATTAACTTTTGCCGGTGTGATTTTATTATTTAGAAGGCTGCTGATAATTAGCTCGCGTAATGGGTTATCGTATAAAAAAGATTAAATAATACTAATGAATGGGGTTATAATATGCCTGATAAACATGAAACTACAGCTGTAATTGGCCTTGGATATGTAGGCTTACCTCTGCTCCTTGATTTTTGTGACTCGGGCTTATCAGTGATTGGTTTTGACATTGATAAAGAGAAAATTGATATATTAAGGAAAGGTAAGAGTTATATCAGTTATATTTCAAAACAGAGGATCAGCAACTATGTGAATGGCAATTTATTAACAGCAACTGATGATTTTTCGAAACTGAAAGAAGTAGTTAATATTATAATTGCAGTTCCAACCCCTCTAAACGATCACCGGGAACCGGATTTACAGTTCGTCGAAAGCACTGCCAGGATGATAGCAAAGCATTTAACAAAAGGGCAGCTGATCGTATTGGAAAGTACTACATATCCAGGTACTACAAGGGAAGTACTCGAACCTATTTTGAGTGCAAATGGATTCGTCGCCGGGAAAGATTATTTCCTTGCTTATTCTCCGGAACGGGTTGACCCTAACAATAGTGAATACAGTGCCAGAGAGATTCCAAAAGTAATTGGGGGGTTAACCGATAATTGCCTGAATAGAGCCAGAACATTGTATGAAAGAGTTTTTAAGCAGGTTGTTCCGGTTTCATCAGTTGAAGCGGCTGAAGCCAGTAAACTGCTTGAGAACATATTTCGCAGTGTAAATATTGCCCTGGTTAACGAAATGAAAATGCTCTTTGACCGGATGGATATAGATGTCTGGGAAGTAATTAAGGCATCATCAACTAAACCTTTCGGGTTTATGCCGTTTTATCCCGGGCCAGGGTTGGGGGGACACTGCATCCCAATTGACCCCTTTTATTTAACCTGGAAAGCCAGGGAATTTGATTTTTCCACCCGGTTTATTGAACTAGCTGGAGAAATTAATACACAGATGCCTTATTATGTTGTTAATAAAACAATTGAAGCTTTAAATGATAATAACAAATCAGTTAAAGGGGCAAAAATACTGATCCTGGGCGCAGCGTACAAGAAAGATATTGATGATGTACGTGAATCTCCGGCTCTAAAAATAATCTCACTGTTACAGGAGAAAAAAGCTGAAGTTAATTATCACGATCCTTTTATTCACCAGATCGCCGATAACAGAAAATTCCCTGACCTTAAAATGTCTTCGGTAGATTTAAATATTGATATGCTTGAAAATTGCGATTGTGTTTTGATCCTAACTGCTCATAGTGATATTGATTATCACTGGGTTTTAAAGCATAGCAAGCTGGTTGTCGACACTAGAAATGTTTTAACAGGAATCGATAACGATAAAATTATTAAAGCTTAAGATTCAACTGCAAAGGATAATCTCAATGAATGAGTCATTACCTGTTTCTGTAATTATTCCCTGCTATCGATGCAAAGTTACAATTGAAAGAGCAGTCAAATCTGTTGCTGATCAAACCAGGCTGCCAAATGAAGTGATTTTGGTCGATGATTGCAGTAGTGATGGAACACTTGAAGTGCTTCAGGAAATAAAGTATAGATATAATAGCTTAAACATAAAGGTTATCGGCTTGGAAAAAAACAGTGGACCAGGCGCTGCCAGAAATTATGGCTGGGAGTTGGCTGTTAATCCATATATTGCTTTTCTTGATGCTGATGATGCCTGGCATCGTCTTAAGCTAGAAATACAGTATAAGTTTATGACCTCAGATTTAACAATTGACATTTGCGGGCATGACCGTTCAATAATTAAAAAAGGTTTATTAAGCGAAAATGACGCTGATTCTATAATAATTGAATTACAGCCAACTAATATTATTGCAGTTCATAAGAGGAATGCTCTATTAAGAAATCCTTTTGCCTGCAGTACCGTAATGCTGAAAAGAAATATTAAATATAGATTTCAGGATGAAAAATATCATTCTGAAGATTACTTATTATGGTTGACTAGTTTGCTTAGCGGCTTAAGTATTTTTTATTTGAAGATACCGTTGACTTTTAGCTTTAAAGAACCATTTGGTGAAGGTGGACTAAGTAAAAACTTGGTTGCGATGCAACGGGGCAACCTGAATACATATGATCGGCTGCATGGCATGGGTTTGCTAAAAACCTGTGAATCATTTTTTTATAAATGCTTTTCATTGCTAAAATATACACGCCGGGTTGTTGTCAGCTCTTTGCGCAGATTGCTTGCAAAAGATGGTTAAGGTATTTCTGGAGGAGGATCGCAATTGTATTTAATTCTAATCGCCCTTATGCTGAGTCCTCTTTACCTGTGGAAAAGCGGTTTGCCTCAAGCCAGCCATATCTTGGCTGCTGTTGCCGTAGGTTACAGGTATACAATTACAAAACCCAAACAATTTTATTTTGAAAAAGCCTGGCTGTTGCAGGTGTTTTTTTTAGCTTATTCATTTCTAGTTGCAGTGATTGTTTATATCGCTCATTCAGATATAAACACTTTGTTAGCGCCCCTTTATTATCTTTTCGGTTTTATTATTTATGTGGAGATATTAACCATATATGCTGAGCGCGGGAAGAAGTTTCTTACATATGTACTTCTATTGCATATAATCGTTCTGTTTGTTGTTACAGCTTGTAGCCTTTCAGGTATTGGACGCAGTATCATCAGTGCCAGTGATGGAGTAAGAATGATGTTGGCTTTTAATAACCCAAACCAGTTAGCAAACTGGGCAATCTGGTTCGTGGTTATTATATCATGTACAGGCAGAGCGGTTTATCGCACCTGGTTGCCAGGTCTCTTGTCACTTGTAGTTGCATCAGTTTTAATTTTTTATTCCCTATCCCGGTCCGGTTTTGTCGGTATTGCTGTACTGGTAGCTTTTTATGCTGCCCTTGGGTTAAAGAATTTGAGATCCTGGTATATCAATTATCAGAATCGCAGCATGAAAAGATTTCTCCTGATTATTACGATTATAGTTTTAAGTTTAATAGTGCTTGTGATGGTTGTTATGATGCTTAATTATCTGGATAACGCTTCTACTGGTATAGCAGATTTGGATAAAATTGTTAACCGAGTAGTTAACACTGACTTTAATCGTCAAATTAACTTGAGAGGTTATGATCGTCTCTGGAAGTATCCAGAGTATTTATTTTTTGGCGCCGGTGAGGGTGCTCGAGGGCGTTTTGCTGAAAAAACAGCATTTGTAAAACATGAAGTTCACTCCACCTGGGCCGGGCTGCTTTTTAATTACGGTTTAGTGGGTTTCGCCCTGTTCTCTGGTTTCATTATTTCCATATTAAAAAAGATTAAGTTGATCTGGTTTAAGCTAATTCTATTAGCCCCTTTCTTTTTTGGTTTCACCAATTATAATGTTCGGAACTGGTACTTTTGGGTTGGTTTGGCCCTGGTATACGGCAGTGCCCTCTTGATGCAGGAGGATGAATATGGTGAGCCGAGAAGCGGGCTGATTGATGTCGGTGTATTAGCAAAAAATGTAATTAAAAAAATGGAAAGTATTTTAAATCGGCTGTTTAAAAAAGAGAAAACCACTATTTGAATTAGCGAAGCATCGAATAATTATTTCAGACTTTAAGCGGAGGGGCTCTATTTGTCAACAATCATGATTATAGGGGGTATTCCTGAATCTCTGTTGAATTTCAGGGGTGAATTAATTAGGCAGTGGTGCCAAAAAGGGTATAAGGTGGTTGCCGTATCTGCCCCTGCTTCTATACAGCTTGTTGAAGCGATCCACGAAACTGGTGCCTGTTTCAAACCGATCCCAATCCGCAGAGCCAGCCTTAACCCATTTAGTGATCTGAAGGCTCTTTCTTCAATTATCAAAATTATGCGCGAAGAAAAACCAGACAAAGTGTTTTCGTATACGATCAAACCGATTATTTACAGCGCAATTAGCCTGATATTGAACGGAATTTCAGCTGATTGTTATGCCATGATTACTGGCCTGGGTTATACATTTACCGGCGAAGGTATAAAGCGTAAATTTCTGAATAAAATATCAATCATGTTATACCGTTTGGCTCTGAAACGCTGTAAAGTAGTATTATTCCAGAATAAGGACGATCTTAAATTATTTAAAAAGTTAAATATTATCCCGGAAGAAAAGTTAACTGTAATTACCAATGGCTCGGGGGTTAACACACTACATTTTAATTACAATCCGGTTCAATCTGACCAGTCTTTAAGTTTTTTACTAATTGGCCGTTTATTATTCAGTAAAGGATTGCGAGAGTACGTGGAAGCTGCAAAAATAATTAAGGAAAGGCATCCCCTAGTATCTTTTAAACTTCTGGGGGAGACAGATCCTTCCCCTGACAGTATCAAACAGGCAGATTTACAGGATTGGCAAAAAGATGGTTTGATTGAGTATTCTCCGCATACCGATGATGTGCGCCCGTTCCTAAAGGCATGTTCAGTATATGTACTGCCCTCATATCGTGAAGGCACCCCACGTTCAGTGCTTGAAGCAATGGCAATAGGGCGGCCAATTATTACTGCCGATACCCCTGGCTGCCGGGATACAGTGGAAGAAGGGCTAAACGGTTTTTTAGTACCGGCAAAAGACAGCAAGGCCCTATCTGAAGCGATGGAAAGTTTTATCAATAAGCCGGCTCTGATTGAACAGATGGGCAGGGAAAGCAGGCGTATTGCCGAAGAGAAATATGATGTATATAAGGTGAACGAAGTTATCAACAGGGCAATGGGGTTGAATTAAATAAAAACCGGAAAAGTTGATGGAAAATGTTTATAAAGAGACTGTTTGATTTAACTTTAAGTATTCTGCTGCTTATATTATTTGCACCGCTGATGATTATTCTGGCAGTGCTGATCTGCTGCAAAATGGGATCCCCTGTTGTTTTTAAACAGAAAAGGCCTGGTTTGCAAGGTAGGCCTTTTTACCTTTACAAGTTTCGGACCATGCAGAATATCTGTGATCAGGAGGGTAAGCAGTTAAAAGATGAAGAACGCCTGACCGGATTGGGCAAGTTTCTGCGCCGCTTCAGCCTTGACGAAATTCCCCAGTTATATAATGTAATCAGGGGTGAACTGAGCTTCGTAGGGCCACGGCCCTTGTTAATGCAATACCTGGAACGTTATACACACGAACAGGCCAGGCGACACGAGGTTAAACCGGGTATTACCGGCTGGGCCCAGGTAAACGGTCGCAACGCGATCAGCTGGGAGGAAAAGTTTAAGCTGGATGTCTGGTATGTTGACAACCAGAGTTTATTGCTTGATATCAAGATATTATTAATGACTTTTACCAAGGTACTAAAAGCAGAAGGAATTAGCGGAAAAGGTTCGGCAACGATGCCTGAATTCATGGGTACCGGGAGGGATGAAGATGAATAACCTGGTAATTATCGGAGCAGGTGGTTTTGGCCGGGAGGCAAGTTTGCTGGTTGAAGAAATTAATGAACATCGGCCTGCCGAGCAGATAAAGCTGGCCGGTTTTATTGATGAAGAGAGTGCTATTTCCGGACGAAATTTGCGCGGCTACCCGGTGCTGGGCAGTTGGGATGCTCTACTTTCATTGAAGAATGACTACCGGGTAATATGTGTAATCGGTGATCCTCAGGCCAAGCGGACTCTGGTAGGAAAAGCTGCGAAGCTTAATGTATCTTACCTTAACCTGGTTCACCCTTCAGTAACCTTGGCAGGTGATGTTTCCCTGGGTAAGGGGGTGCTGATCAACAAGGGCTGTTTGCTGACAATCAACATAGAGATCGGTGATCACGTCTCGATTAATCCGGGCTGCGGTATCGGGCACGATAGCATAATCGGCAGTTACACCACCCTGATGTGGAGGGTTAATATATCGGGCAATGTTCAAATTGGCGAGGGCTGCCTGATCGGAAGCGGAGCAACTGTTTTACAGGGGTTAAAGATTGGTCGGGGTGTTACTGTCGGAGCCGGGGCTGTGGTAACGAAAGATCTGCCTGACAGTTGCACGGCGATTGGTGTTCCGGCTCAAATAGTGGAACAAACGGGGAGTTAAGCGGTATAATAGAAAAAGTTTGCATAGTGAAATTGAGGTGATCCAGTGACCGGAAATAAACAACGCATCTACCTTTCTGCCCCCCACATGAGTGGGCTGGAGCAAAAATATATCGAACAGGCTTTTGCTGAAAACTGGATCGCGCCACTCGGCCCACACGTTGATTGCTTTGAGAAAGAACTTGCCGCTTACCTGAATGTAAATGGTGCAGCTGCACTAAGCTCGGGCACGGCAGCGATGCACCTGGCCCTGCAGTTGGTGGGAGTTAAAGAACATGACCGGGTTTTTTGCTCATCACTGACTTTTGCTGCATCATGCAACCCCATTCTATACATGAATGCTGAACCTGTATTTATAGATTCCGAACCTCAAAGCTGGAATATGAGCACAGCTGCCCTGGAAAGGGCTTTTTCTGATGCTAAACAGGCAGGGGCTTTGCCCAAAGCAGTTATTGTTGTTAACCTTTATGGGCAGAGCGCTGATCTGGAGCCGATTACAAGGCTCTGTGAACGATTTGAAGTTGCTTTAATTGAAGATGCGGCCGAATCGCTGGGGGCAACCTATAAGGGTAAAAAAAGTGGTAGCTTTGGTCGTTTTGGCATATTATCATTTAACGGTAATAAGATTATTACCACCTCCGGTGGCGGGGCCCTGGTGTCAAATGATTTAGAGGCCCTGGAAAAGGCCCGTTATTTGGCCACCCAGGCCAGGCAGCCGGCCAGGCATTACGAGCATACCGAGGCCGGTTACAATTACCGCATGAGTAATGTGCTGGCTGGTATAGGCAGGGCACAGCTGAAAGTGCTGGATGACAGGGTTGCTGCGCGCAGGGCTGTTTATGACCGTTATTACGAAGCACTGTCTTCTATCAACGGCATCGAATTTATGCCGGAAGCTGATTACGGTTCTTCTTCGCGCTGGCTCACTGCATTGACGTTTGATCCTGAAAAATGCGGGGTCAGCCGGGAAGATATTATTGATGCACTTGAGGCAGAAAATATTGAAGCGCGGCCGGTCTGGAAACCGATGCACCGGCAGCCGCTATATGCGAAATGCCTGTACTATTCGCACGATGATCAGAGTGTTTCAGATTGGTTCTTTAAGCAGGGCATCTGTTTGCCGTCCGGGTCTGATATGACGAAAGAAGATCAGGGGCGGGTAATTGATGTGATTCGCAGATGTTTGGCAGGAGGTTCAGATGGTCAAGTTTAACGGAAAGGTTACTCAGGTTGGTTTTGTTTTACTTGATGCAGCTTTGGTAATGGCTTCTTTTTCTTTAAGCCTCTACCTGCGCTTTGATGGGCAGGTTCCCAGCTTTTGGGCTGACAGGTTGCAGTCCCTGTTTCTGCCGGCCCTGGTCATTTTTATAGCCTCATTTATTGCTTTTGGTTTTTACCGACGGGCCTGGCGTTACGCCGGTTCAGGCGACCTGATGCTGGTTGTTGTTGCTGTTACCACGGGGCTTGGCGGCTTTTACCTGTATAGTTACTTTTTTGGCATGTTGCCCCGTAGCGTTTATATTATTGCCTGGTTTCTGCTTGTTATATTTGTTGGGGGTTCAAAGCTGGCTGTACGCCTTCTGGCTGATTACCTGGGCCGCCAGGGCAAGAGAGGGCGCCAGAAACGTGCTTTAATTGTTGGAGCCGGTGAAGCCGGTGTGCTGGTTGCCCGGGAACTAAAAAAACATGGCCCCGGGGTTGATCTGAAAGTAATCGGCTTTATAGACGATGATTTAAGTAAAAAGAAACAGGTAATCCAGGGCATATCTGTGTTGGGGTCACGTGAAGATTTACCGGAGTTGGTTCAACGCCTTGGTATTGAAGAACTGATCATTGCCATGCCTTCAGCCCCATACAGTACTTTGCAGGCTGTTATAGCTGAATGCGCAGCACTGCCGGTTAAGATTAAAACGGTACCCGGAATCTACGAAATTGTTAAGGGTAAGGTCAGCGTCAGCGCCTTAAAAGAAGTGGAAATTGAAGACCTGCTGCAGCGACCTCCGGTTGAGGTAGACCTGGGCAGCATCGCTGACTATATCCAGAATAAGGCGATACTTGTAACCGGGGCCGGTGGTTCAATCGGTTCAGAGTTGTGTCGCCAGGTTGCCGAACTGAATCCGACCAAGCTGCTGATGTTAGATCACGATGAAAATGGGATATTTTATATAGACCTGGAGATTAATGACCTGGCTCCCGATCTGGAGGTAGTGCCCCTGGTACGCGATATCCAGAGTTATGATGCCCTGGAAGAAGTGTTCAGGGTTTTTAAACCCAAGGTAGTTTTCCATGCCGCCGCTTACAAGCATGTTCCATTAATGGAAATAAATGCTGCCGAAGCTGTGCGCAACAATATCCACGGGAGTAAAGCGCTGATTGATTTGGCTGCTCTCTACGGGGTAAAACATTTTGTTTCTGTTTCTACAGACAAGGCGGTAAACCCAAGCAGTGTGATGGGCGCAACGAAGCGGGTAGTGGAGATCTACCTGCAGCAGAAAGCCCGCAGCTGCAGCAGCTGTGTATACTGCGCTGTGCGTTTTGGCAACGTGCTGGGCAGCCAGGGCAGTGTGGTTCATCTTTTTCGCCGGCAAATTGCTAAAGGCGGTCCGGTGACGGTAACCGACCCGGAAATGAAGCGCTATTTTATGACTATTCCCGAGGCGGTGCAGCTGGTGATCCAGGCCGGGGCATTGAGCAGGGGTGGAGAAATCTTTATCCTTGATATGGGTGAGCCGGTTAGAATTGTTGACCTGGCCAGGAACATGATTATTCTTACAGGATTAAAGCCGGACCAGGATATAAAAATTGAATTTACAGGGCTGCGCCCCGGCGAGAAACTTTACGAGGAACTGTTTAGCGACCGGGAAAATTTTAACCTGACCAGGCATGAAAGAATTTTTATAGCACCCGATAGTAACTGGGATGAAACTTTATTGAGCAACGAGATAAAAGGGCTGGGTGAGATGCTCGGCGACAGCAGCATAAAAGACCTGATTAAGTGAGATAGCGGGTTGAAGAGACAGTTGAGGGGGAGAAAAATGTACTTAGTAACCGGCGGAGCAGGCTTTATTGGCAGCAACATTGTGCACAGGCTGTTAGCAGAGGGAGAAGCTGTACGCGTGCTGGATGATTTTTCAACCGGCAAGAGAGAAAACCTGGTCGGGTTAGAAAGTGTAGAGCTGGTAAAGGGCAGCCTGGTGGACACGTCTGTGGTGCGGGAAGCGCTGAAAGGGGTGGAGTATGTGCTGCACCAGGCAGCTATACCTTCTGTGCCCCGGTCGGTAGCCGACCCATTAAAAAGCAATGAAGCTAATATTACCGGAACCGTTAACCTGCTGGTTGAAGCGGAAAAAGCCGGGGTAAAGAGGCTGGTTTTTGCCGCATCATCATCAGCATACGGCGACACAGAAGTACTACCAAAGAAAGAAAGTATGCCCGCCGATCCGTTATCTCCTTATGCCGTGGCCAAATACAGCGGTGAGCTGTACTGCAAGGTTTTTGCAGAAATTTACGGGTTGCAGACGGTTTGCCTGCGCTATTTCAACATTTTTGGCCCCCGCCAGGATCCGGCCTCGGAATACGCGGCGGTTATCCCAAAATTTATTGAGCTGATGCAGAAGGGCGAGCGGCCGGTTATTTATGGCGACGGTGAGCAATCGCGTGACTTCACCTATATTGACAATGCAGTGGAGGCCAATCTTTTGGCCTGTAAAAGTGAAAAAGTGGGGCGGGGTGAAGTGATTAACGTGGCCTGTGGCCAGCGCTACAGCTTAAATGAGCTGGTAGCAGCTTTAAATGATATCCTGGGCACAAAGATTGAGCCGTTTTATGATAAGGCGAGGCTCGGTGATGTAAAACACTCCCTGGCCGACATTACCCGCGCCAGGGAGCTTTTAGGCTACGAGGCAGGGGTAAGCTTCAGGGGAGGCTTAAAACGCACGGTAGAGTGGTTCAGGGCGTGAGATGTATGAATTTGGATACATTGGTTTCGAGTTGTTTTTGTTCCGACAGTAATTGATTTAGTATTTTAATTGTTTTATCTGCCACGATAGAACTTCCTAATTATATTTTCTGATGATAATAATATTAAGGAAAAGTGTCCATTGAATTGATTTGTGCATGCTAATATGTTACAATTATGCTTACGAAAATGCATACAGGATGTGATCAGATGTCTGGAACAACAGTGCGTATTAGCAAACGTTCAGCGCAGGTTCTTAAAGTGATTGCCAAACAAAAAGGAGAGTCTCTCCAAAAAGTTTTAGACGAAGCGGTTGAAGAGCACCGTCGCACATTAATCCTAAAAGAGGCTAATAGCGCCTATGCCAGGCTGAAAAATGACTCTTCGCTTTGGGATGAGGAGCAGCAAGAACGTGATGCGTGGGCTGTTAGTCTAACTGACGGCCAGGAGGATTCTTATTGATGAACCCCTCCCGAGGCGAGATATGGATGGTTGATTTAAATCCGGTGCGCGGACATGAACAGGCCGGCTACAGGCCATGCCTGGTAGTATCGGTAGATATGTTTAACCATGGCCCGGCGGAACTGTTGGTTGTTTTGCCGATCACTTCCAGGGAAAAGAAAATCCCCTTTCATATTCCCATTGAACCGGAAGAAAGCGGTTTGAAGCTTAGAAGCTATATAAAGTGTGAAGATGTAAGATCGATTTCGAAAGACAGGTTGAATGAACAAAAAGGATTTGCGTCACCTGGTGTAATGTTCCAGGTTGAAGATAGGATGAGGATTCTTTTAGCGCTTTAGAACTGTAAAGTGTATACGATATAGCCCATCTGGCTGAAATGGTATTCGTTAGCATCCTGGTCACGTGACTGCGAAAGTGCAAAGCAGGTAATGCTTGAATACGTGAAGCTGGGCCATTTTTATCTTTGGGAGCGCTGGAGGGTTTGATAGCGTGAGTAAATTGGTTAAGCATTAATTGTATGGTATAGTATATTTGTAAGATACTTTTTTGGAGGTAAGACATATGCATAAAGTAAAAGTTTCCTCAAAGGGTCAGATAGCTATTCCTGCTAAACTGAGAAAACATTATGATATAAGCAAAGGAGATCATCTTATTATAAAAGAAAGTGATGAAGGTTTTATGATTCTTACCATGGCTGATCAAGAGCTTTTAAAGCTAAGGGGTAGATTTAAAGATCGCAATCAGAAGTCCATGGTCAAAACCCTTCTGGAAGAGAGAAAAAGTGAAAGGTCTAAGGATAAATGAATCAGAGTTATATTTTTGATTCGTATGCCTTACTTGAACTACTTGAAGATGGACCGGGCGCAGGTATAGTTGCAGATATTTTAACTATCAGTGACAATCGTGTCTGGGTGAGTAATATCAGCCTGGGTGAAATATACTATATCCTTTTACGCAGAAGAAGTTATAAAGAAGCTGAAGCTGTAATAGATACCATATTGCTTGGTGAAACAATTGAAATGGCAGAAGCAGACTGGCCAAGAATTAAACAGGCAGCGGTTATTAAAGCCGGCGGTAGCCTATCATATGCCGACTTATTTGTTATTGCTTTAGGCTTAGAGAAAAAAGCAACTGTTGTAACCGGTGATCCTGAAATCATTGAAAAGGCCGGAAAGCTGGAAGTTGATGTTTTAGCAATATGATCTATTCAACAATGGGTAAATAGCCCAGGTGAAGAATGGTGTTGAGAGCAAAGTATGATGAATGTATTGGTGACCGGCGGGGCCGGGTACATTGGGGCACATGCAGTGCGGGTGCTAAAAAGTGCAGGCTACGGGGTTGTGGTGTTGGATAACTTCAGCCGGGGGCACCGTGAAGCTGTGAAGGACTTTACCGTAATTGAAGGCGATATTGCTGACCAAAAGCTGGTCGGTCGAATCTGCCGGGAATTTAAGGTGGGAGCGGTGATGCATTTTGCCGCTCACAGCCAGGTGGGGGAGTCGGTGGAGAAACCGGCTCTTTATTATGAAAACAATGTAATTGGCGGGCTGATGCTGCTCGAAACGGTTCGAGAGGTCGGGGTTCAGTATTTTGTCTTTTCTTCCAGTGCCGCGGTTTACGGGGAGCCGGAGCAGGTGCCAATCAGGGAAGAACACCCATTAAAGCCGGCTAACCCCTATGGCGAAAGCAAGGTAATTCTGGAAAAGGCCCTGCACTACTACGAGCTAGCTTACGGGATAAAAGCGGTGTCACTGCGCTATTTTAATGCAGCCGGGGCGGCGGCAGGGGGCGAAATTGGTGAAGACCACGATCCGGAAACACACCTGATACCGCTTGCACTGCAGGCGGTTTTGGGGCAGCGGGAGAAGCTGGTGGTTTTCGGTAACGACTACCCGACCCCGGATGGAACGGCAGTGCGCGACTATATTCACGTTGAAGATTTAGCAGATGCTCATTTACTTGCGCTTCAGGCTCTGGTAGAAGAGCGAGCGGGGGCGGTTTACAACCTGGGCAACGGCCAGGGTTATTCTGTGCTTGAGGTGCTTGAGGCTGTGGAGCGGGTGACCGGAAAAAAGGTGTCATATGAAATAGGGGCCCGCAGAGCAGGCGACCCGGCGGTACTGGTAGCTTCGGCAGAAAGGGCAGTGCGTGAGTTGGGTTGGAGGGCTAAACTTGGTGAGCTTGATAATATCGTTAGCAGCGCCTGGCGTTGGCATCGTAAGTAGTATTTAACCCTGCAGCCCCAACCGACTGAGTTAGGGACCCGCTAATTTTGCAGGTTTTAAAAATCGCGGTAGGCATCATCTTTATCGAAACCGAAATCAAAGTCACCATCATCTTCTTCTAAATGCTTCTTTTTTTTATCTTTTCGCTTTTTTTCTTTCTTTGGTTGCTTTTCCACCGGTTCTTCCATGTAATAGCCGTAATAGCCATAGGGGTCGAGGTGCGGAGGAACACCGTTAATGACCGCGCCAATCAGGTTGGCCTTGGCCATTTGCAGCTGCTGGTGCACTTTTTGTGCTTCTTCTTTTGTGGTTTCGGCGTAAGCTACAACCAGCACAGTGGCATCGGCCATCTGGGCCAGGATGGAGGCATCGGCCATGTTCAGCATGGGCGGGGAATCGAGAATAACGTAATCGTAGCGATGCTGAAATTCTTTCAGGGCTTTAACCATTTTACGGCTGGCTAAAAGCTCGGCTGGATTTGGTGGAACCGGCCCGCTGGGGATAACCTCCAGGTTGGGAACAAGGGTTTTATGGCGGGCGGCATTCATATTTAAATCTTCTTCGATCAGCATGGTAGTAAGGCCGAAAAAGTTTTTACATTTAAAGACGTTGTGCAGCTTGGGCCGCCTGAGGTCGGTGTCGACCAACAGCACTGAAGAACCGGCCTGGGCCAGGGTTAACCCTAAATTTGTAACGGTGGTGGTTTTGCCACAGGATGGGTGAGCGCCAACAACCAGGATTGACTTGGTCAGGTTGTCCAGGGTCATGAACTGGATATTGGTGCGCAGGGTGCGGTAGGCTTCCGAGGCGGCCGAGTGGCCGTCAGTCATCGCTACCTGCAATCCTTCAACTTCTTCTCTGTGTCGTCTGCTCATGGTTATTTACGCCTTTCTTCATTTTCAAAATCAGGAATTACCCCCAGCACCGGTACGCCTAAATATTTTTGCACATCATCAGAAGTTTTGATGGTGTTATCGAGATGCTCGAAAAGAAAGGCCAGTGCTACAGCAATCATCAGGGCCAGGACAAAGGCAACGGCCATGTTCAGGGTGGTGCGCTGGTTTACCGGCCGGTTGGGAACCTGGGCAGGGTTTAAAAGCTGTACATTATCAAGGCGGGCTGTATCGGTTATGAATGACATCAGCACGCCGGTAACATGGTCGGCTATTTCAAAGGCCCGGTTGGGGCTGGTATCGGTTACAGTTATGGTAGTAACATCGGCAACAGTAATGTCAATTTTAGCCCGCAGATCGCCTGCTGTGTAGGGGAGGCTCAGTTCACCGATAATCCGCTGCATGCTGTCCAGGCTGAGAGTAAGCTGCTTGCAGCTTTCCACAACCTGCCGGGTTGAAGCTACATCGTGACGCACAACTCCGCTGCCTTCTACAGTTTCGGTAAAGGGCAGCACCAGCAGGGTTGCCGAAGATTCATATTCGGGAGTAAAAAAATACTGGCTGACGCCGTAGGTAATCAGCGCTGCCAATATGGGCAGAAATAACAGCAGTTTCCAGCGTTTGAGGAGAACCTGCCCTATTTCAATTAAACTGATTTCTTCTTCCACTGCTGCATTCACCTCAATTCGGTTTCTATTTTAGTATTCTATCTCATAACAGCTGTATCCTGCAAACTACTATTTTAATACCGTTTTTTCAATGATGGAATAATTATGACTGGGCGCCGGTATTAAATAGATTTTTTAGCTCGCCGATAAAGCGGCGCAGGCCTTTATCTTCACTTGCTTCTTCTTCCACCGGTTGCAGAAGTGGGGAATTACCCAGCTTGGAAGCAATAGCATAAAGGGCGGTGGAGGGCGCTATGTCGGGATACTGCAGGATAAAGGGAAACATTTCGCGCATCGATTGCCCGACCTGCCTGCTCTCGGGGATGGTGCCCAGGTATTCCAGGGGCTGATCAAGGTGAGCCCGGCAGGTATTGAGCAGGTTCAGTTTGACCCTGGTCTCCTCGGACTGTTTTTCAACCCGGTTAATCAGCAGCTTGATATTCAGCCTTTCTTTGCGCCTGGCAATAGTTTTAATCAGGGCATAGGCATCAAGTACGGCATGCGGGTCGGGGTTTGTAACTAAGATAATTTCATCGGCGGCCATTAAGAAGTTGGTTACATTGCTTGATATTCCGGCCCCGGTATCCAGTATGACCAGGTCGCAGTTATGGTCAAGCTCGTTAAATGAATTGACCAGGCGGGTAAACTGCCAGTCGTTCAGGTTGGCCAAATTGTCGAGGCCGGAAGATCCGGGCAGAATTAACATTCCTTCGGGGCCTTCGACCAGGATTTCAGTTAAGGTTTTATCGCCGTTGATCAGGTGAGAGATGTTGTAGGGCGCTTTCAGGTTTAAAACAAACTCTACGTTGGCCGTGCCAAGGTCGACATCAATCAGGCAAACCCGGTTGCCGAGGCGGCTCAGGGCAATGCCCAGGTTGATGGAAAGGGTGGTTTTGCCGACCCCGCCTTTTCCACTGGTTATAGCGATAACCCGGGTGGCTCCCGCTTTTTTCTCCTGACTTCTGCCACTGCGGGAAATGGCGTGGGGCAGGGTTATGGTAACTGTTCTTTCAGGCTGGAAAGTGCGGGAAAGAATTTCAGCATGGAACGAATATTCACTGCTGGCCCCGGCGGGATATACTTTCAGGATGGTGCCGACCGGTAACAGGGTTAATTTTCCCTGGAGCATGGGTGCGGCAATAACCAGCTTTTTTTCATCAACAAAGAGGACCTTGCTGTCGTAATTACCTTTGAACAGCGGGTTGCTGGTGGTAAGTTTTAAGGGCATGTCGGGATGTAACAATTATGCAGCCTCCTGATGCTTTTATGCCGGTTTGGTTAAAGTTTTATTTTGTGTAATTATACATCATTATTGATCATTCATCTTCTTCATCAGCAGGCAACTCCGGTTCCGGTTCGGGATCGGGCTCAGGTGCAGGCTCCGGTCCCCGGGAGAGAACCAGGTTAACCGAACTGCCCTTGTTCACAGTAGCGCCAACTGCGGGGTTCTGGCTGGTTACCTGGTATTCGGGTGCGCTGGGGTGATACTCTGAACGTATTTCACCGACAACCAGCCCTGCTTCTGTGATCATGGCGCGGGCCACTTCAACCGGCTGGCCGATCAGGCGTGGTACTTCCACCCTGTTGGCCGGGTCTTCCTTTGGTAAAATGGTTACCTGGCAGCGGGCTGAATAGCGCCCATCCACGGTTCTGACCGTTATGAAAACTTCGCCGGGGGCAAAAGCCCTGATTCCGGCCCGGCGGCCAGTTTCCTGGTAGACGGCGGCTATTTCGGAATCGCCGGAAGACCAGGTGACAGAAGGGTTGGTAGCATCGGAGGGGATAACTGTTGCAACCAGGGTGGCCGTTTCGCCCGCCCTGAGGGTAATTGAAGTTCTGTCGAGGCTGACCCCGGTTACCGCCACCGAGGTAGAGGTAACGGTAACAGTGCAGATGGCAGTCAGGTTGTTTCCCGCTGTAGTTGCCGTAATTGTTGAGCTTCCCGGGTTTCGCGGGCTGACAAATCCATTTTCGTCAACCGCAGCAACAGTGCTGTTGCTGCTGGCCCAAAAGACAGCAGTTTCGGTAGCCTCTTCAGGAAGAATTTCAACATTAATTTGTGCCCCTGCCCCCCCGGAAACCAGGGTAAGCTGTTCGGGTTCAAGGGATATTGATTCAGCGGCAACCTGCTGCAGGCGCCCATTGATCCAGACTGCTGTTTTAATAGTACCGTCGGGTTGAGTAAGGGTTCCTTCGCCGTGCTGCCTGTCTTCAGACCAGCTGCCTTCATAAATTGAGCCGTCGGCAAAAATCATCGTCCCGCTGCCGTGGCGCCTGTCTTTAATCCACTGGCCGTAATATTCAGAACCATCAGGGTAATAGGCGCGGCCCTCGCCGTGTTTCTGACCGTTGTGCCACTGCCCTTCGTAGCTTACACCTGCGGGGTTGTGGTAGATACCGTAACCTTCCTGGCGATCTGCAACCCAGTAGCCCCTGTAAAAAATCTCATTGGGCCAGATATAAATACCGCGGCCTTCTTTTTTGCCGCTGTCCCATTCGCCGTGGTAGGCAGAACCGCCCGGCAGCATGAGACTACCCCGCCCATGATATTCGCCCATCTGCCATTCGCCGGCATACTTGATGCCGTCGGGATGAATCCAGGTGCCACGGCCGTGTCTTTCTCCTTCGTAAAAATCCCCGGCATAGTAAGCGCCGCCCTGGTGTTTCCAGGTACCGAAACCATGAGGTAACCCGTTTAAGGTTTCACCGTTGAAAGTTTCTGCGGGGGTGCGTCCGATGAAGTAAAAAATAACAATCAGCGCTATAACCAGGGCGATTGTTACCGCCAGGCGAATAATTATTCTCAGGGGTTTTTTTTCGATGAAGTTAGCTTTCATTAAAAGATATGTTTCTACGTAAATGAAGTAAATCCTACCGCAAAAACTGCTAAATTTATCTTACCTACGGTAAAAACGTGCGATTAGTTGCAGAAATACTTGCCATAATATTGTATAATAGTAATAGATTATTACTTAGGAAAGATGAAGGCTGACATCATTTAGAATAGCCGGGAAGGTTTATTAATGCACATATATATAATTGCCCAGTACCTGAATGTTCCGGGTAACGGAGAAGACAGGTTAATAAAACTGGGCCGGGAATGGATTTTCCAGGGACACCAGGTTACGATCTTTACAATTAACAGCGGCAGTGATCTTGATCTCGGGGAGAAAAAAGTTGGTTTACTTGAACAGAACGGAATCCCCCAGGTTACTTTTAATACGCCGTATAACCCTGAAATGGGCAGCCGTGGTAAACTTATTTCTTACTTGCAGTTTGCCCGCATGGTAGTCAGGCAGGGAAGAAGTTTGCCCAGCCCGGATTTAATTATTGCGGTTTCACCTCCGCTGACTGCTGCCTGGGCAGCGCTGAAGCTGAGCAGGGAAACCGGTGTACCGCTGGTAACCGAGGTGCGCGAGCTCTGGCCCGATGCCCCGCAGGAGCGGGGAAGCCTGCGTAATAAGCTGCTGATTAAGGCAGCCAAGCACCTGGAAGAAAAAGTGTATGAACACTCGCAGCGCATTGTGGCCTGCGGGGAGGAAATAGCCAATGCGGTTAAAGAACGCTGGGTGGAACGGGCCAAGGTAGCGGTGATAAATAACAGTTGTGAAACCAGGCAATTACTGGATATTTACAATTCTATTCTAGGTTCTTTGAAAAGGTAGCAGATTCGTAGAGAATGATATATATTATAGATAATTTATACTGGGCAGGGAGGAAAAATTATGGCCATTTCACGTAGAGAGACAAGAAAAAAGAAAAAGGCCGCCGGGAAATCAAAGCTTTTCAAAACGGTGGCAACGCTGTTGATTATTGCCGGAGTGGTGATTTTAGGCTATGCCGGGTTGCAGAGGGTCTTGGTTGAGTATAATCAGGCCAAGCTGCGCGATGCCTTTGAAGCGACAGCCGGATTTAGCCATCTGGACCGCAGTGAAAAAATTGAAGAGGTGTATATTACTGAGTGGCAGCCGATGCGCCTTGTTATTCCAGCCATCGAGGTTGACCTGATGGCAGTTGGTGACGGTGATGTTTTCAGTAAAACACTCCTGGATCAGGGGCCGACTCACTTTAATGATTTAACTCACCTTGGCGTAAACGTGCCGGGTGACCTGCCGAATACGGAAAAGGGTAATGTTGTATTTGCCGGGCACAGGGCCGGTCGCTGGAATTTCTTTTTAAACATAAACGAGCTTGAAGAAGGCGACGAGATTTACCTTGATGTAGGCGGTTATCGCTTTATCTACATGGTTGAGTGGGTGGAAGTTTTCAGCAAATATGACTGGGACCCTATAGAGACAACTGACTACCCGGCTATTACGCTGCAAACCTGTGATCCGCCACATGTATCGAATCCTGACTGGCGCCTGATGGTTCGCGGGGCGCTGGAAACGGTGGAGCCTATTCCGCTGGAAGCTCCTGATGCTAACTAAAGGGCTTTTTATAGGGTAATATGCATAAATTAACCCGGCTTTCAATGAATTTATCATCATAAATATAATTGAAGCCGGGTTTTCTATAGTCAAGAGGGGTACAGATGAATAAAAAAGCCAGTGAAGAAACAAATAACAGTAATAAACTCTGCCGTTTCTGCAGGACACCTCTGAAAGAAACTTTTGTAAACCTGGGTCTTTCGCCCTTGGCTAACGCTTATAGAAAAAAGGAGGAACTGCAGCTTGCTGAGCAGTTTTATCCCCTGCATGTGTTTGTCTGTTCCAACTGCTTGTTAGTGCAACTTGAAGAGATTGAGAGCCCACTGGAGATATTCAGCGAATATCTCTATTTTTCGTCTTTTTCCAGCAGTTGGCTTGAGCATGCCGCGCGGTTTGCCGGGGATGCTGTAAAACGGTTCGGCCTGGATGACCAAAAGCTGGTAATTGAATTCGGCAGTAACGACGGTTACCTGCTCCGTTATTTTAAAGAAGCCGGGGTTAAGGTGCTCGGTATTGAACCGGCTGAAAATGTTGCTGCTGTGGCGCGCCGGAATGGTATCGACACGGTAGCTGACTTTTTCGGCAGCGCCCTGGCTGCAGAACTAACCGGCAGGGGACTGAAGGCCGATTTAATTGTCGGCAATAATGTTATAGCCCATATCCCCAATACTAATGATTTAATACAGGGGCTGAAAACCGTTCTGAACGAAGGAGGGGTGATCAGCCTCGAGTTCCCCCATTTGCTGAGCCTGATTGAAGAAAACCAGTTTGACACTATCTACCACGAACATTATTCCTACTATTCCCTGTATACCATGGAAAAAATTATGGCTGCCCACGGGCTACACTTGTTTGATGCCGAACTGCTGCAAACACATGGTGGTTCTTTAAGGGTGTTTGCCTGCCACAGCGGTGATGAACGGCATAAAAGATGCGAACGGGTGAAGGATATTCTCTTGCTGGAAGAGAAGAATGGTTTAATGAATATGGCTACCTACGCGGCTTTTGCTGAAAAAACGCGCAGAGTAAAAAGAGATATTTTAAAATTTATGATTGGGTTAAAGGAAGAAGGCTGCTCCATAGCCGCTTACGGAGCCCCGGCCAAGGGTAACACCCTGCTGAACTACTGTGGAATCGGCACCGATTTTATCGATTATACTGTTGATCTCAGTCCGCATAAACAGGGTTTATACCTGCCGGGAAGCCGTATTCCCATCTACGGGCCGGAGAAAATTTTCGAGACCAGGCCCGACTACCTGGTTATCCTGCCCTGGAACCTGAAAGCTGAAATTATGGAGCAAATGGCGGGGATCAGGGACTGGGGCGGTAAGTTTGTAACGTTAATTCCGGGTGTGGATACAGCCTGAGTTGATAAAACCCAGCCAGAAAGATTAAGAGGGGAAAGCGATGAAAGAAAAAATATTTATTACCGCCATTATTCTATTTTCGCTGGCGGCAGCGTGCGGCTGCAGCCCTTCTGAGCCGGAAGAGTTTGACGAAGCCGCCCTGATTGCTGTTAATGCTTATGTGGACGAAATGACCGCTGCCCTGCTTGATAAAACCCTGGAAGCTGACCTCAAGGGCTGGATCAGGGAACCTTACGAAGACGAACTGCCCCTGAGGTATGACGAGGAGAGAAGGGAATGGCTTGGTGAGCATGCAGAGAACCTGGAAGCAATTCACCGGAAACACCTGCAGGGCGACAACTTCCCCTCAGAGGAGCAGATCGCCTCGTGGCAGGTTGTGGTTATACGCGGCGAGGATGAATGGATGATGCAGGGAGGCGAGGTGCTGGCTGCCCTGGAAGAGCTGGAGAATCTCTACAATGATTTGACCGGCACTATCGAGATGATTAACAACAGCGGTGGTGAGCTTGACCTGGAACAGTCGGAAGATGTATTGCAGCTGCTTGAAGAGATTAGCCCCCGGGTTAAAGATGTTCGTGCCGTTTTTCATCGCTGAGCCTTGCTGCCTGAAGGGGATAAAAGTTAATGCAATTTAATCCAACAACGCTTGAGGGGGCTTTTTTGATTGAACCGGAACCGGCTATAGATGAGCGCGGTTATTTTGCCCGGGTTTTTTGCCGCAACCGCTTCAGGGAACAGGGCCTGGAAAGCGAATTTATACAGAACAGCATCTCGCAGAACAGCAGGCGGGGAACACTGCGGGGCATGCACTACCAGGTGGAATCGGCAGCAGAGATTAAACTGGTGCAGTGCCTGCGGGGCGCCCTGTATGACGTAATTATTGACTTGCGGCCGCAGTCGGCCACCTACTGTAACTGGTACGCAGTGGAACTGAGCGCTGAAAACGGCCGCCTGCTTTATGTGCCTGAAGGTTTTGCCCACGGGTTTCAGACTCTGAAAGACGATACCCTGGTTTATTACATGATTTCACAGGCCTATGCGCCTGAATATACCCGGGGAGTGAGGTGGGATGATCCGGCTTTTATGGTTGAATGGCCGTTGGCGAATCCGATTATGTCCGAAAAGGACAGACGGCTGCCGGATTACAGGCGATGAAAAAAGTTTTATTAACCGGGGCAAGCGGTTTTATCGGCTTGCACTGTCTCGAAGCATTGCTGGAACGAAGTTATTCCATTCATGCCGTCAGCGCCAGGGAAAGGGGCAACAGTTACCGTGAGCAGGTTGAATGGCACCATGCCGATCTGCATAATGCCGAGCATGTATTAAGGCTGATTGCGTCTGTTAAACCGGACTACCTGCTTCACCTGGCCTGGGATGTTACCCACGGTATTTACTGGCGTTCGCTGGAAAACCTGCGCTGGGTTAAAACCAGCCTGAACCTGCTGCAGGCCTTTATCGACGGGGGCGGTAAGAGAGCACTCCTGGTGGGCAGCTGTGCCGAGTACGACTGGAACTACGGTTACTGCACCGAAAATTTAACCCCGGTCCAACCGGAAACACTGTACGGGGTTTGCAAAGATGCCCTCCACCGGGTAGCCACGGCGGCTGCTGCTGAAAAGGGTGTTAGTTTGTCCTGGGCGCGGCTCTTTTTCCTTTTCGGGCCGGGAGAACACGGCGACCGCCTTATTCCGGCGGTTATAAATTCACTGCTGCAGGGAGAAGAAGCGCTCTGCACCCATGGTGAACAGATTCGCGATTATATTTATGTTAAAGATGCGGCGGCAGCCCTGGCAGCATTGCTGGAAAGCCAGGTGGAAGGGCCTGTAAATATTGCATCCGGCCGCCCGGTTGTGCTGAAAGATTTGATTGCCGAAGCGGCAGAAACTACCGGCCGGCCCGACCTGGTTCGGCTGGGAGCGATTGCTGTTGAACCGGACGACCAACAGCTGCTGCTGGCCAATACCCGGCGCCTGAATGAAGAGGTAGACTGGCAGCCACGCTACAATTTGAAACAGGGTTTGATGGAAACTGTGGAGTGGTGGCGCAGGAAAACAGCTAAGTGATCTATCGGAAGAAATAACCTCTGACCGGCTCCCTGAGATTGAAAAAGCGGAAAGAGGCTTTCATAATATTGGAAGGGTTGTGCACTTGAGTGAAAACGACGGACAAGTTAAAGGTGATTATTATCGGCACCGGTTACGTGGGGCTGACTACAGGGGTGGCCCTTGGTTACCTGGGGCACCGCGTTACCTGTGTTGATAGTAACAGGGCAATTATCGACAAACTGGAGCGGGGCATTTCGACTATTTATGAACCCGGGTTGGAAGAGCTTTTGCAGGAGGGATGGAATAGTTTATTGTTTACCGGTAACCTGCAAGATGAACTGCCCGGGGCTGATATCGTGATTATAGCAGTGGGTACTCCGTCGAAAAATAACGGTGATACCGATTTATGCTATGTTGAAGCGGTAGCCGCCGAAATCGGTTCGGCTATGGACCCTGAAAACCCGCCTGTAGTGGTTAACAAGTCGACTGTGCCCATCGGCACGGCCCGCCGGGTTGAAACGATAATTAAACAGGAAATGGAGCGCCGGGGTGAAAAAATACAGGTTAGTGTGGCTTCAAACCCCGAGTTTTTAAGGGAGGGTGCAGCCCTTAACGATACATTTTACCCCGACCGGGTCGTGGTTGGCACTGAAGATGTCAGGGCTTTAAACCTGCTGCGCCAACTGTATGCCCCCATCCTGGAACAAACATTTACTCCCCCGGCAGCGCTGCCCCGCCCCGAGGGATACCGGCTGCCGGCCCTGGTAACCACCAGTCCGACCAGCGCCGAGCTGACCAAGTATGCTGCCAACGCCTTTTTGGCGACAAAAATTTCATTTATAAATGAAATCTCTGCCATTGCTGACAAGGTGGGAGCCGATATTACTGAAGTAGCCAAGGGTATCGGCCTTGACAAGCGGATTGGGCCCGGCTTCCTCCAGGCCGGAGTGGGCTGGGGCGGAAGCTGTTTTCCCAAGGACGTCCGCGCTATTTTGTTTACCGCCGGCCAGTATAATTGTGAAATGCCGCTGGTTATGGCCGCCCAGGAGGTTAACCGGCGCCAGCGTAAAAAAGTGATTGAAAAACTGCAGCAGACCCTGAAAGTAATCAGGGGCAGCACGGTTGGTGTTTTAGGCCTGGCTTTTAAAGCGAACACTGATGATATTCGCGAATCACCGGCCATTGATATAATTGCCGGGCTGCTTGAAATGGGGGCCCGGGTAAAAGTTTACGACCCGGTGGCAATGGAAAAATACCGCACCACTTATCCCGACCAGGACATTGTTTACTGCAGCTCCGTTGAAGAGACGGCTGCCGAGAGCGATGCCCTGGCTCTGCTGACCGACTGGGACCAGTTCAGGCATGTAAGGTGGGAGCAGATAGCCCCCCTGATGAATAAAAAGATAGTTGTTGACGGCCGCAATATGCTGGAACGTGATGACCTGGTTGGTCACGGCTATGTATATACCGGCATTGGTCGGCAATAAAAAAGATATAACAGCAAAAAAGGTTTTTGCAGTGCAGGCAGGTGGGGGAGGTTAACCGGCAATTAAAATTGTGTATATTATAACCAGGGCCGACGACCTGGGCGGGGCCCAGGCCCATGTACGCGATCTGGCAACAGCGCTGCAGCAGCGGGGCGAGGAGGTTATTGTCCTGGCCGGTGGGAAGGGTGTGTTCTTCGAGCAGTTAAAAGTACTTAATGTAGCCTGCCTGCCGGTAAAGAATCTGGTTCACCCGATCCGCCCACTTAAGGATATTAGTGCCTTAATGGAGATAAAAAAGCTGCTGCGCGATATTGCCCCCGACCTGGTGGCAACCCACTCCAACAAGGCCGGGCTTCTGGGACGCCTGGCGGCGAAAATGTCAGGCATACCGGCAGTGCATACATCACACGGTTTTTTATTCGGCGGCGGGGAAAAGCAATTATCCGGCCGTTTTTACCGTTTAATGGAGAAAATTGCCGCTGCTGCCGGGGAGATGGTTATTGCCGTTTCGCAGAGCGAATACCACCTGGCGACACAATTAAAGGTGATCCCGCCCAATAAAATAACCGTTATCCACAACGGCATTGCCGGCCTGGGCGAACCAGGCCGGGCGAAACCGCAGAGAGAACCGGCGCGAATAATTATGGTTTCCCGCTTTGCCAAGCCCAAGGATCACCAAACCCTGCTTGAAGCGCTGGCAGGGCTGAAAGATCTTCCCTGGAGCCTGCAGTTGGTTGGTGACGGGCACGGGCGGGTTCAGGCAGAAATGCAGGCCAGGCAGTTCGGCCTTGAAGATAAAATTGAGTTTACCGGCACCAGGAGCGATGTAAATGATCTTTTGGCAGCAGCCTCTATTTTTGTGCTCAGCTCCCGGCGGGAAGGGTTCCCGATCAGCATTTTGGAAGCGATGCGCGCCGGATTACCGGTGGTTGCTTCCAGGGCGGGCGGAGTTGCAGAAGCGGTGGCCGATGGCGATACCGGTTACCTTTTTGAACCCGGGGACAGCGCGGGGCTGCGCAGCCACCTGGAAGAGCTGATTTTGAATCCTGCCTTGCGTGAAGAGCTGGGGCGGGCCGGCCGCCAGCGTTACCTGGAACAATTTACCCTGGAAAAGATGGCAGCCGAAACGTTAAAAACATACTATACAGTGACCGGGCAGACAGCAGCGCCTTAAACTGGCGAATAATATTGAGCGCTCCCGGTTTTATTGTTACAATGCAAATAACAATATATTAACCGGAATATAAGCAAAATGAAACTGAATAGAGCGGGGCATAAATTGAGAAGAGTTTTAACGGGGGAGGCAGAAATATGAAAGTGGTAATTCTGGCCGGCGGAATGGGTACCAGGCTGGCCGAAGAGACGGTAACAAGGCCGAAGCCGATGGTTGAAATTGGCGGGAAACCGATTATCTGGCATATCATGAAGCATTATGCCCACTACGGATTCAAGGAGTTTGTAATCGCCCTCGGCTACAAGGGCGAGATAATCAAGCGCTATTTTCACGATTATTTTCACCTTAACGGCAGTATGACTATATCACTGACCGACGGAAAAATGGAAGTTCACGATGCTGTTAAAGAAGACTGGCTGGTTCACCTGATTGATACCGGCCTGCTGACCAACACCGGCGGCAGAATAAAACGACTGGAACCCTGGCTTGATGAGGATACCTTTATGCTTACCTACGGTGACGGGGTCTGTAACGTGGATCTAAACAACCTGCTGAGCTTTCACCGCGCCAGCGGTAAACTGGTTACGGTGACAGCGGTACGGCCTCCGGCCCGCTTTGGGAGCCTCAACTTTACCGAGGGCAACCTGATTACCGAATTTGTAGAAAAACCCCTGAGCGGCGAGGGCTGGATTAACGGCGGGTTCTTTGTAGTGAATAAAGGCGCTCTTGAATATATAGAAAGCGACCTGCCCTGGGAGAGCGAACCACTGCGTAACATTGCTGCAGCAGGGCAGCTGGTAGCATACCGGCACGATGATTTCTGGCAGTGCATGGATACCTACCGGGAGCTGAAAATACTTGAGAATTACTGGAAGAGCGGCCAGGCTCCCTGGAAGATCTGGTAAAGGAAAGACGGAGGTGAGGGTATGAAAGGGGAAAACAGTTTTTGGCTCGACAGGCCGGTTATGGTTACCGGGGCCAGCGGGTTTTTAGGGGGCTGGCTGGTCCGGGGCCTGATTGAAGCAGGGGCAGATATTGTCTGCCCGGTGCGGGACTGGGTTCCTGCTTCCCAGCTGATTCGCAGCGGCCTGGCTGAAAAAATTAACCTGGTCAGGGGTGATATCACCAGGCAGAAACTGCTGGAGAGGACAATCGGTGAATACGAGGTTAAGACGGTTTTTCACCTTGCTGCCCAGACCATAGTGCCGATTGCCAACCGCAACCCTGTTTCGACCTTTGAGAGCAACATTAAGGGCACCTGGAGCCTGCTGGAAGCCTGCCGGCGCAGTTCCACGGTAGAGCAGGTAGTGGTGGCTTCGTCAGACAAGGCATACGGCGAGCATGAAGAGCTGCCCTACCATGAAGAGCTGCCCCTGCAGGGGGATTACCCCTACGATGTGAGTAAATCCTGTTCCGACCTGATCAGCCAGTGCTACTTTTCTTCTTACGGGCTGCCGGTGGCGATAACCCGTTGCGGGAATTTTTTTGGCGGGGGTGACCTGAACTGGAACCGGATAGTACCCGGCACAATTCGCTCGGTGCTGCGAGGTGAAAGGCCGGTTATCCGCTCTGACGGCGATTATATTCGCGATTATTTCTATATTGAAGACGGTGCGGCCGCCTATCTGCTGCTGGCTGAAAAAATGGCTGAAAAGGCTGAGCTGGCCGGGGAGGCTTTTAATTTTTCAAACGAGATACAGCTTACTGTTTTGCAGCTGGTGGAGATGATTCTGCAGGTAATGGAGTCTGATCTTGAGCCGGATGTGCGTGGAAATGCATCGCGGGAGATCCGCCACCAGTATTTAAGCGCTGCCAAGGCGCGTGAAGTGCTCGGCTGGGCCCCCCTGTATTCCATGGAAGAGGCGCTGGCCCTGACGGTAGAGTGGTACAGGGGGTTTTTTGAGAGTGCTGATTAATATCCTGGTTTCCACTATCGACAGGGGTATTGAAAAAGTGGAAAACTTGCTGCTGCCTCCGCGCCCCGACCTGGCCTATGTAATATCACACCAGGTTACCGATGAAAAATACCGGGCTATTCCACAGGCCCTGCAGCGTGATGATGTTAAAGTGGGGCAGCTTGAAGGGCGGGGATTGTGCCGCAACCGCAACAGTTCCATAGCCATGGCCGACGGGGATGTGGCCCTGCTGTCCGATGACGATGTCCGTTACCGCGATGAATATATTGACAACCTGATTGAGGCGTTTGACAGGGACAGGGATATGGATGTAGGTTGTTTCAGAATTGCCACTCCCCCCGGTGACGGGGATTACAAGGATTATGCCAAAGAAGCATATTTATTAAACAGGGAGAGCAGGCATTACTTATCGACAATTGAAATTGCTTTCCGGGTTAAGGCGATCAAGAGCCGGGGCCTGAGCTTTGACGAGCGCTTTGGCCTGGGCAGTGCCCTGAACAGTTTCGGTGAAGAAGCTGTTTTTATCCACGACTGTATCAGGGCCGGGCTGCAGGTAAAGTATTTTCCGCTTTACGTGGTGGAGCATGCCCGGGTGAGCACAATTAAGTCAATAGAAAGGTTTGCCACAATCAATACGGTATTTAAAGGCGCTTATGATGCCCGCCGCTACGGTTGGCTGGCCCTGCCGGCCGCTTTATATGATACCCTGCGCTACCGGGTTTTAATATGCGGTGAAGGCAGGCGGCCAGTTGATTACCTGAAAGAACGAATGCAGGGTGTTAGCTACATTCTGCGCAAGTGAAATTAACCTGTTAAACGGGGAAAGGTGTTGCTGTTTTGCAACCGCTGGTCAGTGTATTATTACCGGTTTATAACGGTGAAGCTTATTTACGCGGGGCGATCGAGAGCGTTCTGGCGCAGGATTACCCCAACTTTGAATTCGTGATTGCCGACAATGCTTCCACAGACGGCACCGCGTCTATCATTGCAGATTACAGCGATGACAGGCGGTTGCGGGTTATTCGCAACAGCGAAACGGTGCCGCGCCTGGTTAACTTCAACATTGTTTTTACCGCGGCAGACCTAAAAAGCCGCTGGTTTAAGTTTGTCGGTGACGACGACCGGCTGTTGCCCGGCTGCCTGGAAGAGATGGGGCGGGCCGGAGAAGAGCATAAGAGCGCCGGGCTGGTCTGTTCCCATTATTACAACGGGGGCGAACTGGTTTCAGGCGTACTTCCGCCGGATGTATCCCTGGTTGAGGGACCCAAAATTTTGCAGCGCATGCTGGTAGATCCCGGGGCGCGAAGCACCATATTTTCACCGGCCTCGCTGCTGATTAAACCTGGTGTTTACCGGGAAATGGGCGGCTTCAGAACAGACCTGCTGCACGCCGATGCCGAGCTGTTTTACCGTATTTTGAATCGCTACGACCTGGCTTACGTGCACCGGCCCCTGGTGCAGATCGGTTATCACAGTGCATCGGGACAGGCTGAGAGCACGGCAAAAGGAGATACTTTCAGGGAAGCCTACCTGATTCGCTACCGCAACCTGAAGTTGTACGACCGGGTTAAGCTGAAGTGGACTGAGGTAGAAAAGATAAAGAATAACCTGGTTAACGATTCATTTGGCTTTATGCTGGGCCGGTTTCTAAAAGGCGATTTAAGGGGAGCGCTGCAGCACCTGGGAGCTATTCCGGCAGCGGCGCTTTACCATGTGCCGCTCAGCGCACTGTATTTTACTGCCCTGGCTTTGAAAAAAATTATCCGCCGCGAGCCGGTTCGCCTGTTTACCGGGCAGAAGAAAGCGGATTAAAAATTGGCAGGGCAGGCCCAAGTTATTCGAAAAAGGAAGTGACTGGTTATGTTCAGCGGCAAAACATTAATGATTACCGGAGGAACGGGTAGCTTTGGCAATGCCGTCCTGGAGCGTTTTCTGAATAGCGATATCGGTGAAATCAGGATATTCTCGCGCGATGAGAAAAAGCAGGATTCGATGCGCAAGAGATATAACAGCAGTAAACTGAGGTTTTACCTGGGCACGGTGCGCGATTTGCAGAGCATCAGGAATGCCCTGCACGGGGTAGATTATATATTTCATGCCGCAGCCCTGAAACAGGTGCCTTCCTGTGAATTTTTCCCGGTTGAAGCGGTGAATACCAATGTAATCGGCACGGAAAATCTTTTAACGGCCGCCATTGAAGAGGGGGTCAAAAAAGTAATTTGTCTCTCAACCGACAAGGCTGCTTACCCGGTTAACGCCATGGGTATTTCAAAAGCGATGATGGAAAAGGTATTCATTGCCAAATCGAGAACTGTTGACCCGGGGAGGACTTTGATCTGCGGAGTGCGCTACGGCAATGTCATCTGTTCGCGCGGTTCAGTGGTGCCCCTGTTCATTGAACAGATTAAGAGTGGCCAACACATAACCCTGACCGACCCCAAAATGACCCGCTTCATGATGAGTTTGGATGAGGCGATTGACCTGATTCTGTATGCTTTTGAACATGCGGAATCGGGCGATCTGATGATCCAGAAGGCGGAATCGTGCTACATGAGCGACCTGGTGCAGGCCCTGAAGGAAATTTTTAATGCCGACAATCCGGTTGATATTATCGGCACCCGGCATGGAGAAAAGGTTTACGAGGTGCTGCTGACCAGGGAGGAATCGGCCAAGGCGGTTGACCTGGGCGGTTTTTACCGGGTGCCGGCAGATAACCGGGATTTGAATTACTCCCTCTATTTTGAGCAGGGGTCGGACCTGATTACCGGCGCTGTGGAGTATAATTCCAACAATACGCAGATTATGTCGGTGGGGGAAATAAAGGAAAAGCTGCTCGGAATGAAGATGGTCAGGGAAGAGCTGGAAGAATGGAAAGGTCGCTGAGATAATGAAAGTTCTGGTTACCGGTGCGTCGGGCTTTATTGGCAAAAACCTTGCCGCGGCCCTGGAGAATAACAAAAAAGCCGTGGTGCTGCCCTTTAACAGCGAAAGTGACCCGGCCCTGCTTGATATTTATTGTGAAGAATGCCGTTTTGTTTACCACCTGGCAGCGGTGCACAGACCGAATGACCAGGGCGATTTTGACCGGGTTAACCACCTTTTTTTTGCCGGGCTGCTGGAGAAGCTGCGCTTTAAAAACAATCACTGCCCTGTGCTGCTTCCCTCGTCGATTCATGTGGGACAGGATAACGTTTATGGCAGCAGCAAGCTGGCAGCTGAAGCAGCCCTGATAAAACACTCCCGGCTGAGCGGGGCCAGGGCTATAATTTACAGGCTTACCAACACTTTCGGTCGCCATGCCAGGCCGAATGGTCATTCCGTGGTGGCTACGTTCTGCTACAATATTGCCCGCGGCCTGCCGGTTATGATCAGTGATCCGGCGAAAGTAATGAAATTTTATTATATTGATGATGTGGTTAACGCTTTTACCGCCCATCTTGAACAGGACATTGCGCCGGGGGAAGACGGTTTTTACCGACTGCCCGGGAAACTGGAGCACGTAATTACGCTGCAGGAGCTGGCCGATCGCCTGTATTATTTTAAAGAAAAACAGGAGCGGGGGGAAAAGCTCGCAAACCAGGATGTTTTTACAGCCAGGCTTTACGAGACTTTTTTAAGTTATCTGCCGGGTTGAGGATATATCACTGAATAGTCTCACGGTTGAAAAGCCGCCGGTTGTATCCAGGTGCTGCATAATTTTCAGGGAGAGAGTTGTGAGCCTTGCCAAATAAAGAAGAACAGCCAACTAGCGAACCTGTGCAAAAAGCTGCCGGTTATTTTAACTATCGCAAACTATTTTCCGATGTGGCCGTTTACAGTTCGGGAAACCTCGTAATCAAGGGTCTTTCCCTGATTTCCGCACCAATCTTTACCCGCCTTTTTGATCCGGCGCAGTATGGTGCCTGGAGTTATATCAATGTAATGGTTTCCCTGATGACCGGAATCATGCTGCTCGGAGGCGACAGCGCTTACACCCGTTTTTATTTCCAGTGCGAAAGTGAAGAGGAAAAAAAGAGCCTGACGGTAACCTGGTTTTCTTTTCTGGCTGTTTGGAGTGTAATAGCGCTGGCAGCAATTTTGCCTTTCAGTGAAACGTTATCGACTTGGATGATGGGTGGTGAGGGCTATAAAACCGCCTGGGTAATCGGCCTGGCCTCAAGCCCCCTGGCGATGATGAACCTGATTTTGGCCCAGGCCCTGCGTAATACATTCCGGGCCCGAGAATTTGCCCTTTTTAACGTGGCAACTGCAGTTTTGACAATATTATTGGCTGTTATATTTGTTACAGTTTTTGACATGGGTGTGGCAGGAGCCCTGCTGGGAGCTGCGGCAGCTTCACTGTTGATGATTCCGCTGCGGCTGTGGTCGGTGCGCGGTTTGCTGAGCCTGAATTTTTCGCTGGCCCTGGTTAAGAAGTTGCTGCTGTTCGGCTTGCCCCTTGTTCCGATGAATATAGCTTTCTGGTTGTTCAGCAACGGCGACCGCCTGATGCTGGCCCGGCTGGCCAGTCTTGAAGATGTTGGGCTTTATTCAATTGCCGGTTCTATGGCAGCGGTGCTGATGGTGCTGCAGAATGCTGTAGGCCAGTCGTGGCAGCCGCATGGTATAAAAGTTTACGAGGAAGACCGCGAGCTGGCAGCTGCGGTTTTTAAAAAAACAATGATTTATTTACTGGCAGTCTCCGGTTTTGTGGTTACCGCTTTTGTCGCCCTGGCCCAGGAGGTGCTCTTTATCCTGGTGCCGCCTGCTTACTATGCGGCATACTCGGTGATACCTTTCCTTGCTGTCGGCTTTCTGTTTTTCACCAGTGCCCATGTATCGGTTGTAGCGATATTGATAAAAAATAAAACGGTATATATTATGCTGGCCTGCTGGTTGGTGGCGGCACTTAATATTTTTCTGAACTGGATGCTGATTCCTCATTTCGGGATGATCGGCGCAGGGGCAGCAACCGCTGTTGCTTATATTCTGTTCGCTGCCAGCTATGCTTTGATTTCAAGGCGTCTGTGGCCGATTAGTTATCCGCACGGGGTTTTAGCACTACTGGTGGCTGTTCCCCTGGTTGCCATTGTTTTAATTGCCGCCGCTGCTCGCTGCGGGCCGGGAATACTAGTGAACCTGGCTTTGAAACTGATTGTGCTGGTGCTCTGCGGGCTGATCCTGTTTACCTTGGTGGCGAAAGCCGAGGGAAAGAGTTTACGGGAATTAATCGCAGGGCTGCTTAACAGGAAGGGATAAAAGCGATGAAGGTAATTTTTGCCGAATCACACAACCTGGACCGGCCCGACCCGGTTGGTTCGCACCAGTACATCCGCCTTTTTAAAGAGGCGGGGCATAACTGTCTCTGGCTCGGACCCGCGGTGAGCCCCATGCATATTTTCAAACCTGACCAGATAAACCGCCACCGTTTCAGGGTGTGGCGATCGGGCGGGCGCATTATGGAGGGGATTAAATGGCTGGTTCCTTTTACCCTGCTTTTTTACTACAATCAGCCGTTATTGCGCTCCCTGTATATTGGCCGCAACCAGTACCGTTTCTGCCTGCCTCCCCTGCCCGGTAAGCTGAAAAAAGCCGGGTTTGGCCGCACCGACCTGCTCTGGTGTGCCGGCCCCGTTGCTTACAGCCTGCTTGACCTGGTACCGCACCGTATTAGTTGTTATCGCCTGGCTGATCGGCTGGATCAGTTCAGCACTATACCGAACAATGTGAATGAGCTACAGGCAGACCTGGTTAAAAAGGTTGATTTTGTTCTGGCCACCTCCAGGGAGCTTGAAGAATGGGCTTTAACCATTCGCCGTGACCATGTTTACTACCTGCCGAACGGGGTTAGCGACCAATTTTTTGCCGACAGTGATTTTGAGCCGGATGATTTCCCGTCAACCGGGCTGCCGGTGGCCGTTTACCTGGGCACTATCGATACCCGTTTTGATCTTGAAACACTCACCAAGGCAGTTGGGGCCATGCCCGATATTTATTTTCTCCTGGTCGGGCCTGTTACCGACAACCGGCTGCTGCCCGGCTTGCAAAAATTACAGGAGCAGTTAAACTTTAAAATGGTTGGCCCCAAACCCTACAGCGAACTGCCAGCCTACCTCAAACGATGTAAGGTAGGTTTGATACCCTTTCATCTTAATGATCTGACGGCGGCGGTTAATCCTATTAAATATTATGAATACCTGGCCTGCGGCCTGCCGGTGGTAGCGCCGCCGATGCGTGAATTAACCGGGATGAACGGCCCGTTGAACATGTACAGGACAGCGAAAGAATTTTGTCAGGCCATCAGGAACGGGGTTAATACCGCAAAAGAAGATAGAGAGAAACTGGTGCGCTATGCCGAAAACCAGACCTGGAGGGCGCGCTATAAAGAAGTTGAAAAGATAATCGACAAATTAATGAGTGAAGACAATGTTTAGGAAAGGACAGGGTGAACCCGCGGATATGGCTGCCTGGCTGTCAATAATAATAATCGGGCGCAATGAAAGCGCTAACCTGCCGCTGTTATTTGCCTCGCTGCCTGCCGGAGATGGAATTGAGTGGATATATGTTGATTCATGCTCGGGGGATAATAGCATTGAGCTGGCCGGCCGGGCGGGGGCGGCGGTTTACCTGGTGGAGGCCGATTCTGTTTACGGCGCCGGAACAGGCCGCTACATCGGCACGCAGGAAGCGCAGGGCCGGTGGCTGCTTTACCTGGATGGCGATATGGTTCTGAAAAAAGAGTTTGTGGACTTTATGAAGAGACTCAAGCCTGATGTTGAAGGGAATGAACCGATTCTTCCCCCGGGAACGGCAGCTTTTTGCGGGCGAACTCTCAACCGTTATTTCGATAATAATGGCAGGATGGTTGCCGGGCGTGATTATGCCGTGCTGGTTAAAAAAGAGATGGGCGACCCGCAGTTGTGGGGTAAAGAAGCCCGTTATCACGGGGGGGCAGTTCTTTACAGGAGAGAAGCTGTGCTGAAAGCGGGAAACTGGAACCCGGCTGTTTACCAGCTGGAAGAGATTGACCTGTTCAGCCGAATCAGGGCCGGGGGCGGTTTGCTGCGGGCGGTAGACCTGCCGATGGTTGAACATAACACCCCGTTTTTAAGCCTTGCCGAGCGGCTGCGACTAAACTTTATGGCTCAATTCAGGGGTAAAAAACTTTACGGCCTGGGCCAGGTAATCACTGCCCGCGCCAAGGAGGGAGGGCTTGTTGCCTTTATCTGCACTTATCCCCAGCCTTTTATTGTCCTGGGCGGATTGCTGGCATCTATTCCACTGTTATTTTTCTGCCCGGCGGCCGCCCTGGCCCTTAACCTGGCCCTGGCCCTGTGGTTTGGCATAACAAAAAAGTGGTATTACTACCTGGTCTACCTCGGCAACCTGCTGCAAATGCTGCGCGGCCTGGGCCGTTACCGCCGTTTTGAACCGCGTTACCGCAAGGTTAAATAATTGTGACCTCCACGCTATAATGCTATAATGTTCTTCGTGATTTGCAGGAAAATATACCCTGTTTAAAGAAAGTGCATGAGAAGGATATTACAGCAATGGAGATAGAATGATGACCTCTAATATTAAGGGCAGTACTTCTAAAACAGATGGTATCCCAAAATGGCTGGTTGCCCTGGTTGATATTTCGCTGGCCAACCTGGGTATCTATATCAGTTTTTTACTGGTCAGCGGTGAGCTGCAGGGTTTTCAGATCGGCCCTCTGTTTCTGCTGCTGCCCTCGGTATCAATTGTTACTGTGCTGCTTTTTAGCAGTCTCGGCCTTTACTCGCGCCAGCGCAGCGGTTTTACCCCGGTAGTGCGGGCCTTGATTACCGGGGTGATCGGGCTATTCCTCTTTACCATCATATTTGCCTTTATGACAAGGGCATTTTTATTCCAGCGCATGGTCTTTGCCGTGGCCCCGCTGTTGCAATTTCTATTGCTGCTGGGGTGGCGGATTTTATACTGGCGCCTGGAGCTGTGGATACACGGACAGCAAAAACTGCTGGTAATCGGGGGGCGTGAAGAAGTTGAACAGGCACTGGAGAAACTGATGTGTCTCCCCCAGGGTCTTTACGAGGTTGTAAAGGTGCTTGAGCCCGGAAAAGCCGAGCAACTAAAAGAATGGCTTCCTGCTGTTGATGCAGTGATGATTGCCGGACCGCTTGATATGGAAGTTAAAAACAAAATAATCCGCGACAGTTTTAACCGCAGCCGCGAAGTTTTCATAGTTCCTGATCTTTATGAAATTATTCTCACCAGGGCGGCGATGACCCAGGTGCACGATACCCCTTTAATAGAATGCCGCGATTTACAGCTCAGCTTTTTCCAGTTGACAATAAAAAGACTGTTTGACCTGGTTCTTGCCGCTGTACTGGCCGTGCCGGCGCTACCACTATTTTTTATATCCGCCCTGGCTGTTGCAATCAGCAGCTCCGGACCGGTTATTTACAGCCAGGAAAGGGTGGGCCTGCAGGGCAGGGTATTTACCCTGTATAAATTGCGCACGATGATTGTTGACGCCGAGGGCGAAAGCGGGCCTGTTTTTGCCACCGAGGAAGACGACCGGGTTACCGCGGTGGGCAGGATTCTGCGGGCAACCAGGCTCGATGAGCTGCCCCAGATATATAATGTTCTGCGCGGCGATTTAAGCATTGTGGGGCCGCGTCCGGAACGGCCATTCTTCGTGGAGAAATTTGAGAAAGAGATGCCCGAATACAGCCTGCGTCACCTGGTAAAGCCGGGGATAACCGGCCTGGCCCAGGTAGCCGGCTACTATTCAACCAATACCCACGATAAGCTGCGGCATGACCTCTATTACCTGGCTGACTATTCCCTGCTGCTTGATTTCAGGATTCTGCTTTTAACCATACCGACCCTTTTTAACCGGGATGCCGCCAGGGGAATAAGGAAACAGGTTGCAGACAAGCCGGAACCCGGCAGAGATTAAAATAATTAACGGGAAGTGTTTTTATGGCAGAGATAGTTGTTCTGGGCGGAGGGGTTTCCGGTATATCGGCCGCCTGGCATGCAGGCCGGAAAGGCCGGGAAGCGGTTGTATACGAAGCAAAAGAACGCTGGGGCGGATTGCTTGACTGTTTCATGGTCGATGGTTTCCGCTTTGACAGCGCAGTGCATTTTGCTTTCAGCGGCAACGATCAGTTTAAGTCCGTGCTCGATTTGACCGAAATGATTGTGCATCGTCCCGAACCCTACAATTACGGAGATGGATTCTGGCTTAAACACCCGGTTCAGAATAATCTTTACCCGCTGCCGGTTGAGGATAAGGTGGCAGCAATTAAAAGTTTTATTGAACGGCCTGAAAGTGATGATCAACTTAATTACAGGCTCTGGCTTGAGCAGCAGTTTGGCCGGGTAATTGCCGAAAGGTTTCCGGTTCGCTATACGAAGAAATATTGGACTGTACCGGCACAGGAATTAAGCACCCTGTGGATTGGCAACCGGCTCTACCGGCCCAGCCTTGATGAAGTGCTCTACGGTGCCATGACAGCTGAAACACCACAAACTTATTATCTGCAGGAGATGCTTTATCCGAAAAAAGGCGGGTTCCGGGCCATTCTCGACCCCCTGGCAGCAGAAGTTGAGATCAGGTGCGGTAAAAAAGCGGTACACATTAAGCCGGCAGAACGCCGGGTTGAATTCAGCGATGGGACGGCGGAACACTACGGGCATCTGGTCAGCTCTGTGCCCCTGCCCGAGCTGGTGGCCATGATTGAGGGTGTTCCGGACCAGGTCAGGGCGGCGGCCGAAACACTGTGGGCTACCGCGGCTGCCCTGGTATCAATTGGTTTCAAAGTCCCCCGGGCCGGGGATCACCTCTGGTTTTATATCTACGATGAAGATATCTACCCGGCCAGGGTTCATGCTCCTTACCGCAAATCACCGGATAACGCCCCTGCAGGATGTAGTTCGCTGCAGTTTGAAGTATATTTTTCACGACACAAGACCCTGCCGGCAAGCGGTGAAAAACTGGTGGAGCATGTTATAAAGGTTGTGGAAAAAATGGGCCTAGCCGGTAGAAAGGATATACTGGCCAGTGATTACCGCGAACTGCCTTATGCCAACGTGGTTTTTGATCACGGAATGACCGGGCGGCGCGATTATATACTGGACTACATCAGGAGTATTGGAATATTACCGGTAGGCCGCTTTGGCCTCTGGGATTATCTGTGGAGCGACCAGAGCTTCCTCAGCGGTAAAAAGGCAGAAAGTTTAAGCCGTATGTTATAATCAGGTCAGGCGTTTATAAGGTAAACAAGGAAGGCGATCAGGGTGAAAGATAAAGAGCAAAACGGAAATGAAAACGAACAGCAGCCGGAAGAGATAAAAGGCAGCGAAGAGATAAGGGGCAGTGGTGAAGAGCAACCTGTTCCGGAGGGTGAGGCCGGCGTTAAAAACGTTTCTGAAAAACCGGGTTTCAAAAAAGTGAGGACAGCCCTGATAATTGTTGCTGCAGTGCTAGTACTGCTGATTTTAGGTATAGCTGCCTACGGGCTGGCTTTTTTTAACCAGGTCCAGGAAACACAGCGCGTTTTACTGAACGACAGCCCTGCCGAGGCAGCCGGACAGGACGAAGCTTACCTGGTAGATGAATATTTCCCTGATCATATAGTAAATATAGGGCTGCTCGGTTTTGACCGGGGCTGGAACCGGGAAGAATATGGCGAATATCTTTTCCGGCCTGATATGCTGGCCGTACTTTCAATTGATTTCGATCAGGATACTATTGCGGTGGTTCGAATACCCCGCGATTCATATGTGCCGATTCATGGCACCGGTGGTTTTCACGACAAAATAAATCACTCCTACTATTACGGTTACCGTTCGGGCAACAGCGATGATGCCCATGCGGACGGTATCCGCAATACCCTGCTTACGGTGAGTAATGTGCTGGGCGGTATTCCGATCCATTATTACATTTCGGTCGATATGTATTCGATTATTGAACTGGTTGATGCCGTAGGGGGTATTTATTACGAGTCGGAGCAGGAGATTATCGACAAGCACTGGGAAGTGGGAAGAGTTTTGGTGCCGGAGGGTCCCCAGGTAATGGATGGCAAGACCTACCTGCGCTACCTGCAATACCGCGATGATGCCACCAACCAGGATTATGGGCGCATCGACAGGCAGATGAACCTGCTTAAGGCAACCTATATCCACCTGCGCGAGCAGGGCAAAATTACCGATCTGCCCGCTGTTTACCGGATCTACAAGGATTATGTTGAAACAGACCTGACCTATAAGCAGATTGCTGCCCTGGCCTATTATGCAGCTGAGTTTGAAATGAACGAAGACAACCCGGCCTTTTACACGGTTGAGGGCGATGGACAGATGAAAGACGGTATCTGGTACCAGGTGCTGTTTCAGAACAGGCGGGTTGCAATTATTAAAGAAGTATTCGGTATTGAGGCCCAGCCCTGGCCGCCGATTGTTTTAGTTGACAGCCCGGAGTACCTGGAGGAACAGGAGCGTAAACGCTGGGAAGAAAAGTTTGGTGTAGAGGCGGATGATGACTTTGCGCTGCCCCGCCCCGGGGATGAGCAGGAGGCTGAGGAGGATCCGGAGGAAAGGAAACCCCAGGCGTGGATAATGATTCCTGACCTGCGTGGCAAAACCGTGGCGGAAGCGCGCAGTATTCTGGAGGCGAACGGGCTTGTTATCGGGGATATCCGCGAGCAGGAGTACACCTTGCTTGAACCGGGCCTGGTAATCTACTGTGAACCCCTGCCGGGGGTAACGGTGAGCCCGGGAACTGTAGTTAGCCTGATTATTTCCAGGGAAGCCGGGGATGAAGGTTTATGATCAGCCTGTCTCAACAGGCCAGGGTTTACCTAGCCCTGGGAATAGTGCTGCTGATAATTATTGTTTCGTTTTCTATTATATTTTTCGGGGTTTACCAGGTTTATTTTGCCCCGGCAACCCTGTTCAGCCGCGATTTTAACGATGCGGCGGCAGTGGAAGAATATTTCGAAGAGAGAATAATCAACGTGGTTGTTCTAGGCCTGCATAACCGCAACGATGACAATACCTTCGGTGAAATTTATAACGTGGATACTATCCTCATCGCTTCGATAAATTTTGACCGTGATATTTTAACCCTGCTGGCGGTACCGCGCGACTCCTACCTGCCGATTGCCTGCACTAACGGGTGGGACAAGATCCGCCACTCTTACAGTTACGGTTACAGGGAAGCGGAAAATGGAGCCGGGCACGAAGAGGGTATTAGCTGCGCCCTTGATACGGTCGGCAACTTGCTGGAAGGAATGGACCTGCATTACTACATTGCCCTGGACCTGCAGGGTCTGAAACAGCTGATTGATTCGATGGGCGGGGTTTACTTTGATGTTGAGGAACCGCTGGTTGGTTTTACCCCGCAGGAATCGCTGAAAGCAGGGCCCCAGCAGCTTGACGGGCAGGGTTACATTACCTACCTAACTTACAGGGAGCCCGATGTGCGCGACGACCTGAACAGGATTGCCAGGCAGAAAAAACTGCTGCGCTACACTTTCAGGTATTTCCAGGATATGGGGCTTTTTAGCTACGTGGTGCCCACTTATGCCGCTTACCGCGATCACATCGATACCAACCTGAGCTTTAACCAGGTTGCTGCCCTGGCCCTGTTTGCCGGGGAACGGTTAGAAAGCGACGCTATGCTTGATTATTCCCTTTCCGGTGAGTATTTTAGCCCGGATAACGGTGAAACCTATTACCTGCAGCTTGATCAGGAATATAAAGAAGAGCTGGTCCGTAAACTGAATGGGGCAGCGACTGGGGGAGAATAAATTTGCATGACGGGATTATCTTAAAGCAGCCGAAAACCTGCCTGGTCAGCGGGGCGGCCGGTTTTGTAGGGTCGCATCTCTGCAGACGCCTTTTAAATGCCGGATGCCGGGTAATCGGGGTTGACTGTTTTACCGACTATTACGAGCGCAGCCTCAAAGAAAAAAATCTTGACGAACTGAAAAATAACCGTGATTTCAGCCTGGTTGAAGCAGACCTGGCTGCGATAGCGAGCCTTAACCTGGAAAGCGAGGGAATTAAGTGGATCTTTCACCAGGCGGCCCAGGCCGGAGTGCGGGCGAGCTGGGGGGAAGAATTTTCACTTTATACCCATCATAATGTACTGGTTACACAGCGCTTGCTGGAGTGGGCCAGGCACAATCAACCGGAACGGTTGGTTTATGCTTCTTCATCCTCGGTTTATGGCGATACAGGCAAGCTGCCAATGCACGAAGAGGATCTGCCGGCACCCATGTCTCCCTACGGGGTTAGCAAGCTGGCTGCGGAACACCTTTGCAACCTTTACCGGCAGAATTATTCCGTGCCGGCTGTAAGCCTGCGTTATTTTACTGTTTACGGGCCGGGGCAGAGGCCGGACATGGCTTTTAACCGTTTTATCAGGGCGATCAAGGCTGGTGAAGAACTGGTTGTATACGGCAGTGGTGAGCAGACCCGCGATTTTACTTACATTGACGATATCGTGGAAGCCAACCTGGCGGCGGCGCTGGCAGATGGAGTGGAAGGAAGAGTATACAATATCGGCGGGGGCAGCAGGATCAGTGTCAATGGTGTTTTGGAATTGCTGGGCAGTTTAACCGGGATGGAAGTAAAGGTGCGTCATGAGGCGGTTCAGGCCGGTGATCCTCCCCATACTTTTGCCGATACGGGCAGGGCAAAAAAAGAACTGGGTTATAAACCGCGGGTTGCCCTCGAAGAAGGGCTGCGCAGGATGTTAGCCTGGTTCAGCGTGTAAGGCCGATTCTTTTACGGGTTAAATAGAGAACAACGGCTGCACCGGCCAGGGCATAGATAAAGAAGGCCGGGGTAAGGGCAACCGGCAGCAGGGCCCGGGTGGAACCGAGTATTAAACCGCCCAGCAGGAACGAAATATCAGCCTGGAAGCGCCGGCAGAGAGCAGAGAGCAGGCGGGCCAGCCCGAACAACCCGACAACGAAGCCGGCACCGAGAAAAAGCAGGTTTATCCACTGCCACTGGCTGAAGGCGCGAATAACGTCGTCGTAAAGGGTCATGATCACCAGAACGGCGCTACCCGATACCCCGGGCAGCAGCATGGTGGCGCTGGAAAGCACTCCGCCCAGGAAGAAGTGAAAATAGCCTCCCGGGGGCAGTATGGTAAAGGTGCTGCTCGGATCGCAAATTATGAACCAGGCAAAGGCAAAACCGGCCAGGGCGAACAGCAGGGGCCGGATTTTTATTTTATTGCCTTTCTGATGGTTTAAAACGGCAGGAACAGAGGCGACAAGCATGCCGAAAATGATTGCTGTAATGATGCTGTTAAAGCGGGCAAAGAGGTAGTCGACGGCATAGATAGAAGCCAGGGCCCCGACAGCAGCCCCGGCCAGCAGGGGTAAATATTTTTTTAAGCGCAGTGACGAGAGATCGTCCAGAAGAACCTGGTAAAAACCCATGATCAGGATCACCGTTCCCGCGCTTAAACCAGGCAAAACGAGGGCCACCCCTATAAATAATCCCTGTAAAATATTAATTAACATAACGGCTCCAGATGATTAGTCTTCAATACCTTTACACGCATAATTTACTGTAAGTTCGCCGCGCCGCGCAAAGTTCCTCTTTTACCGGGTATGATTATATCACTTCTGCAGAAAAACTTTTCTTGAAGGCGAGCTTCCTGTACCCTTTATATTATTTTTAAACATGATATGATGTAGATGGCAGGTGATTAAAACTGGGATGGAGACAATATATACAGTTGATTACGATGAAACAGTGGAAACAATCGGGGTAATTTCCGATACTCATATACCGGCCAGGGCTTCTTTTTTGCCTTCAGCAGTTTTAAAGGAGTTCAGGGATGTGCAGCTGATTTTACATGCCGGTGACCTGGTTTCAACAGAGGTTGTCAGGGAATTATCCGGTCTTGCACCGCTGGAAGCGGTGGCCGGAAACATGGATCCACCGGGATTGCGTAAATCGCTGGGCAGGTTGAAATTGATCAGGTTTGGCCCGGTTTCAATAGCGTTGCTGCATGGGGATCAGGCCGGACGCCAGCTTAGTTCCACAAGGTTGCAAGAATTATTTGGTTCTGTAAAGCCGCAGGCAGTTGTATTCGGACACCTGCATGAGCCTCTGAACAAAGTTGAAAACGGTACGTTATTTTTTAATCCGGGTTCGCCTGTCGATCCGCGCAGGGGGCATGAGCCATCGATCGGAAAATTGTACATTGATCACGGCTCGATCAGCGGAGAAATTTGCTACATATAACATATTATTAAGAAAACAGTATATAGCCCGGCAGCATATAAGCCAGCCCGGGCCAAGGTATTGATAATCACCATCATCAAGAGCAAGGAGGGATTGTAATGGCGCTGGACACAGAAAAGATAAAGGAATTGCGAGAGCGCATTCTCTTTGAGGCAGAAAATTCCAAGCTTCCCTGCCGCAAAGCTTTTATCATCGCTTCCGAGGTAGGAGTGCCCTTGAACGAAATCGGCAAAACATGCAACGAAATTAGCGTTAAGATTGTTGGATGTCAGCTTGGTTGTTTCTAAGAGCTAGTAAATAAGAGAAATAAGCAGGTAATCAAAGTAAAATGAATGTAATGAGAAAGCAGGCCCAAAATTGGTCTGCTTTTCTGTTTGCCCGTCAGATTTCTTTCAAGTATTATAGGAAATGGAATTGTTAGCACTCGACTAATGAGAGTGCTGCTAAGGAAAAAATTCAATATTTTAAAGGAGGCAGGTTGAATGAACCTCAAACCATTAGCAGACAGAGTTGTTGTTAAGGTTTTGGAAGCGGAAGAAAAGACCGCGAGCGGTATTGTACTGCCCGACAAAGCCAAGGAAAAGCCACAGGAAGGCGAAGTTATGGCGGTCGGTAATGGCAAAGTGCTTGATAACGGAACTAAAGTAGAAATGGAAGTTAAGGTGGGGGATAAGATTATCTTTTCCCGTTATGCCGGAACAGAAGTTAAAGTAAATGGTGAAGAATATCTTATTTTACGCCAGGACGATATATTGGCACTGGTCAGTTAACTAGTAATCAGCAAAATGAAGGAGGTTTTTAATAATGGCAAAACAGATTATTTATGATGAAGAAGCCCGGCGCGCGCTTGAAAGAGGCGTTAACGCCCTGGCCGATACAGTTACCGTAACCCTGGGGCCGAAAGGCCGCAATGTAGTATTGGATAAAAAGTTTGGTTCCCCCCAGATTACCAATGATGGTGTAACCATCGCCCGCGAAATTGAACTAGAAGATCCTTTTGAAAATATGGGTGCCCAGCTGGTTAAAGAGGTTGCTACTAAAACCAACGATATAGCCGGTGATGGAACAACAACCGCAACCCTGCTGGCCCAGGCGATTGTTCGCGACGGATTGAAAAACGTTGCCGCCGGGGCAAACCCGATGATCATGAAGCGCGGTATTGAAAAAGCTGTTGCTGTTGCCCTGAAAGAGCTGGAGCAAATGAGCAAACCGGTTGAAACCAAGGAAGATATCTCGCAGGTTGCGGCTATCTCAGCCAGCGATGAAACAATTGGCGAACTGATTGCTGAAGCAATGGAAAAAGTGGGTAAAGACGGTGTTATTACCGTTGAAGAATCAAAAGGTTTTACTACCGACCTGAAAGTCGTTGAAGGAATGCAGTTCGATCGCGGCTATATTTCTCCTTACATGGTAACCGACACTGAGAAAATGGAAGCCGTTCTTGAAGAGCCATTTATTCTGCTTACAGACCGCAAGGTTAGCAATATTCACGACCTGCTGCCGCTGCTGGAGAAAATTGTCCAGAAAGGCAAGCAGCTGCTGCTGATCGCCGAGGATGTTGAAGGCGAAGCGCTGGCAACCCTGGTTGTTAACAAACTGCGCGGTACTTTCACCTGTGTTGCAGTGAAAGCCCCCGGTTTTGGTGATAGGCGTAAATCTATGCTGGAAGATATTGCTATTCTGACCGGTGGAAAAGTTGTTTCGGAAGATCTCGGTATTGACATGAAGAATGTTGAAATCGATATGCTCGGAAGAGCCCGCCAGGTAAGGATCAGCAAGGAAGAAACTGTTATTGTTGACGGTGCAGGCGAAGCTGAAGATATTAAGAAGCGTATTGCCCAGATCAGGATGCAGATTGAAGATACTACATCTGACTTCGACCGCGAAAAACTGCAGGAGCGCCTGGCCAAGCTGGCCGGCGGTGTTGCCGTTATCGAGGTTGGCGCTGCAACAGAAACTGAAATGAAAGAGAAAAAACTGCGCATTGAGGACGCTCTTTCCGCTACCCGCGCTGCAGTTGAAGAAGGAATTGTACCCGGTGGCGGTATTGCCTACCTGAACGTAGCATCCGGTTTTGGTCAGCTGGAAAGTGATCTTGAAGGCGACGAAGCAACGGGAATGATGATTGTTAAGCGTGCCCTCGAAGATCCCGTTCGCGTGATAGCCAGCAATGCCGGGGCCGAAGGTTCTGTAGTTGCCGAAAAAATTAAGGCTATGGAAAAAGGTGTTGGCTTTAATGCGGCAAACGGTAAATTTGAAGATATGATGAAAGCCGGTATTGTTGACCCGGCTAAAGTAGCCCGTTCTGCTATCCAGAATGCGGCCAGCATTTCAGCACTCTTCCTGACCACCGAAGCCGTGGTAACCGACCTTCCCGAGAAGGATAACGGCGGTGGCATGCCCGGCGGCGGAATGCCCGGCGGCGGAATGCCGATGATGTAATTTAGCTAAGTTCCGGTTATATACCGGATGGCTATAGACAAGCCCCCTGTTTAAGCGACAGGGGGCTTTTTTATTTAGAGCGATGCTGGTTGGGCTAAACGGGGATTTAAAGGACCTAAGGTGAGAAATTTGACCAAACCTGTTATAATAGAAGAGGTTTGGTCTTCAAAAAAGCATACGGAAGGGGAATGCCTGTGGAGCAGTTCCTGAACCGTTTTTACAAATTGGTTGGCAGTTGCTTTGCCGGCTTGCTTAAAAAAGCCGAAAAGCGTAATAGAATATGCTTCATAGTGGTTACAGTGGCAGCGCTTACCTTAATGCTTACTTACCATAATTATTTAAATAGCCAGGTGTATGTTGTTTACATGGGTGGTTCAGAAATCGGGGCAGTTGAGGATCCGGCTACTTTGAATCTGTTTGTTGAAAACCTGGTTGAACGCTGTGGCGAGCTCTATGGAATGGAACTGAATTTAAACGAAAAAATTGATCTTGAGAAACAGTATAACAACGATGTAAAGGCGGACAGTCCCTCTGTCTGCGACGCAATTCGTCATAAAGCTTCATTTTACACCACCGCATTCTTGCTGCATATTGACGGTCATCCCCTGGTACCTGTGTCAACTCCTGACCAGGTTGAAGAGCTGCAAATATCTCTGAAAGAATATTATACAGCAGCCAGTGATGGCGACAGCCTGCGTGATGTTTATATAGTGGAAGAATTTCATGCGGAAGAATGTGCTGTATCACCGGAAGAACTATACACAACGGCTGATATCTTTGCCATGCTGGCCGAACCAATCGGTAGCGAAGAGACTAACTATGCTGCAGCAGATAGATTGGGAAACGAAACATCTGAACGATCTGAACTTTCGAGCCGCAGTATGGGTGAGTTCAACGCCGCAACTACCACCCCCCTGTTAACTGTTACCGATATATTTACGAAAAGAGAGACCCGGGAAGCACCGGTAGATATTGCCGTGCACGTAAAAACCGTGGAAGAGGTAACCGTGGTAGAAGTAATACCCTTCCCGGTTGATTATATCGATGATCAAACCATGTATGTTAATGAAAGCAAAATTATTAATGAAGGTATAGATGGTGAAAAAGAAGTAGTTTACCTGGTTACCCGTGAAAACGGTGAAGAGGTGGAGCGGTCTGTTGTTGAAGAAATTATCCTGGAAGAAGCGGTGGTCCAGGTTGAGGCTGTTGGTAAGAAGGCGGTTCAGGTAACGGGGGGAGGAAGCTTCATCTGGCCGGTCCAGGGAGAGGGTATTATTTATAATGGTTATAAGCCCGGCCACCAGGCAATTGATATTCACATTGCCGAGGGAACCAATGTCCTGGCTGCTGCAGACGGTGTGGTTACTTTTAACGGCTGGGGCGGTACACAGGGCAATTACCTGATCATTCACCACGGTGATTACTGGACTCTCTACCTGCACAACAGTGCAAACCTGGTTTCCCAGGGTGAGCGGGTCAAGCGCGGCCAGGTAATCGGCAAGGTCGGGGCAACCGGCAGGGCCAGCGGTTCACACCTGCATTTTGAGGTGAGGGTTGATGACGGAACGCGCAAATGGGATTCTTATTACCAGCATCAGCCGGTTAATCCACTCCAGTTTTATAACGGCCGCATGTAAAAAAGAACAAATTGAGACGGCAGGCCCGGGCAGCGGGTTTCAATTTATGATATTATAAAATGGTTGCAGGAAGATATTTTATTCAGGGTATTTTACTGAAGGATTTTTACGAAAGATGGAGAAAAACAACATACAGATGTGTAATATAGATTAACTGCAGGGGTAATATTTTAAACACCTGCACCCAGTTTTCAGGGAGAAAACCAAATATTAAATCGTTAAAAGAATATTTTAACGAGGGAAAGTGCGCCTAGGGTTCCGCCGTGGATTATAGTTTGCAGCAATTGTTTCGCGGGCTGGTCCGAGTGGCGCAAACATCCACAGCAATCTTCTATGCTCCTGGATGTCACACCGGAGGGATAAAAGCCCAGGCGGGTAGGTTTCGCTCGATACCTATCTGTCCGGGCATTATTTTTTTTCGGGAGGTGATTTCCGGACCACAGGCAAAGCCCTCGGACAGATAACCTTTGAAGCAGGTAAGGAATTATTTCAGATTCTTAATTACTGAATAAGTTCAAGGAGGAAAACATGGAAAAGTTTTTCAAGTTTAAAGAACATCAGACGAACATCAAGACTGAAACAACTGCAGGTGTTACTACTTTTATGACAATGGCCTATATAATATTTGTTAACCCCTTTATTCTCAGCGGGGCGGGGATGGATTTCGGAGCCGTAATGACTGCCACCATTATTGCAGCCGGTGTTACCACTATCCTGATGGGTCTGCTGACCAACTATCCGTTTGCCCTGGCCAGCGGGATGGGGTTAAATGCCTTTTTTGCGTTTGTTGTAGCGGCGCAATTCGGCTGGCAGGCAGCCCTGGGCGCCGTGTTTATTTCTGGTATTGTTTTTTTAATTTTATCGGTTACCGGAGCTATCTCCCATATTGACGCTGCTGTGCCGACCAGCCTGAAAAGTGCTGTGGCGGCCGGTATCGGTCTGTTTATTGCTTTTATCGGTTTGCAGAATGCAGGCATTATAGTTAGTGATGAAGCTACCCAGGTTTCCCTTGGAGATTTAACTTCTCCCGGGCCGGCTCTTGCTTTAATCGGCATTTTGATCATTGCCGTGTTAATGGCCCGCAAGGTTCGCGGGGCGATCTTAATCGGTATCCTGTTAACTACTATTGTCAGCTTTATCATGGGTTTTCAGCCCCTGCCTTCAGGGCTGGGCGATATCTTCGGACCTCCGGCTTCGATGTCACCTATTTTCCTGCAGCTTGACCTGAGAGCTGCACTGGCAATACCGTTCTTTGTTATATTCTCGTTTGTGTTTGTAGATGTTTTCGATACCATGGGTACCCTGCTCGGTACGGGAGCGCGAGCCGGTTTTCTTGACAAGGACGGCCGCCTGCCCAAGGTTAACCGGGCCATGCTGGCCGATTCAATCGGGACAATGGGTGGGGCCCTGCTCGGGACCAGCACCGTTACAACCTATATTGAATCTACTGCCGGTATTTCAGAAGGCGGTCGTACCGGTTTTACCTCGATTGTCACTGGAATCCTCTTCTTCTTAACCCTGTTCCTGGCTCCGCTGGCCGGTCTGGTTCCTGCCGAGGCAACAGCTCCGGCCCTGATTATCGTTGGGGTGCTGATGGTTGGTGCAGTGGCCAAAATTGATTTTGAAGACTTCACAGAAGCTCTGCCGGCATTTTTAACCATTATCTTTATGCCCCTGGCCTACAGCATTGCTGATGGTATTGCTTTCGGGTTCATAGCATTTCCGCTGGTTAAGCTTGTGGCTGGCAAGGGCAAGGAAGTACACTGGCTGCTTTACCTGCTGGCAGTTGTATCGCTGATTCACTTTTTCTGGCCAGTTTAAAATAGTTATAAAATATACAGTAATAAATTAATCCGTGTCCCGGGGCGATTTTCGTCCCGGGCCGGATAATTATAGAAACTAAAACTGAGGAGGCGAAAAATATGCCTGAGATCCAGGTGGGAATTGTAATGGGTAGTGATTCTGATTTGCCGGTTATGCAGAAATGCGCTGATGCCCTGGATGAATTCGGGATAGGTTATGAAATGGTTGTATCAAGCGCTCACCGACATCCCGAAAAAACTGCCCGTTATGCACGGGGCGCAGCTGATGCCGGGCTGAAAGTTATTGTGGCGGGCGCCGGTGGAGCAGCGCATCTGCCCGGGGTAATAGCCTCGATGACCACCCTGCCCGTTATCGGGGTTCCGGTGGCAATTGAACCCCTGCATGGGGTTGATTCCCTTTATTCAATAGTGCAGATGCCTCCCGGAATTCCGGTAGCCACGGTTACAATTAACGGCGCTTACAATGCCGGCCTGTTGGCCGTGCAGATTTTAGCTCTCGAGAATGAAGAATTGCAGGGTAAACTGAACAGTTACCGGCAGGGCCTGGCTGCAAAAGTGGAGGAAAAAGACTGCCTGCTGCGGGAAAAAACAAAACAGTGCAAGAGGCCTGAAAATGGTGATGATAAATGATTGACAGGTATACAGGCAAAGCGATGGGCAGCATCTGGAGCCTGGAAAATCGTTATAAAAAATTTTTAGATGTGGAAATATTGGCTACGCAGGCCTGGGCTGAGCTGGGCGTTGTTCCGCCGGAAGCGGCTGATTTAATTGCTGCCAATGCTTCATTCAGTGTAGAACGCATTGAAGAACTGGAAGCGCAGACCAGGCATGATGTAGTAGCTTTCACCCGCTGCGTGGCCGAATCTCTCGGTGAAGAAAGCCGTTTCTTTCACTACGGACTAACTTCTTACGACATCGTTGACACCGCCCTTTCCGTTTTACTCGGCGAAGCCGGAGAGCTTTTGCTGAAGGGTCTGGCCGGGCTTGAAGCGGCCCTGAAGGAGCAAGCAGTACGCTATAAGAACGTGCCCTGTGTGGGCCGTACTCACGGTGTGCATGCCGAACCGACCAGCCTGGGCTTAAAATTTGCCCTCTGGCTGGCTGAAATCAGGCGCAACAGTGAGCGACTGGGCCGGGCGGTTGAAACTGTACGGGTAGGTAAATTATCCGGCGCAGTTGGCAACTTTGCTCATATTGATCCCTTTATTGAAGAATATGTTTGCGAAAAGCTTAACCTGCAGCCGGCGCCGGTATCTACCCAGGTGCTGCAGCGCGACCGTCATGCCGAGTATGTTTCGGTATTAGCTTTGATCGGGGCATCCCTGGAGAAAATTGCCCTGGAGATTCGCAGCCTGCAGCGAACCGAAACAAGGGAGCTGGAGGAACCATTTTATGCCGGGCAAAAAGGATCATCGGCAATGCCGCACAAGCGCAACCCGGTTACCTGTGAAAAGATTTGCGGGTTATCCCGCCTGCTGCGTGGTTATGCAACGGCAGCCCTGGAAAATGTTGCTCTCTGGCATGAACGCGATATATCTCATTCTTCGGTGGAGCGTGTAATATTACCCGACAGCACCATCACCCTGGATCACATGATCAACCAGATGATCCGGGTGGTAGGTGAGCTGAATGTTTACCCTGACAAAATGGTTAAGAATTTAGAACTGACCGGGGGATTAATATATTCGCAGAAAGTACTGCTTGAACTGGTCGAAAAAGGCCTGTCCCGCGAAGAAGCTTACGACCTGGTCCAGCGCTGTGCCATGCAGGCCTGGGAGAATAATATGAGCCTGAAGGATGTTCTGGCTGCTGAAGAACTGGTTATCAGCAAGCTGGGGTCGAACGGTCTGGAAAAATGTTTTGATGCCGCCTACTACCTGAAACGGGTTGACTATATTTATAAGAGGCTCGGTATATAAGGACGCTTTCGTTAAAACGAAACAACATATAAATGAACAGGGAGATGCATTTATATTCCGGCAGTGGTTTTATGATCCGGTGCTGGCAATAATCTGGTTAAAATATAGGATAACGGGGTGAGATGAATGGAAAGAGGAAAATTTCTTTATGAAGGAAAGGCCAAGAAAATTTATGCCACCGCAAACCCGAAACAGCTTCTGGTTGAATTCAAAGATGATGCTACCGCTTTTGACGGTGATAAGAAAGACCAGCTTGAAGATAAAGGTATTTTAAACAACTGTCTTTCAGCAATATTTTTTAAGATGCTGGAAGAAAAGGGTGTGGAAACGCATTATATTGAAACCCTCAGCGAGCGGGAAATGCTGGTTAAAGCCCTGAAAATTATTCCCGTGGAGGTTATCGTGCGCAATATTGCTGCCGGCAGTTTGTCGAAAAGGCTGGGTATTCCGGAAGGAGAACGCCTGAATAAAACCGTCATCGAATTTTCCCTGAAGGACGATGATCTGCACGATCCGATGATTAACCATTACCACATTTATTCTATGGAACTGGCCACTCCCGATGAGATGGCAACTATAGAAGCATCCGCCCTGAAAATCAATGATATCATGGTGCCCTACCTGGCCGAAAAAGGAATAACCCTGGTTGATTTTAAGCTGGAGTTTGGCCGTTACGAGGACAGGGTAATCCTGGGTGATGAAATTTCGCCAGACACCTGTCGTTTCTGGGATAGCAGCAGCGGTGAAAAACTGGACAAAGATCGCTTCCGCCGGGATATGGGCGGGGTGGTTGAAGCTTATCGTGAAGTTCTCAAACGACTTGAAGGTTAAAGTGCCGGGTTAAAGGCGGCCGGATCGGCCGACCTGTTTTACTGATAACGTGTTGAAATAATGAGGAGGGTTTCCCATGCATGACAAGGTGGCTTCTTCCACAGCGGAGAAGCTGCATGAAGCCTGCGGAGTTTGCGGTGGCTATGCAGAAAATCAACCGATGGCGTTTTTAACCTGCTTTGCCCTTTACGCCCTGCAGCACAGGGGTCAGGAGAGCGCCGGCATTGCAGCGGGTCCAGGGGATGGACGCAAATTTTGGCTGAAGCGGGGAACCGGCCTTGTGTCGGAGGTCTTTCCGGATAGTTCCGATCTGAAGGGGATTGTCTGCAAAATGGCTGTCGGCCATGTCCGCTATTCTTACGGGCAGGACGGTCGCAAGCCGGAAAATACCCAGCCACTGAAACTTCGCTACCGGCATGGTGAACTGGCCATTGCCCATAACGGGCGTATTGTAAATGCCGGTGAGCTGCACCGGGAACTGGAAGATCAGGGAGCAATATTTCAAACCGATACAGATAGCGAGTTACTGGCTCACATGATTGCCAGGCAGGGCAGCAGCTCGCTGGAAGAGGCGCTGACTGCCGTTGTTTCACGCCTGCGTGGGGCATTTGCTTTTATCATTTCCGATGGGCACAGGGTAATTGGGTTGCGCGATGGTAACGGGTTCAGGCCCCTATCGCTGGGCCGGCTCGAAGGAGGTGGTTTCTTTTTGGCTTCCGAAACCTGCGCTTTTGATACTATTGGCGCTACCTTCATTCGCGATCTCGAACCGGGTGAAATGGTAGTTTTGGACCAGCACGGTGAGCACAGCAGAATAATTATTGATAATGCACGTTCCAACCTGTGTGTTTTTGAGTATATATATTTTGCCCGTCCCGACAGCAACCTGCAGGGAATGAACGTTCACCTGGTCCGGCGCGACCTGGGCAGAAGGTTGGCCCGCACTCACCCGGTTGATGCCGACATTGTTTCCGGGGTCCCGGATTCCAGCCTTGCCGCAGCTTCCGGTTTTGCCGAGGAAGCGGGTCTGCCCTACGAGATGGGCCTGGTAAAAAACCGTTATATTGGGCGAACTTTTATTAAGCCGACCCAAAAGATGCGTGAAGAGGGGGTCGATTTGAAGCTTAATGCGGTGCGCAAAATTGTGGAAGGTAAAAGGGTAGTGCTGGTGGACGATTCAATTGTGCGGGGCACAACCAGCCTAAAGCTGATTAAAATAATGCGTCGGGCCGGAGCAACAGAAGTGCACCTGCGGATTAGCTCTCCACCGGTGATCGGTTCTTGCTATTACGGGATCGATATTCCCGACCCTCATGATCTGATTGCATACGGTCGCGGGGCAACTGATATTCCGGCAATGATTGGTGCCGATTCGCTTGGCTTCCTCGATATGAAAGAGGTAGTTGCCGCCGTGGGACTACCTGCAGAACATTTATGCAAGGGCTGTTTTAGCGGAGAATATCCTGCAGAATCTATGGTATAATATATTTCTGCCGGGTTGTTTTGCCAGTTATTGATGACTCGCAGGTTATTATCAAGGAGGTAGATAAAAATGAATTTTTTGATGTACGCCGTTCCGGCCTGTGCTCTGGCTGCACTTGTTTTTGCTCTTATTTTATGGTTTAAGCTGAGCAAGGCCGATGCCGGTAATGAAAAAATGAAAGAAATTGCCGCGGCCATTCATGAAGGGGCAATGGCCTTCATGAAACGTGAATATACATACCTGGCAATTTTTGTGGTGGTCCTGACTGTAGTGCTGGCCCTGGCCATTAATGTGCTGACAGCGGTAAGTTTTGTTGTCGGTGCAATATTTTCGGCTACCGCAGGGTATGTCGGTATGTCAGTGGCAACTATTGCCAACGTTCGCACTGCCAATGCTGCCCGGTCGGGTATAAACCCGGCCCTGTCCATCGCTTTTTCCAGCGGGACAATCATGGGCATGATGGTTGCCGGATTGGGCCTCTTTGGCCTGGGCATGCTTTATATCTTCATCGGTGATCCTTCAATCATCAACGGATATGCCCTGGGTGCAAGTTCAATCGCCCTTTTTGCCCGTGTGGGCGGCGGTATATACACCAAGGCTGCCGATGTGGGAGCTGACCTGGTTGGGAAAGTCGAGGCAGGTATTCCCGAAGACGACCCCCGCAATGCCGGGGTAATCGCCGATAATGTGGGCGATAACGTTGGTGATGTGGCCGGAATGGGGGCCGACCTGTTTGAATCTTATGTCGGATCAATGATTGCCACCATGACCCTCGGTGTAGTTTTATACGGCCTGGAAGGGACCCTGCTGCCCATGCTGGTTGCATCGGTTGGCATATTGGCCTCAATAATCGCTTACTTTTTTGTCCGGGCTAAAGAGGGTGTGCGCCTGAATGCCGTCCTGGAACGTGGAACCTGGATCAGCGCCCTGATTGTTTTGGTTGTGGCCTTTTTTATGGTTCGCTCTTTTGTGGGACAGGGTGTTTTCCAGAATTACGGACCATTTTTTGCCGTGTTATCCGGTCTTGCAGCCGGTTTAATCATCGGCAGGGTTACCGAGTATTACACCTCTGACCATTATAAACCTGTTCAGAATATAGCCCATGCATCTTTGACCGGCCCGGCCACTAATATTATCAGCGGGTTGGCTGTGGGAATGAAAAGTACCGTTGTGCCCATTATCACAATTATTGCTGCTATTTTGGTTTCCTATAATTTTGCCGGTATATATGGCATTGCCATTTCAGCAGTTGGTATGCTGGCTACTGTTGGCATGACCGTGGCGGTGGATGCCTACGGCCCGGTTGCCGATAATGCCGGGGGTATTGCCGAAATGGCCGAACTGGAACCGGAAGTGCGCAAGATTACCGACCAGCTCGACTCACTGGGTAATACCACTGCTGCAATCGGCAAAGGCTTTGCCATCGGTTCGGCAGCACTGACTGCACTGGCTCTCTTTACGGCATATGCCCAGGTAGCTGAATTAAGTGTAATCGATATTACCAGCGCCAAGGTTATATCCGGGGTGCTGATTGGTGGTATGCTGACCTATTTCTTCACCTCACGCACCATGGAAGCTGTCGGTAACGCCGCTTTTTCCCTGATTGAAGAAATACGCAGGCAGTTCAAAGAAATTCCCGGCCTGATGGAAGGCAAGGCAAAGCCGGAATATGCCCGTTGCGTAGATATCAGCACTAAGGCAGCCCTGAGAGAAATGGTTATTCCCGGCCTGATGGCCGTTATTGTGCCGCTGGCTGTCGGGTTGATTCCTTTCCTCGGTAAAGAGGCTCTTGGCGGTCTTTTGGCCGGTGCTCTTGTAACGGGTGTACTGCAGGCGATTTACATGGCTAATGCCGGTGGAGCCTGGGATAATGCCAAAAAATATATTGAAGCCGGAGCCCACGGCGGCAAGGGTAGTGAACCGCATAAGGCTGCCGTTGTCGGGGATACGGTTGGTGATCCCTTCAAGGATACGGCAGGCCCCTCGCTGAACATCCTGATCAAGTTGATGAGCATCGTGGCCCTGGTTTTTGCGCCGCTATTTTTCTAAGTAAAAGCGACCCGGCACTCGGTAAGAGTGCCGGGTTTTTCTTTTTAAGGCGAAGGGAGGATTTCCAATGGATGACAACCTTGATTATCGGCGGGCCGGGGTTAACATTGATGCCGGCGAAGCGGCGGTGGAAAGGATAAAAGGATTGGCCCGTACTACCTTCAGACCGGAGGTGCTCCAGGAACTGGGTGGTTTCGGAGGCCTTTTTGCCCCCAACCTGGGGAGGATGAAAGAGCCTGTATTAGTAGCCGGCTGCGACGGAGTGGGAACGAAGCTGAAGCTGGCTTTTGCCCTGAATAAACATAACACAATCGGCATTGACTGCGTGGCCATGTGCGTTAATGATATTTTGGTCCAGGGAGCAGAGCCGCTATTTTTTCTCGATTACCTGGCTGTCGGCAGGCTGGAACCGGGGCAGGTGGAAGAGATCGTGGCCGGGGTGGCTGAAGGCTGCCGCCAGGCCGGCTGCGCGCTGCTTGGTGGTGAAATGGCCGAGATGCCGGGGTTTTATGCTGAAGGTGAATATGATATTGCCGGTTTTGCCGTCGGTATGGCTGACAGGGCTGAAATTATCGATGGCTCGGGCATCGAGCCGGGAGACAGCCTGATCGGGCTTGCTTCCGGTGGACTGCACAGCAATGGGTTTTCACTGGCCCGAAAAGTATTGCTGGAAAAAGCCGGGGCTGCCCTGGATGAAATCCGGCCCGGAATAGGACATACCCTGGGAGAAGAGTTGTTGAAACCTACTTTTATTTATGTAAAACCGGTGTTGGAAGCTTTGAAAAAATTTAGAATAAAAGGAATGGCCCATATAACCGGGGGTGGGCTGCCCGGCAATTTGCCGCGGATACTTCCCGGGGGTAGGCAAGCATTAATCGATACAAGTGCCTGGAGCATCCCCCGGATATTTACAATAATTGCGGAAGAGGGACCGGTGGATCGGGAGGAAATGTTCAGGGTTTTTAACATGGGCATTGGTTACGTTATGGTTGTTGGAGCAAAGGAAGAAGAGCAGGTGATCGATTACTTTAACAGCAGGGGAATCAGCGCATATCTGATTGGCTCTGTGTGTGAAGGCAGTGCAGGGGTAAAGCTAAAGTTTTAAGAAGCGAATGTGAGTCTGCTTTTCTGCCGGGTGTAAATACTGCAGTTACCTCGATTAACTGCCTGACGTCAAAAGGATTTACCGGGGGAAGGTAGAATTTAATAAGCGGAAAAGATCACTAGCGGGAGGTTATAGGATGAAGCGTATAGCCGTCCTTGCTTCCGGACAGGGGACCAACCTGGAAGCGATTCTGGAGGCAGCTGAACGGGGAGAAATTAACGGACAGGTGGTTCTGGCAATCAGTGACAGGGCTGATGCACCTGCCCTTGGCAGGGCTGAAAAGAGAAAGGTAAAAGCGTTGTACCTGGATCCGAAAAAATTCGCCACCAGAAACGATTACGACCAGGCCCTGGAAGAAGCAATCAGGGCTGAAGAGGCAGACCTGGTGGTGCTGGCCGGTTACATGCGCCTGCTCACCGCAAACTTTATCCGGGCTTTTAACGGGCGAATTATGAATATACATCCTTCCCTGCTGCCTGCTTTCCCCGGTCTCGACGGTGTAGAGCAGGCATTGGCTTATGGTGTAAAGGTTAGTGGGTGCACGGTTCATTTTATTGACGAGGGACTGGACAGCGGACCGGTAATTTTGCAGGAAGCGGTGCCGGTTATTCAAAATGATTCAGCTGCAACACTTCATCAGCGCATTCATGCTTCGGAATACAGGCTGTATCCAACGGCAATAAACCTGTTCTGCCAGGATATGTTGAAAATTGAAGGAAGAAGGTGTCTTATAATTGAGTAGTCGTCGCGCACTGATCTCTGTATCTGACAAAAAAGGGCTGGTTGAATTTGCCGGCAGGCTGGTAGCCCTGGGGTTTGAGATTATTTCGACAGGAGGAACGGCAAAAACCATTCGGGAGGCGGAAATACCCGTTACTGCAGTGGCTGACCTGACCGGGTTCCCTGAAATTTTGGGAGGACGGGTTAAAACCCTGCACCCATATATACACGGGGCAATCCTGGCCCGCCTGGATCAGGATGATCAGGTGGAAGAGTTAAAGGAAAAGGGGATTAAACCGATTGAGCTGGTTGTTGTTAACCTCTATCCTTTTGAGGAGACCGTAAGCAGGGAAGGTGTCAGCACGGCTGAAGCCGTGGAAAACATTGACATAGGCGGCCCGACCATGATCAGGGCTGCGGCGAAAAACCACGCCCATGTGGCGGTGGTGGTTAATCCCGAACGATACCCGGGGGTAATTGCCGAGCTTGAAGAGAAAGAATCTGTAACCCTGGAAACCCGAAAGGCCCTTGCGGCTGAAGCTTTTGCTCACACTGCAGCTTATGATGCCATGATTGCCACCTATTTTAAGGAAAATGACGAATATGAAATAGAAAATTATCCGGAACGTTTAAGTATTCCCATGACCAAGGTGCAAAATTTGCGCTACGGGGAGAATCCGCAGCAGCATGCCGCTTTTTATAAATCTCCCGGTCGGGTGGGCGGCCTGGCCGCAGCTAAGCAGTTGCAGGGCAAGGAGCTTTCGTTTAACAACCTGAATGATCTTAACGCTGCCTGGGAACTGGTAATGGAATTTATAAAGCCCACGGCAGTAGCAGTAAAGCACGCCAATCCCTGTGGGGTGGGATCGGCCCTGACCCCGGCGATAGCATACAAGTTGGCCCACGATGCAGACCCCGTTTCTATATTTGGTGGGGTGGTTGCCCTGAACCGTACGGTTGATGGTGAAACTGCCGCGGAAATGGTAAAAATATTCCTTGAAGTTATTGCCGCTCCGCGTTTTACCGATGAAGCCCTGGAGATACTGGCAAACAAGAAGAATATCCGTTTGCTGTTAATGCCGCAGGAAATTGCCCGCGGTAGCGATTATGATCTGAAAAAAATTAACGGAGGTTTCCTGATCCAATCTGTTGACAGGGAAGCAATTGATGTGAGCCAGGGCAAGGTTGTTTCAAAGCGTGAGCCAACCCTGGAGGAATGGCGGGATCTTAATTTTGCCCAGACTGTAACTAAACATGTTCGCTCAAACGCTATTGTCGTCGCTGCAAATGAGCAGACCCTGGGCGTGGGGGCAGGGCAGATGAGCAGAATCGGAGCGGCAGAAATTGCCCTGAAACAGGCCGGTGCTAAAGCATCAGGAGCGGTAATGGGCTCGGATGCATACTTTCCCTTTCCGGACACTGTGGAGGCTGCAGCGAAGGCAGGTGTCACGGCAATTGCCCAGCCGGGCGGATCTCTTAACGATAAAGATTCGATCGAGATGTGCGACAAGTATAAACTGGCCCTGGTTTTAACCGGAAGAAGATATTTTAAACACTAGCCGGCATGATCGACAGGTTTAGTGGAGAGGCAGGTGTTACAATATGCGTGTTCTGATCGTGGGAAACGGAGGCCGTGAGCATACCCTGGCCTGGAAAATTTCTGAGAGCCCCTTACTCGGGCAGCTTTACTGCGCCCCGGGAAACCCGGGAACGGCTGCCCTTGCTGAAAATGTGGATATAGCTGCTGATGATCTGGAGGGTCTGAAAAAATGGGCCCTTGAACACAGGATTGACCTTACCGTGGCTGGTCCTGAAGCGCCGCTTGTTATGGGCCTGGCTGATCAATTCCGCCAGGCTGGTCTGACAGTTTTTGGTCCTGACCGGAGCGGTGCCCGGCTGGAAGGAAGCAAGGTCTGGGCAAAAAGGAAAATGAAAAAGTGGGGTATTCCAACGGCCCGGTTTGCCGTTTTTGATGATTTTGATGAAGCCCGGCACCACCTGGCACTTTTTTACGGAGGGCCTGTTGTGGTTAAAGCCGACGGTTTGGCAGCCGGGAAAGGGGTTATCGTGGCCTCGGGACCTGCGGAAGCAGAAGAGGCCTTATACGATATTATGGTTGATCAGGCTTTTGGTGAAGCCGGTAAAAGAGTAATTATTGAAGAATGCCTCAGCGGTGAAGAGGTCTCTGTTTTGGCGCTTTGCGATGGCAATGAACTGGTTATGCTCCCTTCTGCCCAGGATCATAAGGCAATCAATGATGGAGACAAGGGGCCGAATACAGGTGGTATGGGCGCTTATTCTCCGGCACCTGTTTACACGGAAGAACTGGCCCGCAGGACCGAAGAAATGGTTTTTCGGCCGTTGTTAAAAGGTTTCAAGGAGGAGAATATTGATTTTAGGGGAGTTATTTATGCCGGTTTGATGGTTACCGGCACAGAATTTAACGTGTTGGAATTTAACGTACGCTTTGGTGACCCCGAGACCCAGGCCATATTGCCGCGTTTGAAAACAGATTTATTGCCTTTGCTGCACGAGGCAGCTGAAGGCAGATTCCGCACTGTCGGGGCAGAATGGTACGATGAACCGGCGGTGTGCGTGGTTCTGGCTTCGAAAGGATATCCCGGTTCATATGAAAAGGGTTATCCGATTTATGGTATTGAAAGGGCAATAGAAAGCGGGGAAGGCAAAGTAGCTGTATTCCAGGCTGGTACAGCCTTAAGCAGCAGGCAGCTTGTCACTGCCGGCGGGCGGGTGCTCGGTGTTTCTGCCAGGGGCAGCGAACTGGGGGAAGCAGTTAAGCTTGCATACCGCGCTGCCGGGATGATTGATTTTGATGGCTGTTATTACCGCAGTGATATAGCTTACCGGGCTTTAAGGAAATAATTATCGAAAGGTTATCGATTATTAAGAAGGGTAGTGAAAGCCCGTCGTGAAAGAAACAGTAATCCTTGGTTATGCCAGAACCCCTTTTGCCCGGTTTATGGGAGGGCTGCATGAACTTCCTGCTGTTGACCTGGGAGCGGCTGCGGTAGAAGGAGCCCTTGAACGGTCGGGCGTGGAGAATAACGCAATTGACTACGTTATACTTGGCATGGTGGTGCAGGCCGGAGCGGGGCAGGTTCCTTCCAGGCAGGCGGCAGTAAAGGCAGGCCTGCCGTTTTCAATACCCTCTGAAACGATAAACAAGGTTTGTGCTTCCGGGCTGCGAGCAATAAACCTGGCCGATATGATGATCAGGGCCGGTGAAGCGGATGTGGTTATCGGCGGGGGCATGGAAAATATGAGTGCTGTTCCCTATTACCTCCCCTCAGCAAGAAAAGGCAGCCGGATGGGGGATAGCGAGCTAATTGACGGGATGATTCATGACGGTTTGTGGTGCCCCTTTCACAATGTTCACATGGGCGTTCACGGCAGCGCTGTTCCGGCCGAAAACGGTATTACCCGTTCCGAAATGGACCGGTTTGCCCTGCGCAGCCATAACCTGGCGGTGGCTGCAATGGATAAGGGGTACTTTGAAGATGAAATAGTTGCCGTTGATGTGCTGCAAAAAAGAGGAGCTGCTGTTTCCATCTGCCGGGATGAACTGCCGCGGAGTGACACCTCCCTGCAAAAACTGGCCGCCCTTGAGCCTGCCTTTGAAAAAAACGGCCTGATCACACCCGGAAATGCTCCACCCATAAGTGATGGCGCTGCAGCCCTGGTTGCTGCAGAAGGGGGAAAAGCAGAGGAAATGCAGCTGAAACCTCTGGCCAGAATAATAGCCCATGCCTCAGTTTCGCTGGAGCCGCGCTATATTGCAACAGTGCCGTACGAGGCTGCTCAGGCGGCCCTGGTTAAGGCGGGGCTGAAGGCAGGCGATATGCACTTGATTGAAGTAAACGAGGCTTTTGCCGCTGTTGCCCTGACCTGCATGAAGCTGGGTTGCTGGGATGAAAATAAAGTTAATGTCAACGGGGGAGCAGTTGCGCTGGGCCATCCAATCGGGGCCAGCGGGGCAAGAATCCTGATCACCCTAATCTCCGAACTGCGTCGACGGGGGGGCGGATATGGTTTGGCAACTATCTGCAGCGGCGCTGCCCAGGGAGAGGCAACGGTAATCAGGGTAGATTAGCAATTCACCGAAGTCAGTCATTTATGTAACTTAAGCGGGGAGCTGCCTGTGAAGTTAATTTTATCGGACCGTCACCTGAAAAAAAAGCAAGAATTTACCTCCTTTGCTGACCAGGAGCTGGATAACGGCGCGGAGTTCCCACGGAGAAATTTACGCAAGGCGGCGGAAAGAGGCTTGATGGGGCTGCCAATACCTGTTGAACATGGCGGCAGGGGAGAAGATTTTCTTACTTACATTCTTTTACTGGAAGAAGTTTCGAGGGTTTGCGCTTCTACCGGGGTTATTATCGCTGTACATACCTCGGTCGGCACCTTTCCCCTGCTTTACTATGGCAGCAAAACCCAGAAAGAAAAGTACCTGCCCGGACTGGCCGGTGGAACTTTGCTTGGCGCTTTTGCCCTGACAGAAACCGGGGCGGGTTCGGATGCGTCTGCCCTTTCGACTAAAGCGGAAACCCGTGAAGAGGGTTATATATTGAATGGAAGCAAGATGTTTATCACCAGCGGCGGGGAGGCCGACCTTTACACCCTCTTTGCCACGGTCGATCGTTCAGCAGGACGCAGGGGGATCACTGCTTTCCTGGTAGAAAATAATTTTCAGGGACTCAGTGCAGGACCCCCGGAGTTGAAGATGGGTCTTAAAAGATCAAGCACAACCGAGCTGAGATTAGATAATATGCCTGTCCCTTCCGCTAACCTGCTGGGCAAAGAAGGAGAAGGATTCAATATTGCCATGTCGCTTTTGGATGGGGGCAGGATAGGTATTGCCGCCCAGGGCCTGGGCCTGGCCCGGGCTTCTATTGAATATACCAGGCTGGTGCTTAAAAAGAGGGACACAGGCAAGCCGGGAACAGCCAGGGATGCTGCCTGCCTGCTGGCTGAACTGGAAACCAGGCTTGAAGCAGCCAGGTTGCTCACTTACCGGGCGGCTGTAATGAAGGGAAATGGCTTGCGCTGTTCTGCTGAAGCATCGATGGCCAAAATATTTGCCACCGACCTTGCCGTAGGGGCAGCAGTTAAATGCATGGATATTTGCGGAATAGCGCACTGCAGCGCTGAAGGAAAACTGGCCCGTTATTTTTGTGATGCCAAGGCAACCCAGATTTACGAGGGGACAAATCAGATTCAGCGAATAGTTGTAGCCAGGGAAATGCTCAAGTAAAAGGGCTTGGCTGAGAAAAACCGAAAAGTTATTAATTAGCTTCAAAGAGGCACGAACTGCCTAACTAAGAACGCGAAGGAGGTTTATTGATGAATTTTCAATTGAACGAAGAACAGGAAATGACCAGGCAGATGGTCCGCGATTTTGCAGAAAAAGAGCTCCGGCCAGGAGCAGAGGAACGTGATGACCAGGAAAAGTTCTCCCGGGATATTTTTAACAAAATGGGCGAACTTGGTTTAACAGGAATTCCCTTTCCCGAAGAATACGGGGGCGGGGGATGTGACTTTATCAGTTATGTTATAGCAGTGGAAGAGATATCCCGGGTTGATGCTTCATCGGGAACCACGCTTTCAGCCCATACTTCTCTTGCGGGCTGGCCCCTGTATAAATACGGCAGCGAAGAACAGAAGAAAAAATACCTGGAACCGATCTGCCTGGGAGAAAAACTTGGCGCTTTTGCCCTGACCGAGGCAACAGCGGGAACCGATGCAGCAGCCCAGAGAACAACTGCAGTTGCCGATGGCGATCACTACGTTCTGAACGGCAATAAAATCTTTATTACCAACGGCGGTGAGGCAGAAATTTGCCTTGTATTTGCGGTTACAGACAAGGAGAAAAAAGCAAAAGGAATCAGCGCTTTTATTGTTGATGGTAATACTCCCGGTATGTCTGCCGGTAAAAAGGAGCGTAAGATGGGGCTGCGTTCTTCACCCACGGTAGAGCTGGTTTTTGAAAACTGCCGGGTTCCAAAAGAAAATCTGCTCGGCAAAGAGGGAGAAGGGTTTAAAATTGCCATGAGCACCCTTGACGGGGGACGTAATGGTATTGCCGCCCAGGCAGTGGGCATTGCCCAGGGGGCCATGGAGGAAGCAGTTAACTATGCTAAAAGCAGGGAGCAGTTTGGTCAGCCGATTGCCAACTTCCAGGCTGTGTCGTTTATGCTGGCCGATATGGGCACCAAGATCGAAGCTGCCCGCCTGCTGACCTACCAGGCTGCTTACCTGGAGAGCAACGGCTTACCATACGGCAAGGCTTCGGCCATGGCCAAGCTGTTTGCAGCGGAGGCTGCGATGGAAATTACAACCAATGCCGTCCAGATTTTCGGCGGTTATGGGTACACCCGCGATTACCCGGTGGAACGTTACATGCGTGATGCCAAAATTACCCAGATTTACGAGGGAACAAGCGAGGTGCAGCGTTTGGTTATATCCCGCCACTTGCTCGGTTGATTATCCCATTGAGGTGGGCTATGGTTTGTTGGTAATGCAGCGGTAAGCATAATAGATTCATAATATGGCAGGGGAGGAGTTATTACGGTATGGATAAAGAAAAACCAGGCCTGATCATGGTCTTTACCGGCGATGGCAAGGGTAAAACAACGGCGGCGGTGGGGCAGGCGATCAGGGCTCTTGGTCACGGTTTCAGGGTGTGCATGATTCACTTCATGAAAGGGCGCGACTATGGTGAATTTCTTTCAACCACCACCCTGCCCAACCTGACCATTATTCGGGCCGGACGGGATAGTTTTGTTAAACGGGACAACCCTGACCAGGTTGACCTTGATTTGGCCCGCGACGGTTTCAAAAAAGCTGTTAGTGCTGTGTTAGACGGTGAGTATGACATGGTAGTACTCGATGAAATTAATGTAGCAGTTGATTATGGCTTGGTTGCGGAAGAAGAACTGCTGGAGCTGCTGGACAAAAAGCCTGCCGGCGTTACGATAATATTAACAGGCAGGGCTGCAAGACCCGAGCTGGTAAAGAGGGCCGATATGGTCAGTGAAATTTTAGCCATAAAACACCATTACGAGCAGGGAGCAGATTGCTGTAAGGGTATAGAGTACTGAGCTGCAGCTTAAAACTATTGCAGGTTTAGTAATAAACAGACGGGGTGTTTACATGCACCAGCTTGTAAAAGATTTGCTGGCAGGGAATAAAAGAGCGGCTGCCCGCCTGATTTCCCTGATCGAAAATGAAGACAGTCAGAAAAGGGATCTGCTCAGGCAGATCTATCCTCATACGGGGAAAGCATTTGTTGTCGGCATTACGGGAGCGCCCGGTGCCGGAAAGAGTTCGCTGGTAGACAGGCTGCTACAGCAAATCCGCGCAGACGGCCTGACCGCCGGAATCATTGCTGTTGACCCGACCAGCCCATTCAGCGGCGGGGCCATTCTCGGCGACAGGATCAGGATGCAGGATCACACCCTGGACGGCGGAATATTTATCCGCAGCATGGGTACGCGCGGCAGCCTGGGCGGTCTATCGAGGGCGACCCGTGAAGCGATACAGGTGCTCGATGCTTTCGGCAAGGATATGATTATTGTGGAAACGGTCGGTGTGGGCCAATCTGAAGTAGATATAGTAAAAACCGCCGATTCTACCGTGGTAGTCCTAACCCCGGCAGGCGGGGACAGTGTGCAGACAATTAAAGCGGGCATCATGGAGATTGCCGATATTTTTGTTATTAACAAGGCCGATCTGCCCGGCGCCGAGCGAACTGAGACAGAAATCAGCATGATGCTGGACATGGGCGGAGAGAAAGCCTGGCGCCCGCCTGTTGTTTCCACGGTGTCGGTTAATGGTGATGGAGTGCCCCTGTTGTGGAAATCTATGCAGGAGCACCGTGATTACTTAACCGGGAGCGAAAGATTGATTGAGGTCCGGCAGCAGAGGGTGCGCCGTGAACTGACCGAACAGGTGGAATACCTGGTTAAGTCAAAAATATGGGAAGATGTACGGGATACTATTGAGCTGGATAGCCTTGTAGAAAAAATCAGCCAGAGAAAAGAGGATCCGTATAGCGCTGCAGGTGATCTGCTGAAAAAGATTAACTTTTACGGTAAACAGCAGAAAGAAGGTGGTTGAGTGGGGGAGAAAGAGCAGTTTGAAGAGATGCTGAACAATTGGCGCAGCCAGGTTGAAAAAGACCCGTTGGAAGAGAAAAAGCACCGGACCATATCGGGAAAAGAAGTTAAAGCTATCTATTCACCACCTGATGTAGAAAACCTGGATTATTGCAAAGACCTGGCTTTTCCGGGCCAATACCCCTATACCAGGGGAGTACAGCCCGATATGTACCGCGGTCGCCTCTGGACAATGCGCCAGTTTTCCGGCTTTGGAGATGCTTATGATTCAAACCGGCGCTACCGTTACCTGCTCGACCAGGGCCAAACCGGTTTAAGCGTTGCATTTGATATGCCCACGATCATGGGTTACGATTCCGATCACGAGCGATCGCTCGGTGAAGTAGGCCGCTGCGGGGTGGCTATTGACTCACTGGAGGATATGGAGATCCTGTTTGACGGTATCCCGCTTGATCAGGTAACCACCTCAATGACCATTAACGGGCCGGCCGCCATTCTCTGGTGCATGTACCTGGCCAATGCCGAAAATCAGGGTATAAGCTTAAGGGCCCTGGGCGGGACCATTCAAAACGACATCCTGAAAGAATATATTGCCCAGAAATCCTGGATATTCCCCCCGGAACCTTCGATGAGACTGATCACTGATATTTTTGCTTTTGCTGCTGATTATGTGCCGCGCTGGAACACGATCAGTATAAGCGGTTATCATATTCGCGAGGCTGGATCCACAGCAGTTCAGGAGCTGGCGTTTACCCTGGCCGATGGGTTTGCTTACGTTGAAGCGGGGATTAAAGCCGGCCTGGATGTTGATACTTTTGCCCCACGCCTTTCATTCTTTTTTAACTCTCACATGGATTTTTTTGAAGAAATCTGCAAGTACCGCGCCGCCCGGCGGATCTGGGCCCGGAGAATGAAAGAACGCTACGGGGCCAAAGATGAGCGGTCTATGAAACTGCGTTTTCACACCCAGACGGCCGGCTGCAGCCTGACCGCCCAGGAACCTGAGAACAATATTGTCCGGACGGCACTGGAAGCGTTATCCGCTGTTTTGGGAGGAACGCAGTCACTCCATACAAATTCAATGGATGAAGTGCTGGCCCTGCCCACGGAAAAAGCTGTTAAAATAGCGCTGCGTACCCAGCAGGTATTAGCCCACGAAAGCGGGGTAGCCAATACGATTGATCCCCTGGCAGGCTCTTATTTTGTGGAAGAATTGACCGGCAAAATGGAAGAAGAAGCCGAAAACTATTTTCAGCGGATCGACCAGCTTGGAGGAGTGATGGCAGCGATCGAAAACGGTTTTTTTCAACAGGAGATTGCCGATGCTGCCTACCACTACCAGCAGGCGGTTGATCGTGGCGATAGAATTATTGTTGGTGTTAATTGTTTTACTGAGAGTGAATCGATGCAGATTGAACTGCTTAAAATAGATCCAATAGTGGAGAATAAACAGGTCAGCCGCCTGAAAGCTTTGAAGAGCCGGCGGGATAACGAAGCAGTTGCCCGCAGCCTGGAGCAGCTGCGCAGGACGGCAGCCGGTTCGGATAACCTGATTCCGAAAATACTTAATGCCGTTAAGGTTTATGCCAGCGAAGGTGAAATTGTGGCTGCCCTGAAAGATGTATTTGGCGAGTATAAAGAAAAACCACTATTTTAAGGTAATGAAACGTCCTGCTTTAAAAAGGGGGTAGTTTGTTTGCAGGCAGAGGCAAGACGGCTAAGAGTACTGGTGGCAAAACCGGGTTTGGACGGCCATGACCGGGGAGCCAGGATTATTGCCAGGGCCCTGCGCGATGCGGGTATGGAAGTAGTATATACAGGACTGCACCAGACCCCGGAACAGGTGGCGGAAACGGCATTGCAGGAAGATGTAAACCTGGTTGGCCTGAGTATATTATCGGGAGCACACATGACCCTGGTGCCGAAAATCAGGGAGCTCTTAACTAATATTGGCATGCCCGACGTACCCCTTTTTGTAGGGGGGATTATTCCGGAGGAAGACAGTGAGAAAATGATTGGGGAGGGCTGGGCCGATCAAGTATTCACTCCCGGTGATAAACTTGATAAAATAGTAGATTCAATTAAAAAGCGTATAGAAAATGATCTTTAAAAAGTAAAAGAGAAGGGCCGGACCGACCGGGTTGCTGATATGAAAAAAAACAATGAAGAAAAAACAATAAAAGAAAAAATTAAGAAACTACAGCGGGAAATTGATCAGCATAACTATAATTACCATGTTCTTGATCAACCCCGCATCGAAGATGACCAGTTTGACCGGCTGATGAGGGAACTGCAGCTTCTTGAAGAGAAATATCCCCACCTGCGTGATGCCGATTCGCCCACCAACAGGGTTGGTGCTGAACCGCTGCAGGCTTTTGCTCCCCTGGAACACCGGGTTCCGATGCTTGGCCTCGATAATGCTTTTGACAGGTCTGAACTTGATGATTTTGATACCAGGGTGCGTAAACTTACCGGTTTGGCGGTGATCGACTATTTTTGTGAGCTGAAATTTGACGGACTGGCAGTATCGCTGCGTTACGAAGATGGGATGTTTATAAATGGTTCAACCCGGGGCGACGGCTTTACCGGCGAAAATATAACGGCCAACCTGAGAACTATACGCCAGGTTCCCCTGAGGCTGCCCGAGCCGCTGAGCCTGGAAGTGCGGGGAGAGGTATATATCAACAAAGAGGAATTTATAAAACTGAACCGGGACAGGGAAGAGCAGGGTCTGGTTATATTTGCCAATCCGCGAAACGCGGCCGCCGGTTCGGTGCGTCAGCTTGACCCGCGGCTGGCTGCAGCCAGGCCGCTGAAAATTTTTATTTACGGGTTGGGAGAGCACAACCTGGACCTGTCCACCCAGGCCGAACTGCTGGATTACCTGGACCGGGTGCATTTTCCGGTTAATGATCACCGCAGGATTTGTCAGGGTACTGATGCCGTATGGGAATACTGTATGAACTGGCAGGAAGAGAGGGAGAATTTGCCTTATGCCATAGATGGTGTTGTAATTAAGGTAAATAACCTTGATCTGCAGAAAGAGCTGGGTAACACTGCCAGGAGCCCCCGGTGGGCTATTGCCTATAAATATCCTCCGGAGGAAAAGCAGACCAGGGTGCTTGATATTATTGTCAATGTAGGCCGCACCGGGGCAATAACCCCGGTAGCCGTGCTTGAACCGGTATTATTAAGCGGTTCCACCGTTCAGCGGGCCAGCCTGCATAACGAAGACCTGGTCAGGGAAAAAGAGATAATGATTGGCGACACGGTAGTGGTACGCAAGGCAGGTGAAATCATTCCCGAAATAGTGCAGGTGGTTAAAGAAGCGAGACAGGGAAACGAAAAAGTTTTTATAATGCCTGCCAAATGCCCTTCCTGTGGTTCTGATACAGTACGCCTGAGTGGTGAGGCAGCAACCCGCTGCCTTAATCCTTCCTGTCCGGCCCAACTGGTTGAAAGGCTGGTTCATTTTGCTTCCCGCAGGGCTATGGATATTGAAGGGTTGGGACCGGCTGTCGCTGAATTGTTATACGAAAACGGTCTGGTCCGGGACGTGGGTGACCTGTATTATCTGGACAGGGATGAACTTATTAAACTGCCCCGCATGGCCGAAAAGTCAGCCGACAACCTGTTGGAGCAGTTGGAAAAAAGCAAGGCCAATCCCCTGCGCCGCCTGCTCTTTGGGCTGGGAATACGTTTTGTCGGTGAGAAGGCAGCCCGTTTACTGGCCGCGGGTTTCGGCAGTTTGGATAAAGTTGGCAGTGCGGCGGCAGAGGAACTGACGGAAGTGGAGGAGATTGGGCCTAAAATTGCCGAGGCAGTAATAGAATTCTTCAATACGGCTGGAACAGTTCCAGTGCTGGATAAACTTAAAGGAGCAGGGGTAAACTTTACCGAACCGGTTGATCGGCCTGTCGGAGCAAGTTTTTCCGGTAAATCTTTTGTATTTAGCGGAGCCCTGGAAAGCTATACCCGCGAACAGGCGTCTGCCCTTGTAGAAGAGCGTGGGGGCAGGGTGAGCAGCCAGGTCAGCAAAAAGACAGATTACCTGGTTGCCGGTGATGATCCCGGTAGTAAGCTGGTAAAAGCAGAAAAGCTTGGTGTTCAGGTAATTGATGAGATACGGTTTGCAGAAATGCTTGCTGCAGGTGACAGTGAACAGTAAGGTTTGATTGGATTAAAAAACACAGCAAAGGGAGAAATATAATGAGTGAAACAAATGAAAAAATAATCGAACAGGTATATGAAAAGGCCTATCAAAATGAGGCTGAATATGGCGTCTGCCCCCAGGCGGTGCTGGCAGCTCTTCATGATTACTTTGATTTTATTGATCTGGGGATTATTAAAGCCTCGCACACCCTTGCCGGAGGAGTAGCCCGCTGTACCGATGGCAGTTGCGGGGCACTCAGTGGAGGAATCATGGCTATAAGCTGTAAATACGGTCGCAGTAGAGATGAGTTTGGTGAGAAAACAGCAGCACACCAGATAGGGCAGGATTTATCAGAAGCACTGCATGATCGTTTTATCCGGGAATATGGCTCGGTTCTCTGCAGGGATGTTCAGCAAAAGCTATTTGGCCGTTGCTTTGAATTGCGTTACCAGGAAGAATTTGACCGGTTTGTAGAGGCCGGGGGACATTCTGATAAATGTCCTGCAGTTACTGGGAAAGTTGCCCGCTGGACTGCCGAGCTGCTCCTGGACGGTAAAATCAGCTCCTGAGGGAGCTGTTTTTACCCGCCCTGTTATTTTTTTAATTTATATAATGTGAAAATTACGACATAAGATATATTGCATCTAAAATTAAGTGAGAATAAACCACGAGAGTGAGGTGGCTGCATGGATCACGACCTTACCGAATTCAGGCTACACGGACGAGGCGGCCAGGGAATAGTGATAGCATCAGCGATTTTCGCTGAAGCGGTTTTCTACGGAGGCTTGTATGCCAGGGCATTTTCTCTTTTTGGGGCAGAACGGCGGGGTGCTCCGGTAACCTCGTTTATCCGTACCGGTAAAAATAAGCTGATGCCTCGCAGCAGGGTATACCACCCGGATTATGTTGTTGTTTTTGATGCAAGTGTGGAACAAAATACCATGCTGGATGGTTTAAACAGGCGGGGAGCGGTCCTGCTGAATTGCAGCAGCAGCCGGATCGATGAATTCACTGATCTATTAAGGGCCGGGCTGGAGGAGAAAAAAGCCCGGCTTTTTTATGTAGATGCCGGTGAAATTGCCTGGCAGTACGGTTTAACCAGTGGTGGAATCCCCCTGGTAAATACAGTTATGCTGGGGGCAATGGCCAGGGTTAGCGGGCAGGTTCAACTGGATAACCTGGTGAAATCTGTAAGAAAAAAAATGACTGCCAGCCTGGAATCCAACCTGGAAGCTGCAGGGCAGGGATATGAACAGGTGAGGGAGGTGAAGTGCCTTGACGCTGATCAGTATTAATAATACACCAGGTTACAGCTGCGGCAGTGAAGCAGTGTCGGTAATTAAAACCGGGGAGTGGCGTTTTGTAACACCGGTGAAGATTGATGGTCTTTCTCCCTGCAGGCAGGATTGCCCCCTTGGTTCGTCTATACCGAACTGGCTGGACGCGGTCAAAAGGGACGATTGGGCCGGGGCCTGGGAAATTCTCAGTAAAACAAATCCCTTTCCTGCCCTGACCGGTCATGTTTGTTTTAACCCCTGCACCATAAACTGCAACAGGAGACAAATTGATCAGGAAATTGATATTCCGGGTCTTGAAAAAGCGATCGGCCGTTGGAGAGAAAAGAACTACCGTCCGTTAAATAAAAAAAAACCAGCCAGGGGAAAGGTTGCCGTAGTGGGAGCAGGGCCTGCAGGCCTGAGCTGCGCATATTACCTGAACAAGGCTGGTTACGAACTGACTGTATACGAGAAAAGCGCTTCAATCGGGGGAGTTCCTGCCCTGGGTATTCCCCGCTACAGGTTACCGGAGGAAGTAGTCAGGCGGGAAGCGGAAATGCTCAGGGAAGATGGCGTTAGTTTTGTGTTGAACTCGGCTCTCGGTCGTGATTTTACCCTTGAAGATCTCTACGGGGTTCATGACAGGATATTTTTAGCTATTGGAGCCTGGGTGCCACGCAAAGCACAGATACCCGGTGAGGAGGCTGATGGGGTCAGGGCTGCCCTTGAGTTTTTGGAAAACTGTAACCGGAACGCTGTAAAAAATGTCAAGGGCATGGTTGTGGTAATCGGCGGGGGCAATGCCGCTATTGACAGTGCCAGGAGTGCGCTGCGCCTGCCCGATGTATCAGGGGTTACCTTGCTTTATCGGCGCAGCAGGGAAGAAATGCCGGCTGATCAACGTGAGGTTGCTGCTGCTGAAGAGGAAGGAGTTAACCTGATCTTTAATGCAGCACCGCGTGAAATTAAGGTCAATGAAGGCCGGGCCTGCTCTATTGATTTTAATCACAGCAGAAGTGCAGCTGGAGAGCTGGTTGTTGATCCGAAACAAAAAGGCAGCCTGGAATGCGATACAATTATTACCGCCCTGGGACACGAACCGGATTATACCGCCCTGGGTGTTATGAAAACACCGGGTGTAGTTTTAGCGGGCGGCGACCTCACTGGAGGGCCGGCCAACGTTCCTGAGGCGATTCGGACCGGAAGGGTTGCCGCTGAAGCTATTATCGGGCAATTGGAGGGGGTTTCGGGACAGGATCCGGAAAAAATCAGCAATAAAGCAGTAACGTTTGAACAACTTAACCTTGCTGCGGCCGGGGTTTTGCAGAAATGCGGACGACAGGAGGATCCCCGGCAAGAAGCCGAAAGGTGCCTCGGTTGCGGCAGCTGTAACTCCTGTGGTGTTTGCTATACCTTCTGTCCCGACCTGGCAGTTAACACAATGAACGGCCGTTTTGAGCTTAATCTCGACTATTGTAAAGGCTGTGGTATATGTGTTACTGAGTGCCCGGCACGGGCCTTGCTCATGGAAGGAGGGAGGCGCTGGTGAGTTATGAATTTATCAGCGGAAGTCAGGCAGCGGCATTAGCGGTACAGCGAGTCGGGGTAGACCTGGTTGCTGCTTACCCGATTACACCCCAGACTGCAATAGTTGAAACGCTGGCCAGTTTCGATGCTCTTGGCAGCCTGGGTGCTGATTTTGTCAGTGTGGAGTCAGAATATTCAGCCCTGGCCTGCTGCAATGGCGCGGCGGCAGCCGGAGCCAGAGTTTTTACCGCTACAGCTTCACACGGGTTGGCCTATATGCATGAAATGATTCACTGGTGCAGCGGAGCCAGGCTGCCTATTGTCATGGTTAACGTTAACCGCTGCATTGGTGCACCATGGTGTCTGGATCCGGACCAGGGAGACAGTCTCAGCCAGAGAGACACCGGGTGGATGCAGCTTTATTGTTCGGGGGCGCAGGAAGTATTTGACACTGTATTACAGGCCTACAGGCTGAGTGAAGAACTGCTCTTACCCTGCATGGTTGTATTTGACGGGTTTTACATTTCACATACTTATGAAGCAGTGGATGTGCCGGATCCGGAAAAAGTAAGGGAGTTTATCGGCCCGCCCGCTTTTGAAGCCCAGGTGAGAGCGCTAACGCAGCTGAACATTCACGGGATAGTTTCCGGTGAGCAGTACCATGAACTGGTGCGAAGAAGGCACCTGGCAATGATGCAGGCTTTTGGTGAATTTGAAACGATAAATGAGCATTTCAATGATTTGTTTGGCCGCTGCTATGGTGTAATTGATGCTTATATTCCTGCTGGAGCCGATACGGTAGTCCTTGCTGCCGGCGCTGTTGCAGAAACTGTAAACTGGCTCTTACCCGTAATCGAACCGGTGGGGCTGATAAAATTAAAGATGTTTCGCCCGTTTCCGGCAGTAGAAATCTGCTCGCTGCTGGAAGATAATAATATTGGTAAAGTGATTGTTATCGACCGTAACTGCTCGGTAGGGGCAGGAGGAATATTTGCCCGGGAGTTGAAAGCCGGCCTTTATAACATGAAAAAGAAACCGGAAATCTACGATCTAATCCTGGCCGGCGGAATTGACCTGGATGAAAAGCTGCTCGCAGTCATGTTGGAGAAAGTTGCTACAGGCAAAGCTGATCACCTGGAATGGGGGAGGTGGATTTATTGAAACAGGAAGAAAAACTGCTGCAGGAAGAAATGATTTGCCAGGGGCACAGCGCCTGTCCCGGCTGTGGAGCCGCCCTGGCAGTCCGTTATTTAACCAGGGCTATCGGTCCGAACCTGGCCATAGCGCTGACTGCTTCCTGCTGGAGCATCATTGCTGCTTCGCCACCCCTGGCTACCTTAAAATGCCCGGTTTTACACTGCCCATTCCCCAGCGCCGGGGCCGTGGGAAGCGGATTGCGGCATGGCCTGAATGCACGGGGTATGTATGATACAACAGTTGTAATCCTGGCCGGCGATGGCGGCACTTTCGATATTGGTTTGCAGGCTATGTCGGGAGCGGCCCAGCGCAACGAAGATGTGATCTTTGTTTGTTACGACAACGAGGCTTATATGAATACGGGAATGCAGACCAGTTCGGCCACTCCCTTCGGGGCCAGGACCAATACGGCACCTTACCCCCTTTTCAAGGTAGGGCAGAAAAAGGATATTATGCAGATCATGGCATCACACGGTATTCCCTATGCAGCAACAGCAACGGTAGCCTACCCCGGGGACCTGGAACAGAAGATAAGAACTGCCAGGGATATCAGGGGATTCCGCTTTATTCATATCTTATGTCCCTGCCCTCCCGGGTGGGGAACGGAAGCGGCTGATACTATTCTGCTGTCCCGGTTGGCCGTTACGAGCGGGGCATTTCCGCTATACGAGGTGAGGGATGGCTGCCGCTGGAAGTTGAACCGGATTGAGGGAATTAAAAAGAGCCTGCTGAAAGATTACCTGATTCGGCAGCGCCGTTTTAAGGATATCGACCGGGATCGACTGCGCATCCTTCAGGAAGAAGTAGATCGTGACTGGGAATTCTTAATAGAAAAAGAACGCCTGTCTGACAGGGATGATCATCAGGACTGACCCGGGTGCCTGGATCTGTTTATTACTAATATTGTTCAAAATAAATTTTAGAATTATAATAAATATTATAACTAAGCGGCAGGAATTTTAACGGGCAAGCAGAAAAATAGTATAGTGCGGAAACAATAACCAGATGGAGGTGTGAGGATTTGCGAGAGCTGGAAGCATCGGTAATCACGGAGACGGTAGCAGACATGTGTCAGAAAGCGAATATCTACCTGGGCGACGATGTAGTAAATGCCTTAAAGAGTTCGTTGGAAACGGAAGAGTCGCCGGTAGGCAAAGAAGTATTAAAACAGCTGATCGAAAACATAGATATAGCGAAGAACGAGCAGATACCGATCTGTCAGGACACAGGATTTGCCATATTTTTTGTTGAATGGGGCCAGGAAGTACATTTGAACGGTGGATCGCTGGAAGAAGCGATCAACGCCGGAGTGAAGAAAGGCTACACTGAAGGGTATCTGCGCAAATCGATAGCGACAGACCCCTTGTATGAGAGGAAGAACACCGGTGACAACACCCCGGCGGTAATCTACACTGATTTAGTGCCCGGGGACCAG